>Ga0209367_1000486_pt1 | contig 39696 bp, 31 predicted proteins | sample WorMetLIZISLAND2_FD_187412 | JGI IMG/M metagenome (GOLD analysis project Ga0209367, IMG submission 187412) | Marine gutless worms symbiont microbial communities from Max Planck institute for Marine Microbiology, Germany - Olavius geniculatus... ...
GGACAAGACAGGCTATATGTGACTAAGTGACTTTGTATATTTCAACAAAGTTGAATTTCGTTCACAGTGACAGTGTTACCGTTACTACTGAATTGCCACATTGCTGAACATTTTTTTTCCAAAATACATAAATTTGACAAATATGTGCAATGCACTGTAAGACAATCTTTTTCACAGTTAAAAAGCTAGTTAACTAGTTGTCAAAGTAGTAATAAGTAACATCAACAGTGAACAGTTTACCAGCCACATTACAACTTCATTTTGCAAGTGTTATTTTTTGTGCAAAAAGCTGTCAAAATAATTTATTACTGTTTTAAGACTAGTTCACATCACAAGTATATGTTCGATAGTAAACATTTACTGAAGCTGCACAGAGACATTTGATGCATAGATGCAGTCAGACTCAGATGTACTCAGCGCTGCTGACGAGCTGGAGAGAAGTAAGAACTAAGAACACTAGACAAATCAGCCATGCAGAAACAACAGAACAAGAGCAGAATGAACTACTTAAAAGGCATGACATCCTCTGAGTTGTATTATTTCAGGCTTCAAAATAAAACGTTCGTGGGTTAATCTTCCCAGCTCAGGTGGGGAAGGTTAGGGGGGAAGCTTTCCCCCCTGACCTAAATTGGAGACAGTTTGTCTCCATCCCCCCCTCTGTGGAAGGCCCTGCTGTCTGCCAGTCCGGCGGACACGGGCCTCTAATGAATAACAGACTTACTTATAGTGCTGTGCTGGGTCATAGTAGGTAGGCTACGTCAACGGCAGGTGATGTCATGGGAATCTGCAGCTAGTATGATGACTGATTCGTTATAACGACACGACTACCTAGACCTTCTGTGCACAGTTACGTTCGCTGTTTAGGCTATATGCCACCATATATATATAGCATATAGTGGCCACAAACATTCTGAAATTCTGCGTAGATTCTGAAACTGAAACAATTGAAGCGGTCGCAGAGAGATTCGTTCCGGTTCTGATCTCGATTGGTGTTTAAAAATTACAGCGATTTGCTATAAGAAACGTGTAACTTAAAATTTTATTAGAATGATCTAGGTTGGGTCATTCCGCGCACACTCAGTCATCCGTGTATGCCATAATTATGCTACTATTTTGTTTTTTCCTGCTTGCGTATCTGCGTGAGCAGTTTTGGAACACCGTTAATAAGAGCAAGGGTACTAGAAAACGTGGAAATACGCTTGAATTTGAAAAAGATTGCGGTTTGCCAATGAACGGTGATCACTGGAGCAGGATTTGCTTTTATTATGTGGCCATCCTATAACTTAGCACACCTGTCTATAATCTGCAACTTTGATGTGTCGTGTCTACGTTGCATCAGTTGGAAAGAAGTAACACGAATAAGCTAATTGAACGGCATCTTCACTCTCTGTTGCCCCGAAATCGTCGACTTCCTCAAATAGCGGATGAAATGCATTGCCCGGGGCGTAATTCAGTTGCTTCATTGCGCTGACGTCACGCGGAAGCACGACTGTAAACATAAATAAACGCATCGTGCTGTAGGTTTCATAAAGGGCTCGTGTAGTGATAATCTGATATGAAGAGATAACTGGACCGAACTTTTGTTGTGTTTATTGCCGGCTTGTGAGGAAAGATCAATGACAGTGTTGAATCAATCAGTAGGTGGTGATGGCCTTGCGCTCGGGTCACAGCTGATCATCAGGAGGCCTAGGTCCTGTACATCGACCGCCTACGTGTGGTGGTATTCCTGGCCACTGCTTTGCCTCAGTTTTAGCACTCGGTTTTGTATTGCGTGCGTTTGCCGGCGCCGAGACCTTATCTGCGCTGGCGGCCGAATGCAATCGAGACGAGTTGTTCCACGTCACGTGGGGCCATCACCACCTGCAGACCGGCGTTCCAGGCACCGTGGGAAACTCCGCGATGTCAGTCATCGCCAGGTGCTCGCCTGGGTAATGCAATGTCGGCGTTGATCGACGTCGGTTCCACCCCGATCAGTGCGCGGCTTACAGCACCGACGATCAGGTTGTGTATACATTACCTTGACCACTCACGATGTCCAGTGCCCACGCTTTTCAACACCGACAATTAGTTTACGCTCGAATGATACGAGCACATGGGATACGGGATAATATTGTCCGTGTCCGTATCGTCGCTCGCCGCCCCATCGCCAACAATCCCATGCATTATTAGCAACAGCACTATAGTCATGGAAGCCACGTAAAGACATCACCTCTCGACGCGTCAGCACTGCAAAATGTACTTGGGCCGTGGTTACATTGTGCACGTCCCGGATGTTGTTTTACCCTAAGAGGCTACATAATAAGAGAGCCGGCTTACCGCGTCTAAAATGCTTTTTTTTATTGTTTTACGCAGTACCAAAGTTTCCAAATAGCGTTACCTTCGGACAACATCAAATCATGAAGAACCGAAAGGAAGTTGCGAAAGCACATTAGAAGGTTTGTTTCATTACGTAAATTTACTTTTGGCATTTGACAAATTGCTTGACGTAACAGATTGGTCCGGAAATGATTTTATTCACGTTGCACCATACGGGAACATTTGGAAAAAGTCCGGAAAGAAGGCCTAGAAAGGGAATGGGGGACTCTGTCTCTCCTGCATTCTCTATGTGCTGGTTTGCTTGCTCAGAAAGATGCTGAACCTCCTGCTCCTGTAGTATGGTACAGAATGAGCCTAGCTGCAGTTCCAATCTCTGCTGTCAGTTTGACGTTGGCGTCGACAGTTGAACTGAAATTGGCAGTAAATGGGCCAAGACGCCGCGTTCTCACCATTGAGTTATATATTCTGGTTCTCACTCGGGGCGTTCGCTGCCCCTTTATTCACCGACTCCACGAGAAACTCGCTCCGATCCACTGCTATAGACAATAAATCACCAGACTGCAGCAATCTCATTACTGACGAACAGTAAGTTTCATCGGCACGAAAGCGTTTCTGTTTTTGATTAAGCGTCCGTTTATGCCAGAGAGACGATCGGCGCCATCACAAGAACGCAATGTTCTTTTTTTCCGATCGCTATACCACTAGGAGACATATCCTCGCACATAACTTTCCCATAACGAGTCCTGACTGACTGCATAACTTCGCCATGCCCGACCGGCATAATGCCACCTGCTGCTGTACGTAGCACTAGCAGGCATGCTGGACCTGATGACGGCGTGACTGGCAAGTGGGCGGACGCGCGCCGAACGAGCATCTGGAACGAAGCATCGGTGTCAGTCGGATATGCAACGGATCGGAAGCGTGCAGGGATCGTCGTCGTCGTGTCGTGGGCGTCGCCCTGTGGCCGCTAAGCTCTGTCCGTTCATGGATGCAGCGAAGAGCTCGCTCGCTGCGTGCGCGGGAGCAGTCAATTAGCACTCGCCGTGCTAATTCCATGTGAACAGGTGCCCCGAGTGACGTCATTGATTGTGACTCGCGACGACGACAACGACGATAGGTTAATTATTGCCACCGTTATATTGAGGAGCTTAGTTACCGACAGAATCACTGATCTCTCAAGGTGGGTTGCAAGTTTTGTAGGCCTATAATAGCCGAGCTGTTTTTATTTTTTATCTATTTTATTTTAATATGTAATAACACTTGCGACAAACGCGCAAGAACAGTAACATAGGAAAACAGTAAAGGAAAACTACAAACATTACTAAGGGAAACAAAAGAAATACAGTAAATACATGACAAACAAACTACAAATAAACAAACTAATAACAGTTGCTAAATAAAATTCTATTGATAAATGTTGTAGTCGAACTGGTGCCGCAGCTACCAACCAAGTGGTGAAGGCTCCGCGCGACCCGCTAATCTTGCGCTAATGCTCGTCCTCGCAAACAGTTCCACATGTGAAGATTGTATTACCGGCGACCGGACGACCGACTGGTGCGAGTCACCTCGTCATCGCCGCTAGCATCCGTCCGACGTTCCCATGGCCTATACAGTCCCCTGATCACCGGACCACCGGCCGTGGCTGATCGAAAATAACCGCAAACCGGCTTTCAAGCGCATTTCACTGCCTTTGAATTACTGCAATTTCGGCATGTAACATTATTTGTGCAACATTATTTCTGTTGCTGATCGCATGTGCGTACAGTGTACCTCCATAGTTGCCTCCGAATGCAAGGCAAAACAAGAAGCCCAGCTGCCGTAAAAATGGGCCGACCGTACCGCTTATATCCGAAGGCCAGCGTCCGACTTCCGGTCGCGGAACGAAAGCGATTCCATAGGCCCCTATACACGCTATGGTGACACTACTATATGGAACGCTACAATCAACGGTAAGATACAATACGGTATTGGCACAAATGTGTGATGACTGCAAGCAGAAACATCGCATTTAAAATTGCAGCCAAACCGCTGCAGTTAGAGACATAGTTACTCTGACAACTTATAAGAAACTCGTCATCGCCCTATCCAGCGGTACCATCGCCGACCTTTACGGTGTGCCGTTTAGCCACAATACTGCACGATTGGCTTAGGCAGTTGAGGTCATTCAAGGTCGATGATTTTCGTGTCATCAGAAAGGGCTTATGCGACTTTCTATTAGTGATCAATAGCGACCTTAATTGGCCCTATCCATAGGCATATATCCACTCTGTTTTGGAGCAAGACCCCCTAACTCGAGGTGAGGCGCCGCAGGCGTCAAGGAGTAGGAATGGGGGACATCCCTCTCCTTAGCCGGCTTATAGGGGTCTAGAAGGTTTGAGGGAGCGTCGTGAGCTCCCGCAGCGCGTTCGGGTAGAGCCCCGGCGAAAAACGAATAGGGTGCATTCTAAACGTCACAATCTTACAGAACACTTCTATAGTTGCAAGATATCGTAGGCATAAATCATGAGAACAGCGTCTTACAAACTGATGTGCAATATGCTAATATTAACTTCTTCTATTTTCGCAGAAAACTTCCCCCTATTTTTTCTTAGAGCATTTGCTACACAGTTTATAGGCGCCTATGGTGTTAGCGCCATAGCTCTATCTCTCATATCACCGTCTCTGAGATACGGCGACTTATCGGTTGATTAACGCACGTTTGAAAATGTTCCCCTAGCACTGGATCGCTGAAATTTTGACAATAATGTAATAAGATTTCGGGTAAGACATGCCGTTTAGCCACAATACATGCGTTACAGATGACAGACAGACAGGCCACACAACGCGCCAAAGACTCGACCTAATGGTCGACCAAAAATCTAGCCAAACCGGAGCAAAAACAGATTCGAACACAAAATGCCATTTCAAGGTCATTTGACGGTCACACATTTTGGGGTTATTAGAAATCTTATAGGCACATAATGCCGTCAAAGATTTTTGCCTTTGACAATATAACTATTACGGTGAGTTAGATTTATCGAAAGACGTCTAATTTGCGCAGTTCAGTGTCATTCAAGATCGTTGATATCGGGATGGGGACTGGGAAAGACTAATCGATTTCACTGTACGATCTTTCGTCGAGCGATGCAATCAGTGCTGCTTGCATACTTATTATTTTGGTAACTACGGGTAACGGAAATATCAAAATGGCGACTTCTGTTGACGATGAGAGTAAAAAGTTACAAGTCTCTAAAAAACTGCAGAAAAGAGAAGAAGAAAGACTTCACAATATTCAGCAACGTAAAATAGTTAAGGGAGATGAAAGTGTCGTACACGTACGTTGGTTACAATGTTGTTTGTTACAGTTATTGGTGACATGCTCGTGACGGGCACCTTGTGCACTCTGCATAAACTGTAACTAACTTTCTTATTTGACATAGTTGCATTTTAGGCTCCTAGGCTTGTAGAAAGGCGTATTAGCTGTTAGGGTTAGAGCTAGCCTTAATCCTTACCCTAACCCCAGGACTGCACACGGTACATCTCAAGATCTTAGCTGAATGATAACGAGACACATGTTGTACTTTTGACCTTTTTATGTTGCATTTCCTATTGTCCTGTTGTTGTTACTGATATCATTCATGCAATAAATGATGATCATGGTGTGCAGGAAACTGGTGACTATGTGTCAAGTCAGTTGTCACTTATCTACAACAATGTTGAAAAAGGTTTATCAAGCTACAATTCAGCCACACATGGAGCACCTGGAAAGTACTTTGACAGTCTTGTTGTTGAAATCCAGAAAGCGCAGAAATTGTTGACAACTGATGGTACACGACTTCTGTCATCATACCAGTTAGAAAAAGCACAGGCAACTTATAATCAGCTGAAAGCCGCTATAGAAAGCACACGCAGTAAGGTTGAACCAAAGAAGAAGTTTGCTTTCAAATCAGAGAAAAAGAAAACCGCACTTCAGGTGATTTTTATGAGTAATTTAGCTTTTGTTGTTCACAGACTAATCAGCTAAAGGTTAACACTAGTTAATGGCAGTTACCAATGAGTATCAACTGGTAGACTTTACATGGCTAAAACACTGCACGCTGACTTTGGACTTTGCCTTTTTATATAATGCAGACAGTGCTTTAACACTTGGTTGATGTCATCATAAGGGTATGTTCGGCTCAAACAATCACAAGATTTCCCCATTGCAAGATTTTGGGGATTTGGCTTCATCTGCAATAGGCCGATTACACAGAAAATACTTAGAAAGTATTATATTGCACGCATGATTCAACAGATGTTATTTTAAAGTCTCAGTTGCTTGTTTGTGTGATTTCTGCTGTGAATGTATGTGTGGCATGTGCATGTTGAGAGCAGATTACACATGAATCGGCTGCAGACAGCAGCAGTGAGACGGCTGATGCAAAGCCATCGGTTGACCAAGCTGAAAAGCTGATGCCAAGTGAATGTGGATTCACCAGACATGACAATGAACTGCTAAAGTTGTCCAGTGCAGATGTGGAGAAGAAAGATGTTATGCTCTCGTCACTTACTGGATGCCGCGTTGCAATCCAAGGCTCACCGAGCACAGTTCACATCACTTCGATACGAGATTGCGTCATTCTGTGTGGTCCCACATCAGGCTCGGTATTTGTTGACGACTGTCGGGAATCTGTGATTGTAGTGGCATGCCACCAGCTGCGTGTTCATCGCACATCGAATACCAGCTTCTACTTGCACGTAACCAGTCGTGCTATCATCGAGGACTGTTCATCAGTACAATTTGCACCATACAACTGGATGTACGCACGTCTTGACGAGGACTTTCACAAAGCTGGCTTAGATCTGACTCGCAATAACTGGAGTGCTGTAGATGATTTTAATTGGCTGGCAGCTGATAAGCAGTCGCCAAACTGGTCAGTGATGAATGAAGATGCCCGTATTGCTTCGTGGTCTGAAAATTGTGCACCCAGTTGAGCTGGTCAGTTGTGGTGAATAAAAATGCAATGTGCTCTTTTGAATATAATAGTATTGTTTGCCAGTTACCGGGTACTCAAAAGTAAAACATTTTATAGCTTGTTTCACTTATGATGCATTCGTCTTCCACTGCTTACTTTTGTGATATGGATGATGTGTCTATTCTATGTACTGTTGTAGGCATTCTGTGGGTATAAACCATAGTAATTGTAAATGGCAATGTCACATTACTCAGAACACTTGCGATTACCTGCAGTTTGCAATGCAAGCAGTGGTGGCAACACCTACTGTTCTTGGGGCAGCAAATAGTTTGTCATTTGCCAGAAGTGTCAAAAAGGGTAGGGTTTGGGGATGTCCTAACTGGAGTTCTCCAGCAATTAGGTCGGGGGAGGCTAAAGAGCCCTATAAGGCAACACTGCAGGAGTCTCATTAAGATTACCGGTATGCTATGTAAAACATGCAGGCCAACTAAATAAGCCTATGATCAGAGATGCATGCATATTTTCTTTTTAAACTCAAAAAGAACTCTGGGCAGGATATGCTATTGGTTGCTGCCCTGACATTGTAGTTGGGGCCAGGAACGTCGAGAGCCACAGTGACCTGGAGAAAACATTTTCGTGGGGCCCATCTGGGGAGAATTTTTGCTGTTTAAAACAGTGCATTCTGGTGACTTTATTTTTAGGTGACGGTGGGGCCCCCAAACATTGCAGGGTCCAGGGAGCTTCCTCCCTACCCCACTCAACGGACCTGGTTGGGCCTGCCTGTGCTGTGTCGCAACCTATGAGCGCTATGAACACATCTTTCATTTTCTCAGTTAATGAATTGTCAGTTAAGCTTATTTTTGCCGTTTTACTGGTCTTAGTTATCATCATTGCATGAGTGATAACTCGCTATTGAATTTAATTCACTTAAATGTTGCTAAGGCAAGCTTTGTTAATAGTCACGCAAGCTGATTAACGTTACTTTTGCAAAGTTGATGCTGCACTGTGTGATCTCTGGTTGTTTATTTTTAAATGGTAATCAACAGCATGTGATTATAGCTTACTACTCATTATTCGAGCATTATTAAGTGACTCTGTACAGAGGCAAAAAGCAGCAAAATGTAATCTTTGTTGATATTGAGTAACAGAATAACAACCATGTCTGATTATTCTGCGACCAGGTGTTGTAAAACTATGAAATAGATTGATGACATCAACATCTTTTAGAAACTGTATCTGAATCTATAGTTGAATGACAACGTACTGATCAATTAAGCTGATACAAACATGCAAAAGTTCACATCAGTGCAATAAATAATAGCTACTTTTCAGCTTTATTTTAAAGGTTTTGTTTAAAACTACATGTGTCCAAAAATATCTTGTGCTTCCGGTTTCGGACAGTGAAAAAGTAGCGATGGGTAGTGGGTGTAGAAAATTCATTTTATTTTAATATCATGACATGTCATGTAAGTTTACACAACTCATAAAAAGAGTTCACATGAATACCAAAGTAAGGACAGCATAAAGAACTATATGCAGACAGTTCTTTTCAGTACCACTTCTAAAAAACCAAAAACTGCAAAAAAGTGTTTCAAAGAATCAAATAAAAATTTTAAGGATGCAAGGTTTTTACGCACGAAAGAAGCTACTGCTTTCAGCGCATCTTAGCCATCGCAATTCTGTCCGTCCATCCGTCACACAGGTGGACCAGTCAAAACGTCGGCTGCCTGCAAGACTCTAGTTTCAGGAAACGTAAAGCTTTTCCATAAATTCGAAGGGGGTCACCCCAAGCAAGGGCACTAAATGAGAGGGGGGGGCAAAATTTGAGACTTTTGGCCAATAAGTCGCTGTATCTCAGTAACAGTGTGACATAGGGCCTAGGTTACTATTAATCACTAATAGGAAGTCGTACACTGACTCTCGATTGGCATTGAATTCAATGACCTTGAATGGCTCTGAATGCCAAAATAGGGTTTTTTGGATTTTTTGGCAATTTCGGGCTGCGACACAAGTCTATATCATTCACAAAGTGGCACCACAGAACTATCGTTATGCGATCCAGATAGAGAATTTGGTATTTGTATATTAACTTAGCGTGAACACCCCTACTTTCAGCTAAACTACTGAACCGGAACTGCTATAGGCTTTCGTGCATATCATGAGCATTAGCTCAGATTTCTTGCTTAGCATAGTCAGAAACCGGAAGCAAAAGAATTTTTTACACAGTCGTTTTAGAGCCTCAGGGCCCAAACGGACCGTGATCCGGCACTGTACAAATATCCGGCAAATATTTTGTAGACTGCAGCAATAGTGTATAGTATCATGGACACAATAATTAGACTAGCTATCAATAAGAATAAGTATCAAGTCAATTAAAGCATTCCACGCAGTGCTTCTATACATGTTGGCACCATTATAAATTTCTGATTCAACATATAATTGAACACTCCAGATTACATTATGGTGCCGACGGCTGGTAATTCTAACAGCAATCACAATAACAACATAAAAATAAGAGCTGTCAAAGCGTTAATTTTTTTCAACGCGTTAATGCATTGCGTCAATGTTTGAATGCATGCATTAATGCACTAAAAACTCGTCATTATTTTGCTGATACTGTACGTGGACCGCATCAAAAGTGACTGGAATGACGACCGACGAACTCGTGGTTGTGTCGCAGAATGGTGACAGTAGTGATGGAACAGCAACAGCGCAGTAGTTTTTAATTACTCGAGTGTTATTCGGTCATCAAATAACCGCAGTTTAATGAAACACTGGAACTTCAGCTTCACAGAATTTGGTAAATTTACGTATGTGTGTTAATTTTTTAATGCGCATTGATTCTTTGATGCGTTAACATGTTAATTCGACAGCTCTAATAAAAATGCCTACACATTAACACACAGCAGGTTGCAGTCACTATAAGCACAGCAAGCATACCATGCCACACTGCATCTAAACAACAAAGAAGCTAGTTCATCCATTCTCTCTAGTCTTTCTTCTTTTCACTCGTTGACTTCACGGGCTGCGTAGACAGCTCTGCAGCATCACCTGTGGCCTCTGTTGCAGCAGCCGCTTCGTCACTGATGGCTGATGACGAATCTATGCCAGGAACAGTTCCATTCAGACCACCATCGGCTACTTGTTGCTGGTCACGCATCTCGCCAGATGTTCCAAACTCGTTAACTCGCGTTGGGTCAACACGATATATCCAACGCTGGTATAAGTAGATGCAGAATATGATGTCTGCACAACACAGCACATGCATTCTTTAGTATACTACACACCGATATGTTGGTGAACTACAGTTTTTGGGCTGACCGCTAAGCTGTAAGCTTAAAGGTCGATCCTTTGTCGTGGTTGTCGTTTGTCTGACCATCCGTCTGTCAGTCTGTCACAGATGTATTGTAGTTAAACGGTGCAAGATAGGACCTAGGTTACTATTCATCACTAATAGGAAGTCGCACACTGGTTTTCAAATGACAGACCTTGAAGCATCATAATACACTATGGTAATGGAAAACTGTCCACATCTTGGAAATGGTGAGAGATATGGCCTAGGTAACTATTAATCACTGATAGAAAGTGGCATATGCCCTGTCAGATAAAATGGAAATCATTGACTTCGGATGACCTTGAACGTATGTGAGGCAATTCGGAACCTACAACTTTGACAAGTAAGCGATCAAGTCAGAAGTATTAATTTGAGCCACTTACCACACCAGCACACAACAGAATGGGTAATTGGGTATGTGACATGACTGTGATAGCATACGGGGTTTAGTTTGAATAACAGACTAACACCAGAAACAAAGCCTGTGTAACAGCAAGCTGTGAAAGCAAAGTGTGTTTTTGAACATGTCACAAAGCAACAATCTGAGAATCAGCTCTCACCATCTCTGAAGCAGCCGATCCGGTAAAGCATTGGCATCTTGATGACGAATGCAAACAGATCATCAATGAAAGTGTTCAGTGCCTTATAGGTCAGCATGCGCCACGGAAGGTGGGCCACGGACTTCAGTTTGTAGTTGATGAACAGCTGTGGTGTCATCATAATAAACCCTATATAGACACATTATAATTTACCTACTCACATTAAGGCACTTGTCACATGTAGCACTGTTATACACCAACGCAAAATACCCGCATGCAATTGGTTCAAATCACATCACGTGACGTTAACAAATACGCAGTGTTTCCCTGGCAGGCACAGCTTCTTTGTTCAAATGATTTTTGTTTACATTTTTTGTTTTGGTCATGAGGTATAACAAAACAAATAGTGACTGACGTCATCGATCATCATTGAAAACTTATTGCCCTCAGTTCGTAAAATGTTGCCCTCGGCCTTCAAAAGAACATTTCACAAACCTCTGGCTCAAAAAAATTCAATGATGACCTCGACGCCAATCACTATTTGTATCCTCCTGCTGCTGTTACAGCTGCAGATATTAATGACTAATCAGCAAAAAAATTTAAAGGTTAATGAAATTCCAATCAGTACTATTTCAATTAAAGTCATGTCATTTAAAACATAACAATGTAGATACAATGACATCACGATCATCATCTGAAATTATCAGTTTTCCCAGAAAATTCGATATTTCAGTCTGTCTACAAGACTGGGTTAAAAACAGTCAATAATATTGTGTCTCGGTGATAATTTATATCTCGATTATTGTTAATTTTTGTGGAATTAACTATCAAAAATTTTTTACTGTTACCAGCTATAATTTTAACTAAATTAATGTAACAACTGGGGACAGTATGGCACTTTACAAATCTGTATCGTTACACAGTCATCCTATTAGGTCTTGTTCATTGATCTGTCTGTCACGCATGGACTCCATAAATCAAACTAAACGATGCAGAAAAACAAACATTATCCCCACAACAACTGACTTCAAAGGTCTTTAAGAAAACATTTTTGGTACTGCAGCATTATTAGTTGAACGAGCCGACAGGTCGCTATGCTCCCAGGGCCTTACCCTCACCCCGCCTGCGGCCTCAATTTTCGGCCCTTCGTGCCTACCTTGGCTTGCGGCTTCGATTCCAGATTCCGTGCATCTCAGTCAGTCCGTGTATATTGCAGTTTCACAGTCCGCACACACTGCAGCAGCACCAGTAGCTGTGGCGGCCTAGAAGGCGTGGCTTCAAAATTTTAGAAAAACTGAAATTTTCTCTAAAGGACCACTCCTCAGCGACATCTGACCTAGTCCATGTCCCGGCCATGTACGACACTGGTCTGCGTGCGAAATTTTGCTGCTGTACATTGTGCTGTTACAAAGTTATTGGCAGTCATAACTCAATTATATTAATCGAATGACATTACAGTGTCAAAGCACTGGTGGCTTTTTCTAAACTGTGTAAACAGCTCTGTGAAACAGTGCCAAGTCTTGTCATAATGCCTGATAAACGATACGCTGCAGTTTCTTACCAAAGGTGAGCAGAAATCCATACAGCATGCTGAGAACCCACGAATACCAGCCACGGTGCTCAAGGTACATAATAGAGTAGACAGCATAGCAGACAAGTAACGGATACAGCAGCCATGACAGGTACTTGAAAGCAAGCTGCAGACACAATATACAAGTTGAATACACAAATAAATATGAACTAATTTCATGGCTAAAATGACTCGCTTAACAGTTTTTATTTTTTCTCATTTCAGTTTTTTCCCGTTTTAGTTACGGTCATTTGTTTCTTTTTAGTTGCTCCGATTTCAACCAGTTTATTGACATTCTTTTATATTTTACATTATAACCATCATTCTATTTCAGTTTCTTTCGTTTCATTTTTATTTCAAACATTTTGGTTCTTTTTTGTTTATGTGCTAGGGTAAACTGACAGCCAGTCTGTCAAGTTTTTAATTGCAAATTTAATAATGCATCGTACCATATTCACATCATTACACAAATAATCAAAAACAACATTCATTTCAGCTTGGAAAAGTTTGGGTCATTTGTACATTCCACACTCTTAGCACAATTATCATTAATTTCAAATTTGAACATAGCTGACAAAGTATTCACAAAATTAAAAGTAGCAGCTAACATGTTGACAATACATAGTTATTTCAACATAGTATGTAAAAACGAAATTATTTGACACAGCATCAGCTAAAGAAACAGTAGCATTAGCATCAAATATAACTCAGCATACACAAAATAAATAACAGTAGAACTACCAGGTAGTGATTGCAATCCCTGGACTCTCAATCTTGGGATGTGGGATTGAGAAATATGTAATTCCAGGATCCCGTTTCGAGTTTAGGCTTACCGATTGGTTGTCATTTTGGTATCTCCAATTGACTTATTTCATGCACATGATGTAGTACAGGCACCTACGGAAGGTATATTTGAACTGTAGGGAGTGACACAAATACAAATTACAGTGCACAGTAGGTCTTCAACGCACAAAAAAATATTTTATTCATCAGATGGCTAAAATTATTATTTGTATCATTTGACATGCGAAAAAGCACAATTTCAACTAATTTTTGCAATCTCGAAATCCAGGGATTAGGACTCTGCCAATTCCGGGATTAGGGATTAGCAAAAACGGCCGGGATCCCAGAATTCAAGATCCTGTAGTTGAAATCCCTATTACCTGGCATATAACTAAGTACAAAAATACAACCATGTCATATTCTTTCGTATGTGACTCCGTGTATGTAGATTTATCCTCGAACTGTACCCGTGGTATAACGCCAAACAGTTTGTTTTCACGATTCAACTAGCACAACAGCATTCTATCTTGATTAGATTACTTTTAACATGCAATAAAATAAATAGGCTACTTTTACAGGCAGCATCATTAACCTTCCTTTTGTGTACACATAATATAATTCTTTTCATTATTTGTCTATTACTTTGACAAACTCTATCTCACTCTTAGAAACAGTAGTATGATTTAACTTTGCAAATAAAAAATAAAGAAGCAAATTATTTCCTCTTTGTCAACATGTGATTGAAAACACAAGACTAAAGAACAATAAATATTATACTAATAAGCTCACACAACTTCACCTACCTTAATATCGACAACTTTGTGGATTTTCCAGAGTTCAATGGCAAGTCCAATAAATATGCTGATTTTGACAACAAAATTGGTTTCATTGTCGAGAACGTAAAGCAAGACGACAAGCGACTGAAAGACGTTGAAGAAGACTGAACGCACGGATAAACCCTCAAGTGACTTGCGGTTGCGCCAAAACTGAATATCTGTGTTTCACACGTAAAATAATGCAATAAGAAAAATTTAAAACTGATAACTAGCACGTTTCTCAAATAAACATTCTGTCATGATGCTGTAAAAAAAGCGATAAACATAACATTGATAAATCGGGTGCCTTTACTTATAGCTGACAACACCACAAGAACTTTTGCGAAAGAGTACATCTAAATGACGATTTTCTCATAAAAATGTTGCACATGTACAATGAGTTATTAACCAGCTACTGACTCTTCATGCGATGTTTTTCACCTAAAGTTTACACTGTTTTTAACGTTTTGAACGCATTTTTATACTTGTCATCACTAAGGTGCTGTGTTATCAACTTTTTATTTTACAATAACAATGACTACTTATAAAGGTGGTGATATAGCTCTTAACGGGAAGCCCATCTCAGAGCTACGAAGCATCACCTGCCATATGGGATCACACAGTGTTATCTGCCACCCGACACAGGTGAACATGCCCTGCCTTAACCCCAGCCAGATAGGCTGGTACTCGATTTACCTATCCCGGAGGGATGGAAGGCTGAGTTGACGTAGGTGGCTGTTTACATACCAAGACAGTTTACCTGGCTGCAGGCAGTCACCCATCAAAGTACTAACCCGGCCCGATGTAAAGTAACTTCGTTTATCCGATGAAATGCGTTATCGCTACGCCACACCACCAACCCAAATATACATACAAAGCACTTTCTAAAAAATAAAAACAGTACAATACTCACCATTTTTAAAAGCCAGAAATTCAAAAACGCTGTGAACGATGGAGACAATGATGGTAATTCCCAGCAGATACGGATTTGTGTCAAGAAAAGCTTGCTGTAAAAACATAAAAACACGAAATTAAATAATCAAATAAAAGTCAATTAATACAAGTATTCGTAGGCCAACAGAATAAAAACTTAGTTTTATACTATGTATTAATATCACATACTTCTGCAACAACATCGCCTAATTACTGAATACCAGGGTTCCTACAGGTCTTCTGTAGCAAAATTCTCTGACTTTTCCAGTCATAGAATGACAATTTCCCTGACCTTACTGAAACAATAACCCTATGGCACAAATGTCAGAAATGGTACACTATATCATAAGGTAATACAAGAAATTTGAGCAAAGCTCACAAGACGCGCGAAAGCCTATAGCATTTCCAGTTCAGTAGTTATAGTTTCGAAAATCGCATATCACTTGGACTCGGCCCATCGGGACCATAATACACATCGACCATAGGCGCGTGTGGCGTTGGCGTAGGTGGCGCCTCTTTGTGAATGATATAGACTTGTGCAGCCCGATATCGCAAAATTTTTTTTATAAAACCCCCTATTTTGGCGTTCAAGGTCATCCAAGGTCATTGAATTCGGCGCCAATCGACAGCCAGTGTACGATTTCCTATTAGTGATTAATAGTAACCTGGGCCTTATCTCGCACCGTTACTGAGATACAGCGAGTTTTTGGCCGAAAATCGCACATTTTGCCTATCCCCCTCTCATTTAGCGCCCTCGTTCGGGGTGACCCCCTTCGAACTTATGAAAAAGCTTTACGGTTCCTGAAACTAGAGTCTTCCAGGCAGCCGACGGTAAAAATTAGGTGATCCTAGCTTGGACCGTTTTTGCCTGATCCACCCGTGTGACAGACAGACAGATGGACAGACAGAATTGCGATGGCTAAGACACGCTGAAAGCATAGCTGCTTTCGCATGTAAAAACAGTATTAATGTAGCAATATGCAAACGACAGACCCTGGTCAGGGGGCAAACCCCCCCTGAAGCCGAAACACTTCTAGCTTTTGGACGCCGAATGGAAGCTGCAATTTTGCCTGCTGTTCTAAATATTTAAAAATGCAAATAATCACAGATATCTGCATGATCTAAAATCATTTTCACCAACTTTTCAAAAACAATATTTTTCCCTGTCCATTCCCTAACCACACAAATTCGCCGACTTCTTCCAGTTTTCCCTGACCTGTAGGAACCCTGGAATACTGTTTGCTAACTGTAAAAGAAGTCCACCAGGTGGTCAAAACATATGCTATGGCAATCACTCAAATACAGAGTGAACAACCTTTAGTGAATCTTGGTCTTCGTCGCTACCGTCAACAAAGTCATCGCCAAGCACAGAATACCAGCGGTTACGCATGCCCTGCGCTGCGTACATCTGCCAGCGGAACATGGACAGCGGCGCATACAGCAACGTCAGGTTCAGCAGCCTGCAAAACATGCAACATTCCTACACCTCCTCCACGGCTGCCCTCGGTACAACTAGCCCTGTTCATACCGCCAGTATTGTACACACACAGTGTTTCGTAAAAAAAGACCCCTTTTTGTTTCTTTCATAATTCACTCAAATGATGATCAATTTACACAAAATTCTTACCGGATGTAGCTGAAGAAATACTAATTTAAAAAGTATCCCCAAAATATGGCTGTTGATTAAATATTCTTTGCTAGTGGTGGCGTAATGCTGACGTCATAATGTGCCGTGAGAACAAACTTGCTTGTTGCAACCGGTGCTGACAGACTTGCTGCACAGCTACCCTGCTTCTATGGTGGACTTCATCTGCTTCACTAATGGCAAACCGCTGATGTTTAACCATTGCAACCACAAAAAAGCCTAACATTTTCACCAGTGAAACTAAGTTCACCATCGAAGCAGGGTAGCAACTGAGAGCACCAGTTGAGACGAGCAATTTTGTACTTACAACACATTATGACATCAGCATTAGACAACGACTAGCAAAGCATATTTAACAGATGAAATTTGTTAAATTATATTGAATTAGTATTCCTTCAGCTACAACTGGTAAAAATTTCACGTAAATTGATCACCATTTGACTGAGTTATAAAAGAAAGAAAAAGGGTGCCAATTTCATGAAACACCATGGACATGTACTATGCCTACTGTCAACTGCACCTAAAGCCATCACCTCCCAGCATAGTGCACATACTGTACCTATGTCCTACAAGCAAGGTTTCAACTAGAGAGTGACATGGTAATGGGGAAAGCAGTAATACCACGATTACCACGGTAAATGAGTAAATTTCTACGGTAATCCCGCGGTAATGGTAAAAAACTATGGTAGTACCACAGTAGCAGTAATAAAGTTGTGGTAGTTACCACGGTAGCGATAAAACAAAATTAGTTCATTTCCCACCGCATGCATTGCAAAAGTGAGCGCCATTCTGGACACTAAAATGCTCATTAAGATCATGTGTGACGGACGACCACTGCGTGCCGCATGGTATAGCTTTGCAGGGGCACTGGGCAATTGTTTATCACCCATCAAGTAATTAGTGTCAGCCACGTTAGCGCACTGCACTGACTGCAGCATCTGAGGACACAGCTATCTGCCGACCGTAGCCTAGCATTCCTGGAATCTAATGGGAGACAGCACAGATGTGCATTAATGGCCCAGGTCGGGCTGACTAGCGCCATATGTGTGACTGGCATTTCTCCCAAAAGTTTTAACAATGTAGGGCATACAGTCGTTTGTCACTGGTGTAGTGTTTCTACACAGACTTCATAACGAATTAGCCCCTATAGTCTACAAGTGGTATTTTTGTTTTTTTTTTGAAAACACTGAAGACAGTGTCAATCTGCTGTAGCAATATGCAGATTTTCATTAATAAAGATTATCATTAAATGACATGAATGGTAAAGTCCTCATCTTCAGACTTCAGATGCTGGGGTGCGATGGGAATGGGGAAATTTTACGGTAATGGGGATGAAGATGGGAAATTTTTCGTAGGGATGGAAAATTTCTTACGGGATGGGGATGGGAAAAATTTGACGGGGATGGCGGGGATGGAGACAATTTAATTTACCGTGTCACTGTCTAGTTTCAACTTCAGATCTATGGTAGTCAGTTCCCAAGATAACACTTCTGAAAAATCTGTTACTATAACCACCCAGTTAAGTCACCCAATTAGCTCCAATCCGATCGCACACGGTCTCAACTGCAATAAAAAATGGCATTAACAGCAAGTAGCCATGACGAAAACAAACAAGAAATAATAATGGCAAATAAATTTAGCAAAACTAATTTAAACCAAACACAAGATATGGACAGGATGCTGACTTGGTACTGCTGTTGACGGGCATATAATCTTGGTTTAGATTCCAATAGTCATTGAAGTAAAGTATTGGATAGTACGACAGTCCATCTGGCAGAAACTCAACGACTACAGTGCAAACACAGACAATGAACAACAGCTGAGCTATAAAATCATGAACAACATAAGCAACAGGACACATTATTAAGTCTAATAAAAATGTCTAGTTAAATTAATACAAGAAATTTGAGCTAATGCTCACGAGACGTGCAAAAGCCTATACCAGTTCCGGTTATGTAGTTTAGCTAAAAATTGGGATATTCACGCTAAGTTAATATACAAATAAATACCAAATTCTCCATCTGGATCACATAACAATAGTAGCGTGGCACCACCTTGTCAATGATATAGACTTGTGTCGCAGCCCGAAATTGCCAAAAAATCCACAAAACCCCCTATTTTAGCGTTCAAGGACATTCAAGGTCATTGAATTTGGCACCAATCGAGAGCCAGTGTACGACTTCCTATTAGTGATTAACAGTAACCTAGGCCCTATCTCGCACCATTACTGAGATACAGAGACTTATTGGCCAAAAATTGCAAATTTTGCCCACCCCACTCTCATTTAGCGCCCTCGTTCAAGATGACCCCCTTCGAATTTATAGAAAAGCTTTATGGTTCTTGAAACTAGAGTCTTCCGAGCAGCAGACAGTGAAGATTTGATGATCCTAGCTAGACAGAATTGAAATGGCTAAGACACGCTGAAAGCAGTAGCTGCTTTCGCGCATAACAATAAATCAAAGTGACATCATCTCTTACGAAGTTATGCTTCTTAAACATGTCCAACAAAAAGTAACCTATTTTAACTGCAGTGTCATTAATGCAACAAACTTCTAACAAATTGTCAGCTTGTTTTCAAATATCTATTTTTTTGGACACGTTTTTATTTAATCTACCAAAATTCCCTCAAAGGTAAGCTGGGAATTGTGGCAGCAGGACTTTTTGTAGGTTGTACAATGTACATGCCAATAAACAGCATCAAAGCATTAAGGCATTTGCACACATATATCACGTGTATCAAAAGTAGCATTAACTTAACAACACTTACACTCATCGAGTGGAGCTGGAACCATACCGCGCACCCAATGCGTATGATCATCAATCAGATTTATCGTTAAATTCGGATGCCAGTGCGACAATATCTCATACGATGACTCGTTCTGAAGCTGCGACAGCACATCAGAATGACACGAGATGATTCACCCATATTACCATGCACATACTCAGTGTTTGGCTGCAAAAGAACAAGAAGTAGCAGTATGCCTGTTGGCCACGACTGAAATTACTTCGTTTTTGTGTACTCTGATATACTGCAAGATAAATCGAAGCAAGTGGAACTCGGGTGACGAACAGTGTGTGATGCTGCCTTTAGAGGCCCCTATGACTGATAACAGTAGGCCTACTATGACAGACACTGCTGCAACAGATGATATATAAAGCATCAACATGCACTGTATTGGCAATATGCTTATGTGCAGGCCCACATGGTGTGGCAAACGGGGTGCCAGTATGTGAAGTTGCGTGGCCGTCTCAATAAATGAGAGGGTGTTAGCCTGCATGGCTTGGTAGTGTGAGTGTAACATGCCAAACTTGTAACCCTGAGGTTGCAGGTATGACTCTTGAGTCAGAGCACTGCCAGGTAACAACCTTGAGCAAGTTTTTCACACACGTGCCTCTGTTCGCCAAGCAGTATAATTTTGTACCAGTCAAAGGGCGACGACGCTCTGTGGCTGGGAAGGTAACATAGGTCTGGCGTCGCACTGGCCATGTTTCACGGACTCAAGTGGTTTATCCACCTACTGGCTTTACAGCCAGCGTATGGGAGATGAGCACCCCGCCTATGCTCCTGGTGGGGCACAGCCTGGTTTGCCTTGTTAGCTTGCAGCAGCAGCAGCTGCAGCCACAGTGTCCATGGACAGAACCACATATGCTACAGATCTGGCTCAGAAAAATAAAACATTTGCAACAGTTCAGCTGACCCCTTACTTTTGTATCTCCATTCACTCCGAATCTGTGGACCTTGTTACTACCAATCAAAAATTGAAGTGACATCCAACCCGCAGAACAAATGTTTCAACATTCATTATCATCAAACAAATATCTCCAGTTAAATATTGCCAATATACTTGTAAATCTATGGGCGACTTCACTTTTGACTTAGACTTTTGCTGAGCCTTTTCGCTGAGCCAAAGCTAAAGCTGAACACTTGTACTTAGACCAAAGTTCAACTAAACGATTAAAAATAGTGGAAAAACCGGTAAACCTAACAGGAAATAAATCAACCAGTGCTTGGACTTGCTCATTTAATTGCACCGTGTACACAAATGGCATAATTACATGACATCTTACGTCACTGTGTAGCCATTATGGCGTTTATTTTTGATAACAAACTGTTTTACTAAACTATCCGTACGTATAGGACTGTAAATAGTCGCCATGTTTACGCTCAGCGAAATCATTTCACTTTTTGACTTAAGTAGGTACTTAGACCGAAGTTTAGGCTCAGCAAAAGTCTCAGCGAAAGTCTAAATCAAAAAGTGAAGTCGCTCTATGTACGGTCGTATACAAAAAGACAAATTAATTACACAGACTTGCTGCAGACAAAAACACTGCAGACAAAATCAAAGCTGCCTAATAACACTACTGTTATATATTTAATATTCTCAAGCAGTACTACTTGTTACATATTTGCCAGCACCATATGAAAAACTTACTCGTACGAGATCGGCCTGCACTTCTGACATCCCAGTAAGCAAATTCTTCATCATATGATAGCGACGCTTTTTGTACTTTGTCAATGCTAGCAAGAAACAGCAACAAAACAAATCACAACGACTTTATTTCTATCACAATTTCACTGTAGGCAAGTTTCAAAAGTTATGAATACACCTGAAGATAAACTAACAACATTTCTATTCATTATATCCAGCAGCTGTAATGACTTATAGTGTTCGGAACACATCGTTATAAACAAGCCTGTGTCAACAACTAGTTCTTGTTATTAAAATTTATAACAGACATAAAAGAAAACAGAAAATGCACTCATTACAAATTAAACAAAAACAAATTAAACTCACGCAACAAACAGTGTTGACCATTTCACATCAAACAATTATTCTCTTTAACAAAATGGGCCTGTCGGCTGCAACACATAAGAAAATGTTTTCGTTCGTGCTACAAGAAGACTTACGTCGACTTTTATAGACTGTGAATCTTTTCTCGTGGTTCTCGTCGGCAGGGTTCGGAGAGTTGCCAGCCTTGACGAAATACACATGAATGTACAGTGTGCCATTGTTCTGTACACTCTAAAAAAACAAATATTGCAAGATGACCAGCAGTAATGTGCACATTTGCTGGCTACAAAATACACATGTGCAACAGCACTGATATTACAGACTCATATGCAGATCAACATACTATAGCTGTTTTAGTGCTCATACACACACGCCATCATGTGGGCACTTAGAATAAACAGCATTTAGTCAACTTTATGACAATGCTATATGTACAATGTCTTTCTTCTGACTTTTGTTTTTGTCTGCTATGTATAGCATTGGACATAGTCTAAAATCACCTGAATTTCCGTGTGTCCATGCGTGTGTGCGTCCGTGCATCCAACATTTCTTAAGCTATCTTCCTTTCACCTTCCTTTTCCCTTCTCCTTTCTCTTCTCTCCCTCTTCCTCTTTCCCTTCTTCCATCTTTCTTTTGTGACCAATGAAGTCACATGACCCCAAAAGGTCAAACTCGTGACCACATTATCTTTGAGGCGCAGTATCTCCATAACGGTGCAAGATAGATGCATGGTGACGATGGACCTTTTATAGTAAAGCACTTGTGACGAATCGAATGGTCTCCTGACTGACAATGTCTGTTGTCTAGTTAAAATAATACAGAAGAATGAAAGGATCTTTGCTGCCGTACAATTTGAAATCAAACTGTTTGATTTCTTCTACTGGTCTAAACGGCTGACCGATTATATTTATACGGACATATACTGTAAACTATCATAATGCATTGGACAGACTCCCGTGTTCGTATGAACATTATCTTGTTACTATCTACTTTTCTGGAGTAACTCAATGCCTATAAAAGCAGTTTTTGGGAAATAATACAGTAACACTTTTAACAAGCCAAATGCTGCCCTCCTGACACCCAACTCTGTGCTACAGACATGACAAAATAAACATCTGACCCAATATTGATATTCACAATTACCAATGAACTACCGTGAACAAGAAGTCAAGTGTCTTACTTCCGATATTTCAATCTGTCCACTTTTTGAAAATGACCCATCACCAGACGGTCCGCCAAGCCAGTCACCATACTGCAGTTCTTCTTCGAACCAAAACAGAGTACTTTTGTTGGAAAATTCACTGAAATGTGCTTTCTCTGATATGTAAACGTACATATCCTACAACACAAACAAGCCGCACAGCTGTACTCTATCAAGCAAGAAACACTGACATCAGCCACTGATGCTGCTGGATTCAGTGTACTGTACATGCATTGGCAAGAGTGGCAATAGTAACCAGTGACTAGAAGAGCTCGGAGAGTGCAAACCTTCATCAAGATAAGTATTGCTACCTAAGTAATAAGATACAAATAATAAAAAACAAAGCTACACAAATGCAGCTATCGTTTAAAAATTCACAGATCTATATTGTGACTCAGATCGCAACCAGAAGTTAATTGATTGGTCAGTGAGATGTGGCCACAAACAAATACTATACACAGCGTAAATTGTGAAAGTCATGCACATTGGACACACACATCCTACCCAGTATTATATGTAGGGTTGTTAAACGAAGTTTGGATTTGCGAACTGCAAATTTCAAGTTTGAATTTGTATTCGTTTTTCAGCCCTTCGATATTCGAATCCAAGCATCACTAATTAGACGCAGACGTTTTTTGCCTTGAAAGTGGAGCGCTGTTATTACTTCAGTGGTACACTGTGTGACGATTTCTTTGTTCTCTGCCAGCCGTCAATTCAAGCGATGCCCGCAGCGTGTTTCCTTACCCCTTCCCTCCCTGCATACCACCGCGGCGTTCAATTACTCTCAGTCTTGCACATTAAGCTATCAAAGTGACAAATCTTGGTAGCCCAAACACAGAGCAGACATCAATCGACGGCAATAGAGCATGACATAGCTTGACGTCCTGGCTGATTGCACTGTTGACAGACTGCTTCCCGGCGTGTGGCGTTCATGCTGTGACCTTCATCTTGCCCCACAGTGCAGACATCAAACGCAAATTGCTTAAGCTTCTCCACAAATATATAAACGAAGTTCGAATTTAATCCAAATTTTAGAGGTCGAGATTCAAATTTGGAAAAAAACGAATTTAACATCCCTAATTATATGGAAAATCAAGGTCAGTTACGCCAACTCCAGACAATAACTGAAGAGAAAGATCTTGGAATATTTGTAACTAACGACCTGAAACCGAACAGACAGTGTGCACAAGCTTCTCAGAAAGCCATGTCAGTGCTAGGTATGATCAGAAGGAACTTTAGATGGACTACAGTCCAGGACTTCAAGATATGTACAAGAGTTACATTCGGCCACATTTAAAATACTGTGTCCAAGTGAGATCAACATATCTAGTAGCTGAGATCAAAACAGTGGAACGGGTCCAGCGACGAGCAACGAAACTAGTACAGGGGTTGCAAAATGTACCTTATGAAGACAGGTTGAAGAAACTTGGGCTGTACTTGACAGAAAGATGACACTTGAGAGGAGATTTAATGGAGATGTTCAAGATTATTACAGGCAAGGAAGATATTGATTACAGACAGTTCTTCACCTTAGCTCCATCTCACCATGACACTAGAGGACATAGCTTGCATCTGTACATCTCAAGGAGCAATCTACGAGTTACGTAGTCAGAAATTCTTTAGCCAGAGATCAGTCCATGATTGAAATCAGCTCCCCCAGACAGTCGTTGATGCTACATTTGTCAACATGTTCAAGAATCGCCTGGACATTTATTGAAGGGATATGGGCATTTAAAGCAACAGCTTTCGAGCCCATCAACAAACAAGTGCAAATACAAGTACAATCTAAATTTTACAAAAATGCAGACTACTAGTTCTTAATGAAAATCCTCAATGAATGAAACAATGAAATGTAAAAAATGACAGCACAGAATCGTGTATCGTAGCAAAAGCAAAACATTAACTACAGACTGTGAAGTAGTTAAAACCGGTGACAATACTGCTAAAATGTCTAATATTACGCAGTATTTCACAGGCACGAGTATAATGTAGACCTGTGGACTTGCGGACCTGCAGACCGATCAATGGGTAAACTGCAAACCAAACCTGCAGACCAGGTCCACAGTTTACCCATTGGTCGGTCCGCAGGTCCGCATTATAGTCATAAGCAAAATAAATGAAATGTGACATAAATGTGTTGCATGTTTTACTTTTAACTGTGTGTGTGAAAAAGGCTCGTAGACATAGTGATCAGCAACACAAGCGTTCATCACTATAGCTATAGGCCTACTTTTAAACAAAATGCACGCAATATGTGATAAATGTGAATAAAATAAATAAAATGACGTTGACTGTGTTGTATTTTTAACTGCTTGGCCTAAAACACTAAAGACTTAACGTTTATACATAGCCCAATGTTTTTTTTCAGCGTTAATCGTTATTTTCCGTTTTTCCACTTTTTTGTAGTATAAAACGTTCACTGAAAAATTTCACCAAGTAGACATAACTATACAAACTTATTTTAGTGATAGACTATTTGGTCTTAATGACCACACGGTTGAGTTGAATATGAATAATATTATCTCAGTCTTAGCTAACCTGTGTCCTGCTATATGGGATCATAAACTAAAGTGGTGATTAAAGGTGGTGATATAGCTCTTTATGGGAAGCCCATTTCAGAACTACTGAGCGTCACCTGCCACCCTGCCTTAATCCCACCTACATAGGTTGGTACTCAATATCCTGAACATGTTCCGTGCCAGTCTTTCGTACACCTTTCCTTCCAACAAACCTACACAACAGCTTTTTTATGACACCACCTTTAATCTTGGTGACTTCTATCTATCCGTCTTACTGTTCTGGGCCACTGAATTCACGCGGCACAGTTGGCGATGTGGCGATGGGTCTACAGATGGAGGACAAACAGCAACGCCTTAACCTTACACAGCTGCAAAAGAACAAGCGTAAGTGGCCGAATAAGATGAGCGGGCAAAAGTGACGACATGCTGACAACATGGATGTGGTGCCGGCAGCAGATGCAGATCCACTGCTCATGGAGACTATGTTGGCGAAGATCAATGATAACAATGATCTCTTTGACGACGTGGAACCCGACAACCCACCAGCGTCTGGCAGCAGTGATCTGAGAAACACCTGCAATGCTGCGGTCCCACCACTTGCCAAAAAAAGACGTGGGAAGAACAGCCACAGCACCGACAAGAAGATCACATCTCTCATTAGACAATCCATTGTGCGGGGTCCGCATATTAGTGGTCCGCAGTTTACCCACTGGTCCGCACTGGAGGTCTGCAAGTTTAGTCCGCAGTTTACCCGCTGGTCGGTCCGAAAGTCCTCACTTTACCACAGCCCATATTTCACACACGTGAAAAAAACCTTAGATAGCAAAAAATGCAAAGCAAGATTACTATCATCATCAGTATTGTTTTCTACTTACAAAAACTCAAAGAAACCGACCATTGCAGTGTCTTTGAGGAATACATTGAAAGCTCCAGTATTAGCCGGAGCAGTCGAGCCGGGTTGTTGCTGGGGTTGATTTCCACGTCTGAACAGACTGCTTATCATGTAGATGAAAAACATACGGATCAGCAATGTTTTGAACAATCCCCAACCACCAATACGTCCTTGCTGCTGCTGCTGCTGTTGTTGTTGTGGCTGCGCCTGGACTTCTCCATCCTGAACAAGTAACAACAGACAGTGTATCAGCTTACATCTCCATCACTCCCGTTTAGTCAATTAGTCGTGTAATCTGATGAAACAAAAGATCAGAACGGATTTTAGTAACATAGATAAAATTACTTTAAAATATACCTGTGCTGCGTTTTCCTGATTTCCACCATCGGAAACAACAGCGAAGTCATTAACAACATTTTCACTACTTTCCGTCGCCATGTTTTCCCATAAAATATCTATCAACAACACTCAACAACCTTTGAAAATAAGTAAATCCTTATAGTGTTAAAGTTAGTAAACAAACAAGAAAGCCTAGCTAACGCAAAGGGAACGCGCGACAGCAGTGCATGTATGAAGGTCCACTGCCCACTGGGGTGTTCACGCTAAGTTAATATACAAATACCAAAATCTCCATCTGCATTGCATAACAAGTTAGTTGCGTGGCAACACCTTGCGAACGCTATAGAGTTGTGTCGCAGCCCGAAATCGCCAAAAACTCCATAAAAACCATATTTTACGATTTGTAACGGTCGGCCGTTGTATCTTCCTCAAGATTCCCTAGGTTTTGTTTCAGTTTCTAACCTTAGTTCACTTTTGCATACACCTATTCCTGGTCGGTCGTTGCTAGTCGGGGTCTAGTAAGTAAATCCGTCCCTAATCCACTAACTGTGGACGAGCCACGAGACGTAGGTGAGCTGGAAAATCTCGGAGGTATCTTCCGAACAGGCCCAATGGACGACCATCCATATTACTTACGTCAGCGACCCATACATTTCCGGTTGTTCCAGTTTCTACTCTAAGTGCATCTATCGCTAGCAGTAATATTGTCAGTAGTCAGCTTCCTACAGTGGCTGATCTAGCCGGAGACCAGGTCCAGTTCCATATAGTCACTATTTCACTTTCCTTTAAGTCACCGGGGATTCGCTCATCTGTCAAAAATTTATTGAGAATTGTGTGAGGCCAATCCACCCCAAGCTCATCTAGCTTTAATTTTTTTAGTGATTTATGGTAAATTTTCGAACATGGGAATATCGAATATTGATTTAACTTGACGGATATAACTGAACCACGAGCAAAAAATATATAGCACTCAACAAAAATCCGCGCGATAGAAAGATATGATTAAAAGTTTAGAAAAAAATTACATAATGCACATCACTATTGTAGAAACAAACAACATAAATATTTATTTCTATGTGATGAAGATAATAACAAACGCGTTAAATTAAATGTCTAACTATAGACGGGTGCGTGAATAAAACGGTCATAGTAACCGTTAAAAAATTAGGAGAAAAATAATCTTTCCCCTGTATGTAGTTGCATTAGTAGTAGTTCATTTTCGGAAATAATTTAACCTGCAGACCTGATATATTTAGTTAAATTTAGTGAAATAACGATCGTCTTTGACAGCACAAAAAATGTTTTATATGGTGGTCGAGAACCAGCTTTAATTGGCGATCGCTTGTGTTGTTTATTTTGCTAATCGTTGCAAAAACATTCTGAAAATGCGTGAAACTATTATGCAACCAGCTCTTACTCGTCCTGATGACCCATGGGCATGGGAAATAAAAGGGCACTTAAGAGTGTGCCACTGACATAGGCGGATTTAGGGGGCAAAGGGGCCATGCCCCCAAGATGCCAAAGTTGTCTTTTTTGCTTTGCATATGCAGTGCGTTATAAAGTTGTGCAGTAAAACTAATAAAATTTATACTCAATATATGCATTTTTGGGGGGGTTTCATGCCCCAAAACGTGTTTGTTTCTGGGGCTTTGCCCTGGCGACCGGCCCCCTCCCCAGGAAGTGCACCTATGTTCTCAGCTTTCGGCCTCAATTTTTGGCCCTTGAGGGCTAGTTTGCCTCTTGTGACTCCAGTTTCTGGCTGTGCCTATTTTAAGAGTAAGTAACAATAAACAATAATGCCAGGGGCGTTTGCACCATATAAACCTTAGAGGAAATGCTCGAAGAAAAAAAATAGAGGGAGGTATTTTGGGAAATTAGAGGGGAAAGTTGAATATTATTATTGTTCTGCATTTCTAATAATATTATGATATCTTGAAAGCAGAGGTGTTCTATGATGCTTAGAATGCACTAAATTTGCTTCTTTTTTGCCGGGGCTTCGCTTCGGACCCCACTGGGGGAGCTCACAATGCTCCCCAAGATCCGCTAGTCAGCTGTGGAGGGAGATACTCTCCCCCTTTTTTCACCCCGTCAACGCTGCGGTGCTTCATCTTGAGTTAAGGGGGAACTTGCTCCAAGGACTTAGAGGAATAGCTGCTCCTGAGTAACGCTGCTTATTGCATGCAAGTAAATCTCCGTGGGAGTCCTTGCATTCCTGATGTATTTCTACATGTATACTGTTTTCGTCATAGAAAAAAAACGAAATTTAGCACCAAGAGTCCACGAAAATACACCATTTTGACCCTAAATTGTTAAAAAAATTTCCTGGGGAGGGGGCTGTTTCTCCTCTTCTCCCCACACTTCAATCCCCTTGGCACTGATGTCATAGGGTTTCATGGTCTCTGTGATTTGATTTTGACAGATAAATACTGTCCGAGTCAAAATGTAGCAGGGGTCTCAGAAGCCGAAAATGTAGTGATGAAAGCTGCAGCATTGATTTTAGCAGACATTCACGAGACTGAGTTTGATGGGGCATTTTGTCTGACAGCAGATGATATTGACACTAGCAGTGGCGGACTCAGATTTGTACTACCGCTACCCAAGCTGTTTCTGAAGCAGTTGATCAGTAACCCATTGAAACAGGTCTCTTTTGGCCAGTGCATTGTCCAGGCTACTAAGCCTAATGCATGCATAATGCCAATTATGTTTGGCCTAGGGGTGCGGATTGATAGGCTTGGGCACTGCGATTTACATCATGAAGTAGCCGCCTAGGTTTCTGCATGTCGAATGCAGAGGTAAAGCGTTTTAAGTGTCACTGATGTCAAATGATGACATGGAGAGTAGCACTGAAACCAAACAGTCAGTTCCATTCACACAGTTTGTTGCCGATAATTTTGACCCCAGCATCTGAACATTAGATGGACTTGGAACATTTCACGGAATGGGCATAATTGCAGCCACAGTCAGCCATGGGTCTTTTGGCTTAGTGGAATGCAGGAGAGTAAGAAGATGTGCTGAAATGCCAGAGTTCGCTGCAAAAAAGGACAAGCGTGTGCTTCTGCTTGCCTTTTAAGTGCAGTGGCAACATGCAGCTTGACAACTTCAAATTGGCCAGTGGTTTTATCGCATAGAGATACCATTAAGGTCACTGATAGGGTCAGGCTTAGCGTTAGAATTTGGGTGGGGAAGTTTTGCGATTGTGCCATTTGTTTTTTTCTGCCGGTTTAAAGGGCTGCCATTCAGGGTTACATTTCAGGGTTGGGCAAAAGTGTGAGCTAAATAGTGCACTGAAAATGAAAGCTAAATAGCAAGAGGCAATATCGGAATGGCAGACCCAAACATTTTAGTGCTGTTGATGCATTAATTTTTGTAACGACATTAATGTACGCATTAATTTTTTTGATTGCATGCATTAGCATGTTAATGAATGCATCAGTTTGACAAGACTATTTATGTTGTAGGTTGCTGTCAGCGAATGACTGTGCGATCTAGAAGAATGGATGAACTGACATTTAACGTTGAATATTTTACAACTGAAGATAAAATTGATGACAAAAAGCTGGCAGATGAGTCGCAGCAGCTATCTATCGATGGAGACTTACTGCCAGCCAGATTTAGGTGCCGGATTCACACCAGATCCTAGGATGATCTTAAGAGTTCTTCACTCTTACAGTCGCCCTTGGACAATTAACTAATACAGTGAGAAAAACTGTTAAGTAAGTCCAGATATCCGTGAAATCTTTCAATTTTGTGAGAGATTTTGTGTTCATCTAAGACAAATTCTGTTAGTTCACTTAAGATTTATCTTATGATGGTCTTCTCTTAAGTGGGGAGTGTACTAGATGGGAACTTATTTTCTCAACACCATTGGGGATTGATGGGATTAAGTTTTGCAATTTTGTGTTTGCTTAATGCAAATTTTGATGTCTAAGTGATAAAGGGACAGAGTTAACCTAACTTTTGTTGGTCTTATGGTGGTCTTAAGACAAATTTTAGGATAAACATTATGATAAATCATAAGATAAATTTTATTACATTGATTCACAGAGCACTTACGAAATATCTTAAGGCATATCTAAAGATGAAATCTTGCAATTTCATCACTGATCTTGTGTACTTAAGATGATCTTAGGACATCCTAACTTTGGCCTTACGATGCTCTTAAGACAAGTCTTAAGATAAATCTTATGACATTGTTTGTCAATCGGGTCCGTGCACTGTAGATCTCATAGTGTGCTGATAACAAATGATCTCATTGAGTACATCTGTGGTCTAACTGACGCCCCAGCGCCGTGCAAGTCAGCACATATCATGAGAAATGTTGTCAACGACATACTCAGGTATATATGGCTAAAACAATATTAGTAATATTGGGGTGTGTCTCTTCCTTAAAAGTCTTTAAAAGTGCTTAAATTCAACACTTTTTTTATTTGAGGCCCTTAAAAGTCCTTAATAATAACAATGGTGCAAGCTTGAAAGTGCTTGAAAAGTCCTTCAATTTAGTTGCAGGATTTTGTTGGAAATTTTTGCAAGTCTTTGTCATTTTGCTAGCATTGTGTGGCTTAAGTTGGAACTTGGAAGTTGAAATTTTTTTTACGTCAAATGGTATTTTGACAATATAGACACATTAGCTGTATATGTATTGAATAGTGAATACATGCTTCACTGTGTGCTTGTGGCATCGGTAATGGGTTGTGTAAGGTGTATTGGTAGGAACCAATAATATTGGCTGTTGGGTATTTGGTAGCTTCTGCAGCCCTACTCAGATAGTGCTAGAACAATGCCAAGGAACCTATGTGCAGTATTATATACTCAGTGTTGCTGGGTCCTGATAATACCAGTACTCAATACTAAGGCTGCAGAAATTTATGATTAATTAGCCGATTAATCACTACAAAGAATTAACGAATTATGTTCTTTTAATCAGTTAAGTTGACTTAAGTCTTGTACTTCGTAAAATCCTAGCATGACTGATGATCAACGTGTGTAATCTAATTTGATTTTGCGTAGGAGATGTCTTCTTCAACATTTGTAAATCTTGTATAGTGTTAGCTGAACAGTCTGCACTTTGTGAGCTTTGACTGCACAGTTAGTGTAGTATATCGCATCAATGCATCATCACTTTTTTGTTTTTTGTGCTGACAAAGAGCAGACTGTTAAACTAACACCATACAAGTGCAAATCTTGATCACATGTCTTATGTGAAATAATTGTTGTCAGTATCTGCTGTAATTTACAATCCACTGGAAATGCACAGACTAATCATTACATTCGTGACATTTTCAATCCAAAATTTTAATCAAATTTTAATTGATCAATCTTTGTTAACCGTTAACAGCTTAATTTCCACAGCCCTACAGTATATCATTCTAATCATGTTTCTAGGGACCGTCTTTCATCAATGCGAGAACTTGCGGAGAGATTGGACATTCACCAGCCTGATGACGTGGCTTTACTCGACAGCGTAGCGACGGCCATGTTTGATGATGAAATTGTGACGTGGGGACGTATTGTTACGCTGTTTGCCTATGCCGGATATCTGGCACGCTACTGTCACGAGCGCGGACTTTACGACTGCTCCCAAACTGTCACCGATCTGCTTCAGTCGATCGTCGTCAACCGACTTGGGCTGTGGATACTCGCAAATGGCGGATGGGTTAGTTACATTTTTGTACAGTTACAGGGGCTTCTATCCCACCAAATCTAGATTCAAGATCGGGTTCAAGTTCTGTCCCTATCTTACCTTCCTCCTCCGCTGATCCGGGCAGAGCCCGGCCGCCAAACGGTTTGTGAGCTAAAAACAGCACTTGCGGTGATAGCAATTTTGAATATGTCCTTAACTAAACTTTTCCCCCGATTTTTAACTGGGCGCAAACTGCACCCACCAGGTATAGGGATAGAAGCCGCTGTACCATTGTTCCTGGGTTCAACAAAGTAGGTAGGGCAGGAAGGTGCAATTTTTTTGGTGCCTAGACTTCTGCTTTTAGGCGCTGTGTATAAATCTGCTTTATTATTATTAAATAGTGCAAATTTCTGACGGATTTCGGATGGACAGTTGGATGTGTTTGACAGTGGAGGTTGTGGGTGCTCAGAATTTCAATTTTGCCTCTAAAATTTTTTCCGAAATGGGGGTTTATCAGCTCCGGATGGCATTTTTGGACAAAAATTTTCTGACAAGAAAAAGAGTTTCCGAAATTTTTCCGACAGTCCAAAATTTAGGGGCTGATTGTTCCCATGTCCCTCCGCAAGCCATGACAGCACTGAAGTATACTTCTGTTGTCAGTGCATGGTACTGGCCATAGTTACCATAAATATCTTCTGCTAAGTGAAATTGTACCAGACAGGGGTCCCAGTCTCCTAGACCCCTGCAGAAAGGAAAGATTTGTGGACTTGATGGAACCCCTAGTCAGTAATTTTTTTGCATTGCAAATTGCAGGGGATACAGCATTTTAAATTTTGCCTTGTTTTAGTGATGGGGTCATTGAGGACTGGGGCCTAATTTACAAAACATCATACAACAATCGTAAAATTGTCATTACATCTTCGCAACTTTGTCATGTCTTTGTCGTAAATCAACAAGTTACGATGTCGTAAGATTGTCGTAAAAACATTTTATCTGAATTTTGGAAGCTGATTTTACGACTTCATAACTTTCTAGCAATTTTATCGTAACTCCGTAGTTGCTAAAATTAGCCAGCCAGTCAACCGCCATTACGTTGACCTCAACCACGACCTCAACCATTCGTGACGCAGTGTCACTGAGCTGGCGGCGCACGGCGCTGCACGCCAATCATCTGCTTCCGCCGTTGCCAATGGATACCAATGTAAACAATAACAAGTTAACTGATTTTGCGGCGATTTTGCTGCTCGAAGTTACTGCAAACGAAATTTATATGTATTAAGGCACTATGTGAGAATTACATACTAATGAAAAATCTAAATATTTACTGCGTGCATGTTTGATGCTGTCGTATGACAGCTAATGAGGTGTCGTACATTTTGTCGTAACTTTATCCTGCGATTCTTTGTAAATTGTGTTTTATCGTACATTTATCGTGAACCTTCCGCATGTCGTAACATAGTTGTATATTTGTCGTACGATGTTTTTGTAAATTAAGCCCCTGTCGTTGATAGTTAGAAGAAACAAGAAATTTGACCGTTGACTGTTCGACATGGGATAGGGGGTCTGTATGAGTAGGCCTATGTGCACAGGAGGCATCATTAGCCATGGCGTAGCACACTAAACGATTCCTCATTACTCGAGTAGCAGAGGCGGATACTAGCAACTGGTTGCAGGGACCATGGCGTGCCGTATTCCAAGCAATCTGCACTAGGCCCAAATCATCTAATGTGTGATGCAACAGTTTGGTAGTAAATCCGCTTTTAACACGGTAGTCGTTGTCATAAATTAGGTGAGGTGGAAAATGAGTGCATCTCGCATAATTATAAAATTGCCGAAGTTAGGAGGAAAACATTTGTGCTAGTTTTACATAACGGTGCATGCTATTGCGGCTAAACAGTGCGAGATAGGGCCTAGGTTGCTATATGATTTGTCATGTGTTCTTGTCTAGGAGTCCTTTGATCATCAGTTCCCGGCGATGTGTTTTCTGGAGTGGACGTCCGTGTGGAAAGCCGCAGCTGTGTTAGCACTACTGTGTGCTGCAGTCTTTGCATTTTATTCATCAGCTCAGTTCCTTCAGCCATGATCAGAGTTGCAAAAAATCGTTTTTTTCTAAAAGCCCAACCTGGCTGCTTTTAGGTTTCAGGTTTTTTGGGGAGTGTGGACTGTAATATTAATGATATGAATGTGGTAAAAATTTGCCAGGAAAAAGCTGTCAGTTTAGTTTAGCACATATACTGAAAAGAACATGGATAAAGCCTGAGATCAGAAAAACTTAAAAGAAATTATATGACTTCCTGTAAGGTATATTAATCGAGTTAAAATGTTAATTATAAATGAACAATGATTAGTATAATTTAATAAATATTTTATTAGACTTTGACTAAGCACATGATAGTCTATCTATAACTGTCTAAACCAAAACTGTCTGGTCCTTCCGGCTGTCGGCGTCCGATTCTCACGACACGCATGCAGCAGTCAGTGTGGCTGGTGGCCACGCCTCTCACTAGGCCGCCAGCCAATCCGTACAAAATGAAATAACAATAACTTAAGCTTTTTGTGTAATTGTTTTGGCTTTAAGCTGGGTTTTTGTTTGTAGAAGATTTCATGTGATTGTACAGTTTTTGCACCCTTCATTTTTGTGAAAAATTGTAATTATACCCAATTATTGTATAAGTGCATTGCATTGTGGGTTTTTCTTACTTGATTGAAGTTAAAAGTGGGTAATTGTAACCGGGTTAACTATAGCATTTAGGTGTTCAGTATTAATTTGTTGCATATACTATTTGCCGTGCTGTAGCCATGATGGTGATCACAATTGCATGTATTATATCGGTGTTATAAACATCGGCTAGTCCAATTCACCCAGTGTGCTTAGTCGCATGCTTTTTTGTATTATGTCAATGATGTGTACAATTTTGATGTCGTTGTTGTTCAAGTTTTTAAAAATTTTCTGTGACGTATTTTATTTTTTCTTGTTTTGTGTAATGTTTAGTGTTTGCAGAAATTATGAGTGCCGGTTTCCTTTTTTCTACTTGTATTTTGTATTTGTTATTTGTTGCGTATAAAGATACATATAAACAGCAGCTAGTCCAATTCATACAATGTATATAATGCTTGGCGTGTTTATTTTTTGTACATTGTGTTGCATAGATCAACTCAGCCTGGCCATCCCTCCGTGGGTAGATGCAATGAATACCAGTGAAAGCTGGGACATAAACAGAAACGCTGCACTTTGCACTAGCCCTGTCACCTTGCAGTGTAAGCTGGTGTCTGGCTGAAAAGATGGAGATCAGCACCACCCTATGGGCCTTACGTTGAATTAGAATATGATGATAAAACAAAATTCGTTTGTTCTTGGATATACTCCCAACTTTCACTGCACCTATGCAGGGAAGGACGGCCAGGCTGAGTTGACCTGGTGACCTGCCCACAGACGGTTAGCTATAGTAACTAGATTTTAAAGCTGTTTATTAGAATGCAACAATAATGGCTGAAAGTTTACACAGCAGAAAACGCAACAAGATAAATACATACTACACAGGATTATAACCAAATACATACTGATTGAATTCAACAGACAGAGATTATTGGTGTAAAGGCTTAAAAAGTAGTTCGGACAGACAGTTGCAATTTCCAACCATGGTGCTCAAAATTCCATTTTCCCCGTAAATTTTCCCAACATGGGTGTTTTCAGTGTTTTTGACAACAACTTTCTGACAATGAAGATTTACAAACAATTTTCCAATCAGCCCACAATTTGTAGTAGCGGTAGCGGTACACTATTGCGGAGCAATTTTTACATGTAAACTAGGTGTGCAAAGCCCACACACTCTGACAAATCGCTTACCTACTCCAGGCATTTTGCCCAAATGGGTTAATCCACAAGTTTCGTTATTCTACGGCCGGTACAGGGAGTCTGGTTTATACGTCTAGTAGATTAAAACTGTTTAATCGTCATCGTCATGAGTCTGGTTGGCAACTTAATACAATACTCAATAATCCCGCCCTCAGCAATGTAGGATTTCAACAGTTTTTCCAGAGATAACACCCAAGAGCCTGCTTAAAGGCCAGGGAATGGGGGGGCAGGATGGAGAAGGGAGGAAAGGTAGAATAGAGGGAGGGGTAGGGGAAGAGAGAGGGAAGGGAAGGAGAATGGAAATTGCTTTCCCACTAATATTGGCTTAAAAGTTGCACTACACCATTACAGCTACTAACTGGGCCAAGTATAATTGCTCAAGAGCAAATTCAACAAGAAAAACAAATACCACACCAAATTATAGCACAATGTTATATACATACAGATTGAATTCAAGAGACAGTCACTGTGCTAAATGGTTGCAGTCAGCGAAAATGGGACGGTGGGAGGTTAAGGAAGGTAGGAAATTTTTCACAACATCTTTATATCAGAAAAACATGGACATGAGAACTAAAGTGAAGATACTGCAGCATCACAGAAAACTAGATACAAACAGTTTTTTTCCAGTAAAACTTGTAAAGCAAACTAAAAACTGCACTAGTATATTTGAGGGCCCAATACAAATTTTAGGGATGCAAGGTTTTTCCGCAACCGGAAGCAAGGATATATATCTAGGCCCAATGCCAGCAAGTCAATATCATGACATATCGAAAATTTCAATATTTAGTTCGGTAAAAAAATGCAAAGCAATACAATGCATCAATATTGAATTGTAAATGGCTACAGACTACAGCTTCTACGTTTCACAAGGTAATGCAGCAACACTAGGTGAGGAGGAAGACAAACTACAGTCATTTATGACAGGCTTCTTCCTGATGTTGTATGCCAAAAACTTAAAACTGGCCAATGCTTCACTGAGTTATTCAAAAAATAACATTTGCACAGTTTTTTGAGACAAGGTGTATATCAATATTTCAAGACAAGTAATCAAGTATATTAACAAGTTATGCGTTAACTTAGCTTCTGTCATTTTTGTATTAATTATCGAGTAAATTTTTTTCTACATATTTGGCAGAATTCCAACCCCCTAATTCAGACCAAATTCAATACAAATTATATCAAGAGTGACCACAGGCACATGAAAATCCTTGAAATGTTTTCTCCCCATTTTTCCAAGATCTGGAAAGTCCTTTAAAACCAAATTGTGTTTTTAAACTTTTGGAATTTGATGGAAGAGCGTTTTGAAAGTCAAACTAATGACCTAACTACAATAAATTAATTAAGCTTTGAGCTGGCAACTTTCTAGTTAACTTTTGCCCATCACCAGTGATCTTACACATTTGCCACCAGCAGCAGCATTGTGGTTTAATAAAGAGGGCGGGGTAGGAAGTTGTAACTTTCCGACAAAGTTGGAAATTTCCAACAGAGGAGATTACGGGTGCTCAAAATTCCAATTCTGCCTGCAACTTCCCCAAAATGGGGTTACTTGGCCTTAGATTTTGCATTTTTGGACAAAAATTTTCGGACAAAAAGAAGAGTTTCTGACATGTTTCTGACATGAAAAACATTTAGGGTGGACAATTGCACACCAGTGATATAGACAAAAAGCATCCAGACTTCCCCCCCATTGGTTGGGCACATTACTTGTTAAAAATTGATATTTGGGAGTCGGGAAAATAATTACAATTGTAGTCACCAGATCTCATTGTAAGGCTATAATGCACCGAATTCAATTTTGGGTGGAGGTCCTAGCTGGAATTTAGGGGTCCTACTTCTAAGGATGAGAACCCTGCTTATGCCCCAGAGGGGCATGGCATGCTTTACCTTTTTATCTTTACTTGTAAGGGAAAGGAAACATGGGGAAGGCAGAAAAGCGGAAGAGATGGGAGGGAAGGAGAGGGAGATGAACAGAAACGAGAGGAGAGTAGAGGAAGAAAGGGAAGAAGGAAGGGGAGACCCCCAATTCACATTTCTGGCTATGCCACTGCCCCCCCTTCATACCCACTCCCCAATGAACACACAGTCTTTGTTGGAATTAAACAAGAAAATCTTACGACTTTTCCAATAGCCAGGAGTACGGGGGGAGGGCATTTGCATTAACCCCTCACCAACGCCACTGTTAACTAAGGCAGATAACAGTCAAGTCGAGTAGCATTCATTGGAATTGCACTTCATGTGAGTCGCGAGATGTTTAGATAGGTGGTCGCTTCGCATGAATTTCTTTGTACAAAACATGCATGCAAAATTCCTCTCTCCTGTACAATTGCACACAGCTTCTGCTGTTAATGTCACATAAAAGCAAAAGGTAAAAGGTGGTGTATATCTCTTAATAGGAAACCCATTACCGAGATGTGCAGCATCACCTGCCATATGAAATCACACAGTGTTACCTGCCACCCGACACAGGTGAATGTGCCCCGCATTAACCCTAGCCAGACAGGCCGATACTTGATTTACCTACCCCAGAGGGATGGAAGGCTGAGTTGACCTTTGTATTGGTAATTATATATATAAAAAAAATGCAAACAATTTATTTAATGTAGTATAAGTGATGATGTAAAACAGCAAAAATCAAAAAGTATAAGCATAGAAATGAGAGAAACTAAGATGAAACATAAAAAATACTAAATACACAGAGGGTAATCAGAGAGCTAGAAGTCTGAGATAAAAAAAACTAAAAAAATAATAATAACTGAGACTAAAAAAACTGAATCAAGAAAAATTACCATAAGCAAGTCCAGATATTCCTAAAATCAGTCCGAAGGTGTGCTGGCTAGATGTCTACGAGAGGTAAGATTTAAGAAACAGAAAAGTTTTGACGCTGAAAAGTAAGAACAATTGGGTGATAAATGATAAATGCTGACACTACAGTTTCCTGCTAACCATAAGTATAGTTCTACCTGTATGGGTGCGTGAATGTCTATGAAGTTCGTCAGATCGAGTGAAGCTTTTTCCACAGTTCTGCCATTCACAGAGATACGGCTTTACACCAGAATGCCACCTACAATGTTATCAGTAACAAACAGCTTTGCGATACAGACAGATGGACGGACAGACAGACATCTGATGAAAACACAGCCTGCTGCCAATATGGACGATGATGACACTGCACAATAAATACTGCATTTACTTAATATTGCATTTCACAAAACCATGAAAATAAATTGAGACTAAAGGCTTTTATTATTTTTTTCAGCTTATCTACATCACCAAAGAATAGCCAGCCCGACAATACAGACAGACAGACATCTGATAAAAACAATCAATACAGTGACACTAGTGCTGTCGCTACTGACTATTTTTCTAGTTGACCGACCATTTTATTAGTCGACTAATCGTCGACTCCCCACCGAGGTCAGCCACCTTGCCGTGGTGGTGGGGCTCAGCACCGATGACCCGAAAGATTTCTAAAATCTGGAGGCAAGGAGCGACTAAGCGCTTACCAAATTCGTGTAGGCATATTGCTACACGATACCAGTTCTCTTGTGCTGGTTTCGGCTTCACAGCTGACTACGGCTTTATAGCCGTCTACTTACGGCTTTACAGC
>Ga0209367_1000487_pt1 | contig 39676 bp, 24 predicted proteins | sample WorMetLIZISLAND2_FD_187412 | JGI IMG/M metagenome (GOLD analysis project Ga0209367, IMG submission 187412) | Marine gutless worms symbiont microbial communities from Max Planck institute for Marine Microbiology, Germany - Olavius geniculatus... ...
TGGCGTTACCGTCTTGGATGCGTTGTCCAGCAGCAAGGCGGACACATTAAATATTTGACGTAAAAACTGTGAGATATGACTTTTTAGACAATAACTGAGACAACAAACACGTTGTTTCTGTTGTTAATTTCTTAAAATTGTTGTTGCAGAAGTTGTCTTGTTTTTAATTGTGATTCTTAAGACACTGACATTTCACATTTGTAAATTTTTCGCGATTTCGGGATGCGACATACATTTTAAGAATTAATTGTGCCGAAATGGCTGGAGATAAACCAAGGAAAACTGCACATGAAATTTTCAGCATTCAACGTAGATTTTAGCGCTGCAAGTAACGACCCCCTAGATTCAAGAAGACCGGCACATGCGAGCGTCAAAAAAGGTACCCCCTAAAAGTGGTTATTTTACCGCTATTGGCTCGATAAACGTGAAAACAGTTGCAGTAAAGCACAGACAAGCACTGGTGACGAACTTTTAGTGGTAATAGCATCGATGACCTTGAACGATTTTGAACCTTCAAAATAAAAGTTTTCAGTGTTTTTTTGCGATTTTCTGCTGCGAGGCACACATAGTGAATTGCGACGAATTGGCTGGAGATAGACCAAAACAACGTGCGAACAGAAACTGCTAAGGCTGTCGCGCGTCTCATGAGCTTTGTTCAAATTACTTGTCTTTCCCTTTAGAATTTTGAAGTATGTAAAACAGGTGAAAGGTAAAGTCTGGTACTTGCTATAGCGCTTTTTACATGAGACGGACTTTAGACCAGAAGTAAGCGAACAATTGGACCCGCGGTTTGCAGCAAACAGACATACCACCGTCCCAATCAGCCACACTAGGCCATCACCCCGTAGTTAGTAACTTACTACCCATTTCCCATCCCACCGAGGGTAGGAGGCTGAGTTGACCTGAGCACACAGTAGGTTAGCAACTTGCTCAAAGCTGCTTGCAAATGACCGACAGTGAGAATCGAATTGTAACCTGAAAGTTACTAGTCAACACTAACCACTAGACAACTTGCACCTACATGAGCAAGTACATGTAGGTGTGAACAACTTGCCCAGAGTTATTACTTGGTAGTGCACCGGGCAGGAGTTGAACAGAGGACCTTTCGGTCTCGAATCCAACGCTCTAACCGCTGAGCTACCCAGCCACCTTAAATTTAGAGTTTGGGGGAGCGTTGTAGAGCTAGCTAGTATAGCCGAAATCAAATTTGGCGCACTTTAACAATAAAATCCGATATCTGGTGGCGTACTGATTTTCCTGAGAAATTTCACGGCATTGGCGCAAGAAGTGGCCTTGAAAATAGGTGCCCGGACGCTGTCCATGATCGCCCATTCACACTTACAAGCACTGGGCCTAGTAGTTTACATGCAATCTGTCTTCTACCTACTGTACGGCGTACACCCACTGACGGACAGTTTTCAGTTAGCAGCAGGCAATCATGCTAAGTCTTAATTAGACGTACGACCGACTGGCGAGCTGCTGCGGACCAGACTACGGACACGTAGGCTCGCCACCAGGGTACCGCTCATCACCATGTTGACGCCGACATACAATGTCCACGCCATAAAAACAGCTTGCAGTCAACCACGTAGGCCCCCACGAGCTAGTGAATCGCCCCACACAGGACTGCAAGTCGTTTAACTGGGATCTTTCTGATTGTGTAGCCAGATATACCAATAAGGGAAAGAAAGCGTACAAGACACTTGTTTAAACCTTTTCTATTCGTGAAAATATCGAACCGTCTTTAAATTATATGCGTGAGAAATTTTGATAGAAGTTTGTGTAAAAAGAGAAGAATTGCGAATGCAGTTAACGACGCGTCATTAAATTGGCAACGAAGAGGATAGACACAGTCTGAAGAATAGTCTGTTTACGTTATTGCACGTGTCCATCATGTTCTTGCTTTGCGTTAATAATAAACGAACATGATGACGACAGCTGTGGTGACGACGGTGGCTGATCTAATGCATCTGTGTGCAGGACTGCAAGGTGCAATCACGTACGTTTATGCTGTCATACGCAGGTTGCATTCCCGCACGCCGTCAAGCAACGGACGCACGACTCGAAATGGTACTGCACCGGTCCAGATAATATGAGTACACTAAAAGCCGAGTAACCTTGGTCGAAAGAAAGAGAAAGAAGAAGAGAGAGTAGGCCTAGAAACAGCTAGCAGTCGAAGAAACGCCGAGAAGTGTTCACGAGTCACGACTTTAGCCAGTGACGTCGTAGCAGGGGAGGTAAGGGGGCAATCGTCCGTCCCCTAAACTTTGGGCTGTCAGAAAATGTTATTGTCGAAAAATTTTCGACAAAATGCAAAATTTACGGCTAAAGAGTCCTCATTTGAGGAAAATATAGATCTAAGGGCAAAATTGAAATTTTGAGCACTCTGTCGAAAATTTAAAGCTGCCTGTCGTTGTAGTATCTGTCGGAAAATTTCAACTTTCTGTTCCGCCTACTTTTTTAACCGACGACGCCGCTGATTTCAGCCAACCAGCTCTGCTAGGCCAATACGACGCGTCGACGCCAGTAGAACGCAAGACACCGAGATTTTGTCAAACGTTACCAAAATATTGATCAATTCAAAAATTTTTAAAATTATCTCAGAAGCTGTCATGCTTTCCGAAAAAAATGTGCGACAAAGTGAGTTAATCACTGAAGATCGCACTACACCAAAATGTGTCGTTACACTATTTTGTGAAGTAAAAATGCCAGAAAAAATAGCATGCGCTAGGCTTGGCGCTGGCGAAAGATGGACACTTTGAACACGTTATTGTGATATCAACAGCAAAATGATCTGTAGGCCTATGCTAAAAATCTTTGCACTCATGTGCACTTTAACAGCACCCACTAATGAAAATCGTTATTTGTCATGTAGGCCTAGCACTGGTAGCAAATCATTTCACAGCACAGTGTGTAGCGACAAGTATAAAGTGTGTTGGGTTTTACGAAAGTAAATTTACAGGGCTCACAGTGTCGGCAGAGGCTCGCCGTTTAAAAGCGCCGAATAGCTCCGACTCTTGCGGTGATGATAGGTCTAATGATGAGCTGATGATGATGATAGACTACGAATACAGAGAAGGACGGACAAAGTGTAACGCTGCTAACGCACAATAACTTCAGAAAGAATGACCGCGAAAAAATACGCAGCTAAAAGTACCATGCACTAAATGCGACAAGATTAACTGCGATAAACGAAACAAGTGCATGAATATCGAAACCTGCAAAAGAAACCTGCAGGGCCTACATTGGCGGATGGGCTGATCGAGATGCATACGAAATTACGAATTAATACACAGTATTGCAACATTAAAGCAACAGAACATACCGGGGCAGTAGCGGGGCCTACTATATCGCTTCCCGGTGCATCTGAGGTATTCGACAAGCAACTGATGCGGCGGCAGCGGTAGCAGCATCAGCAGTCAGCAGCTGCTGCTGTCGCAGCTATGGCATAGGCCGACAAATCACAGACTCGAGCAGGCACGCAGACGCGGATTGGATTCGCAATCTGATCGTCCAGTCAGCAACATCGATACGCTACGCACACCGAACACGCATCGCGTAATGACCATGTCCAAGCCATGCTCTTGATTGCGCATGGCGAACAAGAATAACGACCAGACGATCCAGTCGTTCGCCATCGTTAGTCTCTTAATTATGCTTTAATTAGAGCGCGTTCGTTGGACTATAGTACTTGGGAGTCGAAAGACTTCGGGTTCACTTGGTTGGTCCATTGTAAGCGCCCCTCGAGGCTCGAACAGGTTGTCTGTGAGTTAGGTGACCGATCGGCTGCAGTGCGGCTTGGCGGTAGTATATGTATGCATGCTTCAGCGTCCAGTGCCTTAGCCAGTTTAAGCCAGAAAAAAATTCGAATTAGGGGCCTCCCATTCTCTTCCATTTCTTCTCCATTCTTCCCTTACCCTCCCTTTCAATTCTCTTTCCCTAGCCCCTGTCGTCCCCTTCTTTCCAATTTTCATCCGTTTTTATCTCGTCTCCTCCCTTTCTAAGTTTCTTCCCTCTCCCCTTTCGTCCCCACTTTTTTCACCCTCTTTCCTTCCCTGTCATCCCCTCACTCCTCAATTCCCCTTTCCTCTTTCTTCCTCTCTCTTCCCTTCTGTTAAAAGTAAAATCTAGCTAGATGGTATGGGGTGCGCTGTGAGCTTTCCTAACGGGGTCTGGGGCGGACCGCCAGCCGATATCGAATTTGTTGCATTAGCCTATAGCCTTAAAATGTGACATCTGGTAACAGGAATTTTCATTATTTTTCTGAGAATCAAGTTATCGAATTTAGTGCAGTTTAACCTGTGCTTGTCTTGTCTGGGGACTGGAGGACAGACCACGTGAAACTTGAAAGTCCCTAAGATCTACTTTTAACAAAAAATGTGCTCGGCCATTGCACTACAACACGTATCACGCAATATTTGGCACGAATTGCGATAGACTATACGCTTAGTTAATCGTCAGTCGTCAGAACTTTAGGCCCATTTCAAAGTAGACGTTAATTCTCTAACGTTTTCTTTGAGTTACTGCAGTTGTGCCAAAGTAAAAGAACTGCAGAAGTCTGAAACAGCGTGGACGTAAATAATGAATCCGTAGACTTAGCTGCCTTTAGTGCCACCGACTTATTTCCCACATGACCGTCTGACTGACTGTCTGTCTCTCAGTCCGTGTGTTGGAAAATAGCCAAGCAGTTCCGCGTGTTCGTACTGTTGCACTGTTGCAGAGACTGCCGCAAAGCCCAAAGCACATGGGCAGCGAAGACTCCAGCTGTGCGCACGTGCAACTCGCCAAAACCACACGACGACAATAATTTAGCAGAATTGGTAATTACGGATGCATTTTGATGCATAACGTACGATCGTAAAGAGTGGACTCACGCAAGGAAACGGAAATGCGCCGAATCAGCAGAACAATCGCAGGGAGTGGACGCACCAAAGCAAGCACTAAGTTCTAATAGCTAGCCTATGCAGTGGCGTCATTTCAGTAAATCATTGGGAGGGGGTCTCAGTAATTGTTGGGGGTCTCAGTCTACCTAACGCAGTGTTTTTCAACCTTTTTGCTGCAGCGGAACCCCATACAAACGTGAAGGTCACTCATGGAACCCCATATGCATTGATCCATGCGTCCAGCGATGTACGCGAGGTAGAAGTTACAGACTCATTTCCCTAGCAGAGCAGAAGCCAAATAGGAACGACAAAGCAGGCAAAGATGACCAATCATATGACCAATTATAACATAAAATTTGACCGTATTAGTAAGCAGCAGTACGTTATTGTATTTAACCAAACACGACGGGCGAGGCGGTCGTCCAAGGCCGCTTATATAGTCCCACCACCAACTCAGAAAACTTATCACGTAAACGCCTTCGGACAGACCCGTGTCTTTAATTTTTTAGCAGAATGTTTAAAGAATTGAATTAACTAAGTAAATGATCAAACGATTCCGTAACCATAACCCTAATCAATCGTTTTTCTTTTCTTCTTCTTCATTTCTGATAATGCACTAATCCTCGGAGTTGAGTAATGTCGTGCATAGAAGGCCTATGTTATTTTTATTATAGGTTTACAGTCCAAATATTCAATGATTACTAACAACAAAAAATATTGAACACAGCAGGCCCTAGGTCTGTGCAAAAATAGACGCGCAGAAACGCATTTTCGAACAAAGGATTTAGTGCTGAATATTTCTACGACATTGTCTGGCGTGATTTCGCACACTAGGTTATTTGTTACTGGCCAGCTGCGCAACCCTTGCCAGATGCTCGCGGAACCCTTGGGTTCCGCGGAACCCCGGTTGAAAATCACTGACCTAACGTATTGTTCTTGCAGCAACTGTTTCGAAGATACGATTTACAAAGAAAAAATTAAAATAATGAATACTTGGGGGTCCGTAGGCTCCCCCAGCACTCTAAGTGACGCCCCTGAGCCTATATGGCGGGCAGGAGATAAAATACTTCACTTACAACTGAGTGAAATAATGAAACAAACAATCCCAACTGTGTTTGATGACTGATTAAGCTGGTATAATATTTGAGATGTAGGCCGAGTTAAAATTAGGCTTAGAAATTGGGTTAGGGTTATAGCGGGCCTTAGCTATAGCGGCCTCCCCCCACAACAGCAGTAGGCCCATGATGTCGTCACAGAGGGATTCGGGGGTTGTCCACGGACGTGTGGTTACTGATCTTCCCTAAGAAGTGTGACAAATCGGTTCACCTGACGCTATGGATAAATTATGAAACTTTCTTAACTGAACTATTAAACAAACGCAATTTTCTGATTTGCATGCTGTCCAAATACGAATCCATGTTAGCAGTGATTTCGATGCTAAGGAATGTTTAACTGTTTTATACAGTATAACAATTCAACCAAAAAAAATTCTGTCATCATTTTGACATCATTTTACTGCATCGTACGACTGCAATTAAGTGGCAGACGCAGGTTTACAGATTTCTTGTTGACCGGCTACTGGGCTTCGATAGTTGAGCAGCAAAATGTTTTCATGTGATTTTTAATTAGGCTAACTGATTGGATGATATCAATAAAATTTTAAGAATATTACAACAGAAAATTCGCGTACATACTGTTGAGTTATACAAAAATTATAATACACTACCAATCCCTGAATTACATAAATATCAGTTGCTTATGTTAGTTCATAAATTTGTATATCATAATGATAAACTACCTCCAACATTTGCCAATTATTTTATGTTAAATCGCAATGTGCATAGTTACAAAGAAAAATCATGATTTGCATCTGAAAAAACTTGCAGACAACTGTTGGTAAAAAATTATAAAATTTACAGCAAGTCAACTTTGGAACCAACTCCCTAATGAGATAAAAGAAATTAAATCTGAACGTTTATTTAAATCTAGGATCAAAGGTTACTAATATAACAAATTATATACTGAATGACAATATGATCAATAGTTTATAAATGGCATGTTGTAATGGTTTAATTGGTTTTGACGTATTGTATGTGATATGATTTAGACATTTTAGTTGGATATACTCATCATATTTCTGTTCTGTTTGTTTTTCTTTGCATTTTCCTTATTTGACTTTTGGGTGGCCAGCTTTGATGGGCCTGTGCCCTTTCTGGCAGCCTGGTTGCTTTTTCCCAAATAAATATTGTTGTTGTTGTTGTTGTGATATCACTGCAATGCTTTATGAAATGAATCTGAATAGATTCATTTTCATTGATCTATTTTCCCCGACGCTGACTTCCCAATAACGAATTTCACCGACACGTTAACAGTTTACAATATTATAGCAAGTTTATATTGCACTGCTATTAAACGATGCTGGCACGGACCACTGATATTATACACAGTGCATACGCACAAAAATACTCACACAAGCAGCCCGCTTTAAGTTAGTGTGCGACCGGTGTGCATGCCAATAATAATATTAATGATGACAATGATAATAAGTAATGACGGTGAAAATAATGTGCAGTACGCATGTTTTCTGTACACTGAATTACCGGCATGAGTTCTTGCATTTCTAACACCATCCGCCAACACACATGTACAATGTACTATACAAAATATAACTATATTACAGCACAGCTTCCAGTCCACTCAATCAGTTACTAACTACGAATTACCTCCACTGGAAGAAAAAGGTAATATAATCGCACAATTCTGTCTGTTTGGCAGTTTTGTTCAGTTATGAATGGATTCCGATGTAATTCTGCAGTCATTCGAACCCCCAAAATAATGCTTTTACAGGGCTCAAATCTAACGACCCTTTCCCCATGTTGTCCAATTTTTTTTTACCCCAAAATGCATTTTCAATTATTACTATTATTTGCTAAATGGCAGCAATATAATGATAATGGCAGCAGAGGTTTGCGTATTTACTTTTTAAAGATATTTTATAATGCAGCCAATGTTTCCAGATCTACTTGATTGAAGCAACGCTTGGTACCCACAAGTTTACTGTTTGGATTTTCAGATCAGAGCCTAACCTGCTTAATGTTTTTCCCGTTGCCCTACCAACACAGGCAAAGCAACAGAATGGCAAATAACCTGGCACGTCTAAACGATATCACGTGACATATAATAAGCTCATATATATGCATGTAATTAATGCGAACAAAACCAAATCCTGCATAAGTAGTTAAGTATACAGATATTGCATCGAAAACTCGACATTTTTACAAATTCATCACAAACGCACTGCCTACACAATATCTAACACGAGCATGTTGAAGTAAGTTCGTATACATAAGATACGTTATTTACACATTGCAAAGGTCAATAATTACTGCAATTGCATGCTGTATTTACAACGTCAGCGTCACGGTGCAGTTGACATACAAAACTGTAATCATCATCAGTGTCCCCCCCCACTTCCTTTCCTTCCCTTGTCTTTCCCTTCTGTTTCCTCGCTTTTCCCAATCATTCCCCTTTCCTTTCCCCTCCCCCACGCCTTAGAAGTCGGCCAGTTTGAATACAGCTATAGGGTCTGGGCGAGCAACGTAAGTTCCCCCGGCAAGGTCTGGGACAGAACCCCTGCAAAAACCTAAATTGACATCCGGTGGTGTCAATTACACTAGTTTTTCTCAGAGTTGCGGGATCCAAGTCTATATCATAAGGACTTGTGTCGCAGCCCGAAATAGCCAAAAAATCCATAAAACCCCCCTATTTTGGCGTTCAAAGTCATTCACAATCATTGCATTTATTGAATCAAAATGAACCAAAAGCCAGTGTACGACTTCCTATTAGTGATTAATAGTAACCTAGGCCCTATCATGCACCGTTACTGAGATACAGTGACTTACTTGCCAAAAATCGCAAATTTTGCCCACCCCCTCTCATTTAGCGCCCTCGTTTGGGGTGAGCCCCTTCGAATTTATGGAAAAGCTTTACGGTTCCTGAAACTAGAGTCTTCTGGGCAGCCGACGGTGAAAATTTGGTAATTCTAGCTTGCACCGTTTTTGACTGATCCCCCGTGTGACAGACGGACGGACAGACAGAATTGTGATGGCTTAAAAAATGCGTAAAAAATTTAATCAATTAATTTCCGAAAATTAATCGAAATTAAAATTAATTTTTACAGACAAGAAAGACCATGAAAACTGCAGAATTCGAATACTGGTTGTTGCTATCTTTTGCAAACTAAAGCAAAATCGAACAAGTGACAATGATGCAGTAACCTACACAAACTGTGTAGAAATAGCTCACAAAAATTCTAATCGTTTAATTGTTTCAAAACAATGAATCGATTAATTAATCATTCATTTTTACTGCACCAGAGAAAACACATGCAAATGTCATGCATAGCTGGCAAACTGGAGGGTCAGCTCTAGGCTTCAGTGGTAAAGAATCAGCAAACTGCAAAACAGACCATCAAAAATAGTCTCAAACGTGTACGTCACATCTGTTGCTGAACTGAGACAAAAACTAAATCTTCTGCTAGCATAACGCAATAAAAATGCAGAGATATTTCCAACACGAAAGAAGCAGTGGTGCTGTACAAATGCAAATGGTCAAAATGTTCACGAGTTTAAATTAAGTCTCACCCCAAGTGCGCTGTTTGTTACTTTTCGATCTAACATTTGAATGCAATACTTAATACTCTTTCCAAATACATGCATTAATTGCTACTGTGACTACAGTCTATACTACAATACTAATTCTTTGGCAAATTATCTTAATATCTTATACACAGGAGATAAATTGATTTCGGCATTCCATTATTCATGCAGAAACAAAATATGAAACAAGTTGCAACACACAAAAGATACGTCACTGTTCAACAAATTAGAGAAAACAATACAATGCAAATTACTGAATAATTACAAAAACTGTTAAACTAGTAACATAACAACAAAGATTAATTTTAATGCCATTACGCACTGTTCAGATGTTCCTGTCCATTGTGCCATTTGTCAGTACTAACGTAACTCTGACCGGTGCACTGTACAAATGTGTTTGGATGGAGTAAGTAAGTAAGTAAGTAAGTAAGTAAGAGACCAGCTGACAGTGGCAGATGGTTAGACTGGCTTAAACTATAAAGGCAAACTTCACTGTACAGAGTTAATAGCTGTAATGGAAACAATACAGTGGGTTGTTAGTGAGAGCACAACGCCTGTAACAAGGCAATGGATTCTCACACCTGTAGGTGACGAACAACATATGCTATATATTCAAAACTGTGACAGTTAAGGGTACTGTCACAAAAAATAAGCAAGATTCTGCTTGCATTTCTATATGTTTGCATTCTGTTTCAAAGCTGGCATATGTACAAAAATACAACAAAAATTACTGTACTGGTACGTAAATTTTAGAACAATAATGTAGAAAAAATCTAGGATGATGTTGGGTCACTGACTGTTACATAGCAACAATGGACCAACAGACCTTTTACCCTACTAACCCTACAACCAGCCCTGAAAATGGATGGCGCTCGAGCGTCGGACCTATGCCAGATCGTCGACGTACTACGTGCTATGCGGTGCGGACCATGCGTCAACGAGTAGGCAGGTCGCCGCGGTGAGCATTGAAGCCTTGGGCCTGAACCCGGGTGGAGCTGACGCGGGTGCAGATCTTGGTGGTAGTAGCAAATATTCAAACGAGAACTTCAAAGACTGAAGTGGAGAAGGGTTCCATGTGAACAGCAGTTGAACATGGGTCAGTCGATCCTAAGCGTTTAACCCTTAGGCCTACATACCAGTGATCCACAAATGTAGCCACGTTACAAGAATAGGGGAGTGCATGATAATTCAACATGGCAGCTATTACACATAGAGTGTATCAATAACAGGGCACACCTACAAGTACAACATAGTTCCGTGATAGTAATTGCTAGCAGTGACGTCTATACAGTGGTCTTCTAAAACATCGGTTCCACACAAAATTAACTGCAAATGCGGCAACTGATTGCACACTATTTGAAAAACACCAGTAGGACATACATAAAAACTACCAATATTTGCAAGAAATGCAAACATACTCAGAGTAATGCATACCTAAGCAAAGATCATTTTTCATGCAATCGCAAATGGATAGTCTAAAAATCACAAGCAACTCTTACCACAGTGACTAAAATTCTCATCTTACAGCTAGTAACCAGTGTTATATTAAAACTTGCCAAATTCTAGCAGTCACTTAAATACAACCTTTTTAACAAAACCAATGCATCTTTTACACAGTGCAATATGTAATCCACATTCGTTTAACTCAGGGATGTGCACGAGACCTTCTTAGCCGAGACCGAGACCCGAGGTCCATGTTTCCGAAACCGAAACATTCAAAATTTTGTTCGATATGAGACCGAGATCAGACGTTGCAGCTTCCGAGACATTAGCTGAGACCGTGAAGCTCCTGAGACTCTCGCAAAATATGAAACAAGTTGCAGAGTCTCGGGAGCTTCAACATCTCAGCGAGATGTTGTCCGAGATGTATAATGAAACTCACTGAAAATGACCATTTTTCACAGACAAACTAACTCGCACCATGGTTAAGTGCCTCCTATTTGTGATATTGTGGGTTTTTGCACCTAATTTTGAAAATTATTACTGATAAATGAACGGCTTGTACTGTAAAGAATCTCAACTCAGTGCTGTATAGATGTGAGACAATAGGTTTATCACAATTTGCAAGCAACTGAAATGAGTAAACTACAGTTGATTATAGCCTTATACGTCGTCTACATTTGGCTGATAGTATTCATTCTGACATCACGCACTTCATCTTCACTGCGACTAGGTCATTTTATGAAAAAAAGGCTAACGTGACATAATACTGCTTTATGACAAATAAGTAAATGAAAGAGTAAAAACACTGTAAACGAATATGTCTAAGCCACAAATGTCATGCTGGTTAGTATCGCTCTAACTGCAGCTACAGTATGCACAGCACGTGCCTGCAAAAAATGTCTCGATGAGACACAATGGCCCAAGACGAGACCTACTGGGTTAAGACCAAGATGTACTGCTCCGAGACCGAGATGAGACCAAGACATTAAAATTTTTGTCCGAGACAAGACCGAGACGTTAGTAGGTCTCGAGTATGAGACGTCTCAACCAAGACCACATCCCTGGTTAAACTACAGAAAGAAACATTCTCTTAATATTATGCAAAATAAAATATAATATTAATTTTACTGTTCCACTGCTTAAGGCCATAAACTACTTGCTTACAAAAAAGTTGAATTCCATGCGAATACAATTTAATGGAACCAGAAAAAATAACCAGCGCAAATCGTGCACAATCAAACAGTTAACAACTAAAAACTGCAGCACATAATTGTCTACGTTCATGCAGTAGTGCACTGATGATGGTCTATCCTTTACGCAGTACGTGCTAGCTAAGCTGGCACAGAAGTCAACTGGTGTAGAATGTAGAAAATGAGCTCGAGGATGATTGGTTGGCCGCTGGTCGGTGGGACGACAGCCGAGTTGATGACAGGAATCAACTTTTCATCCAGGTCATTCATGCAGTAGTCCGGCAGCCGAGCCCCACCAGACCCGACCTCATATCCAACCTGTATCCACCACCAAAAAATGCGCTTCAACCAGAGTTATTTCACAGTAGTTTGTAAATTTTCTTCCCACTCTATTTCATTCACAGTTTGGAAGTAATCGTTTTTGTTCTCCTTCATGACTTTGACTGATTTTGCATTCATGTGCTGAAAAAACTACACATAAGCATTTAAGTACAAGATAACAGCTAACATCATGCACTGGATAAAAAATATGGCAAAAAAGCCCATACTCAGTATAACGCTGTAGCCGTTCCCGACCCTCAGCTGATGTAGGACGGTCATAATATAAACCTGACAATAGGCTACCTTTAGTTTCTGCCGCTGTGGGAAACTTCAAACATCACCATCATTTAACCAGTACCAAATTATACTGCTTGGCGAGAGAAACTCAACCACCAACAGCTGTCAGTGAAATGGCTAAACAAACACCATGTTTAACGCTGACTTTGATTATTCTCAATCTCATTCAAGGACTAATAAGCTATACAAATTCCTAATCAAATTATGAGCTTTATTAGAAATCATTCGGAATAAAACAGCAGTGGTTGCCAAAACCAAACCGTCAACAAAAATTTCTGACTCAACTATAATCACTGGTGCATATACAAATAGGCTTGAATCTGTTCTGTATGATTGTGCCTTCCTGCAGTGATACGCCAGTATCCCCCACTTGTGATTCTTCAGTGTTACAGTAAAAAATAAATAAAAATAAACTAAACTGTCAAGCCTTCTGCAGGGCTAAGGCTGTCCAAGGTAGCCGCTGTGGCATGCTGCATTATCTATAGTACTGATGTCAGTGTCGGCCAATGGCTATTGACCTAGCTGAGCCTGCTGAGCAGCAGCGAGCAGCAGCTAGCAGCAGCAAAGCAATATGTTGCAATGGGAAAGTATCCAAAAATACGGCCCAGTGATCCTGACCTCTAACTTACAGGGTTTTTGCAGCTGACAAGATATGTGTCCACATAAAATTTCATCAAACTAACTGTAGCGGTTCATGAGTTACCGTGTTGACGGAGAAACAAATAAACAAACAAACAAAAACAACTTAGGCTTAGGCTTGATACTGAAAACAGTACTGTCGTGAAATCGTCACTACTGTGAGCAGTAATAACAGTTTAACTACTCGATAAATTTATGCAGAAACAGTGGAGTCGAGCTGACCTGTTCTGTGCCGACGGTAACACGAAGACCAATCTTGTTCATCGTCTCAAAGACGAGCGGCTCAAGGTGTGGGGTCAGTGCAAGACAGAACGCCTGTGCCAGGTGCTCCGCCAGTCGACTCAACTCCGCCGGGTCCTCACCCTGCTGGTCTGTATCAGCAGACCCCAAGCCTCCGCAGCTCACAAAGAATAGCTCGGTCCAGCGAATTATGTATCCGCTGCCAATGTAGTCTGTGGCTGTGTGGATACGCAGGCTGTCAACGTCGTCCAGCGACTGACCATCAACTGCCGACTTCATGCTACAACAACATCTCTGCTACTTACTTTCGGACTGAAAACATAGAGTACTTGTCATATAAAATTATGTATCATACGGGCATTTGCCAACATCATGTACTGTGTCTGAAAACAGAAGCCTGCTCAACATTCAAATAACTCCCAACAGTCATAGTTCAATATTGGCAAATTTTGGTACAAAATATCACTATATAGTCACCACTCAATAGCAGTCTGAGATTAATATCTGTTAGAAAATTTTAACAAAAGTACCAGCTGAGGTTTTCCTGGTATTTAACATATTCTGCTAAACAGCTGAACATCGTGACTCCATCGACATATCAGATGAGTTCCAGAACAGATACAACCTGGTGGAATATTCCACATTGTCTTGTGGCATCTGCATGCATCCCCCATACAGCCAACACCCAATGGGCTCATCATGACAACGATGACGACCACGACGACAACAACAACAACAACAGACTCAGCCTTCTACCCTCCGTGGGACGGTAAAATGAGCAGTAACTCATTTATATGGGTTACAGAAGGTGGTGACCTTAGTACAGCTGACTGGGGCTGCCTAGCCGGCCGCTGCGTTAGCCTGTGTCTGCAGGCTGCACGTGGTGGCCATGCGGCTGGCAGCTCGGGTTAGTGACGGAAAGCGCATTAGAGGCGTTGTACCCGAGATGCGCTATACAAATTGACACCTTTTTAACAAGAACAGCCTACCCGACAATGAGACTGTTACGCTCATTGGCTGTCCACTCAACACTGACAAGCTCGTCGGGCTCCGGAGACGACAGACTGCCACAGCTGATGACATAGTCCTTCATGTCACGTAGACTCTGCTTCAGCTCGGCCAATGTCTCGGCCGTCACCTGCACCATGAGGCCGTCCTCAATGATGCTCGACTTGGCGCGCAGTCCCGACGACTGCTTCAATGCTCCATTGAACACGATGAAACACGCTCCAGTCACTGTGCAGCACACAGAGTTAGTTAGTTAGTTAGTTTGTAAATTCAAAGGCGTCCACTAAAAATATCACAAATGCTGCAGCTATTACCCAAACAGACAGGTCTTGAGTCTGTTAGTAAAAACAATGAGTGATAATCACAGGCTGAACAGTACAGTTAGGAAAAGATGTTTAGATCATATTTTGCGATTTTCCAACACAGTCTCTTACAAGTAAAATGCACCTTGTCCAGCATTTCGTCAAAGCTCAAATTTGATTGTAGAAAAAAATTTTGATATTGATCGTCCAGCCAGCAATATGCCAAGCAGTATAAAAGGCACTCAACAGTTTTGTAACCTGATACAGATAGATATTATAAATGGCACTCACACTGTGACACCGTGTTACTGACAACAACCATCTAGGACTACAATATTGCACTTTTATTATTGGGCTATGTTTGAAATTCATGGAAGGACACAAATTTGTTGATGACAGAGATGCAGTCTGCACGACAAATTGCTGGCTGAATGATCAACGGAATCTGACTGTTAGAAATATACAAAACCAAGAGCATTTCAGTTACAGAGAGCCATGTTGAAAAGTAACAAAATATGATCATATACATTTCGCATAACTACATTAGTCTACAAACTGTTTGAATTTTTTTACATAGACCTACCACGACGTGGCCTGTTCTGGATGTTGATTGCCTGAGTCTGATACTGTCCATCATCATTCTGCAGGCAGACAAGGTGTGAGTCGGCCAGCATACTGAAGCTCGCACCGAACGCCACGACGTGGTCATCACTGTTGTTCAATACTTTCATCATCTGCCATCAGCACAGAAAACCATGCTAACATGACCAACAGTTTAGAAGAAAGACAGCAGCAGCTGGACCAGCTGTGGAACAATCTGCCAGTCGAGATCCAACAGCAAAACGTCACTTTCCAACATTTATGAATGACTGTTTTAAAGACGTTTTTGAACTTATAGGCTGCAGTGACTTGTGACTTTTATTGCTTCAATTGTGCTGGTTATAAGCACACCTACACTCACCGACTCACTCATGCACATGAAATCAGTGATGTGTCCTCAAGTGATTGTCCTCATCCTTGAGGCACCTTGAAAACAATGAGCAGTGTCCTTGGCCTTGGTTCCAAGTCCTTGGCCTTGAGATAAAGTCCTCGGCCATAATACCAAGGACTTTAATAAATTCTGTTCATTATTACTGACAGTTTGAGCACAAAACTGAAAAGGTGTTGAACATCAGCTTCTGACAATATCGAAACCTGTATTGCTAGTAATTGTTCCTGTGATAGAGGCTTCTGAATGTCTTTGGTTTTGGGCTTGAGTTTTTTTACCCTTGGCTTTGGTCCCAAGTCCTTGTCCTAGGCCTTGCTTTTCTTCTAAATCCTTGGCCTTGGTTTTAAATGCCACGTCTTTGGCCTCAAACACAAACGAAGCTAGCGATGAACACAGTAGACTTACGACATTGTATCGACTGCGAGGCAGACACACACTGGTCCTCTTCTCTTCCATGTGGATCAGCAAGCCGCCGATCTGCGGCAGAGTGTACTGATATTTGTGGAAGTCGGCGAGCAGATTCATAATGGTGTGACCGATCTCACCGTAAACTGGCTTTCTGTTGCGCACACTCACCAGTGGACACGGGTAATCTGACACATGCAACAAAAAGCAACATGCAACATGACATGCATCATCATCATCATTGACAACCGCGGGTTCAACTCAACACCCGTTGGTGTCTGACGCCATTGTTACTATCGCTGCCCACCGCTGCCTATCTAGGGCAGCGTGGTTCAACTCCTGCAGGGTTGCCCCACACCACTGCTCAATGTCATCTGACCATCCTCGGTGAGGCCGTCCTCTTTTGTTTGAACCATCCATCATTCCGAACACCAGGGTCTTTATCTTTCTGCTGTCGTCCATTCTGCAGATATGGCCGATATGACATGCAACGCGAGTTATACACAAAGAAATACATTACAAGTGAGTAAGTGAGTGCGTGAGTAGGGTTTAACATCCCACCCGACACAGTATAGGTCATTTCAGGAACCGCCTTTCCAGGCAACGTATATAAACAACAAGATGGAACAAAAAGTTTAACCTGTAGAGAAAAACCTCATATGGAACACAGAACAGAAAAAATGACATAAACCAAAAATTGTAAAAACTCTCCATCATGAATGTGCATATGTAACAGTAATGGCAGTTCTAATAATCTTCCCTTTTAGGCTTTTATTCTCATGACAGTCATCAATCCCAGAATGCTGTCCATTGAAGGTTGAAGAAAATACATCACAAACAAATTCACTGACCAAATTTGGCACTGCAGAAACTAACAATTAATTAACTGATCAACTGTTTCAAAAATGAATGGTTTAGAATTTTTAATGGCATGAAATTTGATTAAAATTTTGGACTTGTTAACATCACTAATATCACAAATTGGCACATTTCTGGTCACCTGTAAACTACAGTAAACAACAATAATGGGGGCTTATTATGCATAGGACATGCAATAAAATTGTAATTGAATAGCGTTAGTCAGAGACAACCATTCTCACTGAGTAACCAACTGTCTAACAGTTTGCTGGTCTGCACTTTGTAAGATTTTACAACATGGTCTATGCACAGCATCATTTTCACTTTATTTTGCTAAAGATAACAAGAGAATAATTGAATTCTGCAGTTTTTGTTGCCTTCTAATTGACTACAAAAATCAACTGAAATTAATCTATCAATTTTTGCAGATTAATCAATCAAAATATGTAACAACACTAACAGAATACAATTATCGTCAAACGCTGGCTTTATTGGTTACGAAGAAAATTGAAAAAAATTTTAAAATCTGCATATTAACCTCCTATTAGATAGAACTACTCTAATAATAATGTAATTATAACGTTAAGCGATAGGTATACACGTTGAGAAAATTCTGACAGGTACGACATACATCGAAACTCGGCACCAAGTCGCAGCATGAGGCGGAGTGGGAAAGCCCGAGCCCACGGCATTTCCCACTTCTGCAGCAACAATGCAAACAGATACGGTGGCTCTGGCAGGGTGAGATGTTGCAGACATTGGTATGTCTGATGTACGAACAGATAGCCGCCAATCTCCTGACTGCCAAATGACCCTGGAGCGAACACCACGTGACCGAGGTGTGACATCGTATTCCCTGTAGACAGCAGACGTCAGATTACACCACTTTTTGCCCGGTCTTACAGACATGACTAAGAACATCTCATTGCGCTGATTACTATTACGTTACTTCACTGTTTAAGCTTATTGTTACGTGTCCTTGTAGTCTTAGGACTTAACGTCACACTAAAGTTGATTCGTCCTTCATCATCATCATCATCATCATTCAAGAACATATCACAATCATTTACTGCAATGATACTATCTGCCACGAATGGAAAAATGGGTGGGTCCAAGTGCCAAAGACAGCTGGACTAGTGGGGCAATATTAGATCCTGCTAATCAACTGCCACTTCTTTGGGTGTTTAAGAACTGTGCAAGCGATGCTAACAAGTATCCAAACCTTTGTTGTGGTTAACTGCAACGTAGCCAGCGCCTCTGTATCTTTACACACGTATAGTTTTATGGCGCTTTATAAGTTCGTTTTTAACTTTTAACTTTAACTTTTGCTATTTCTGACGTCCAATCAAACCTGGCTATAGCTACGTATGCTTTCATTTCCAAATGGCCATTGCACATCTTTCTCAAATCTCATATACTGCCTACTAGGTTACTCATCGATTTCAAGGCACCGCATCCTCTAAAAACGAAATGATGATGTTCTTGTGAATGCGAAAATTCTCCAGTATTCGTTCTGGTAATAAAAACTTTTTTTTCAAAAGTTGCATTCACAGACTACCTTGACTGGCATGCTCATAGAGCATGGCAATGTGATGAAAGACATCAGGCGGAGGCAGCATTTCATCAGGTAATGACTCAAGTAAGATAACGACCTCGTCCTGGCCGACGGTGCACAGACCCCGTGTTGTGAAGCTCCAGCATGTCCGTCTCATGCAGCAGTTCACTGCATAACCAATGACACAATGATGCCCAGTCTTTGAAACGAGGGGTAAACCAGGGGTAACTCTCGATAGAGGCTTACCCCTGGGTTAAGCAAAAATTGTGTTTTTGCATAACCCTGGTTTAAACCAGGGGTAATTCGCTGAAAGTTAACCCCGCATCACCAGAGGGTTACCCCAGGGGTAAACCAGGAGCAAACTTGAGACAAGAAAGAATGGCTCACTTTGACTAGTTCGATGATGACTCGTTAATCTATTCAGCGGTCTAGTAATATTAATAGCAAATTTCAAGTTGCAACAGGTGTTCTGATTAAGTTAATAATGAAACATAAATATTTTGTGCCATTCGCTAGGTGACAGTGCTAGAAATGACCAAACGATAAATCTGTGATAAATCAACTCGGCATTTCGCCAAGTCATGTAGTCGTTATTGACCAATCAGATGCCGGTTTACAAAGATTGCCGAGTTACCCTGGGTTTAAGCCTGGAGTTACTAACCTGGGGTTACCCCTCGTTGCAAAAACGCAAAAAGTCACAGCAAGATTTAACCCCGAGGTAACCCTTCGATCTCGGGTAGATAATCCGAGGTTTACCTCTTGTTTCAAAAACCGTGCATGAGTGTGTTCTACAATATGCACATAGCAACCACTTTCACGAGGAAAATCCCATCAACTTATTGTTTAAAGAACCTGCCGTAGCAATCAACTTCCTGAGGTATGCCGGCCTTTCCAAGGCCAGCCGCATGCCTTTACATGAGACCTGACTTCCATTGGAACAAATTACTGTTGCAGCTGCTGCTACTAATAATACTACTACTACTACTACTATTAATTCCCCCAGCCTGTACTGGAACCTGGCTTGTAACTGGGTCCTGGCTTCCATTATTACAAGTTGCCTCGACTCCTGGCCTGTATCTGGTACCCAGCATTTATTCAACGGCCAGCTTCAATCCAAAGTTATATGGAATGCATTGTATGCCACAGACTCCCAAGTAATTTATGTCCTGAGAAGCACAAGCAATGATTCTTTTGTTTCTTTCTTTGTCCATTTTTAACTGGCCTATTTTTCCAGTGTCTCCAAGTTAGAGTCTGAATGGTGCTATATATGAAATTTGAATAGATGACATAGATTTTTACAGGCCACAAGTGCTGAGTCAGTTAGCGAGCAGTTATTTAATAAAACATAGGCACAATATAGCTATAAGATTGTTATGCAAACAACATCATAAAGAAATACATAACTTAATTCTCAACCTCGCCAAGTTAACACAGAATAACATAATCAAAAAGTAATTATAAGCAGCAGAAAACAATATAATACAAAACATCTTACGTGTAATCATACGAACAAGGACAAGAAGATTTCTGTTAATTGCAAAAACACACGGACTCGATTCATCCGCTAAACACAAACATTTAATCATCACAATTTACTTTCTACTGGTATCCAGTCTCACGTGGATCTTTTGTACTGTTGTGATGATGAAATTTACTTTGTTTGGCATGAGAAGCAACTTCAAGCAAATCACTGTTTTTACAGCCATCGATCATAAGTTTGTTGCACAGAGGAAAACATTAATCATGCACCTCTAATCTGCTGATATGGTATATACGTTTTGACTTGATTCTAGGCCTGTAAAAAATTGAAAAAAAAAACATGAATGATTGCAGAACTAGAAAAAGTACTGTGTTCGTAATAACTCACTGAAGTACTTCAAATGGCAGCAGCAATCAGATAAAATTAATACAAAATGATAAACCTGTATTGGTGTGTACTACCCGGGGTACTATAAAGCAAAAATGACGTTGCACAAAATTAACTTTTTTTGCTTGTGCAACTCCTAACCTTACCAGTTATTACTCACACAACCCTCAGAATGTATGCAGTTTGGCCACTGTGCACTGCAGACCATGGGCTAAACTGCCGAGCCATGGCTATTCCAAAAATAGTAGCTATAGTGCCATGCCAATGTTTATGACATTCACGACAATGCAATGCGAGAGCAATCTATCTTCTAAAGCCCGGATAAGCTGCGTTGAACTCACTTTGTCCTTCCACAATTCACACAAACTATCCAGATACTTCAGTCTTTAACGTCCCCCTGCTTTCCTCCCATCTCTCCTTCCAGTCACCGCCACCAGACTCTCAAGACCATCTTTCTCAAGAACTGCCCCAGGAAAGCAAATGCCACTGACAGATTCTTTTCGAAATGAGTACAGAAGTCAAAGAAACACAGTGAGCATTCACGAGTAACAAAAAAGCTTAGCAAACAGAAATGTACTGTGGCGTGAAATCAACAGAGAACTGGTTAAACACTGATCAACTGCAACCGATACAGAGCGAGTGAGTAGTGTTTAACGTCCCACCCAACACAGCATAGGTCATTTCGGGGATAGCCTTTCCAGGCAGATGCACACATCATAATGGAACAGTAAGTTTACTGTCCTCCAATAGACAGCATTACGAGATTGATGATTGTCTGAAGGATAACAGGGAAGATGACTAGAACTGCCATCATGCTTACAACCAATACACTCTGCGTGATCGGAATCGAGGGGGGTAATGCCGAGCGCCAAGAATTTAGCAGAAGGGGTAAATTCCGACCGTAGATAAGTGTTTTGCCTGTTACGAACCTGTTCCATGGTTTTGCCAAATGTGGCATTGGCCTGGAGGTTGGCCAAGTCAGAACACCAAAATTCGAAAAAAATTCCCCAAAAATTGGGGGATGGGGCTAGGTCCCCAATTTTGGAACTTAAGCAGGGGCTAAGGCCCCCTATCGTGCGGTGACAAAATTGCCACCCAAAACCCCTTGGGGAGCAGATATTAAGGGTCAAATTTTGAAATTTGGTCCCGATTTTCTTGAAACTGGTGAACTTTGGTCCACATATTTTGGCACTTTTCGAAAGCCCTCTATAAGTACTACAAGAAACACAAATATTGTGGGCCAAAGTACAAAAACAAAAAAGTTATAAAAGGTCAAATTTTGAGAATAATTCCAATTTTCTCGAAATTAGAGAACTAAAATGTCTCATATCTCGGAAACGGTTTGGAGTTTTGACGTAAAATTTTGCACACTTACTTGCCAGACCCAAAAGTGTCAACAAATTTTGTGGGCCAAAGTTCAGAAACAAAAAAATTAAGTGACCAAATTTTGAACTTTGGTCCCGATTTTCTCAAAACTTTTGAACTTTGGTCCACATATTTCGGCGTCGTTGGAAAACCCTCGAGAAGGCATCCAAATATTGTGGGCCAAAGTACAAAAACGAAAAAGTTACGGGGGGGGGTCAAATTTTGACATTGATTCCGATTTTCTCGAAACTGGTGAACTTTGGTCTCTCATATCTCGGAAACGTTTTGGAGTTTTGTCATCAAGTTTTGCACACTTACTTGTCAGACCGAAATGTGTCTCCAAACCAAATTTTGTGGGCCAAAGTTCAGAAACAAAAAAGTTCTGAAGTGACCAAATTTTGAACTTTGGTCCCGATTTGCTCAAAACTTGTGAACTTTGGTCCACATATTTCGGCACTGTTGGAAAGCGCTTGCAAAGCACTACAAGACGCCAAAAAATTATGGCGAAATAAGGCAAGATATGGCAAAATTAATTTTGTGTAAACAAAATCTTTACACATGTGTAAACAAACAATAAAAGTCTCATATCTCGGAAATGGTTTGGAATTTTGACGTAAAATTTGGCACACTTACTCGGCAGAACCAAAAGTGTCTCCAAACCAAATTTTGTGGGCCAAAGTTCAGAAACAAAAAAGTTATTAAGTGACAAAAATTTTGAAATTTGGTCCCGATTTTCTCAAAACTTTTGAACTTTGGTCCACATATTTCGGCATAGTTGAAAAACCCTCGAGAAGTATTACAAGACACACAAATATTGTGGGCCAAAGTACAAAATGAAAAAGTTATGGTGGGTCAAATTTTGACATTGATTCCAATTTTCTCGAAACTGGTGAACTTTGCTCGCTCATATCTCTGAAACGGTTTGGAGTTTTGTCGTCAAATTTTGCACACTTACTTGTCAGACCCAAATGTGTCTCCAAATCAAATTTTGTGGGCCAAAGTTCAGAAACAAAAAAGTTCTGAAGTGACCAAATTTTGAACTTTGGTCCCGATTTGCTCAAAACTTGTGAACTTTGGTCCACATATTTCGGCACTGTTGGAAAGCGCTCGCAAAGCACCACATGATGCCAAAAAATAGTGGGCCAAAGTTCAAAAACAACAAAGTTATGAGGGGTCAAATTTCGAAGATTATTCCGATTTTCTCGAAATTGGTGAACTTTGGTCCACATATTTTGATGTTTTTGGAAAGCCCTCGGGAAGGGCTACCAGCCACCAAAATTTTGTGGGCCTAAGTTTAGAAACAAAAAAGTTATTAAGCGATCAAATTTTGAACTTTGGTCCCGATTTTTTCAAAATTGCTGAACTTTGGTCCACATATTTCGAAATTGTTAGGAAGCACTGGGGAAGGGCTACAAGACACCAAAATTTTGTGGACCAAAGTTCAAAAACAAGAAAGTTATTGGGCGAGCAAATTTTGAAGTTTGGTCCCGATTTTCTCGAAATCAGTGAACTTTGTTCCAGATTCTTTGGCATCAGTGGAAAGATACGTGAACTGTCTGCGAGACCTCAAAATTTTGTGGGCCAAAGTTCAAAAACAACACAGTTATGCGTCAAAAACCCGAAAATTATGGGGTGTGTGTCACTTTGGGGGCCCCTAGCTCAAAAACAAGCCTGTTGACCCCCATTTTTTTTGCTTTTTAAGAACGACTGTGAACTCGTAATTCATAGGCGAAATAAAAAGTGGGGGTCATCGAGCTCGTTTTCGAGATTCCGGGGTCGGAACTTTGGTCCGGATTTTCTCGAAATTGGGGAACTTTGGTCCACATATTTTGGCACTTTTGGAAAGCCCTGGGAAAGTACTACAAGCCCGCAAAATTTTGTTGCCATCCGCCATCAATGGGCGGAACAAAGCCCAGTAAGATGTTTATTAAATTTTTACACATGTGTAAACATTTTGTTTACACAAAATTAATTTTGCCATATTTTGAAAACGTTTTGAAATTTGTATACGAAATTTGGCTCACTTAAGCGCCAGTCCATAGAGAGTCTTCATACGTAAACTTAACTTTCTGGGCCATTCCAAAACGTTATTATGAATGATTAAACAAAAATTAAAAATGGGCCAAAGTACAAAATTCGCTCGGCAGATTTTGATTATTTTTGGCACAGCAGTGAAGGTTATTATTGTCTACATGTTGGCCTATAAAGAAATTTCATATTGCCTTCGGTAAACGAGAATCCAGCTATATTGTGTAAACAAAAAAAAAATTCCCCAAAAATTGGGGGTAAGGGGGAGTCCCCTCAACTTTGGAAATTAAGCTCCCCTATAGTCCCTTTACCGGGCGGTATAAAAATTGCCCCCACAGAACCATGGGGGACTGAGATATAAAGGTTTAAAATTTTGCCTTTGACCCCCAATTTTTCAAAAATGGGGAGTCCCCCACCCCCAAATTTTACATTTTTGGAAAGTTCCCCTAGAGGGTTATAAACGCTGAAAGTATGACGTTTCGAGCGTAAAAAACAAAAAAGTTACAGCGTTTTGCCGATTTAGTGATTTTCCCAACTGTCTTGTAATACCAAACAGTAAAACGGAATCGACTAAGCTGATTCAATATTCCTCCACACAGACAAGTGTTGCAGCTAAAGAAATAGCATGTGCAATGCACCTTTCTGTATCTTCTCCGAGATGTATTCTGACGATGGATTTTCATGTAAGGAAAAATCTGCAATCAGCATACGAACCCACCAGCATAGTTAGTACAGCATCAAGTTATACAAACAAAATCCTAGACAAATGAAATGCCTTCCAGTTACTGTAACTGTTTTAGATAATTTCCAAAACACCAGCATGAAAAAAATGTACATGTACTGTATAAACAGTGACATTGTGGCAGGAGGGCAAGGTGGGCTGCTGCCGCTGTAACTTCTGGATTGTTGGAAAAATTTTCTCCTGCTTGTCAGACAAATTTTTGTCAAAAAATGCAAAATCTGGGAGTATAAATCCCATTTTGTGAAAATTAAAGGGCACAACTAAAATTTTGTGCACCCATAATATCCTGTGTTGGCAGCATTGTGAATTAAAACGTACGCAGACAAACAGTTACAATTTTCTGACAGAACTTTGACAGACAGGTGCAAATTTCGGGCGGTCAAAATTTCAATTACGCCTCCAAACTTTCCCAAAATGGGGTACTTCAATTCCAAATTTTTCATTTTTGGACAAACATTTTCCCACAGAAAAGACATTCTGACAATTTTGCAACATCCAAAAATTTAAGAGGCTCCTGGAAATTCTTGCCTCTTTGCTACAACACCATTGCCTCCATCGAAAATTTCCAGCTGTCTGTCACAAAAAAACTGCCACTTCCTGCACGGCCTACTTTTTAAAACCCACAATGCCGTTCTGCATAGCACAGTCAAACAAGTAGTTTTCCTATAACATTTCGGACTATACCGGCAAAGACAAAAATGATGCCAGCATACCTCTTGAATTAAGGGCTGACAAAACCACCGGTGGATAGCCGCTGGCAGAAATAAGATTAGATACAGCTTTCTTTGACTGAAGCAACGCTCGTGTCTTGTTTGCGGCTGAAACACATCAGTTTAATCACAGACATTACAAAAGGAAAGCAATGTACAAGTCAACAGGTATGCAGACAGAAAATTCACAATAAAATAGTATCAGCTTACAAATATTAACTCAAAAAATTGAATAATACTCAAAATAGCTGTTTGCTAAGCTTATGTACTGAAATACCCATTAGTCATTAACATAATAAACTAACTAAGATGTTATGTAAAAACGTGAAGTCCTTCCTGAGAAATAAGGCCCACAGAATGGCAATAAACTCCATTTCCTTAGCCCTCAGTCAGACACCAGTTTACACTGCCAGTCTATAGATATGGGGGCATTATCCAACTTTAGCCCCAGCTGGAACTGGACTTTTTTTGCTAATTTATTGCACAAAGTTAAAGTCTGCCGCAACGGCACATTGATATTCATAAAATAACCAAAAGCCATCTAGGCACTCCATGTTTCTGCTTATTCAGTATATAAGCCTATGTTCACAGCTGCTGAAGAAGCTGAAACACAGCCTAAGGGCGCGTTGCACCAACGTCGTTCATGATCTCGGTTCAGCTGAACCTAGATCAAAGGTTGAACCAAGTTCACGCTGAATTACATTGCACCAAGTTGAACTCGGATCAGCTGATCCCGTTCAGCTGAACGACCATGGTACGCTTGGCCTACGGGCCAACTACAGTGATGTCACAGTCACAAGCAATGCTTACAAAACAGTCCAGTACAGATTGGCCATAATTTGTTCGAATTTTAAGCTTCGCTGAAGTTATCACACAATTTTTGCATCAACAGTTGCATGATAAAGTTCCGAAAATACGCATTTTGTCACACTTGACTGGCATACAGCAAAAAATTCTCAGACTTCAAGTGAGATATCGCACAAATGCTACTTTAAATTACTTGCTGCATTCAATCACTTATCTTTTTTCTAAATTACTGACCTGTGCCAACACTATGCATAAACCAGTAACAACAAATTTGCCCTGTTACATGCTAGTATTGCTGACCACCCAGTAAGCTCCCTCCTCCTCTTCAAACTGTACATACAGGGTGACCACTCTCCAGACACTACAAAATTCTCTGACAATTCGTGGTACTTCTAGTCAACTATAGCAACCGAATCCTAGTACAACCTAAAATATAACCTAGATATAAATATTAGAAAGTATAACACAAGTAAGCAAAGTTCAGCAACAAACAGCATAAAATAACTGGCACAGAGTACTAAGTGAGTGATACTGAAAAGACTGTTAATGCAGTTTAAAAAAAGTTTTTCGGCAATTTTCCGTGACCAGATTTTTCCCCTAATCTTGACTGAAATCCATGACATTTCCCTGACATGCGTGCGTAAAATTCTCTGACATTTCCAGGTTTTCCAGACAAGTGGTCACCCTGTACATCTGCTTTGCCAAGTCTGAAGGTACAAACTCAGACCTGTTTTGTCGACCTTCTTGGTCCTGCGGCCAGATGCCTGGACAGGTGAACGAGCCTCTTCCACGCCATCCAACTCTGTCAGGTCACCGCCGGGCCGGATACCGTCGGAGAACATTACCTGCTTTGGCTCCACTGCTGACCGAACGCTACCTGTATCAGCAAACAACCAACGAATGCAATGATGACTGCAACTGCGCCAAAGAAATGGCAGAACACCTGGTCTTCCAGTTTCCTGCACATGAACAAGCTCAAAGGGAGATGTGGTTCAGCCTCCAAGTTCTAACCAATCCATAAAGCCTCCAAAGTTTCCTGGAGAACTCTAGAGCAGTGATCAACCCCCCCCCCACCTGACTGGGAATGAGAGAGACAAGAAAGCAACTAATGACTGCATTAGCCCGATGCTATTGAGTACACATGTGGCGACCATTTTAGCTCCTTGGTGAAGCTGATGTATTTCTGTGTACCACAGTGTAACATTTTTCCCTGAATTATTCCAGGTTAGACTAATTGCCATCGTACGTAAAAATGTAAAGTTTTTCCTGAGCCATAATGCCCATACAGCAGCACTAATCAGCATTTCCTTAGCCCTCAGACACACACCAGTTTACACTGCAAGTGCAAGACCACCAATACAGAGTTAGTGCATCATGCTGTTTATGTGCCAGCTTTTGCTTGTACTCACTGCACCTACCCACAGAGGGATGGCAAGGCTGATTTGAACGAGGTGGCTGGCTACACAGTGAGATGGCATACCTACCTGCTGAAAGTCACCCATCCAAGCTCTAACTGAGCCCTGCGTTGATTAACTTCACTGATACGACCAACAGCATCACCAACTAAGCCAAACCACCATCTTCAGTAAACCCGCTGTTGTGTTAACACCGAACAAAAAAAAACAAACTGGAAATCAAACTCAGTGACCATCTGAAAAACAATATTGTTGTCGCTATTGCGGACAGTAATAAATGACTATACGGCTTACAGCAAGTCATCAGACGAGCAGTAATGACTCGGTGGACTGACCCTGTTTGCGCAGCACTCCGGTGGGCATCATGGTGGCACCAGACTCCGCACCAGCCGGAGACTGCGAAGAAACTGCGGCATAATATTCACCCGGCATACCGGCCACCGCCGGGTCATGTAAGGCAGCCAACGACACGTGACTCCGACCATAGATCTGTGCTATAAGTCATAGGACAAACAACAATAAAGGTTAAAGGATGTGCACAGCTATTTATGCAAAACCCATCTCTGAGCTACGGAGTGTCACCTGCCATATAGGATCACACACTGTTACCTGCCACCCGACACAGGTGAATGTGCCCTGCAGTAGGCTGGTACTCGATTTACCTACCCCCGATGGGATGGAAGGCTGAGTTGACTTTGGTGTCAGTTATACACCTAGCTGGTTTTCCTGTCCGCAAAAGGGTCACACCAAATAGTAACCACTTGATGGTGAGTGACATGACCGAGAGTCAAACCCATGTCCTTTCTTTCGGAAATCTGACACCCTGCCATTACATCACCAGGCAACATGTATGCAATACAGTGAACATAACAATGCTAGAAACAGAGACGAAACATGACATGCTGACACTAGTACCGACATGAATGCTCTAACAAAAATCCTACTAGTTTAGCATTAGTATTGGAACAGAGAAATGAGAGCACAAGTGAGACAAACAATATTAAAAAAATATAGCAACAACTATGATGAATATGATCAGAACAACAAAAACAACAACAGCAGCACGGCAGCAGCAGCAACAAAAATACTAATGATCACGATCTCTATCAACTTTGGCGAGAATAGAAAAAAATTTCCTGTATCTAAATATCTCCTATTCAATTCAGTGCATCAAAGCTGCCTTGCTCTGCTACAGTTTGCCAGCTGCTGCTGACAGGAACTGAAGATCGTACCAATTTAACACACCCTGTTAAATTTTTACAACTTGCACGAAATCACACTTGTGAAAAAAAGTGAGCTCAGTACAATGCATCTTTATATTGTGTACACAATTCACTACTACACAAAGGCTGCGTTCACACAGACATGAGTACGAGTCCGGCTCTGTTCAGATATCCATCGTGTATTTTAACGGTGGTACAGTGGCTGTTCACATACATACGAGTACAGGTTACCTGCAATTTTCAATTGTACGAGTAGTTTCTGTGCAGGTCGTGTTTTTATCCAACCAGTGCAAAGTAAATTACCCGTAAATAGCATTAATACAATTTATAAAAGCTATGGCATATATATGATGTTAGAACTGACGTCATTGTAAAAATGTTCATCATTAAAGGTGTGCAGTTAGTAAAAATAGTAACTTTGTAATGAAATAATGTTGTTTTATTTGTGAAGCATTTCCTCGTTGAGTAACGTTCTTGTACAAGTGACCGCCAACACTCGACTCGTATGAGAAAAGCTTCTGTGAGCCACGCCACTGAAATACACGACGGATGCCAAAACGATGCCGGACTCATATTCATGTCTATGTGAATGCAGCCTAAGTGCTGGAGTGTATAAACAGCAAAACTACAAAAAGACTATAATATTAGAACACAGCAATGTAACTTAAAGGACAAGAGTCAATAAATGAACATATAATCTACTAAAGGTTACAGAAACCAGCACAAAAAAGTTTCTTTTACCACGAATCAGATCTTGATAGCACTTTGAGCAGACTCGAGCCTCTTTGTTATCAACGATCAGCAACGTGGCTTTCAGATTGCAGCAACCATTGCAGAATATCTACACTCACACAAATGAATTAACAAATACAAAATTCAACTAGAAATTTGGGCAAAGCCCAACGTGAGTCAGCCCGGCGACTTAAGTCAATTGGGGGGTAAATTAAAGGGGGTGAAATTTCCCAGGCAGCAAGGTTACGTGGGCCGAACTCAAATGCATTGGCATACGCAGAATGCGCATTGTCGACTTAGGGTAAGTCAACATGAGCGCTTATAACTTTGTTCGTAGTGGACCAAAGTTCACAAAATTTTTTTGTTCAACGCCGAAAAGATCGTTCTCATTAACGCCGTTTACATTTTGTCACTATCTTCATCCATTCCAGAGATATTTGCGCTCAAACTCGAAAGCTGTCGTAAATCGCAGGGATTTTTGAACATTTTTGCTCTCCCAAATTTTAAGGGGGGCGGTGCCCCAAAAAGTTATAGGGGGCAGTGCCATCAAAAGTTGTACTTGTGTTAACACCCCAACCTAAAGGCATGTCAAGTGCCAAAGTTTCTTTGGGCTACACTCCCTAACTCCGAAGTTATAAGTGCTCCTTTACTACATTTTAAGCCAATTTTGGACCCCCTTTGAAAAAAATTGTAAGGGGGCCCCTGTCCCCGATGAGAATGCGCTAGTAAGACTTTGTAATTCTCTAGCGCGCGTAAAAATTTGGCGGTGCAGCACCCCCCCTAGGGGCCAAAATATGGTCTTCCAAAAAGCCACTTTAGGTGGGTACGATTTCACATCGAGATCTCCAAGGTTACTGGACCAAACTTCATTGACTTGTTTTGCCTAATGCAGGAGGAATTGCGGTAGATGAAATATTTATCCAATTTTGAATATCTTTATCTGTTTTGGAGATATTCGCCGCCGAACTTTAAAGTCGTCCGAAATCAGGCCAAATTTTGCATGTTTTTGGTCCCTAAACTTTTTTTGGGGTAAGCCCCTAAAATTTTGGACCAGCGTTATAAAATTCTGCCTAGTACTGACCACTGTGCAAAATTTTGCGCCGATCGGCCGACGCGTTTTGGAGACCTTGCGTTGAAAAAACATCTCTGGTAAAACTTAAGTCCTCCCAAAAACTATTGTTTTTGAGCGGACTAATCAAGCGATATGGTGCTGCCAAAGTCTTCACCCTTGTCCTCCTGTCTTTTTCCCTTCCCTTCATCCCATTCCCTCTTCTTTCCCTTTCGGATCCAATAGGGCCTGAAGGAGTGTGAACCCTGCTACTAATGATCTCAATCTCTGACAATGTTGCCAACTGGGTGGTTTCAAGCCAAACTGAACCAGTTAGTAAGACATTTTTTTGTTTTGGTGAGTGGCTATTTTTAAGGCTACTGCTGAGTGGCATCAAAACACATGAAAACTTACAAAAGAATACAAATTTTGCACTAAGGTACTCACAATTTACACTAGAAATTTTAGCAATTCTAAACAAGGAGATTCGAGCAAGCAGTGACAACCACCATTATTCATGAGCAGATCAGAACACTGGTACTGTGAATATTACAGATTACAATGGCTACCAAAAATAACAAATGATAAGCTGTGGAAGAAAAATGGCAAAAAAACATATGTTATGTTGATGATGAATGATATGATTAGCTTTATGCAAAAAAGCGTTTTTAGCTACTTTTGCACTAGTTCTGAGGAAGATTTTGGCTAGAAAATTCTATCAAACACCTGGCAAATCCTGATCTACAGGTGAGTGAGCATACAAACCTTGCCGCAGGCGCGACAATGATGCCGCCGCCTGGTGAATGTGAACAGAATTTCACACTGCATGCACGTCAATGTGTCCGAGTCCGGCCGCCACACCGGTGCCACTTTACCCAGCTGGGTGATGGGCAGGTTGATGTTAGCACAGAGCGGGGGGCCGACGTATGGTGGTGGTGATGTCGGCAGGCTCATGCCGGCCACGTTATCAACTGGCTGCGGAGACTGCTGCATAAACTGACTGTTCACCGGTGGAACTACGGCTACATTCGGTTGGGCTGCGTCAATAAAACAATCAACCAAAACACATCACCAAATGTCATGACAACATCACATAAGGTTGCTGTCATCCCAAAATTCCAACAAAATTAAATTCAATATAAGGAACAAATACAGTAAAAAAAATAGATGCCAAGGCATGTGGCTGCCGCAAAACTCAATATGAATATGTGACCAGAAACCAGAGTGAGAACTCTGTTTCCAAAAAAAATTTTCATGACTTTTCCACGACCAAACAGATGAAAAGCATGACCTATTGACACAACATATTTTCCAAATACAAGAAAGGCGCAGCTGACTAGAGGGTCTGGGGGATCAAATGTTCGCGAGCTTACACAGCGAGGTGCAGAGGCATTTTTAGTATATTTTAGTCACAGAGCATCTCTAGCAGAAAGAAATCACATTTTCTGTTGCACATTTTCACTGAGACAACCATAAAATCTATGACATTATGCTTATTTTCCATGACTTTCCAGACCCTTGGTCAACCGGAGATAACCTGACCTTCACCGCACAATCTTCATCATGCCAGTGCATCATTCATCAGTCTTATTACTTATTTCATGACCTAACTCTATGTCTGGGGTGTTACAAGTGCCAATATATCAGTCCACTCAAGTGTGATGACTCATGTTTGTACATCACACATGTTCAGGCAAAACACACTGACATTGATCGTGGCAAGTACGTTTCAACACAGTCTACTGTGCCTTATGACTCACTGAACTCGCATAGTATGCCGTAAACCATGTTAAACCCTATACATGTGCAATTTTTATTGCGACCACTAATTTTTCTGAGATATCACGCTAACAAATTTTTGGCATGAAATAAAATAAGACAGACCGAGCAGCCAATTATGGCAAAAGTCAAAGTGACTACATTATTTAACTTAGTAGATACACAGACAAATGCACCTGCAGTAGTTACTGACGTTGTAGGACTGCAATATTATTGAGCATAAACGATAAAAATGTAATCCTATTAAAAGCTATTCTAAAACACAAGTAACAGCACCAGCTGTACAATAGTGTACAATGCACTGCATGATGTACACGATGTGCATGATGTATTAGCACTAGCCATTTTTGCTTATATACTGCATATATCAAAAGTTATTTCCATCTGTAGAGGAAGTTCAACATATGGGATCTGTAACAGATATTTAGAACCTGTAATATATGTCACCAAAATGTATCACAGTGTTGAATGCAACAAGGTACAAATAGTCAGTAAATACCTGGCAGTGACGGAAAAGTGTCTGTCACTTCGGAGTCCGATGACGAAGGAGGATAACAGACTGTGGGTTCCATTTCACTGTCAAAGTCCTCAGCGTACGACGACGGTTGTTGATATGAATCGTCTACAGCACTACCAGCTACAGCTGCATTCTCCACATAGTGCCATGCATCCGCAGTGTCCAGCTGTACAGGCTCATGACCGTTTCCAGCCGAAGTCTGCTCCGGTATCTCACTGTCAACGTTGCTGACAGCAGGTGCCGAATCCAAACGAAATGTGCTCCATGCAGAGCTGACGAACTCGTCGACGTCGAAATCCTCGCAAGCTGCAAACTGTTCTTCGAACCACCTCTCCGCATCCTCGGCCGACTGCTGATGGTTTTCCGATGGTGCACCATCAGTAAACTGATGCGATGGTGAACAATCAGTCGATGGGATCTGGCCTTCTGTTTGTGCATAAACAACAGTGTTACCTTTCTCACTGCTGTCAATGTCTGTACTTATGTCATCACCCATACCAGCATTAAATGGACCAATGTCAAATGCGTGAGCTATTGGCAAAGTATCACTACTGACACTGGCATCAATCTGTCCTGCAATACTACTGTTAACGCCGTATTTTTCCTGTTCTGAATCGGTTTCGTTCAACGTCGACAGATCAACTTCCTGCATACATGGTGCAACTGATGCAGTAGCATAAGAAAGTGTCTCTAAGCCTTCATCCTTCTCATCACCAGGAAATTCTTTGATCGGCATCGATTCATTGACATGAGAAGATGGTTCAGCATCCAGCGCAATGCTATCATTTATCACAGCTGTCAAACTGCTGCCACCGTCATTATTCGGTGGCTTCCGATGCAGATCCGTGTTCTCAAGATCATCACCAGCATTGTTTACTGATGAAGACTGCATTCCATCTCTCACTTCACCACTCTCCAGACCTACATGTGACACAAACGTATCTTCACTGACGTGCTTCTGTAAGCTTTCAGCAGCTTCAGGCACATCGTACATTCTTCCATCAGCAATGTCCACAGGTATTTCCTGCAGCTGTAAAAAATCAGACCCAGTGACTTCAGCTGTGGGAGCTGAGCATGGTGATGAAGCTGCTGAGTGATCGGTGTCGAGTAGAAGCTGCACGTCTGGCTGCACAGGCACTCTGCTAGTCACAGCATCTTTATCACAGTTCACCATTTCACACACGGCAGCTACTTCACTTGCTCCATCAGCCCTAACAACAATATCAGACGCTAATGTACATTTCAGAACCGCACAACTGTCAACCTTAACCTTGGCTTTGGACTTCAATGCACTCCTGCTGGTAATTATTTCCACATGATCAATGCCACATGTCTCGTCAAATTCTTTCTCCACCCACGAAGAGTCACCACTAGCAAGATCCGCCGACTTTTTCTTACTATCCAACAAATGGTCGTGGTCCTCAAAGGGCACACCTGCCTTGAAATGCTTATCTCTGGATGTCGTGTTACTGTACACTTGGTGTAAGTATGAAACAGTTTTGTCCACCTCATCTATACCACCATCCAAGTCATCTGTTTCCCCAGTCACCACCGGTGATAACTCTATGACAAAGCTATCACCACAGGCTACAGATACCTCTTCCACATGTACCGAGTTAATAGCCTGCGATGTGATGACATCCTGAACAGAAGGAATAGGCATGTCACTGAGTTCATCTAGTGCTGCGCTATCAGTAACATCACTGTTTGCGGTTTCACTACTCTGCTGGTTAGGCTGCTCACTACTGCCAACTGTATACTCCAGCTCATCCAAGAAATTGATTCTACTGTCTACATCATCATCAGCAATCTTTGGAGGTAATTCCACCGCATCACTATCTTCACAAGTAGTATTACCATCAGTCCCGAGACACGAGTCCAGATGCTTGCCATCTTCATAAGTTGAAGTTGAAACAGCAACTGATGGAGATGCTGAATTTACAGAAGACACACTCAACGCCATGGATATGCCATCTCGTGTGACTGGAGTATCGTGTACTGCATTATTTGAGCTCACCACATCACTGTCTAAGTTATTTTTTACCACATGATCATTGCTCGACTCAGCTGCCTCTGACAGAACGCTGTTCTGACACGTAACTATCTTGTCACTGGGTAAACTTTCTGTACACAGCGGCAGTCCAATGGCATCATAATGTACGGAAGCACTGGAACTGGCTTCTGTATTCTGCATACTACTAGACGTCACATTTCTGTGACTGCTGAGCACACCTTTATTATCGTCCATCACATGACTTTCGTTGTGCACAGGAAACATTACATCAGAAATAGCTGTATCAACTGCAGCATTGTGAAACCCATCTCCATTCATGGAACATGGCTGCAAGAAGCCACTGCAGTGTGCAGGGGCAAAGTCTGCTTCAGATAGATCTAAGTCATTATCTTCGGACTCCGGCATACCACCATTCTTGGCAATATCACGCCCAGAACTGCAGCCTGTAATGCATAATAGAAATGTGTATTAAAACTTACATGGTAATAAATCAACATTAATGGCTAAAATACACATGATTAAGTGCATTTCAGCTATTTTTCCTGTATGCAGACTAGCCACTGTCACTGACATCAAGTTCTGTATTTCGGTAATATAATAGAAATTTTATGCAAAACTAAAATGGACCAAAGTTTTCAAATATGTCAAAATACAACAAAAAAACAAAAACAATATATGAACACACTAAAACATCACATAACCAGAGTAAAAAGTTCAACCTTCAGTTTCTTCAAATTCATCCAGTACTTTGTCGAGATCAATTGCAAATTCATCCATTCTATCAAATCTGAGTTTCACCGATGCCTACAAATTCAACATGCATTTAACTGAGCCACATTGAATTACATTTGATAACGAATTAACTTGAGCAATCAGTAATGTACGTTACTACGAGGGGCGTTCAATAAGTTCCAGGAATACATCCTTAATACAACGACAGTAAATTGCACATTTCTGACTGGTATGTTACTTTTCAACATATTCTCCCTGCAGTTCACTGCAATGTTCCCATTGTTCTACAAGTCAGCTGGAACCCGTAGCATTAAGTTTTTTTACTGGCACCCGTAGAAATTTCCAGACAAAATGCTGTAGAACATCTTCATCGTTTTTTAACTCGATGTCTCTAAGTGATTCGCTCTGTGGACCAAACAAATGAAAATTACTTGGAGCTAAATCTGAACTGTATGACAAATGCTGTAGCAGTTCCCAGCCCATCTTTTCAATTTTCTTAACTGCCTAATGGGCCAATTGTATGCTGGGGCACTGCCGTTTTAATGAATGACACCTTTCTGCAGCAAACCTGGTCAACTGCTGCGAATTGGTGGTCGTAATCAATCAGACAATAATGCCTGGTAATTTTGTTCATTCACAGTATGTCTTTCAAGAAAAAAAATCTGCAAGAACAATTCTTTAAGTAAACCAAATATGCTTTGTCTGCAGCTGACCGTTTTTGCCATAAGCAGTGCTACAACACTGACATCATCACTAACTGACTAATGATCGCTGCAAAAGCGGGCGAACTATTCAAATACTTTCAAACGTGATAAAGTGTCATTGCTAATTACTATAAATAACCTACAACAAATTTTAGAACTTTCCACACCTTCTGCGAATAGAAAATTTTATGATTATTCTTTAATCTAATTCTCTAAACAAACGTCAACGCCGATCATTTATATCTTAATAATAATGATGTCTCAATGTGACGTCATAAATGAGACCACGGTAAGTGATGTGGCAGATGATAGTGGCATTACAACTTCATAAAAGTAAAATGGGTTCTCAGCTGTCACTGTGTGTTTACTGAGAAAAACAGTCCTGGAACTTATTGAACGCCCCTCGTATGTTTTACATACACACTTCAAACAGTACAGTATGTGAATGCATCAAAAAAATGTAAATGTATTGTAAATTTTGCATTCGTAATGCAATGCTCTTATGAAATGCTACAAACTCTTTTGCTAGGTAACACTACAGGACCAATACTGATGTTGAATGTTGTTGATGCAGACCTATTAGCAAAACTGCTTGACAGTATTTTCTACACAACTCCAGAATGCTTCACTTGATGATAAAGCATCAAGTATGTTGTCCAGAGGCTGTGCTAATCTTTGCAAGCGAGGTGAGTGAGACTGGCAATGCGGGCAACAGTTAAACAACTATTTTGTGGTGGCGTCAGAAGCCAACATGGTTACAGCAGTTATGTAACTTATGTCAGCAGCAAAGTCTTACTGCAGCATTGCTGAAGGTCTTCCTGGCAGAAGCCAAAAGAAAGATTAAATGCAAAAAAGAATTTGGTTACTTCTAGTGATGGTTCGCAGATGGCCAAAGGGACTAACAAGGCGGCTTGCAAACGTGGACAAAAAGACAATCAAAGTCAGCGTGACCTATGACCACCTAACTGCTCTCATCGCCTTGGCCATGACACCCACTGTAAAGGCAACTGTATTACGGTCTGTGTTATTTTCCATCTGCATGGACAAAAATGTAAGCAAATTTGACTATTTTCCATCCGCCATGTATTAAACGGCATGCACACATGTCTGCATGCAAAAATAATAACAAATTTTATGCTATGCTTCATCCTCATCTATTTCCTGGCATATATTGCCTTCTAAATGCATGCAAATGCTTTGATGTTCGGTTAATAAAGTATTTTAATAAAGCTGTTGAAGCATTAATTTTTTAATGCATTAATTAATGCATTATTAACGCACCCAGGCCTGTCGAAAGAGAGAGTAGGGGGAAGTTACCCCAGGCCCTGTGACATTTGAAAGGCACTGTCTGTAGAATATAGAAAGTTAAAAAGCGAATAGAAACACATTTTTCAACAATAACTGACGTCACCGCTAGCATAGAAATCTATTAGCCTGTCATCTAAATAATATTTATATACAGCAGTGACGGAATGGCAACTACAGTTTAGTTACTTAAATTTATTCGACTGTCAAATATCTGCAGTTTAACGGAATATTGGAACTTTTGCTTCACAGAATTTAGTAAACTAAATAAATTTACATGTGCATTAATTTTTTAATGTGCGTTATTTTTTTTCATGCGCGTTAATTTATTATCGCATCAACACGTTAATTAACGTGTTAATTTGACAGCTCTAATTTTTAATAATTACTAATATACATAACAAGTGCTAAGTGCTAACAAGTGACTAATCAACGTGCCAATGGCTTTAGACTGATGATATGATCTCACAGGGACTATGGGTGTGCCTGTTTCTATACACACTGATGGAAAACAACGTTATAGCAGTTTTATTTTCCGTCCTACTACAGCAGACAGAAAATTGCATCAGGTTGGCTTACTTATCCATCCGCACAGATGGAAAATAACATTTATGCTGTATTACCGTCGCCACCTTGCCTGCATACTTTAGCACTGCTGTCTGCCAGATGAATCCAGTTTATTTCCTTAGTCGTTTTCCTTTCTGAACTACATATCAAGCTGCCGTGAAGACTGCTGATTAAAAGCAAACATGTTCACCATCCCACAATATCTGCTCAAGTTTATTTGCCGTGGTACCTATCTTGGTGCGTGCTGATGCTGCCTACGTTGTACGCTGTGGCATGCGCCAAAGTTGCCTCGTATTAATATACCCGTGACCGGTAGCTCCAGCAAACAAACCAAGCAGCAGAAAAGTGCACTGCAAGCTTTGTGGAAAGCAACATCGACTGCAGGCAAAGACGCACTTAAAATTTGTTTTGTCGATCGTTTGGGAATGTCTTGACACCAGCCAGTCACACTTGTTAGCCCCTCCCTGCAGCAGGCTACCCCCTGCATGTTGGATGTGTCCCCCAGTCTCCCCCACTGCCCAGTGCCGGCAGCGTCAAGTGCATCCTTGTAGGCAGACACCTGTGACGTTGTGCCTGATGTCTGGGCGTTCATGCAGCAGCAGTAACGGTGGTGGGTGGCAGCAGCAGACGTCAGCAGATATGCTAAGGTCGGTCGAGTACGTGTCGAGTCCCGGGAAAAAAAATTCTCGCATGGAGAAATAAAATTCTCGAAAATTAACATCCCTACTGCAAAGCTCTTAACATCTCATTTGGGCGGATCCGTTGCCATGTTTCCAACTTTACTCCATATGGATCCTTGCCACCAATCAGTTTAATAGTAACACTTTGCCATAAACGTCTACTGTTCACTGGGCACTGCTTCAGACGAGTGGATGATCCAGTTCACTCCATTCTGTTTTTCGAACTGTCTGGAACTTTCGGCTTGGTGGTCATGTTCGCATGAGCTACATCAAAACCATACTGTGTGACTCCAGTTTACACTCAGTCAACGATCAGTTGCAAGCCATAACATCACATGATGAGTGGCGTGTCGTCTGCGCTGGAATCGACGTTGACAGCACCACTGTGACGTAGAGCAAAGAAGAAGAAGAAGGGTCGGTTTAATCTGCTGAGCTGAGCTGATCGCTGAGCTGATCTAATTTCTGTTGGTAAACTGCTGATCCAGAAATCACTGATCTGTTCAGATGAGAATCTGCTGAGCTGATCCGCTGAGCTGATCTGGAAGTGGCTGATCTAGCTATGAAGCAGGTGTGCAATATTAGGTGATATAGGCCTACCTATCTGCAGTTATAGTTCAATCATCCATGGCATAGGCCTGAGCTACAGGCCTATTT
>Ga0209367_1000488_pt1 | contig 39658 bp, 24 predicted proteins | sample WorMetLIZISLAND2_FD_187412 | JGI IMG/M metagenome (GOLD analysis project Ga0209367, IMG submission 187412) | Marine gutless worms symbiont microbial communities from Max Planck institute for Marine Microbiology, Germany - Olavius geniculatus... ...
GTGTGATCCCCTATGGCAGGTGACGTTCCGTAGCTCTGTGATGGGTTTCCCATTAAAAGCTACATCTATATACCACCTTTAAGTTTTAGTACTTTAATTATTGCAGCCATTCCCGGAAACGACGCCATAGGATGCACCCTAGGCCCAGTGGCAGTTTTAGGTCCGGGCCGAGGGGGGCACAGGCCCTCCCCCCAGTTTTGCTCCAGGCCCCCAGTTTCGTAGCCACCCATGATTTCTTGCAAAGATAACAAAATATCTGATTTTTTTGCATTTCCAAATTTTAGAAAAGTGGGCAAATTTGAGGCTTCCATTGAACGTCGAAAAGCCGAAAGTGCTTCAGCTTCTCTCCTCATACCTGGTGGGCTCAGCTTGCGACCAGTGAAAAAAAGGGGGGAAAAGTTTGTTAAAAGTGTAGATCAAAACTCCCCCTATATTTCACTAAGCAATCAACACCCTTAACAAATCCCCCCATTTTCACTGGGCAATCTACACCCTTAACAAGGAGCCCAAGGGGGGGCTTGAGTCCGAAAGTGGAAGGGGAACTTGAGCCTAAAAGTGAGGGAGAACTTGGTCCGATTTCAACTCTGTAATTGTGGGGATAAAAGCCACTGGCCCCCTGTGTCCTGACCCCTGACCAGGGGCTCTGGTCCACGCTAGCCCTACATCTTTTTGATGCACACGACAACTGAATATAAAGATTGACATTTGTCCCACAAACACACAAAATATTATTGCCCCTTGTGCCCTGGTCCTTACCCCCACGTTGCCCCCCAGCTTCAGCATTCCTAGCGCCGCCTATGCTACAGTGCATAGCCCTACAGGGTAAGACATATAGGCGATTAGGTGCAGTTGCAGTAAGCTTAAACGTGATTAGAATATGTGATTAACGCGTCAAAATGTTAATTTTGATTAAAGTATTCGATGGCGATAAAAAATTAATCGCATCATGCATTCTTTCCAAATAGAAAAGTTAGAAAAACAAGGCTAGAAACTATTTCTGTGCGAGCGATCTCACAGCTGTTTTGTTTGTTTACAAACGATGACCTCTGACCCTTCGCATAGTTCAGTGCGTTTCATGAGATGCTGAATCTGCTTATTAATAGTCTATATCTGCTGGATGTTTTTGCTAAGTCATATAGTGTTATTTTTCTTTTGTTATCAGTTAATATAACAACACATTGAAGCATCATAACCGATGCTGTGTCATTTCAGTGTAAATACAGCAAATAGTGTTCAAGGCTTATAAGCTATAGTATTGTTTTGTTCAGAACACACGGTGCTGTCTGCAATGAATACATTTTTGGATAGAGAAGCTGTGCAAGATTATGTCATACACAGTCAAGAACAGTTTCCGGAAATTACCACTGCCGTCAGTCATCAGCATGTGAATGAGATGTGTTGCATTTGTCAAGGATGTATCCTTATGAATTTGTTCAAATTCAGTTTATTTACACCATATTGAACATACTTGGTTATTTTCATAGAAAGTGTTGCAAACTACAGAAAATTGCCGAAAATGTTACAAATTGTTTGTTCAATTGCTGCTCCATATATTGTACCTTAACGTTATATCAGCAATATGCTTTACAGATATTTTGGCAGATGGGTGCGAAAATGGACACATTTTCTGTGAGTTGATCTGTTTTTTATAGTACATGTATCATTTTCACGTCTGCACTGTTCTCTTAGCTACTTTTTATGTTTTCATGTTATACGTAGCATATCATTTTTTGGCAGGAGCACTGAAAGCCCAGCTATTTTGACATTATTGTATTTGATAGATTTATTTTTGTTTCAGTTTTATCATAGGTTTTGTCTTGTAAACCACTGGTCATTTTTGTAGGTGGTTATTTCTGATCGGTCGATTGAACAGTGATGCTACTCGGCAGAGCAATTCGTGTCCCCAAGTAATGATGTATTGGTTCCCCCCTACCGAGGACAAAATATGGGTTTTGTAGTCCCCAGTCAGTCCAAGTTGTTGCCAAATGACTGCGCATTCTGTTTGTGCAGTTGATGTATGTTTACAGCACGCTGCTGCCAGACACTGCAGTTATGCCAGCAAGTGCCATACAGGAAATGCTCATTCTGCAACAGCTTAGCTGTCACCATGCACCAAACAGGTTTATTTTTTCTCCAGTTTACAAGCTAAGGTTGACACAAGCTGATATTTTGCGATTTTTGCCATAACTGGTAGTACCATTGTATCACATTTTAAGATGGCCTTTCTTTTTCAGGTCATACAGAAGTTAACTAAAAACATGACTGTACATCAGTTGTTGATCGAAGTTTCTAAGTGTACCATAGTTGTTAGTCACTAATGTTGTGCGAGTAAAGTGTCGAACATGGGCACACAATTCATGGGTTTGATTTTGATAATCTTTATATTTTGATAATATTTATTTTTTATAGCGTTATTTAATTAAGCTGTCGGCATGATATCGGCTATTGACAGTCGCATTTCAGTGTCTTTGCAAACATGTGGTGTGTTCTTACAGGGAATTCAAAAGAGTCGACATGGCTGGCAGCACTTCAGACTGATCGATGCACATACTGTGATGGAAAACTTGTCTGACTGGCTGTGTCATTCTAACACGAACATATGAACTAGCCAATTATTTCTAGGCATTATCACTCTTGCAGCACAAGCAATTCCAACTATTCCTATATATATTTCTCTACAGCATGGCCTGTCTGTCAGTCATATGTCTGATACATCTGATCACCCTGATTAAACCGTTGGATGGACATAGATGCCATTTGGCAGGTAGATTTGCAAGGTCCAGTGGCACTTGGGGGAGAGGGAATTTGTGGTCTAAACCCTTGGCCAAAACATGCAATTAAAAACTGCAGCTAAACCGTCAGTCCTGTGCTGCCAACTGGTGAATACAAACAAGGAATGCAATTCCACCTTTTGTGAAATTATGTTTGTCCTTATTTACTGCACTATGATAAAGTGTAGACATGTACGTGCTTCTTTTGTCTACAAAAATAAATGCCTGTTTTAACACATACATACTGTTATCATGAACACAGCTTTGGCTAAAAGATGATTAAACATGACATCAGCAGCTACCAAGAGCACATCACATGATTGCGATTACTTCAGCTAAAAGTCTCATGATGACTAGCACAGTGACACAGTTGATGTCATTATTAACTGAGGATCACCATCATTGACTGCAATTAAACAACAGTGTAAGCTTTGACTGCAGTGTCACAATATCACATGCTGATCAGTCGGCCGGACAATCTAGATTTATGCTGAGGATATTTACAGAACAGCAGCAACTGTACAAGTCCAAGAAAGACTCCAAGAGCATTTGGCACCTGCAAACAACACGTTTCAAACACAGCATTATCAGCAATGGCAAACAGATTTTTTAAAAAATATCTTAGAAATCAATAATGAAAACATGTAACAGCATTGTTGTGCGAGCAGTAGGAGTGTGCTTAATTACTGTTGGATTTAAAAGGCTGGAAGGCAATTTTGTTTAACACTGAACACAAACTGGCTGCTGATTTCTAAAAGCAGAATTTCAATGCTAAACAAAAGCCAACAATCCGTAAAACATGGGAATCAATTTCACAGAAACAGCATGCTAAAAGTACTTTAGATCGAAAGTGAAATAAATGAAAATTATCTTTGAAAACTGTATGTCACTAGCAAAGCACTGACACAAACAGATATTGGTGGAATGATGCACATAAGTTCTCTGTTGAAAAGTTGAAAACACCGAACAAATTTATGCACATTATGGCATTACTGTATTCATATATTTAATTATTTACAGTGCTTAATTTACTGTATGCAGTTGTTCAGATAATAAAACTTCGTAAACAATGATGTTCCCTAATTCATTACATGCAGGATATCAATCGTAAGTACGAGGGTTGTTCGATAAATAAATTCACAAAATGGCGCCATTCCATTAGTTCATAAAGTAGAAAAAATCCGAAATACACGTTTTGTGGGGATTTTCATTATGAGTATTAGCTGTGAGTTTTATTACAATGATGTCACTGTGATGTCATTTATAAACATTAAATATGGCGCTGTTGCCATCGAAATCATTCCATAATGAACAGCATGATGTTGTTTTTCTGGGAAAGGATGCAAATTAGATTCACTCTCGGACGCATCCAGCAAGTTTATATGGCGACAAATGTTTTACGAAGCCAACAGTATATGTTTGGTGAAAGAAAATGCTAGGTGGGCAGAAATTTGCATCAGGTACCCAGGTGCAATCACTCGTTCATCAGTGGTTTGCACAACAGTCAGCATCATTCTTTGCATCGGGCATTCAGAAACTTGTTGATATACGGGACAAATGATTGAATGAACTCGTATGATATGTTGCAAAACGAAACTCTAATGCTAAGTATTTAAAGAGAAGACGTTAACTTAAGTTTATCTGTTTTTTTACTCACTCTTATATTTTGTTTGATGTGCTTGAAACTTGCTACTGATGATAGATTACTGGTGGGGAAAATAACACACAAATAGACTGTATCATATCAACTAGTGATGTCACAGTAATGATGTCGTTGTCACCAAAATTTCCACGTATATTTGGAAAGAAATTCCCTACAAAAAATGTGTACGGTATTTTTGATTTTTCCTACTATAAGAATTAATGGAATGGCATCGTTTTGTAAACTTATTTATCGAACGACCCTCGTACAAGTGCAAATAAAGCCACCTGAATAAATCTATCTTTGAGCTGAGAACCATAAATAAACCATTGTAAGGCAACAAGAAAGTTTGCTAGCGACAATGGGAATGCCATACTTGATGTGCTTCTAGTAGAAATAACTTCAACCTGACATAAAGCACATTAACCCATCACAATTAGCAGAAATCTCAACAGAGCTAAGTAATTTTATACAAGTTCAGTCTGTCAACTGTGCTGGCTTTTTAAGGCAATTATTTCACACTGCTTCAATCTGTCACAGACTTCTGTGAGACAGAACAACTCAGCAGGGGAATGGAGCTTGCATGGTCTAGTCCACAGAGTGGACAGTACAGTGGCAATGACTAGCTAACAGAGGCAGTACCATACATTGGAAGATGGACATCGTGTGAAATCTTATAACTTTATAAGAGAATATGATTTATGTTCAGGGTGTGAACCACAAAGTCGTTGAAAGGCAACTTCTTACAACATAACTTGCAAAATGGCATCTAAAACAAAAATTAAAGAATAAAAAAATGGCCAGTTCTGCAATACAGTAGAACACTATAAGTACGGGCTACTCACACAGTCGGTTAAAAGCAGCAAATTGGTTATTGGTTACGCTATTCTTGTTTAATTGGGTTTAGCAACTGCCAACTCAAACCACTGAATTTTCGTGAAAATGCTGCTGCGAACAACTCACCACTGCTGATAACGGTGAACCATAGGCAATAATACTAGCAGTACCACATGTATATCCCATGTAGAACAGAGCATCGTCATGGTTAGGAGCATAGAACTTGACAAACAACAGAGAAGGAAACAGCAGTGTGGTTCCCAACATGAGCTGCTGATGAAGTGCTTTCTAGGTTTCACAATTCACAACAGTTACAATTACTGCTTTGTATAGTAGTAATATGCAATGTATCGAATAAAAATTAAACACAACAACCACTTACTTTTAATCAACTAGTCTGTCATTGTCAACATCAAAAATTCAGAACAAAATGGCATAACAAAGTAATGTAACAAAGTAAATATCGGCTAAAAATGCAGGAACTAGAAGAATGCAAGCAAATACACAAGGGCAGAAAAAGGAGCTCAACTGCTTGTGACACATAAGATTTATAGCAAAGAAAACATTTGATGAGGCACTTCTTGTCAAAATTCGGTACCAATTTTTCATGATTATAACCATCTACAAAAGCCCTCGTGTATAACCTGCCTGCTTCAGAACACAAGCATCAGACACAGATCTGAATTCTGGAAATATAATGAAATAAATACGAAGTCAGTTTTCAAGTTATAGATATGAAAAATCTGCTGCACTACTTCAACTGTCCAGTTTGCTTATCAGCCAGGAGTCTAACATACATGACTCCAAAGTTCAACACATCATGTGGGACAAAAAAGAATTATCATAAATAATTGCAAAATTCATACCCGCGATGTCGTGAATATGTAGAAGACTATAATGTAATTAATGCTCATTAGAGCACCGGCACTGTTAACAAACACCAGAGCTGTGTCTGCTTTCAGAAGTCCATATTTGGTCCACAGTACAGAACTATCACAAAACCAACAATTCAATGTACTTGACTGAATGATAAAGGTCTCGAGTTAGACCTCTGCCTAAAGACAATGACAACTAAAAAACTGAATCTCTTCTACTTATGGGTCTTAATTAACAACAGTTTTATTGTATATCACAATGTAATTAATGTCAAAGAAAATAAGTTATGCTCAAAAAGTCCTTCTATCGAAATAATAATTTTCCACCACCAAGAATCTTACCTTATAAACATAACCATGAGTGGAAAGAAAGAAGATTCAACAGTACTGCCAGTACGCACAATTTTGTAGCAGATCGGTCTGCAATACAACAATCTGATATCAACCTTGCTGCTTTAGAAAAATATAAAAAAGCACAGCAGATTGCCAGGGCTTAAATTACAGATAAAGCAAAATTAAAAAGGGTAACTTAAGAGGTTTGGGGGCCCAGGGCATCCTAGTGAAGACCATGATACAGTACCCCAGAATCTGAGGCATGATGCGTCCTTTAGACATGTTGAAACAAAGTGACTTTTAAGCAATTACATTACATACATCAAACGATTTTTGGACTCCCACAAATACGTATAAATACATGTAAATACACATTTTAATTATCAGCAGAACACAATATAATGGACTTAGAATAAAAGTCTAAATCAAATCAAGTCAACGCTTTGTTGATTTGACTTTTACATCGACTTTTTAGCCTGGCTCTTTATACATATCCCACTAATTTTAAAAAAAATCTTACATTGCCAGGCACATTCACAAACAACTACTATTAGCAGCTATTTTCAACTTCAAAAATGATAAAACTGTACTATACACCAGTTTGCAATTCTCTAGTCACTACCAGTACTTACATTCCAGTACAGAACAAGCCAAGTGTGGACAATGTTGCTGTAAATGCAACAATTTCACGTGAATGCATTTAGCTTGTGGGGTATACAGCATGTCATAACATCCTACAATATATGTAAAATTCACCATTTAGCATACCTTTCACAGTTTAGAAAAAGTTATTACTATTACCATAAAATCTCGACTATAATACGCATCTGAGTATAATACGCACCCCTACTTCACTGTTGTAATGTTGTAATCCTATGTATAATACGCATCTCATATTTCACAGCTGTGATGACGGCTGACAGCACAGCTGCCTGCTGTTCTCGATGAGCAAGACAGACCATGAATGGCATGGAGCTATAAACGTAAACTTACGTATTTGTAGCTCCTAGGTACGGACCAACTGACCTGCTGAGTCATTAGCGTGTATACTTATCGCAGTCTATCCTACCCTAGTCCACCCCATCCGCCTTATACACAGCCATTGCTGAAACGGGTATGTGACATTTCAGCATCGACGTTTCGCTCCCTGGCTTTTTCGCCCCCTGGCTTTTTCGCCCTGTGGCTTGTTTTCCCCCTGGCTGATTCGCCCCCTCACCTTGGACGATTTGCCCCCATTGAATTAAGGCAATTCGACGTCGAGGTTTATACGTAATATTTGTCTTTAGTCCTAGACAGTTTATGTATGATGATGAGAATAAACGATTGTGTGAACGTTTAATGCTTTGTTCAATTATGAAATAAAATCATTAGGCATATACATATAGTTTATTATACAGAAAATCAGAGACAGCTTTTGCTTTTTAGTACACTTTCTCGCGTTTGAATGTTTGCACTGACGTCTGATGCTGTCAGGCGTTTGTCAAGCGGTTATTAGGTCTACACCAAGTTTACCTGTAAGAATTCATTTCAAAGGAAGGCTGACGTTGACACATACAGCGCGTAGAATACCGGCAAGTTGACTTCAAACACAAGCGGTCTTTTACACCTTTTAAAGTTATTCACACATCAAAGCGTCCACAGCTAACAGAAATGTAAGCCTTCAGTCAACTTCAAAAAAGCTAGTAGACCTACAAGTAAAGCAAATGCAGGTGATAATTATTATGCAGTTTTTTTTGTCATTTATAATGTTAATTGAAATAACCATTAATCAGTGGCGTGACGATACACTTACACACAAGCCTCAATAACGAATCACCGGTATATTCAACGAGGGGCGAATCGTCCGAGGTGAGGGGGCGAATCAGCCAGAGGGCGAACAAGCCAGAGGCCGAACAAGCCAGAAGGCGAATCAGCCAAGCACAGAGGGCGAATCAGCCAGGGGGCGAATCAGCCAGGCACGGGGCGAATCAACCAGCTGGCGAAAGAGCCAGGGGCGAATGAGTCACGGGGCGAACAGGCAAAGGAGCGAAAAAGCCAGAAACCAGGCGAATCAGCCAGGAGGTGAAAAAGGGTACCCCGAAAAAAAGCCAGTCCGTTCAGTCATCTGGATGACATGTTCACCTTTCAATTATCTGACAAACATTAAAAAATCGTTATAAAACGTATTCATCAATCAAAAATGTCAATTCGTTGCACCTGAGTTTTGTACACACAAATCGCTGCATAAACACTAAATGAAATTAAATCGATAAAAATGCCACGAAATAGTAAACAAATCACAGCATAGAATATTGAACTAAAACCATTAAACTTAACTAAAACATAACGTAACGTAAAATACATCTCCAGTGCGTTCAGTCTCCATCTCCAAATCGAGAAACCTTTTGGGACAAAATGTGCAATAAAATTAACTGTGATAATTATACGCATGCATTAACATTCCAATAATATAATTAAAATTGTAAAAACTTACACCTGGAAAACCATGAAAAACTTAACAAGTTGTGAATGTAAATTATGAATAATAATGACTCTTTCGGCTTTCCATACGTGACCTAGTTATGAAAGTGGAATGTGTCTGGGTAAGGTGGTAAAACATTGAATTATTTTGTGAGTTTATTGCTGAAATTTGTAAGCGATAATATAATGGATTTTGGCAGATGAACGTGTGCTAAAGTACTATTTTGTTAAACGTATCTTTTAAGCTACTAGCTTTTAGCTACTAGCTTTTAGCTAGTTATGTATGCTCAATGTTGATTGAAGTCTGTTACCATACATGGCTTGTACGTGACTGTGGTCGGGGAGTCCTGTAATGTCGTGTGTCATGTATAGAACAGCATTCAGAATGGCGTTATATATGTTGAAAGTGCTAATGCAAACACAGCACAAAACCAAGCACTAAAGTTTTCGTGAGTCAGTCTTCACAATGGCTAAAACAGCATGCTTTACCAGGGATGTGCACGAGATTTTCTGAGCCGAGACCGAGACGAGACGTTGCAGCTTCCGAGACGCTGGCCGAGACCTTGAAGCTCCCGAGACTCTCGAGAGTCTCGGGAGCTTTAACGTCTCGCCGAGACGTTTTCCGTGACGTATGGTGAAACACATTGACAATGAAAAAAATATGGATTAATTAACTCGCACCATGGTAAGCGCTTTTGTACACTTTATTTTGACAATTATCACTGAGTAATTAACGGTTTGCAGCATTAAGAATTGCAGCTGCAGTGCTGTAGACACGAGCCATTATGTTTATCGCAATTTGCAGGCAACTGAAATTAGTAAACTACAACTGATTTATAGCCTTATACAGCGTCTACATTTGACTGATAGAATTCATTCTAACATCATACACTTTATCTTCCTTGCGACTGGGTTATTTTATGACGAAAAAAGACTGACATGACATAATTCTGCTTAATGATAAATAAGTAAATGCAAATGAATATGTCAAAGCCACAAATGTCATGCTGGTTAGTATTGCTCTAACTGCAGCTACATTATGCACGGTGCGCGCCTACAGAAAAGGTCTTGACAAAACGCAATGGTTCGAGACGAGACCTACTGGGCCGAGACCGAGACATATTGCTCCGAGACCGAGACGAGACCCGAGATGCATCGGTCCGAGACCACATCCCTGTGCTTTACCACCAGGCCCTGCCTGCACTGTGCACCAGGGCTGGAAAATTGGTTAAAAACTAGGTTTAAAAAACCAAAAAACCTCAGTAGTTCATATTTCACGTTTTAAAGGTTTTTTTGTTGTGCACTTTATATAAGTTGTCCTCCAGTCTTGTGCTTGCAACATCGAGAAGTGAGTTACAGATTGCAGGGTTCGCTGTCAAATCCGGACTGACAAAACTGGGAACATCAAAACTATTCTACTACACAAACCCTAACCCTGTTACTAATCCATAATCTCTAACCCTATACCAATACTTAGCTCTGTCCCAAACTTTAATCCTTGGATCTGGATCAGGGTGCTGACAACATTGTTGGGCTTCCTGAGTGTTCAACATTTAGTTCCACATGTTGGGCTGCTAATTATCTATTGGATGATTTTCTGTTTTTCAGATTATTTGCATGATAGTAGAAAATTTGTTGATTGTTTGCTGTATACAGGATTAACAGTTTGACAGTGAAGTTTATTTGTCAGAATGTCGGATCCATATGGGCTCGGGCTGCTTGATTTCTTTGTCATTGGCTCAGTCACTGGTCTTCTGCTATATTACTTTGTTTTCCGCAAAGCAAGCAAAGAAGTGCCATCTTATAAGAAGCTGACTTTGGGGTAATGTAAATTAGTTTGATCTGCCATAGTGTGTATGATAATAGAGTATGTCTTTTGTTGGACTGTTAAAGTGTGTTATTAGTGTGCTAAGATGTATTTGCGCAGTTTTCATTATATGTCAGCAAAAAACTTAGCATATCACTTTGCTTTTGTTGCCCTGTGCATTGTAGATCAGCATCGGAGACTGACGACAGACTCAGTACTGGCTTCATTAGTCGAATGAAACATGGTGTAGGTATCTTTTACGTCACTTAACATATATTGCACATCATCTTTTTGTCTGACTGCACAGTAATTTTGTTAGTATAGATGACTTACTTCTGCAGTGTTTGTGAGAGAGTTCATGTTGTGAGGTACTGTATGATGGTTGTTGTGTGTTGTTATATACAGGGCCGCAATGTTGTCGTATTCTACGGTTCACAGACTGGTACGGCTGAGGAGTTTGCAGGACGTCTCGCCAAGGATGCCTCGCGCTATGGAATGAAAGCAATTGTTGCTGACCCGGAAGAGTCAGATATGGTGCTATTTTATTTTGTTGATTTTATTCTTTAGTTTAATTTTTATTTAATTGATTTTATTTATTTATTTTTTTCACTTTTCTTATTTGCTGATTTTACCGTCACATTTCAGAAGACATACTCATATATTTATGTGTGCATTTTGATCTGTTTTAAAGCTGGGATTGTTGGTTGCTTCAAAATATTCTTACATGATTTTTTGACTTTATATACAGATTACTAGGTGGCATGTGATGTCACATTTTTTACCTGGTTGCCAGAATACTGTTGCTATTTCTGTACTTTATAGCAAATCAAGTTAAATGGTTTTATCATGTGGAGTGTGAAGACAGGGCATGTCTTATTCCTAAGAATTGGACGTTCACTTATTGCAGACTCTCTTTGGCTTGCTGGCTGATGCAAAATTAATATTCTGTTTCTAAATTATGCATGTATTAGCACATGTTTATAATTTAAATGCCTTTGAAGTACTGATTTTTAGTCTGACAACGTGTTATAATGACAACTTCCAGATGTTACTGGTAACAGTTATGTTAGAAGTAATGAGTATACAAAGCTTTAATTCAGAAAGAAACATAGACAAATTATTGCCTCCAGACATTCTTAGCACTGAGGCACGGTATGTGCAGAAATGTTGACTGGCGGGGAAAATAACTTGCTTATGAATATTGGAACTGTTTCAGGAGCAGTTGTCACAGCTGGTGGAAATTGAAAGATCTCTTGTGGTCTTTGTGATGGCAACTTATGGCGAGGGTGATCCGACTGACAATGCTCAGGAATTCTATGATTTCCTGCAGGAAGGCTTGACTCAACTTGATGGAATTCGATATGCTGTATGTAGACCGCTGACTGCTGTCAGCACTGTATGTCACATCATTTGAGCTGATCAAGCCTGTAGGAAAGATATTATCATATTACTGAAAGATATTATTTGAACTTTAATAGGTGGACAATGTGATACCAGGTATTACTAATTGCTGGTAAAGTTATGGACTGGATAGTGGACAAGTTTTAGGTCTCGAATTGCATTTATGTTTTAGTTCAGCTGCATATGCTGTGACATACACAAATATGAATAAGTTTGTTTCAGATATAATTGGTTGGAATGACCATTTCATTTTATACAGTGTCCACTGGTATGCAAATGGTAAACTTGCCGCTTATGGTATCAGACCATTGGTACCTTGAAGACTGAACTTTAGTAAATGAAAAATTTAGATGTAATTTTGACACAATTTCATGTTCAGATTTAATGCTGTTTTTTAGTAATCTTTAATGGTTCTGCATGCATGTAGAGATGCAACCATGCTGGAAAGACTTAACATGCCAGTTAATGAAAAATTGAAATTGTCAGTAATTTTCAGGTACAGCTCTGAAATGGTGGAGTCTGTTTATTGCACCAAATTCTATTTTGATTTTACTGTATTGGTGGTACTGTTGGGCCAACACTGCTTCTCAGCACCACATAAAACCCACTGTAGATGTACCAACCCTCAGAGATCAGCAGTCATCATCTGTGTGCACGTTGTTTGCATGTCCCATTGTGTGATGCAGGTGTTTGGTCTGGGCAACAAGACCTATGAGCACTACAACTCGATGGGCAAGTTTGTCGACAGAAAGCTTGAAGAACTCGGTGCAGAGCGCGTCTTTGAGCTTGGCTTGGGTGATGATGACGCCAAGTGAGTAACAGAACTTTGCTTCTGTTTTTTTTCTTATTTACAGCATGTTGCATAATATAGATGGAGACATACAGTGTGTTTTATGCAGATGTTTGCTCGATCATGGCTTCGGAAATGATTAGCCTCCATTGTTGCAGTTTTAAAATGCTGTGGTGTTGAATGCTTTTTTGAGTAATTAACTACTGTTGGCATGCTGCATTAGCTTTCTGCATATATGTGATGCGGTCCACGTGATATAAAAATGGAAATGGTAAGTTCTCATTTATTCTTTACAATTCTGTAAATCTGGAGCCCGATTCACAAAACATCTTATGACAGTTTTGTGACAATTTTATGACATTTTGCACACGTATGCCAATATGCTAATTCACAAAACATTTTACGACAATTTTACGACAGAAATCTTACAATCACTTTCGGGTGTCTTATGACATCCGAATTATACGATTCGAACATCATCCAACAAGAAAAACTTTTTTGTATTGATTTAAAGACCTCTAATTCAATTATACTCGTAATCTAGAAAATGTCATATTTATACCATATCTGTTTTGCATGGTCTTTTTGTTGGATAAATTAATTATTGGATAAATAATCAGCATTTTGCATTGGCGATGGACTGTTGCTTTGCTGTAGCCATGTAAACACATATCTTGACCAACGGAAATAGAATAAAAAATAATACAGCATAGTGTTGTGCGGTGCGACAAATGAATTGATGATAATGACTCAGATATCGCGATACTTGAGAGTACCACTACCACAATACCAAAATAAAACTGCATAGTCCACCGCTGTCCATCGGTGATTGGTGCAGGTCATTTTTCTTTCATTTTAGGCCCTATACAACTATATGCTGTAGTAGCTAAATAGCTAATGCGTATGAAAAAAGCATTTATCTCTACTATTCACTAATAGCCATTCGCTACCATGCGCTGTCTATACATTGCAGCAGAGCGTGCCACGGCCAAGAAATGCTTCAAATACTTCACCTCTCCCACCCTCGTACAGTTTTCAACAGGCATACTGTCTCTAGAAACTAGCAAACATTAATAAACTATAAAAAATGAAATAAATTCAAAACATTTAATAAACAAAAAATCTAAACAAATAAAAAATAAATCAGCACCTGTGTAGTCAGAATATTAAAAATTTCTAAATTAAAACATTACAAATTTAACTCTAAACGACCGCTTTTACTTATTGACTAGTCAGTGACTCACAGACGACTATATTTACCATGACAACAAGATGCCTTAGTGAAAAAGTTACGATCATTAGTGACAAATTCTGTGAATTCATTTATGACATGTCGTAAGATTATCTTATGACATCTTAAATATTGAGTTATGATAATTTTATGACATGTCTTATACGACAGTGTTTGTGAATCGGGCTCCTGTGATTTCAAAGTTACTGCATTGTATCAAGTGTGTTTCAGTTCATCATGCTATTGACTGTTCACTGAATTACTGTTTTAGCATTGAGGAAGATTTCATCACGTGGAAAGACAGTTTCTGGCCCAGCATATGCGAGAAGTTTGGAGTTGCATCTGTTGGTGAAGATATTTGGTATGCAATGTGTTTTTACGTTTTCTATGGTATTCATTTATGGCACACGTGTGTGAAGGCCTGGATTATTTGGCACACACCATTTAAATTGCCGATAGTCAACAGGCCCTCTCACAGCTCTGTGACTGATGCAAGCGGTGTTCATCTCCGTTTTCAAGGCCCCGAGCTGGCAGTGTGCCGCAGATGCCTCGCCTGCCATATGGGATCACACAGTATTCCCTGCCACCAACACAGGCGAACTCATCCCTGCTTTATATATGGGAGGAGGGCCAGACCTCTGCATATTACTGCTGCAACTTTCCCAGCAGTGAAGCCGGTACTAATTTGTACTGCTTGGTGGACAGAGGCACGTGGGTGAACAACTTGCCTAAAGTTGTTACCTGGCAGTGTCGCGGCGCGGAGTCGAACCTGCGACCTGAGCGCAACCGGAAGATTACAAGTTCGGCACGTTATCATTAGACTACCAAGCCACACACATTTACTTTTTGGCATAGCCCACTTCGACTGAGTCTGTTTCATAACATTGTGTATGTAGGTAGTTTAATATGTTTCATAACATTGTGTATGTAGGTAGTTTAATACTGTAATTTAGATTTTCATGTTGGTTTGTTTGATATTTTTGTTATTAGTTCTTGTTCTGAGTACTAGTGCAACTGATCGCTTAGGTGATTATTTCCAAAATGCCCAGGAAGAAAAGACTGTTGAATGTGCCAGGCAGGATTTTAAACACCGCTCACTTGCTCACTCGTCAACTTTTTTGTCTCGACCAGACACGTCGTTTTTCGGCTGAAATTTTGGGCTTGTCCCAGCTTTTCGTATTGGTTTTTGCACAGCTGGATTTCCATTATCATTTTTGTAGTCTGACGAGTTATTGATGTTTAATAGTTTTCAATTAAAATTGTTATGTAGCAAGCTTGTATGGTTTTAACTCACTATGATGTAAATATTTTCTCGGCTGTGGTTTATACTTCATGTTTCCTATCACACACTGTTAAAATATGTATTTTATAGTACCTATAGATAAGTTAATGTCTGTCATTGTATTTTGGCTGCAGTATTCGCCAGTATGAACTGACAGTTCACGAGGATATGCCAGCGACTGAGCTTTTCACTGGTGAACCATGGCGTCTTCACTCATTCAACACTCAGAAACCGTCAGTACCATTACATTGCCGGGCTTATGTGATATTAATTTGATTTGTGCCAATTGTTAACCATTGTGTTCCTGTTAGACAGTTAGTTACTTTTTATTGGCCGTTTCTCTAATATTGTACAATATGTACCACTGCACTGCATGTAAAGGGTTAAAGAAAGGGATAAAGGGTGCATATAGCTCTATTGGGAACCCATTGCAAAGCTACAGAGCACTAGTTGTCGCCCAACACAGGTAAACGTGCCCTGTTTTAATCCCAGCCAAGCATATTGATACTTGATTTACTTACTTTGCGCAGATGGAACGCTGAGTTGACCTTGACATTGCCATTGGACATAGCTTAATGTTTGTAGCCGTAATCTTTGAAAGAAAATGTTATATTTTTTACGCGCAAAAGCAGCTACTGCTTTCAGCGCGTCTTAGCCATAGCAATTTCGTCTGTCTGTCCTTCTGTCCGTCACACGGGTGGATCAGTCAAAAATGGTGCAAGGTAGAATTACCAAATTTTCACCGTCGGCTGCCTGGAAGACTCTAGTTTCAGGAACTGTAAAGCTTTTCCATAGATTCGAAAGGGGTCACCTCAAACGAGGGAGCTAAATGAGAGGTGGGTAGGCACAATTTGCGATTTTTGGCCAATATGTCGCTGTATCTCAGTAACGGTGCGAGATAACGCATTACTATTAATCACTAGTAGGAAATCGTAGACTGGCTATCAATTGGCGCTGAATTCAATGACCTTGGATGACCTTGAACGCCAAAATAGGGGGTTTTATGGATTTTTTGGCGGCTGCGACACAAAATCATTCACCAGGCGGCGCCACGGTACTATATTACATGCACTTCGGTATGACTGTAATAATGGCGTTTTATTTTATCCAAAATTCTTGCACAGATTTTTGTTGAACGATTTCGTTGTATTGTGAGCGCAGTAATTTATTATTTAGTACATTTCTGATGCACATTGGCGTACGTGTGCAAAATGTCATAAAATTGTTGCATAATTGTCATAAGATGTTTTGTGAATGAGTCGATGTATCTCAGTAAAGGTGTGAGATAGGGCCTAGGTTACTATTAATCACTAATAGGAAGTCGTACACTGGCTCTCGATTGGCGCCAAATTCAGTGACCTTGAATGACCCGGAACGCCAAAATAGGGGTTTTATGGATTTTTGGTCGATTTTGGGCTGCGATGCAAGTCTATATCACTCACAGGGTGGCGCCACAGAACTATCGTTATGCGATCCAGATAGAGAATTTAGTATTTGTATATTAACTTAGTGTGAACACCCCAATTTTCAGCTAAACTACTGAACCGGAACTGCTATAGGCTTTCACGCATCTCGTGAGCATTAGCTCAAATTTCTTGTTGCTAATTGTGACATTATTGACAGGCCATTTGATGCCAAGAATCCATACCTGGCTCTAGTATGCGTACATCGTGAACTACATAAGGGAGGCGATCGATCGTGCATGCACATCGAGTTTGACATCAGTGGCTCCAAGCTGCGCTACGATGCCGGTGATCACATGGCAGTGTTTCCTGTGAATGATGCTGAAATTGTGGAGAAACTTGCAGCTCGACTTGTTGTTGACCTGGGCACCGTCATCACTCTTACTAACGTGGACGGTGTGTTCTCCTCTTGATTGATTGTTTTTAAGTGTGTTGATCTCTGAGTGGAACTTTTTCAAGCAATTAGCTGACATGACAATTTTTGGACTTGCTGACCAGCTAAAGTGAACAAGTTTGTTTTAGGCTTGACAAGTGACTGACTGTAAGTTGTTTTCGCATAACTTCAAAACCAGGTGCCATTTGTGTCATCAAAACATTAGTATCAAATTACTGAGTGTTTATAGTAGACTTTCAATTTTTACGCGCGACAGCAGGAACTGCTATAGCGCATCTTAGCCATCGCAATTCTGTCTGTCCGTCTGTCACACGGGTGGATCAGTCAAAAATGGCGCAAGCTAGAATTACCAAATTTTCACTGTTGGCTGCCCTGAAGACTCTAGTTTCAGGAACCGTAAAGCTTTTCCATAAATTCAAAGGGGTCACCCTGAACAAAAGCACTGAATGAGAGGGGGTGGGAAAATGTGTGATTTTTAGTGAATAAGTCGCCGTATCTCAATAAAGGTGCGAGATAGGGCCTAGCTAGGTTACTATTAATCACTAATATGGAGTCGTACACTGGCTCTCAATTGCCATCAAATTCAGTGACCTTGGATGACCTTGAATGCAAAAATAGGGGGGTTTTAATGGTTTTTTCAGCGATTTTGGCCTGAAAGTTCTTCTTGAACGAGGGCATCAAATAGGGGTACCCCCTAAAATAGACGTCATTTTGCCGTTATTGACTCGAATAATGTGAAAACAGTTGCAGATAGGTACATACATCCTGCTTATTGTAACAAGCACTGGTGACAGGCTTTTTGTATTTATCAACGTCGATGGCCTTGAATGACCTTGAACCCTTCAAAAAGAGGTTTTTAGTGAATTTTTCGCAATTTTTGGATGCAGCGCGCATTTCAACACTGAATTGCGACGAAATGCTGGAGATAGACCAAGACAACCTGTGTATGAAATTTTCAGCATTCAACGTAGATTTTAACAGTTCAAGTCCCGACCCCCTAGGTTCAAGGTGGCCGGCACAGGCGGGCATCAAAGACAGCTACCTCCCCCTAAAAAGTGGTTATTTTACCACAGTTATCTCGTGTAGCAACGGTTGCAGATAGGCACAGACATGCTGCTTATCATAACAAGCACTGGTGACAGGCTTTTTTAAATTCATCAACATCGATGACCTTGAATGACCTTGAACTTTCCTAAAAGGGGCTTTTAGTGAATTTTTTTGCAATATTTGGATGCTGCGCACATTTCAATACTGAATTGCGACGAAATGGCTGGAGTTAGACCAAGAGAATTTGCGTATGAAATTTTCAGCGTTAAACGTAGATTTCAGCAGTCTAACTTCCGATACCCTAGGTTCATGGAGCCCAGCGCAGATGGGTGTCAAAGACGGCTACCCCTCCTAAAAAGTGGTTATTTTACCGCAATTATCTGGTGTAGCGTGAAAACGATTGCAAATAGGTACAGACATGCTGTTTATTATTAATTTTTGCGATCTTCTGCTGCAGCACAAAATCAAAGAATGAACTGCGACGAAAAGGCTGGAGACAGACTGACAGTTTGTGAAGAGGAACTGCTATAGGCTTTCGCGCGTCTCGTGAGCATTAGCTCAAATTTCTTGTTCAGTTTGCTGCTGACTGTTGACTGTTGTATTCAGAGGAAGCCAGCAAGAAGAATCCGTTCCCATGTCCTACAACGTATCGTACTGCTCTGCTTCACTATTTGGACATTACTTCATGCCCACGAACCAACGTGCTGAAGGATTTAGCTGAGTATGCCAGTAATCCTGATGAGAAGGATTTTCTGCTGAAGTTATCTCAGTCAACACCTGAAGGAAAGGTCTGCTATAGCTTTAGCTATGTAATATTCATCATCTAGTATGTAAATGCATTTTGTGATGAATGTGTTGTATGTTTTAGTAATAAATAACATTAGCGGTAGTTGTTAAACTTGATATGGCAGTGATGCAGTGGAACAATATGGGGAGCACAGACTTGCCAATGCATGATTTTTAAAGATTTTTTTGGCCGTTTTAGCATTGGAAACTGGAAAGTGGGACAACAGTGCCATTTTGTGCTTCTGTATACGTTATGAACGTGCTACAGTGTTACTGATATTTTGTTGTAATTTTTTGTTTCTTTTTGTGGCATATACGGTTTCTGCGAAAGCACCATCTAACGGACTTTTCATAACAGCTACAGTGATAAGCATAAGCATAAGCATAATAATTGTGTTAGCTATTGTTGTTATCACATTGTTATCACTGCCGTCTCTTTTCACATTTTCCATTAGCTACCATTGCATCTGGTTGTGTTGTAGCATCATTGTTTCTCATTTCTGTTAATTTGCTTTTGCATCTGATTGCCGTGTTGCCAAGTTGTTGGCGCAGCACTTTACCTGCATTGCCCAGAATTGATTGATGTTTTCTCATTTGCATGAAAATAGCTTTAGTCAACTGGCATAATAGGACCTACTTTTTTTACTTCACATGATTTTTGTTTGATGATTACATGATGCCCAGTAACTCGCTATTGTCTGGCGTGAGTAATCCTATAATGTTGTTTTAGACAGCTGCATAGATTGACATGCATAGATGTATAGATTGGTCTTATCTTGCTGACTGTGTTACCATTACGTTAATAACAGTGTTTACCAGTTGGCAGTTCTTTCTGTTGATTTCATTCGCAGGATTTGTATCTGGACTGGATCGTCAACCATCATCGGACAATTCTTCATGTTCTGGAGGATTTGCCGTCAGTTCAGCCGCCAATGGATCATCTGTGTGAAATGCTGCCCAGACTGCAGGCTCGCTACTACTCCATCTCTTCCTCACCCAAGGCAAGTCTGCCACGGACAGCTACTGAATACTGCATGGTTCCTACGGTCAGGGGATGTGAGGGAAATTCAGGGAAAATCAAAGTACCAGGGTGCAAAAGTTAACAAAGATGCAGAAAAAAGTTTGAACTGTTTTACGCAGACTGCATACAACAGTTCAAAATTTTTTTCTGCTTGCTTTGCTCGCAGATTATTTGTATCTCCACTTAACATTTTGTGTGAGAAGTTTCAAATGCCATTGAAAAATGGCATTTGAAACTTCTCACACAAAATGTTAATATCAGTACCATGGTTCCTACTACTCTGCAGAATTCATTTTCCCTGACTTTTCCTCGACTTTCCAGGAAAATGACTGAATCGTTTTCCCTGACTAATATGTTTACGCGAAATACCAATGTTGGCTTTCAATCACTTGCAATCGCACTAGAAACAAAGGCGGTGAAACAAATTTAAAAGTGGGCAGCAAAATTTATGTTTCACATGGTAGTGTAGCAACACAGTTAAAGTTTGGTGGGATATTTAACAACTACTTTATTGCTGATTGTTCAGTTCACAGTATTGCGTTAGTGAAAGAGTTTTGAAAATTGATTAATATTTGGCAAATATATGGAAAATGAGAAAGTGGGACTTTGGGGGGGGGCACAGTGTAGTGTTCATTTAGTGATTGTATTCGAGACTTTTGTTCTGACTGTTGCAGCTTCATCCGGATCGAGTGTCAATAACGGCTGTGCTAGTTGAGTATGAGACACTGACCAAGCGTCAGATGCATGGCGTTGCAACCGGTTGGCTCCGCTACAGGCAGCCGACTGAGTTCGAGAGACCAACTGTACCGATCTTCATCCGCAAGTCTCAGTTTCGTTTGCCTTTCAAGCCGTCGGTGCCTGTTATCCTGGTTGGTCCCGGAACTGGCTTAGCTCCAATGCGTGGCTTCATTCAGGATCGATACTCGGTGTTCAAGGATGGTAAGTCAGACTTATTTGCTTTCTCGTGTTTGGCCAGTAACGGTCTTACTTTGCTAATTCTGAAAAAGGTTACTTGGACTGGTCAAGCTGCAGTAAATAATTAGATAAGTTGGCTAGTTAGGCCAAAACCATAGGTTGTGTGGTACTTGTAGTCATAGTTTCTGTTGTAGTAGTATTCATAGTCATCATTGTAGATGTAGTAGTCATCATTGTAGTAGTCTACCATCATTGTCATATATTCTTGCAGTAGTTTTAACTATTTTATTTCAGCAAGTTATTTCATCTCTATATTAGCAGTATCATTGGTCGTTTTGACTGTTTAATGTTAGGAATGTGACAAACTTTGTATTCGCCTTTGACATAGTTCGAATATTGACCACTTTTCAGCTATTCGATATTCAACGAAGAGTTGGGAGCATTTCTGTCGAATGCGAAGATTTCATTTTATTTGACATGATTGAATTTTATTGAACTTTAGATAACTGATACTGACTGAAGAGAGCAATGAATGCTCTGGATGTTGCATTTTCTTAATGGAACTTGATTGATTGAATTTTGCCTTAGCTACTAATTTTTACTGATTTAACAGCTAACAGCTACTTTGGATGTTTTGCTTTATTCAAAGTTACAAGGGCGCAAAATACTGGTATAGTGAAGTTTGTTTTTTTCTGAATAAGTACTCGCATTCGCATTTGTTATTTGACGAATAGTAAAGTTAATATTCACATTCGACGAATGCAAATATTTTTCTGCTTTGTCACATCCCTATTTAGTGTTTGTTTCTTTTTTTATTATTTTAGCTGTAGTTAACGTTGTCATTGCTGGAACTGAAGAGTTATTGCAGGAAGTGAAGAGTTATTGCAGTGTTGTGTGTGGTAGCATATCACAGAAAAAAAGTTGATTTTGTGACAGTAGTTGTCTGGTAATGCTAATTTTATTATTCCAGTAGGCCTATCTGAGATGAATATTTAAGTATATTTATGTTGATTATTTTATTTAGTTAATTATATCTGCCGAGTCGACGTAGTGAACATTGGAGGAAATTAGGAGATTGGTCATTCTGTGTGTTTGTCGTTCCATCTGTCTGTGTACATGATGACTAATAATAGTAATGATGTCATTGCACCAACAGGGCAAGCAGCAACGCTGGTTATTACATTAACCTCCCTCCCCTGCAGCGAAGCAGCTCTTCCTTATGCCTCCCCTTTTTGTGTTTAGATCACTTCATTTGGCAAAGATATGCACTCTCATGAGCGCCCTCTAGTTAGTTAAGGTAATAGTGCACAAGCTAGCATAACACAAAAGTCAGAATATCTGGTATTATCTGTACATTTGTATTATCTTGTCAAATAAAGTTCCGTTTTTGATTTTTTTTATCGTTGCAGTCTATGAATACTCTGTTGATGCTTTTCAGTCAGTGTTACACTGCTATGAATGCAGGGAAGCCGGTCGGTGAGACAGTTCTGTTCTTTGGATGTCGGCACCAGCATGAGGACTACATCTATGAAGAGGAACTGGCAAAGTATGTGGAGGAGGGTCTGCTGACGAAGCTGTATGTTGCATTCTCTCGTGATCAGGCACACAAGGTCTACGTGCAGCATTTGCTGGAGCAGAATGGAGAGGAGGTGTGGCGAATCCTCGACAAAGGCGGACATATCTATGTCTGTGGGTCAGTGCATTTTTGTATCTTATGAGTGATCGAGTTTATAAAGTAATTTTATTTAGTTAATTGCTACTTTTCTGTTGCAGTAGTGGCCTAGCAGTATGGTAGTTTGTATTACTGAGGTTAGTTTAGAAGTCTTATTGTGATTGATTATTTGATTGATAACTGTTGTTACTTATATATTTGTTTTCTATGTCAATTGGCATTTAAGTTTGCTTGTAAGTAAGTGAGAGTAAGTGTATATAAGAGAACTTGGAAGGTGTTCTTTACCAATTAAATACAGTTTGTCACATTTTTATCATTTGGTCAAAAATGTTTTCAAAAGCAGCAGTTCAAACAGTTGAAACTGTTCACTTTTAAGTGTTTTGTTTAATATAAGAACAGTTAACTAAGCAGGTTAAGTCATTAAGTTAGTAAGCAGAATCTTTTATGATGGGCAGTGTCAGACACTTCTAAGGCACTTGCGTTTGAGTGGCTAGGAGGAAGTGAAAGCCTGCTTGAAACAGTGGCTTTGATTAGACCACGGAAAGTGGGTGATGTCGAACATGCACAAATGCTAACAGGCAGTGAATTCCAAAAGCTGAAAATGATTCTTGTGCTATTTTGGTGGTAGTGTGTGTTGTGCTTTTCCATTGTTTTGTTTACGAACAAACAATTATAGTTTGCTGCTGACTACTGAACTGTTGCAGTGATGCTCGACGCATGGCGCAGGACGTGGACACGGTGCTGCATAAGATTGTCTCAAAGCATGGCTCGATGGATGAAGCTTCAGCCCAGGAGTATCTGAAACGCTTGCGTTCACACAGTCGCTACTCTTGTGATGTCTGGAGTTAGGCCAGCCGGCGACTTCCACTGCTCGAGATTGTTCAGAGTAAACATTTCTCACTTGCAGTTGATATCCTGAGAGTGTAGATTGTTCTTCACGCATCAGCACATAGGAAAGTAAAAACCGACCTTCTCGAATAGCAGGACTAACGTCATGGCAGTCTGATTGTAAAAATTGCAGCAGAATTGTTGGACTGATTGTGGCCGAGTTGATGGTTAAATTGCTAGGTTGATTCGAGTGATTGTATTTGCTCTGTATTGTCCTGATTCATCAGAACTGAAAACAAAACACACTTTTTCACATTTACAATGTTTATTGTTTATTTCTTATTACTTTTTTATACTTGTGCAATTCTTTCAATTTTAGTTCTATTTGTTGAAGGAGCATGAAACAATCAAAAACTGGCATTTGGGGATAATGTGAATATTACAGTGGAACTAAGAATTTTACAAAATCACAATTGCAGCATCTTGGAGAGTCTGTTTCAAGTTGGTGTCGGTGTCATTCATACACTGCTTATCGGTGATTGTATCTTATTTATGTCCCACGTTATCCAGTATGTATTTTATGTTGTCAGTAGGATTTTTTATGCTGTAGCAGAGAAGTATCAAATATCATATTTTTAGTGATTTCTAATCATAGCAACCCATATGTATAATCTTACATTCCCGGTAACGTTTTAGTAGTGATTGTACTTTGTGTGAATCTGCTGATGTCACTATGGTGAATGGTGAATAGTTCATAGGATGTTTATTTGTTAATTCTAGTGTTGAATGCATGATGGGCTGTGGTTCATTCAGTTGTATGACGTTTGAAATAATACCAGGCTCATAGCCATTGTGGGTTCAATGGGTTCTACTTTTTTGCCACCTCTCCCTCCCCCCTTCCCCAACAGCATTGCACAAAAGTCACCAAAATCATTGCCACCAGACGTAATTTCAAGCTTGCAATGCATAACAAGAAGCCACTCATGAGAGTGCATATCTCCGCTAAGTGAAGTGATTTAAACATTACTACTACTTCTATTACTACTACGCCTACAACTACACCCTACAACAAGGAAAGGGGAGGGAGAAGGAAGAGCCACTTCGCAGCAGGGGCAAGGGAAGGAAAAGTAATAGCCGGCGTTGCTGCTTGTGCAATGATGTCACTCACAGACGAACAGAACGACCAATCTCTTAATCTCCTCTAATGTTCACTATGTTCACCTTGGCAGAGATAAAAATGCGTTTGCTGCCAGGCTATGCCCTGCATTTGCCAAGAGCTTACATCACTCCCAGACCCTGTATTGATGAAAAGCTGCTTTGCATCCCAGAGCAGCCCAGGGATAGAGTTGAGATAAGAATATAGTAAAATTGCTCGTCTGCTAAAGTCGTTTTGTTTTCTTTTCTGCTTTTTAATGACACGTGATAATAGCTTACTAATGTGTGAAACTTGCATACATTTTGAACTACATTAGAATTCTCATTGGCATTAACTTTGTTTGACAGCAGTCTTGCTTTGTGCTGATTTTTTGAGATCAGTATCACAGCTTGCTTGTGCAAGTTGCAGATTGTTGTTGATCTATGATGCACCATAATGTCCATCTTGCAGCATTAATTTTGTTGAATGTTTATGTATATCATTTTGTTATCAGTAACACTTAGTGTCCCTTTATCCCTAAAGTACTTTATTTTAATGTCCTGGTGATCTTAACTTGCAAGCTATGCAGCCTAAAAGTAGCAATATGACAGATGTTTTGCTAAGCATCGTTTTTCATGTGTCAACTTGTCTACTCATGAACAAATTATAAAAACTTATACAGTTCAGTCCATCGCAAAGATACCATTTTACATTTTTTTAAATTTTGTCTTTTGATTTTGTCTTTGCTGCAAGGGAACTGTGTCGGTCAGACTAAGTCACTTCAGTGCAGTGCTGAGGTTTTGTTGAATTTTTTTTACTATTTGCACTTATTTTGCTGCTTTATTTTGCTGGATGCAGAGCTTGTATTAAATGCTGTGTAACAATTTCAGTAGATGAGGCCCGATAATTTGGTTATCTCAGACGACACCATGCAGCTTTCTTCTCACAGCATGCACATGGACCCAGTAGAATCTGGCCACTTTATTAGTTGCTTTTAGTGTACAGTGGTCTTAATCGTACCATCTCGCTTGATAAGCCTGGTCAACTTAAGCAAGGCATCCCCATTCAGTCCAGGCAAACTGAAATCACCCCAACTTGCCAAGCACATGCCACAGTGCTGCCCCATCCAACTTACGAGGTTGAACAATAAGTAATGAGAATCAATGTATTAGACTTGAATATTTTTTACAATCTATACATCAGTAAAAAGTGCATTTTTACGAGACACGTGGGTTTGCTGTGGATGTGTTGTCATTGTAATTTATGACGTCACAGTGAATTAAACAGAAACGATTTGGAGTGTTCACGCGAACAGCGTAGAATTAGGCTCGTTGTTGCACAATAATTCTCCAGCCTGCAGTCAAATTTAGCAATGTGCTGTTCTGAATCATCTGATTTTCGGAAAGCGCTAACAAATGCGTTTATGAATTTCTTGTTCGCAACTATGAATATAGGATACCTTAGATCTGTTCTGGCCATACCTACAGTGCTTGAGCTAATAATGATGTCACGTCAAAATTTAACATTACCAGTAAAATTTTATTGAAAGGTTAACAGTTTATGACATCTGTTGTGTTGATGAAAGGATTAGCAACATTCCTGATTTGTTACACAAAGGCCCTCAATGTGCGGGGGCCCGAGAGCGAGCCCTACGCACTCTGTTATAAATCCAGTACTGCAGTTCAGACTCCAAGTCTGTGATTGCCCAACAAACTGTTGGCAACTCTAGCTTCATACAATAAGATCACTATGCACACAGTAACTATCGTCAATTTTTGTCCACTCTGCATGATTCGGTGTTGTTTGCGCTGACGCTGTGAATCTTTTTCTATTTAACGCTCTATGACATCATAAATTACATGTACAATGACCACATCTGCAACAAATTCATATGTGTTGATGGAAAATGTTCTTTTTACTGATATATAAATAGTGAAAAAAATTTAAGTGTAATACATTGATTCTCATTACTTTTTGATAACCCTCGTATGTGACATTCTCAATAGCAGAATGTTTTTGATTCAATAACAAAATGTTTTCAGCATCAGTAGCAGGTGCAGATCACTGGTTGTAATAAATACACTGCCATTTTGTCTTACCTGTTGCAGAAATTCATCTAAATGTTTATTTCCTTTTTAATAACAGATTAATCCGTGCATGATTAATAATGGGTTGAGTTATTGTGAATGTGTTACACGTGTTAATTTGAAAATGTTCATATTATTGTTAGTCAGATTATTTTTCGTCTTTAAATGGCCAATTTCGATACGTTTGTCTGCTTTGCTTATTCACAGTGACAGATACCATTCTGTATGCATTTTGTCTGATCTGTCACATGGCCACGACTGAGTGTTAGGTCCATAATTTACCATTGGCTTTGGAACTGTTATGCCGCTATGTGAAATATTCCGGTTAGTTTGGTATTATAAATTATTTGTCACTCATGTGTCATGTGTAATAGTTTTTTAATCTGTTTATTGCCGATTGAGTTAAGCAGTGCTTTTTCAAATTTTCAGCTACTATGAGTACTTTAACTTCACATTTTTCTACTCTCTGTAGTTGGTTCTTTATATCATGTGTTTTCGTACACATATATTCAACTGTTATGTGCAATAGTTGCATGTTAGTTTTCAGTTGTAATTTGTGCCTTATAGCCATGACGGTTTGTATGCAGTATTTAGATATTGTTGTTGTGCTCCTATGCGTTATTTCCGTCTGTCTCATTTATCCGTTACTGTATTGCTAAGCACAGTAGGATGGAGGTGGTATTGAATATCATTGTTTGTTGCTAGGGAAAGAACAGCGTTTTGATGTTAGAAGCATGCAAAATGAACATGTGGTGTATTGGATAAAATGAAAATGGACGTTGCCATGTTCAAACACTGTAGACTGTGAGTCATAGAATAAGCAAGTTCAAATGTTTTTTGATTGATTTACAATATTCTGTATTAGCACAGCAGCACTCTTGAAAATTGATAACACCGTGAAGTTGTGGCTATATATCCCGCCACTCTTTAAACACTACATTTTATATTTTGCCTTTTAAAATATTACTTAGCAAAATTTACAATGGCAGGTCATAAATGTACCGTAAAAGTGCTAATACAAGCCGAGTCTCATATAATAGCCGGGTCTCTAATACAAGCCGGGGGTCTGAGACTGATGTTTTAATAAAAGCCGGGATTCAAATAAAAGCCGGGTCCCTAATATAAGCTGGATCATTGTTGTAAGTGTACTGGCAGTTGTAGTAGTAGTAGTGATTAATTGTATGTGCACTAGTCTTAGACACTCGCTCTAAACTGTATTGTAATAATAGTATTGTGCACGCTAACCATAGAAAAAGTGTATTACTCTGTTATGCCAGGTTGGTTTAATAGAAGCCGGGTCTCCAATACAAGCGGGGGTTTGTCAAATGTTCTAATAGAAGCTGGGGGCTTCTTTTAGCAGTTTTACAGTACCCACAGAAGAGAAAATGCTTATGGTTGCTAACCTGTGCTAAGAGCTAAGTTTTGCTGTCTAGCCTGTCTTGTATGCGTTATTTTCCACAGCAGTTGCGCTTGAAAGAGTCCTGAAAATGTGATTAAGGCAACCCATTACACAATATTTGCTCAATAGTTATTGGTTTATCAATAGATTTTTCACATGAGCCACGTTAATTAATTTATCATTGTATGCACACGTTGAGCTAAGAAGCAAGGTGTCAGAGCAACACGTTTTCTTCGAACAATATTGACGTTTAGCTGCAGAAAGTTTCACTCCGTCACAGTCCTATCGAAACGACGTTTTTTTGTCAATGGCATAACAGCTGATGCCATGTGGTGTCTGGCAATTTCTGTTTGTCAAAGGGTCGCTTAGCCATATTATTACACTAATACATTACATGCAAGTTGCGCATATTTACATTCATTTTGCAGCGGTGAAAGGCATGAAAGCTAAAAAAAATCCATTCAGTTGTTTCTGCCAAAGTTACTTACTTCTTTTTGGAGACAGTAATGATGTCGTTTCTTGTTACTTATTTACTAAAGTTGTTTATTGAAAATGCGAAATGATGTTGGTCGATCGTAAAGTTATTTTGATTGATTAGCGGTTAATGATTGTCGATATTTACGAACGTTGACTGTAGTAATGTCGTCTGTTCATATTCCTCGCGTGCTTACTGGACGTAACAGGGCTGCCGTTGATACTGAGAGAGAAAACTTCGAAAAAGCACAGGTGTGATTCTCACTATAGAAAGTGGGCGTGTACGGCCAGCACTGAATGTGAATGGTGAATTATTTTGATCGTGCCAGCTTCTGTTTAAGTTCTCACAGTGTAGATTAAGTATTTCGGCTTGTGGCTACGAAACCATTGTTTTTTTAATTTTAATTTTTAAATTTTGTGTTGTATAAATCCGAGCATGCCACACGTTTGAATGTGCGTGACGGAAATGTGTCGTGACTAGCCGTTAGTGGGAGGGAAGGTGTACTTTGCGGAATGCGGAATTTCGAAAAGGTGTATTTTGCGGAATTTCACCTGCGGAACGATCCGCAAATTACACCTAAGAGTTTTTCCGCATTGGTGCATTCCGCATTCTGCAAAATTCAAATAAAATCAAATAATCAACTTCGCGTAGGCTGAGGCTTTCATTTAAGTCTCAAATCGACATCGACACATCACAAACGACGCGGTCACACAGTTGGCAAAGTAATCATGCAATGACGTCTTCAACTTAACTCTTGAAACGCCTTGAAGTCCCGTTAACTCACGAGCGTAAGCCGACACATCACACACGAATGCAAGGTCAACTCAGGTATAGTTTAAGCCCAATTTACAAACGATTCTTGACGTGGCCTACCGTGTTGTTTCATTTGATCTGCCATGAAGGCACGATCACAGATGGGTTCCCGGTTCATGCAGCATCTTGTGGCTTGGCATCAGCGCCTGTTTAACATCGAGCTGGCGACGATGAACACCTCTACTTTTGCAAGCTTTGATTACATTAGGCCTAATTTGTGTACAGCATCGTCGTCATTTTTCCTACGTCGTATAAAAGTTTCAGGAAGATAGCAACAATCAGTTAGTTTTTCAGCCATTTGTGTGATGTTTTGATTGGCTAAAATTAACAAATCGATTAAAACGCCTGATTAAAATCCTAAATGCGAAATCAAGGTAACGTAGGTCTACCAAAACAATTATATAAATTAGCCTAATATCTTCTCCTGCAAGGCACTACGAGGCTTGTGGGCATGGTGGTTGAGCACTCTGTAGAATTGTACACCTATTCAAGTGACATAATTCAACAACAAGAGCATTTTCCGCAGTTTTGATTCGGCAAAATACAGCATTGTTGTCGTCATTTTTGAGTGGGAGATGAGCACTCCGCCTACGCCCCAGCTGGGGCATGGCTCCCTTTACCTTTTTTAAAATATACCTTATTCCACAAATAATTTCTGCATTCCGCAAAGTACACCTTCCCTTAGTGGGAGGATCTTGGAGGGCATATGCGACATAACAATGATCTGTTCTCTACTCCTATGCTGAATGTGTGTCCAATATCACACACAATATTTCCGAAAGGTATTGTAACTCTGTTAGGATGTGTGATGCTGGGCAGGGGGTTAAAGGTAGTGGTGCAACGTCACACACGTCACATCTGTGGGAAAGCACAATGGACAGCCAATTCACTTTGGCAACTTGCCATATGTGGCAAGATGAGTAGGCCTAGAAACAGTTTGGAACACTATGCTTAGTTTTAATAGTTTCACACAATTTTTTGTATCAGGTCACCAGTAGACAACTTTGATAACAAATATAATTTTTACATAGCATAATTTATATACCGGTACACTGAAACTTATCTCTGCAGGCTACACTAGGCCTACAGGCTGCCTGGGGGAGGGGTGAAGATGTTTGTGATGTCATATTTGATGGGGGCTCTAGAGCAAAGTGACAAAATGTGATGAAGGGGAGATTAATTTTTTTCTTAAAATCGCATGACATCATTTATGGATGACTCCTCATCTCAACATTTCAAACAAAAACAACATTTTAACCTGTTCATTGAATGTGATCACAGCTGTTGGTTCATCAACAGATGCTGTTAGTATACATCTGTTAATGTCAAAGGAAATGACTGTAGTTAATGATGTGACACTAATTAAAATGACCACCATCTTGCCTCATCATCTGCTCAGTTGGCCATTGGCCAGTGCTAGCTTTCTACCTAATGTTGATAACTTTTGGTACGAATATTCCTGACACAACTTGCCATCGAACAACCATGCAATTTTGAGCATCAGTAAACTTATTTTTCAGAAATTTTTAGCTGACTGTTGGAAAATTGCTACTTCCTGCTCTGTCTGCTTTTTTAATCTACGATGCCACTTGAGTCCTGGACTTCTTTTTTCTGTGTGTTCCACTTCAACATAGTGAGCAAGCAGATCAAGTGTAAGTTTATATAATACATGTACTCAAACAAATTCTAATGCATTTATTCTAGATGGCCGTAAAAACTACACTGAAGAACAGTGTGCTGTTTTTAAGTGAAGTTTTAAAAGGCAGATATGTAATTGATGGTGGAATACTACCACTCTTTATATTCATTTCAGCATAGGTTAGGATTGTGTGATTTAGCAGTGAAAATAAAGGTTCTGTGTGCTGTGTGTGACCATTTAATAATCGGATCTGTGGAGGTATTTTTATTTAACGTGAAAACTAAAGCTGTGTGATCAGTTGTCTGATATTTAGCATTAATACTAATAATTAATAGCTGTGAGAACTGGCTTGGCTGATAGAAGTGGTTTTTGTGCAATTGGTCAGCTATAGAATTGATCACATTTGCAACTTTTATTTACTTTTTAACTTATGAGTTACTGAAAGAAGTGTAGCATATGATAATATTTTTGATGGAACCAGAATATTTATGGTCATATGCTGTAGCACTGAATACAGAAAATAGCCGAAAACTATCCGAAACTTTGATTGTTCTTGGTTAGGGTAAGGGTTTTCGGTATTTAGTGCCATCTCTCATATGGATATGTGGGCTAACACTGAAGGAAACCAGAGATCTGAGGTAAACATGTTGCTTATTCCTATAATTTTGTAGTCTGTTGATAAGAAAGGTATAGTTAGTATTTGTATTGAATAAATAGTTAAGGTAAGTGATCAATGTATTTTGTTTTGCATTGCTGTCCAATCAGTGTGTTGTGTGTGTCATCTGTTTAGTCCATACAGTGCTGTTGGTGCTATATTATTTACAGTATGTTACAGCATCTAGTGGCAACTGTGAGTTCAGTGTGTGGCATTAACGTTATGTTTGCAGACAGCAAGTATACAGAAAGCAGTAAATTCTCAGGAGTGTGCTACTAAAGAAAAACATGCAAGAGGTATCCTTTGCAGTGTGCTAGCAAGAGGTTTTCTCTAAGCATGTTTAGACAGAACATTATACGTATTGTTCTTGTCACAGAACTTGTAATTAACATGTATTGCATTCTGATTTAAAGGTCTTGGTCATGTGCCAGAATGACAGTGTGATTATGAATTTTTGATAAGTTCTCACCATTTCAGCAATTTAAAACTTAACTAAATTTGCTACTACTGCATAGATATAATGCAACAAGTACCATAGGTTACTCAGGGCGATGTAGCCTGGTAGGCCCATTTATAACACATTCTGCCTGGCTACAAAGTTTGTGCTGTGGAGAATTAGTGTACGAGGGGCGTTCAGTAAGTTCCAGGACTGTTCTTCTCAGTAAGCACACAGTGACAGCTGAAAACCAAAACTATTATGAAGTTGTACTGCCACTATTGTACATCACTTACAATTTATCATTTATGGCGTCACGTTGTGACGTCATCATTATTAAGATATAAATGATGGGCGATGATGTTTGTTTAGAAAATTAGATTAGACAATAACCATAAAATTTTCTAGTCGCAGAAGGTGTAAAAAGTGCTGAAATTTATTGTAGATTATTTGTAGTCATTAGCAGTGACACTTTATTACAATTGAAAGTATTTGAATAGTTTGCCCGGTTTTGCAGCCATCATTACCAAAAAAGGTAGTCAGTTAGTGATGATGTCAGTGTTGAAGCACTGCTTATGGCAAAAACGGTCAGCTGCAGACAAAGCATTTTTTGGTTTACTTAAAGAGTTGTTCTTGCAGACTTTTTTGCTTAAAAGGCATACTGTGAATGAACAATATTACCAGGCATTATTGTCTGATTGATTACTACCAGCAATTGACCAGGTTTGCTGCAGATAGGTGTCATTCTTTAAAATGGCAGTGCCCCACAATGAAATTGGCCCATTAGACAGTTAAGAAAATTGAAAAGATGTGCTGGAAACTGCTACAGCATTTGCCATACAGTCCAGATTTAGCCCCAAGTAATTTTCATTTGTTTGGACCACGGAGCGAATCACTTGGAGACATTAAGTTGAAAAATGATGAAGATGTTCTACAGCATTTTGTCCGGAAATTGCTACAGGGCCAAAAAAACTTAATGTTGCGGGTTCCAGCCGACTTGTAGAACAATGGGAACATCGCAGTGAACTGCAGGGAAAATTTGTTAAAAAGTAACATAACTGTCAGAAATTGAGGATGTAGTCCTGAACCTTATTGAATACCCCTGGTAAATATACTTTAGGACGCTGGGGCTCATTTACTGGCTGGCCTGATGCATTCACATGTACCGCTGCTGCTGCTGCTGCTGCAGTGCCTAGCAGCATTGGCCTAGTAGCATTGGCTGCTTGTGTTAGTTATCTTCCCCTTTTGATTGAAGGATACCAGTTCAATGCTGTTTCCTGGAATACTGTAGTGGCTCAGTATTAATGCATACCATATGTTATCAGCAGCTGGAGCTTAGAGGCGAGCGATTTTCCACTGTTGTTTCTTGATGAAATTCTGGATTTTTGATGCATCTTTCGTGTTGCAGGATGCACCCATGTGAATAGGTAGATATAATTTATTGTGCACTGCTGCAACTTGGTCTGCAGGACTGTTATCGTGTTGTGTATCAATTTTGTGATCGTACATTCCAGTTAGCTGAAATTTTTAAATTGTGAATTATGAATTGTAACATACAGGGCCTGTCTGTTGGATTCTCTGTGCCCACCATTGATTTTGCCAAACATTTTTTCGTTTGTGTATGTTTGTGCCGTAAAGAAACAATCTGCTTACTGGTAGCAAAAAAAATTTACAATATTGAGCATTTTGATGTGAACTTAATTGCATTGTGTGTACTGATTCATCGTTGTCCTTAATGCGTAGTCGGTGAAGATTGTACTTAGCGTACACCTCAAATACGATATATAATGATTAGAACACATTTATTTCGTGTAGTGTTGTTTCGTATTTTTTTATTTGATGCTTTGAGGCTGTTGGTTTCTCAGCAGGAACAGCATCCGGCCTGTGGAGTTTTGTTCTGGCGATTCGTAGAAATTCATGTTGATGGGAAATATAAGATAAGACAGCTAGGAACAGGGAAGTGAGGCTTAGGTGGAAAAAACGTGGGTGGACAATTTCTGCAGTGACTGACAATAGGAGTCATTCAGTGAGCTCTGTTGCTTCAACTGCCCCTGAGATAGTGCACGCCCAAGCAGCTTATCTGCCTGAGAGTATTAGGTTGCTTTAACGCACTCGACACATCCATTTCTTCCCGAAATGACCTGTACTGTGTCTGGCAGGACGTTAAACCTTACTCACTCATTACCCACTCCGCACAAGATAAGCTCGTATATTTATCATACTGGAAAAAAATTAGACATAGAAAATTGCCCTTCCCCTACCTTTTCCTTTTTTTTGGTCGACCATGCTTATGGTCGTGCCTTTGGTACACGGTTCTGTCCATCTTTTGTCTGTCTGTAACGAATGTATTGTGGCTAAATGATACATCATAGGGCATCGGTGATGGTACCATTGGATAGGGGGATGACGAGTTCCTACTGTCTGTCAGTAGTAACCATGTTGCTATATTTCTAGCGGTTTCAAATGTTTGGCCACAGTTTTCGTTAATTTGATAGGCCATACATATGTATAATGCCTGGCGAGATGACAGCTCGTGACGTCTGTTAGTCTAGCGTTGATTGTAGCATTTGATAGCAGCGTGAACATAGCATATATGAAACTACACTGTCTCAAAAAAACATCCCCGACATTTTTCACTGTAACTTGAAAACCAATTATCAGATTTTAATAATTTTTGGCATGAATATTACTGATACAACTTTGCGTGAGGTGGGAAACTGAACGATCATTTGATGCTGACACAACTTGCCATCGAATGACCATTCAGTTTCCCACCTCACCCAATGTATGCTTTTGCACTACCTAGGGAAAGCAAATCAAGCAAAATATGTGTTGAAATAAACAGAAAACCTGGAAAAAACATTCCCGACATTATCAATCATAACTTGAAGAACTATTAGCAGATTTTACTAATTTTTGGCAGAAGTATTTATGACACAACTGGCTATTAAATAAGTGTTTTAGTTTTCACTTCACCCAACGTCTGCTTTTGTACTACCTGGGGAAATCAGACCAAGCATAATACATGTTAAAATGAATGAAAAAAACGTTGATAAATTCCATCTATCCTAATCTTTGGCCCCCAACAGCCGGTCTATTACAAGGTTTGACTGTCATGCAGCAGTGTGTCTACCAGATAAAATTTAGAAATGTTTGTGAAGTCAAGAAGTAACTGGTACAGCCTGGATTGGTCTGGAGCAGAACTTCATCGATACCGCTGTCAGTGAATGGAGAAAGCATCTTCTTGCCTGTGTTTGCGTAGTGGGCAAACACTTCAAGCAATTTTACTACAGCAGTTGAAAAATGGACACCTGGATGAAATGTCAGCCATAGTGTCAGAAATGTAAACAAAATATGTTTTTGCACGTTATGTTAATTAAGCAGTCATATCACATTGGATAAAAAAAGTGATATTTCGCTGGTTGTGTTTTCCTCAGGTAGTGCAGAATCATACACTGGGTGAGGTGGGAAACTGAATGGTCATTTGATGGCAAGTTGTGTCAGGAATATTCGTGCCAAAAATTATCAAAATATGATAATTGGTTTTCAAATTACAGTCAAAAATGTTGGAGATGTTTTTTGAGACACAGTGTATGATTAAAGTCTCAGACTTTCGGAGTGAAATAGGCGGTACGGTCGGCCAGCTGGGCTTCTTGTTACTAAATCTACATGTATAATCTCTTTTGAGTGACTTCTGCTATAGTATGTGATGAACAAATTAGGGCTAATGTTTTTTTATTCACCGTTTTAAACATTTTTTTTATTTTGCCACGTTTAACGTTTTTTAATGTTTTTGGGGCGTTTTTTTACATCTGGCAAGTTATGTGACATGTTTGCACTGGTGTCTTATGCATGCCATTGCCATAGCTCTGCTTTCGTTGCATTCATAACTTGATCTAATCGTACAGTGTACCAGCAGTCTGAGCGTAGGTTTATGATTTGATCAGTCGCTAATTTTCTTTGCCAAGGTGAACGTAGTGAACTGGTGGAGATGAAAAGATTGATTTTTAGTGTCTGTCTGTCTGTGTGTTTGCACACCGATCAATCAATCCATCAGTCTATTGATTGATCGATTAACTGATCAATCAGTCAGATTTATGCTTCAGTAGTAGTAGGTGTAGTAGTAATGTTTAAATGAATTTACTTGGCGGAGATGTGCACTCTCACGAGTGCCTTCTAGTATTAACATTGTTGTACAGTGGTATTAAGTCCAAACTCCATTATCCTGATTTTTCAGTTTTCACTCAAGACGTTGTGGATTCTTGTAGGCTTTCAATTATTACCTAGTCGTGTACAGTTATTGTGGATTTGGGGGTCATTTAAAAGAGGGTTATAGATGCGTTATTGCTTTCTATGCAAAACTTATTCTACAGAAGATAAGATTTCATTGAAAGGTATCTTTTCTTCACATTGATGGTGTTGTAGATTTTTGATTTGTTGTACAGAGCATGTTACATACAACAGATCGAAGTAAGTGTAGTTTGGGCCTTACACAGTGCTGTACTGCTTGCCCTGTAAAGGTATATGTGTGTTCCTTCAGTAGGTGATTGCAACACTGTAGCTGTAATATGTGGCTGTCCTGGCCAGATGTTGCCACATGCCTGCAGTAGCCCTGCACGGCTGTCGGTCCTATTTGCAAATTTTCGAAATTGTCTTGGGTCCACAGTAAGACCCAAACTCCACTGCTTCAGTTTGATGTGGAATTGTGGTACAGTGTGTTGTACAACAACTCCACGACAAATAGGAATATTTGAGTTTTAGCCTAATCCAGGACACATGAAAGACAGGAGCTGAAGTATGATTTTCTACAAATAGCTGTGCTGATTATAACACTATCAGCGACTGTGTTTAGCGTAGAAGCAATATATCTGCAGTTATTTTTCAGTTGACCAGTTGATCGTGTGTCACATGCATCTGTGCATCGCGGGACTCATTTGTTGACCTGCATGCACATGTAGTATGTTAGTTTTACCGATACTACATAGTACATACCGGTAGTAATTTTGCTGGTAATTGAATGTCTGTTATAGCATGTTGTTCAATGTTCACAGAATTGGTGTGTTTTAAGTGTTATTGTTTAGAACAGTAAATTATTGTTTCATCGAAAATCGAAATACAAGTACGGCGGTACCTACGAGTCTTGGGTCTTGCCATGTTTTTTTAAATTAACCATCAAACTATTGTATGTTGTGCAGCAATTGTATGACATCATTCATTCCCAAAGTGTTGTGATCGGTGGATGCTGCAACTCGCGTTAATAGTCGCCAGTAGTGTTTCCATGTGCTGTTGAATGGTGTGTGTTGACTTTAACCTATCATGAAGTGATCATCATCGGCTCTCACCATGACAAGAGCGCTTTGCTATTCTGGAGCGTGGCTCGCCGACTTCCGGTCCAGGAGAACCCTGTGGTGGCGTGGAAGTTCTGCCATGTCGTTCACAAGCTGCTTCGTGATGGACACAACAGTGTAAGTATCTGCTGAAATCATAAGGCCCAAACTCCACTTGCTTGGATTTGTTGTTGATTTGTTGTATAACGTTCTGTGCAGCAAGTTCTATGACATATCCATGACAAGTTGCAGTGCAATGCACAAATGTAAATGGTTAATGGTTAAATGGTATAGCTTTTCATAGGAAACCCATCCCATGGCTACGGAGCATCAACTGTCATATGGGATTACACAGTGTTATTTGCCACTGGCACAGTTGAGCGAGGCCCACTTAACCGCAGCCAGACACGTTGCTACTCAATTTACTTATACCTTGAAGGAATGGAAGGCTGAGTTTAGCTTGGTTTATCTCTCCGCGGACAATCACGATTTCAAGTAGTGATCACTTGATAGCAATTCGACTGCAAGTACTACATTGTAACTATTACACTACCAAGCCAGCTGTATGTATGCAATGCAAGAACGGATGCTAGACAGCTTAGACTATCCTTGCAGTATGGCTGTAGCATTGGCAGCATTGCTCTTTGCCCTGATTGCAGTTTATTGCATTCATTACTTGCGTATTTTTCTTGCATCACTTGCATCGTTGTTTTGGATCGTCGGCTTTATAGAGTTTTCTTACTTCTGTACATGTCAGTTTAATTGTACTGATTGACTATTTAGAAAGTGATGAAATTGGCCATAAAGGCTCTAAAAGGCTCATTTTGTTGGCGTGTTTCTGGTGACAGTGGCATTGAGTGGATGACTGTTTTCTATGCATCGTACAAGTTTTCTTACTTATTTGTATTATTGTGTAGCACACTGTGTGCTTGTTTGACATTTCAGGCAATAAGTGACTCTGCTCGACATGTTTCCATGGTCAAAGATCTGGGAAAACTCTGGGGTCACTTAAAAGAGGGTTATGGACGCCTTATTGCTTTCTATGCAAAATTTATCTTACAGAAGATCGGATTTCATCGAAAGGTATTTTTTACATTTGTAGTGTTATTTAATGAGTATTTACTGGTGTGAGCTGATCAGTTTGGTATTGTTTAGCCAGTTTGATTAGCTGCAGTGCACAGAGGTATGCCTGTCTGTCTGTGACTAATAGTTGACTTCTTATGTTTTGTCAATTACGCTTGATGTAAATAGTTACATGTGGGGCTAGAATATTGCACTGTTTATTGGTCCAGTTAGTTGATTATAGTATATAAATGCTAGATTTGAATTGTTTTGATTTTGTCATGTTGTTATTTTGTTGCTGATTTCAAGAGGTAACGTTGTTGTGTCTGTGTGTAGAATGCTCAGATTCCTGGCAATCTGTTCATTGAAGACGATCAGCTGGACACGATATGCAACAATGACATAAATACATAGTATGTCATCAAAATGTGGTGTTTCTAGTTCTGTCTCTTTTGTTATGAGTACTGATACAGTCTGTCGTTAGCATCAGAAATTGTTATTTATGCTGATCGTCTTGCAGTGCTCTGATACTGCTGAGTGGATGGCAGAAAAGCCTCAGCAGATCTCATATATTTGCTGTTAGACTGGTCTGTGTTAGAAGAATTTCTGACATTTAGACGTTCCAGAAAATTGAGTCAGCTAATCAAAAGACAACTAAACACAACTGAAAGTGAGATGATATTTATGTTGATTGTTCGATAAGTAGAATCATTTGTCTTACGCTTAGTAACATTACATTTGCATCGAGTGTTTGTACACCACGTTCCAAAATTAGTGGCCCCCATGCTTTTGTCTAAAGACCCATTCTGTGAATATTGCAGTGAGGCAATTGAAAGTGCTTCACACTTTCTTTGCTACTGTAATAAGTTTTTCTCTATAAGGAATTTGATATGGGGTAAACCATGTTTACACCCTGAAGATATTGATAATGCAACAGTTGGGGATATAGTGAGATTTATTAAAAAGTCTCACAGATTCCCACAAGTACTTAATTGTAACTAGTATCTTGTTGGGGATGGCTGATGAGCCCATATGGAGGCTTAAGCCTACGGGGCGGTATAGCTGCCCTGCCCCG
>Ga0209367_1000489_pt1 | contig 39654 bp, 23 predicted proteins | sample WorMetLIZISLAND2_FD_187412 | JGI IMG/M metagenome (GOLD analysis project Ga0209367, IMG submission 187412) | Marine gutless worms symbiont microbial communities from Max Planck institute for Marine Microbiology, Germany - Olavius geniculatus... ...
TAATTTTAAAATATGAACAAATAGTAGTGGGGTGAAAAATTCACCCCAGGTTAGCTTATATGTGATTCTGCCAGAGGTCATCCTCGGAGGGTTAAAGTGCTTCACGTATGCAAAAAAAACAGAATGTTCCACCTGGAGAAAACGTTCGTTGACCGTCTGCTGTCGCGCAATTTTTGACGCGCCACAGCTATGCTGTAGGGATAGCTCGTGTATGGTATGATTTGTCTGTCGGGTGTGTCCGTCTGTCCGTGGGTCACGGATGTATTGTGGCTAAACGGTAAGAGATAAGGCCAAGATTGCTATTGATCACTAATAGGAAATCGCATTTTACGCTCTTTCAGATAAAATGAAATTCATCGACCTTGGAAGGTCAATACTGTAGGCCTAACGCGAACTGTATAGGCTGTAGCGCGTCTTTCCTAGAGATAGCTGGGCTTTCTTGTCACTGTGAGTCATCCAATAAAATGCATCATCGATCAAAATTAAATTCTGTTGAGCGACCTTAGCGTCGAAATAACCAGGCCATGCATGCAATAGGCCTACATACTGCTTGCACCGGTGTCAACAGTAGACTTAAGCAGTTAGGAACCGGTGCAAATAACCGTTATAGAGTGTTTACACGATCCAGCAAACGTCCATCAAACTTCCAGCAAATGTATTCAAAATACACGCGAATTGCTGGACGTTTGCTGGATCGTGTAAACACCCCCATTACAGCTCAGAAAGAAAATGTTATTGCACATTACGGTCATTTCTGTCATTGCGAAGGCCTTCGGTGAAACGGTCGTTCATTGAAGCACGCACACTATAGCGAATTACCCTGACATTGGCTACCAATTGACCCTCAGATACAGTGGCGGTGCCATTCAGGTCAAATTCAGGGCACATTCGTTTCCTCCATTTTTCGCTTGGGTTCCTATTTTGTCCCGTTCAAGTTTAACAGACAGTAGGCTTGAAAGAAACGTGACACTTTACAAGAAGCTGTAGTCTAAGCGCCACCAGGAAGGAAGCTGCAATTTTCCGACAAAGAAATTTATGGTGCTCAAAATAAACAAGAAAAGTCCTGCTAACGTAAAGGGGAACGCGCAACAGCGGTGCAACGTCGTCCGTAGATCTCGTCCGTACGGCTTTTGGCTACAGTTTCAAAAAGCCCAGTAAAAGCCAGTCGCCAGAGGGCGCCTTACGACCAACGGCTAAATATGTATAATGTTTTACTCGTACCCACTAGAGAGCGCCACTTATCTCGCTCTGCCAACGCCGTATCGGCTGAAAATTGCAAATTTTTCCTACACCGTCTCATTTAGCGCTCACATTCGGGGTGACCCCCTTTGAATTTATGGAAAAGCTTTACGGTTCCTGAAACTAGAGTCTTCTAGACAGCTGACGGTGAAAATTTGGTGATCCTAGCTTGCACCGTTTTTGACTGATCCACCCATGTGACAGACAGACGGACAGACAGAATTGCGATGGCTAAGACGCGCTATACAGCAGTAGCTGCTGTTGCGCGTAAAAATGTCTCTGGATCCCCTGACCCCAATTTCCAGCCTAAAATGTTTTTTGAAAGAATATTTCCCGACATGAAGAATTCTTCCCGACAAGGTAAAATTTAGAGGTGGGACGATTCCCCAGAGGCATAAGGAGTAAAAAAGTAGACAGAGCTGGCAATTGCAAAGTTCCGATAGAAATTATGGGTGCCCAATATTTCGATCATTTTTGCCTTTAAGTTTTCTGTCCCAAATTTTGCATTTTCAGATGTCAGTTTTCCGACAGTCAAAAAATTAGGGAATGTTGTCGTCCTGTTCCAACCCGTCCACGATGCCATTTATCCCCTCTCTGCTCTCCCCCCCGTTCTCCCACTGCCACAACGTAGATTGTGACCGCGAGTGCAGTCACACAGCGAGTCATTAAATCGCAATACGAGCAGAACGAATCACAAGATCGCTATTATAATGCTGGTCGTCGTTAATTTTCAGAGATCACGGACGCACCCAATAGAGCTAATGCGATGCAAGGCTGCGATTGTCGACCCGCATCATATTATCGCCGTGCTATTATTCCGCTCTTGAACTGTCGCGTAAATGCGCGCACAGAGCGACGTAACTGAACTGAACTGAACTGAACTGGCACGGTTTAGTTTTTTCTTAGAAACTGACCAATGGGTAAGCAGTAATGCATTACGGTAAGAGCTGTCTAATAACGGTGTGGGTGATAGGCCTACTTGACTATAATCGCGTAAGCGTCAGCCAATGACCAATGGGCCCATTGGCCAGTTCGTCAAAAACTAAACTGTGTCAGCTAGGCCTAAGTTCAGTTCAGTTCAGTTCAGTTCAGTTACGTCGCTCTGTACGCGCCTTAACTTACAGCCGACAGTGTCGTGCGCGAACAAGGTTGAGCAGCAGCAAATTCAAAAGTCATAGGCCTATTCTTTTGAATAGTCCAATAGATCTATATGTTTTTGACTGATTGTCCCAAGTCACAGCAGCAAACGCATGCACTCGAATCAGAACGTCGTTCTGACAGTCGAGCTATTGGCATGGTTGTCGTCCGTCTGTCCGTCCTTCTGTAACAGACGTATTGCGGCTAAACTTTAAGCTGTGCGTGCGAAACTTGGACATGCCAAATTTCAGCCATCTAGTAAAAGGGTAACATATTTTTTAAATGTGCGGTTTAATAGACGGGGGGTAGAAAATGTAACGAAAAACCGGCCATATCTCGTAAACGGTGAGAGATGGGGCCAAGGCTACTATTAATCGCTAATAGGAAGTGGCATACGCCTTTTAGATTACATGAGAATAATTGACCTTAGATGACCTTGAAGAGACATAACGAACTATATAAATGTACAAAACATCAGTTTATACGCTTGTTAATGGCGACAGGCAATGACTAACACTTCGAAAACAGCAAAAATCATAAAAGATGATAGCCTATCACTCATCATCACGTTGCCTAACCGTCAATGTGATGTTGAATAACAAGCGTATAAACTGATGTTCTGTACATTTATAATTATTTGCTGTTTTATTGCTAAAATTATGCTTTATCGTAAGTGGTGAATAATAGTTTATCTGTTCCGCACGGCTATGAAGGTGCAAAGCATCTAAGATTTTGGCTTAAAATTTAGCGTATGAGCCATTAAAACTTTGGCGCTAAGGGGATTAGCCTAACGAAACTTTACCACGTGATGTGCCGCTAGATTGGGGTGTTAACCCATGTACAAAATTTAAGAGGCACAGCTCTTTAAAATTTGGGAAGGCAAAAAACGTTTAAAATTTGGCGCGATTTAGGACAACTTTCGACTTTGACCGCAAATATCTCTAGAACAGATTACGATATCGACAAGCGGCCAACGGCATTATCAACTAACGTTTCTTCCGCGTTGAACGAAAAAATATCTGGTGAACTTCCGCGTGATTCCGCGTTGATTTGAAGCATTCATTAGCCTACTGATTTAGTAAATCTATCCGATATTCTGGAATCTGAAGTTATAATAATTATTACATTTTTAACTGTTTAATATTTTGTTTTGAGATATTTTTTGGCAATCGAATCGACACAGCATTACAAAAAGTGCATTGCTTTAATTTCCTGCAATCTGCATGGTAGCATGCGACATCTAGCGATTAGAGATGAAATTTGAGGTCAAGACAGTTGGTTTTACTTATTTAGTGAAATCTGACATATGTGTAACGGAAACGGAAACAACTAGGCCGAATGTTTTGATGACGGATGATTGTATTCTGAAACATTTTTGCAGTTTTTTGTGGTAATAATTTATAAACGACATGGCTGACGAGCAAAAGTAAGCAGCAGTCATGTGTTACTACGAGCTGCTATTTTGTATACTTTTTACTGGCCTCATGTTGTTTATTGTTGGTCTTTGGTAAGCAACAACTGCGCAGAAGCTTCAAAATAGCTAAGTCATGCATCAATTTCCGCTGAGATAAATGTAGAAAGAGAGCGTTGAATACGAAATATTGATAGAACATTAAAACAACCGTGCCATGTTTTTCGTATTTTGCGCATTATACGTCTTTTTTTCGGTGTATGGTCAAACTCCAGACCAGTAGTGGTTGTGTATATGTACGACATTAGTCGCAAGAGGATCTGTGCATTATGGAAAAAAGAAAAAGTGCTGAGTGCAGAAAAAAACAAAAAAAAGAATGTTTAGGTGCAGAACTGGATGGTGATTAAAATAGAGATGTCTTTGGTGAGAGTTGCGTTGACACTTCCAAGTCCACATTGCTGCTATTAATTAGTTATGGGTAAGAAATTCAAACTCGAAAAATATTCGATGCCGTTTCGACTTGAAATATGTCGACTAGTGAATATTCTGGTCAGCTGATATTCTGTTTCTAATCATTTCAATCTTTACTATGAAAAACCTGCTGCAATGCTGCCCAAGGAACCATTCAAGGTGTCCGTGCTTAGATGACACAAACAAGATAACATGCAGTCGCCTTCAGATGTTCGAATCGTTTGTGGGCACAGAATCTAACTCCAGCTTCAGTGGACAGATCCGTGCAAAGCTGCGCGCTCGCACAGTCAACATTTTTCGTGTGACATTGGACCGTGCGTGTGCACAGACAATAACACCATGCTATGTACAGGGTGTGGCAAAAAGAGTATCCTCAATTTTTTTCCATTTTTACTTGCTAGAGCTAGCTAGCTGCCTATAGCGCGCATTAGCTATGGTAATTCTGTTCGTTCATCTGTCCGTTCGTCTGTCTGTCATGACCTGGTACCGTTTCAAGACCAGTTGAGATAGAGACTTTGGGTTTTCACCATATGATAGCCTAGTGTCTCTAGTATTTCACGATGAAATTTCATGCCACTGGGTGAAAGGGGTCCCCACGAATGAGGGGGCAAGATAGAGGCACAGACGTTATTCTACCGCCATTGGCTCGTTTAATGTGAAAATGGTTGCAGATAGGCACATACATGCTTATTATAACAAGCACTGGCAACGAGCTTAGTAAAAATGCCAACATTGATAACCTTGAATGACTTTGAACCCCCAAAATAGGGGGTTTTAGCAAATTTTTCGCGATTTTGGGCTGCGACACGCATTTCAAGAGTGAATTGCGCCGAAGTGGCTGGAGGTAGGCCAAGACAATTTGCATATGAAATTCTCAGCACTGAATGTAGATTTTAGCAGTCTAAGTCCAGACCCTCTAGATTCAACGAGGCCTGTGCACGTGGGTGTCAAAGAGGGGTACCCTTCTAAAAAGTGGTTATTTATCCGCTGTTGTCTTGTCTAGTGTGAAAATGGTTGCAGGATGCAGGTAGACACAAACATGCTGCTTATCATAACACTTTTTTGACGAGCTTCTTATGAATGTCAACATCGATGACCTTGAATGACCTTGAACCCTAAAATGTTGATTTTAAGTGATTTTTTTTGGCAATTTTTTCCTGCAAAAGAGTGATACGACAAAATGGATGGAGATAGACCAAGGTTACCTGCGAACGGGAACTGCCATAGGCTCTCACGTATCTCATGAGCATTAGCTGAGATTTCTCGTTTAGCAATCATTGGGAATTGTAATAATTTACAAGTAAAGTGGCTGCTTAATGAATTAATTTCACTTGATGAATACTAGTGCTGTGTAATTATTGGCTTTGTGTATGTTTGAAGAGCGGAAGATTTGGCAACCGCAATATTGCGGAGAAAAGCAAAGCCCAATAGACTTCTTGTAGAAGAAGCCATTAACGAGGACAACTCTGTCGTCACATTATCTCAGGTAAGATTTCTGTAAACACGGTTTTGGCTCCATTGGCAGCAGTCAACTGACTCTGGTGTCTCGTTTATATGATAAACATTAGCATGGTGGTGGTTTGGCATGCTTGATAATGTCATCGGTTGTGTCAGCGAAGTTAATCAATGCCAGGTCTGGTTAGTACTTGGATGGGTGACTGTAACAGGTGGGTAAACCATCTATGTATGTAACTGGCCATTCATGTCAACTTAGCATGGCCTGACCTACCCTTCATCGGTGGATGGACTGAGTAGCGGCAAAAGCTGAGGCATAAACAAGCACACCATGCCATGTACTAGCCCCGTATGCATGAACTCGCAGTGCATACTGGTGTCTGGCTGAGCATCAGTGAAACAAAGAGATCAGCAACACTCCATGTGTCTCATGACTTGGGAAGGACTTTACGTTACATAAGCACGACTATGTTATTATATCGGATTGAAAAATATAGGATTGTTAATGTACTGCGTGTATTTTTAAAAATGAATCATAGTCATAAATGCATTAGTTACTGCGTATGAACTTTTGCTAGTTCAGCTGTCTAAGTGATAGTAAGTTGTTTTCATGGTCCACATGTTTGTGACTGCAGTTGTAGAACATTTTGGCTTTTTAGTGATTGCGTGAGTAAAATACTGAGAATGTAGTAATGCAGACAATGTTTTGCTAACGACTTGCTAATGAAGATATCCAGGTTTCAAAGGATTTCGTTTTTGACGAAAAAACTGCCGAAATAACGAGAACTGTCAGTCATGACGAAAATATTAATTTTTGACAAAATTTGATGAAATTTACTAAATTTTCACTTATTGACAAACAAAATATGGCATTTTTGGTGGCAAAATTATTTGTAGCTTATTTATCACAACGAGCACTCAATTTCGGTTGGCGAAAAAAATGGCGAAATTCAAGATTCTTGGCAAAATTTTTCAAAAAACTTGCATAAATGAAAAGTGGGAGCCATAAGCCTCGAAACTGTTTTGGCAAAACTTTATAAAGTAAGTTAACAGCACAAAGTAAGTTAACAGCTCTTAAAATGCCTAATTTTCGATTGGCAAAAAATGGCAAAATTTGGGATTTTAGGCAAATTATGGGCAAATTTTTTTTATAGAAAATTTGCATTTTTATCTAATGAAAAATAGCATTTTTTGGCGGCAAAATCTTTTGTAGCTTAGAGATATCTTTTCAATGATTTGGTCAGGAGAGTTACATTCTTAGTAGTGAATTCAAGACTGTTTGATTTATTAGTGTTCAGTATAGTGTTTACACTGTGTTCTAAAAACATCCCCGACATTTTCGACTGTAACTTGAAAACCAGTTATCAGATTTAGGTAATTTTTGGTTTGAAGATTCCTAATACAACTTGCCATCAAATGACTGTTCAGTTTCCCAACTTGTGCTCGCCCAATGTATGCTTCTGCACTACCTAGGGAAAGCCGATCAAGCGAAATGTGTGTTTAAATAAACAGAAAATCTGAGAACAAACATCACTGACATTATTGATTATAACTTGAATAAAGATTAGCAGATTTTGATAATATTTGGCAGAAATATTTCTGACACAACTGACTATTAAATAAGTGTTTTAGTTTTTACCTCACCCAACGTCTGCTTTTGCACGACCTGGGGAAATCATACCAAGCATAATACGTGCTAAAATGAATGAAAGAATGTCAATAAATTCCATCTAGCCCAATCTGTGGGCCCAACAGCAGGTTCATTACAAGGTTTGACTGTCATGCAGCAATGTGTCTGCCAGATAAAGTTTTGGAATGTTTGTGAAGTCAAGAAGCGACTGTTAGACCCTGGATTGGTCTGGAGCAGAACATTGTCGATACTGCTGTCAATAAATGAAAAAACGTCTCCTTGCCTGTGTTCGCATAGTAGACCAACACTTCAAGCAGTTTTAGTGCAAGCAGTTGAAAAATGGACAACTGAATGGATTGTCAGCCACAGTGTCATAAATGTGAACAAAATATGTTTTTGCACGTTATGTAATCAAGCAATCATATCGCATTGGAGAAAAAAGTGATATTTTACTAGTTGTGTTTTCTCAAGGTAGTGCAGAAACAAACGTTAGTTGAGGTGGGAAACTGAATGGTAATTTGATGGCAAGTTATGTCAGGAATATTCTTGATTCTTGCCAAAAGTTATCAAAATCTGATAATTGGTTTTCAAGTTACAGTCGAAAATGTCAGAGATGTTTTTTTGGGACACAGCGTAGATTCATTTTTATAGCTATTTATAGCCTATTTATTATTAGTGACATTAGAACTGTAAACTTATTGGTATCTCTTTCTGATTCCTAAATCAGAAGTTTAGTTGAGTCCAGGAAATTCGTAGATTCCTAGAATCATATAAAATTTCACTCTGCAGAAAATACTGCTAAAAAGTGTTGATGGCTAATATGGCCATCTGTCTGAGAATATTGTGAAGTTTTCCATTTTTGGCAATGGGCAAACATTTCCCTCTTTTTCTGCTGACATTGATATTTCATAGGTTTGTGCTGGAACTCCAGAGGTGTACTACGAGGGGCTGCAGAACCACTTGTAATGACTTGATCAGTCTTGATGTTATCAAATTAATCTCCCAGGATCTGAGTTAAACATTAAGCTGTACATTTTGCATATTCCACTCCCCAAAATGTGCCAATTTGCACAGATTTGCACCTGTATTTAAAGAAAAAATTTTGGGGGTGACGGTCAGCAGATTGCTGTAACTTGGGAGTGGCTCCGGTGCAAACCCCAACCCCATCAGTGTTTGACCCAGGGCCGGAAAAAACTTTGGGTTTTTAAAAAAGCTTAGGGTCTAATTTTTAAAATGTTCATTAAAAGATTTTTTTTGGTTTTGTGTCAAATGAACACCATACGCATAATTACGACCCAAGAAAAACATCTTAAATGCACTTTTATGAGTGACCAACATAATGATTTAATTGATGTCGTATAACAAAAAAATTATAATTAAAATCTGAAATAAAATATGACATATAATAAAATTCGCAACAAACAATTTAAAACCTTAATAAACCTAAAATTTGACTTTTTAGGTTTAAAAAAAATTTTTTTGGACCAATTTTCCTGCCTTTCTTTGACTGCTACAGGTCTAACTTTCACAACTTTTTTGCAGCTGCTGCATGCGATGCACTGTTGATGTGATGCAGAACAAGATGGATGAGCTCCAACTTTTCCGGGGCGACACGGTTCTCATGAAGGGCAAACGGCGGAAGGAGACGGTCTGCATCGTTCTGTCTGACGACACAGTATCGGATGAAAAAATCCGGATAAATCGATGCGTCCGGAACAACTTGCGTGTACGTCTGGGGGACATAGTGAGGTATGCGTGACATTTTGTCTTTTGTGATTTGCGTTATTTGTAGTAAATTAGTCTTCATCATACAGAGCTGAAAGTCGTTTGTACCTTTGCTGACGTGGCCCTGAAAGAATAAAATTTAAAAAAAAAGTTATTGTTGTATGTGTGTTATTTCGAATGTCAAATGATATTTCTGGCATTGCTGTTTAAATAAATCTTGTGTGCATTTGACAAAATGTGTTATGCAGTGTTTCCAGCTTGGTTGCAAAGTGTCTGCATGATTAAGTTTCGTGCCGGGCGACTAATTATCGTGCGGGTAATTGTGTGTGGTGTTTGATAGCATTCAGGCCTGCCCAGACATCAAGTATGGCAAGCGCATCCATGTCCTTCCGATTGACGACACCATTGAAGGTCTGACCGGGTAAGCATGCAATTATTTTGTTACGCGCGAAAGCAGCTACTGCTTTCAGCGCGTCTTAGCCATCGCAGTTCTGTCCCTTTGTCTGTCTGTCTGTCTGTCCGTCTGTCACATGGGTGGATCAGTCGAAAACGGTGCAAGCTAGGATCACCAAATCTTCACCATCGGCTGCCTGGAAGACTCTAGTTTCAGGAACCATAAAGCTTTTCCATAAATTCGAAGGGGGTCACCCTGAACGAGGGCGCTAAATGAGAAGGGGGTGAGACAAATTTGCAATTTTTAGCCAATAAGTCGCTGTATCTCAGAAACGGTGCAAGATAGGGCTCAGGTTACTATTAATCACTAATAGGAAGTCGCACACTGGCTCTCGATTGCTACCAAATTCAGTGACCTCAGATGACCTTGAATGCCAAAATAGGGGTTTTTGTGGATTTTTGGTGATTTTGGGCTGCGACACAAGTCTATATCATTCACAAGGTTTCGCCAAGCAACCATCGTTATGCGATCCAGATAGAGAATTTGGTATTTGTGTCCTAACTTAGCGTGAACATCTCAGTTTTAAGCTAAACTACTGAACAGGAACTGCTATAGGCTTTCGCACGTCTCGTGAGCATTAGCTAAAATTTCTTGTATGTTTTGTTATATGTTAGTTACATTGATAGCTCTGCATATCTTGTTGATCTTTTTGTCTCTAATCTACTTACACTATGTACGTGTATGGGTTTTGATCAGTTGATTTATTAGATGCTTTTGTGTTTTTGTCATTTTTTGTTTATGTCTTATTATTTATCTTGTTATCTATTAGCTGATTTACGTTATTGCACATTCTGAATTGAATTGGATTGTATGTTCATAATTTGTTTTACATTCATTTTTTTAGCACAACTGGTTAACGGTGGGAATTTTGCCTGGCCTGTGAAAATCTGCATTGTTATATCATTATTAAAAGTTTAATTTTTACTTTTGACAGCAGGAACTGCTATAGCACGTCTTAGCCATCGCAATTCTGTCTGTCCATCTGTCACACAGGTGGATCAGTCAAAAACAGTGCAAGCTAGAATCACCAAATCTTCATTGTTGGCTGCCTGGAAGACTCTAGTTTTAGGAACCGTAAAGCTTTTCCAGAAATTCAAAAGGAGACATCTCGAGTGAGGGCACTAAATGAGAGGGAGGTAGGAACAGTTTGCAGTTTTTAGCCAATAAGTCACTGTATCTCTGAAGATGTTTGTTGTTTTCGCTAGCTGGCGCCACTTTTGATAGCAATTGCAGTAATAATATTAACATAATTATTACTGATTTGTTGAACTACGGCTCGGATTCTTGTTTTGGATATGTGTTTATGTAAAATTTAGCACATTGCCGCAAGATATATTTTTCGTTCGCAATTTTGATATTCGTTACACTTTGTGACAAATGTTATTATTCGAGTACACCCATATTAAGTGTCCCATTTGCTAGTTATCTGTCGTAGGCGCGAGCACTTACATCAAGTGTGTTATTCTGAACGCCGCAAATTAAAACTATTAAAAGTACTGGGTCGACATGCGTAAATTAGCGCATTTTTACGCGCGAAAGCAGATGCTGCTTTCAGTGCGTCTTAGCCATCGCGATTCTGTTCGTCCGTCTGTCTGTCTGTCACATGGGTGGATCGGTCAAAAGCGGTGCAAGCTAAAATCACCAAATCTTCACCGTCGGCTGCCCGGAAGACTCTAGTTTCAGGAACCATGAAACTTTTTCATAAATTCGAAGGGGGTTACCCCGAACGAGTGCGTTAAATGAGAGGGGGTGGGCAAAATTTGCGATTTTTGGCCAGTAAGTTGCTGTATCTCAGTAACAGCGCGAGATAGGGCCTAGGTTACTATTAATCACTAATAGGAAGTCATACAATGGCTTTCCATTGGCACCAAAATCAACAACCTTGGATGACCCTGAATGCCAAAACAGAGGTTTGTTGACTTTTTTGGCGATTTCAGACTGTGACACACGTTTCAAAAGTGAATCGCGCCGAAATTGTTACAGATAGACCATGACAGCTTGCATATGAAATTTTCAACATTGAGCGTAGTTTCCACTAATTCATATATTTGGCTCGCTGCATTCAAGGAGTTCTCTGTATAGGGGCGTCAAACTTAAGTACCCTTTTCAAAATGCGGGAAGGATACAAGCCGCGGGAGAATGGTGATGCCATCTAGTGAATGAATGAATGATAATCATTAGTGTCTAAATTGCTGGGATTGGTGAGCTTAGATTTTGTTCGCAGTGGTTCTTCAAACATGCACCGCTGTCGCACTTTCCCCTTTGCGTTAGCTCGACTTCCTTGTTGGTGACTAACATAATACAGTACAGTCTAGCAAAATGTATTGAGCACCATTTTGTGATAACATTCAGGAAAACTGGTGAAAGTTAAAAAAATTATGATTTCTGATGTAGTAGAGTATCGAGACTTTACTTTGCAGCACTGAAGTTTTTCCATCAAACTAGCTAGATAAGCTAGACTATTATCTTTCTGAAGCCATAGTATTTGTAGGTTAACATGTTTCTTCATTTCATTAGTCTTCTCAAATACCAGTTTGCATCATATGACCATGAATAAGGGAATGGTGTGATTATGTAGTGTGTCTGCTCATGGCTCATGTTTCATGCCTGGTATTTTTTTACATTTACCCACAGACGGATGGCCGGGCTCTGTTGTAATTACTTGTTATTATAATTGTGGAGGGGTATGTGATCGAGTAGGGCTTAACAAAGTATAGGTCCAAGACTGCAGGTTATTTTGGGGATGGTCTTTCCAGGCAGTGCACAAGGGTGGGTCAGAATCATTGTAGTACATGTGAGAACTATTCCATGTGTGTAGAAACCTGTTTGACGTCTATCTCAAACCATACTTCCTGGAGGCCTATCGGCCACTGCACAAGGGAGACATCTTCCTCGTGCGCGGTGGGATGAGGGCGGTGGAATTCAAGGTGATCGAGACAGACCCTGCGCCATACTGCATCGTGGCGCCGGACACCGTCATTCATTGCGAGGGCGATCCGGTCAAGCGAGAGGTTTGTCCGACATTGTCGGTGGTGTTTGCTTTTCCAGTATGTTTGCCCAATAAAATTCACTGTTTTTTGGAGAGGGGGCAGTGGCGAATCCACTTAAAAGCACCCATAAAATATTTCACCCAAAACCAGAAGTAGACAAAGTAGATTTCACATAGGCACTAGGTAGCTGGCTGAACTAGGCCCACTGTGTGGAAGCTCATCTCTTTTGCATCACTTTGAGCCAGCAAAAGTTAGACCAATTAAGCTAGCATGCAGCTTTGGCCAGCACCTTTAACCGACTGGGTCAGTATATCAGCAGTACTGCTAACAGGGCCGGTTTAAACTGCTTTTAGCAGAAACGGGCAGTATCGAATACCAGATTGTAGTACTTGGCCAAATAAGAATAATTTCTTATATTATTTGGTCAAATACGAATAGTTGACGCTAGTTCAAACACATTGCACAATGCCCTGGTTTCACTGCAGAGTGATGAAAAATGTCCAGATTGGACATTTTGCATCCATGTTAAACGAGCGATACTAGCAACGATTACTGACACTAACGAAACATCGCAGTGATTCACGGCTTTATGCTGCGGAGACAGCTGGTCTAACAGCAGAAGATTTTGAATCATTCGTATTTGGTCTTGTTATGGCCCTACTATTCGGCTGAATGCGAATACACTATTCAGCCTATTATTCGGACCGAATAGAATATTTGGTACAGCCCTAGTAGAAACTGCAAGAAAGTGTATTTTGTGAACATTACAATGTACTGTGAACTGTTGGCATGGTTAGGAGGAGGAAGAGGCTTTGAATGAAGTGGGTTATGATGACATTGGAGGATGTCGCAAGCAGCTGGCTCAAATAAAAGAGATGGTGGAGCTGCCTCTCCGTCATCCACAGCTCTTCAAGGCTATCGGCGTCAAGGTCTGCATGATTCTGTCCTGTATTATTGTGTCATTATAGGCGTCATTGTTGTTGTTGTCATAGCCCACCAGTTTCTTTTCTTGTCATGCATCGTCACGGTTGATTATGTGATGCTTGACGATGCTGGAGACGATACGAGAAGAGTGAGGGAGAAAGGGGGATATGGAGTCAGCCGTTGTGCTAGACGGACTGTCGTCGGGCGCAGAGACGTCGACATGTCATGCCAAGGCTTGTTGTTGACATTCTTTCGACGACAGGTGAACCAGCTAGCTGTTGGTTCCGCCACGAAAACGCGACTCCACCAGAACTGTTATCGTCATCATTTGGGATATATCGTTCTGTTAATGCTGATGACACACTGTCATGAAACTTGTGCAAGAAACTTTCACAAAGTATTTTTGTTAGTCTCAAGTGTCAGATTTTGATGTAGCGATCTGTATATCTGGCTCACCACTTTTGTGGTGCTGTTGTATGGTGATTTAAGATTGTCATTAAAGCTACAACTTGAACAAAATAGAAAATTGTAAATCTTATTTTACTTGTTAATAGTATGCCGTATTTCAAATATTTAATCTCATGAAAGTCCTGGACATTATTAGCAATACACCGAAAAGCTGTGTTATATGGTGACTGGTGAACTCGATTTTTGTTAAACGAAAGCTTAAATTTAGACCTAGGGTTTTTAGTTTTCTTTCATTTCTCATTTTTAGTTGTGTCTTTAGTGAAGTAAGTAAGTAAATGAAACAAACTCACACAGCACATAGATGTCAGAAGAGCTGCAAATATGCTGCATACATTACTGTACTGTACTGATAAGAAAAATAAGATTAAGTAGTCCACAAACAATGATGGTGCTACGTGATGTTTCCGTAGTGAGATTGAAGTCACTTTTCGGCATCAGAGGAAGCTCGATAGAGAAAGCTGGGTTTTCCTTAAGCTTGTGGTTGGTGGTTTGGCTCAGTTGGTAGCGTCGTTGATTGATTCAACGAAGTTAATCAACACCAGGCCCGATTAATATTTGGATGTGTGACCATCCCGGTATGTAACCAGCCACCCAGGTCAACTCAGCCTGGCCATCCCTCTGTGGGTAGACGCACTGAGTACAATGCACTGGCCCCGTCTGTATCTGTGGTTTTGCAATGTAAAAACTGGTATCTGGCTGATTGCTAAGGAAATGGAGATTGGTGCTGCCCTATGGACCTTAAGGCTTGGGAAGGACTTTACGTTTTCTTTGTGTGTAAATCACTGGCCCAGTGGCCATTTTTGTAGGTGGTTATATTTCAGTGACTTGATCGAGCGATTGTTTTGCAGCCGCCACGAGGCATCATGCTGTATGGTCCACCGGGAACGGGCAAGACGTTGATTGCACGAGCAGTGGCTAACGAGACGGGCGCGTTCTTTTTCCTCATCAATGGGCCGGAGATCATGAGCAAGCTGGCCGGAGAGTCGGAGAGCAATCTGCGCAAGGCATTTGAAGAGGCAGAGAAGAACGCGCCCGCTATCATCTTTATTGATGAGCTGGATGCGATCGCTCCCAAGAGAGAAAAGGTAAGCCCAGCTTTGTACGCAGTGTCTCACAGCAAAGTTATGTTTTTGGTCAGAATTTTGTAAAATCTCCACCAAGTTTGATAATTTTTGGCACAATTATGACAAGTCTGTGAAATTATCCAAGGTGCACTTATCTTCCACTCGACTATTTTTGTGCCAAAATTATCAAATATGGAGAAAATTTGACAAAATTATGTTGAAATGATTTTGCTTCTTTTTTTGTCTCCTTTGGTACAATAATTATTATGGTTGCAGAATTTTGCGATCATTCGATTACCGGTAATTGCTAAAAAATTATTACGGAATTTTTTTTGATTGATTAGAAAAATGAATAAAATTTTGGACATCATTGGTTTGCTGTTGTGATTGCTTGAAACGAGTGCTGATGAGCGTTTGCAATTTTTTGCTCAGGACATGCCATCAGAATTTGTACATTTCTAATGCCTGTTCTGTGTGTATAGTGTTAGTCTTGCACAAACAAAACACCATTTATGTGTTATATCCAGTGGCTGCATTTACAGCATGAAAAAGGACTTGAAAAAATAGCAAAATTATTAAAAATGCATCACATTTGGCTGAATGATATGATGCATGCATGCGAGGAGTACATTAGATTGGTCACAATCTAATAGTATTTCTTGTAAATCTTATTTGATAAGTATGTTAGTGGATTTATCTGAATATATACTTGCTCTCTTTCTATTGGGTTCTGGTTTTTGGGTCGACCGCTAAACTGTAAGCTTAAAGGTCAGCCCTTTGTTATGATTGTTGTCTGTCTGTCATGGATGTATTGTGGCTAAACAGTGCAAGATAGAGCCTAGGTTACAATTGATCACTAATGGGAAGTCATATACTGGCTTTCAGATGTCATATAAATCATTGACTTTGGATCACCTTGAATGGTCACAACACACTATGGAATGGAATGTTTAAAACTATGAGAGGCCATATCTTGGAAATGGTGAGAGATACGGCCAAGGTTACTATTAATACTAATAGGAAGTGGCATACGCCATTTCAGATGACGTAAAAATCATCGACCTTGGATGACCTTTAAGGTCAGTGACAACCAGTATGGTTGGCTCCACCCCAGCAACAGCTGGGCTTTTTGTTTGTTGTTTTTAATCCTTAGCTGAAAAGTCCGTTATCAATAGTTGACTCATCTGAGCTGATACTTGCTCCCCAGAGCACAGAATGTCGCAGATTTGCCAGTACATAGATTTAGATGTTTCAAAAACTTGAGCATGATAAAGTATTCTCTGTTAAATTCAACAAGAAACTGAAATTGGTTCAAGTGTGGGTGGGTTCTTTAGCTGATTATTATCTCTGCCAAGGTGAACGTAGTGAACATTGGAGGAGATTAAGAGATTGGCCGTTCTGTCCGTCGTTCCTTCTGTGTACATGATGACTCATAATGGCAATGACATCATTGCACCAACAGCGCAAGCAGCAACGCTGGCTGTTACTTTTCCCTCCCTCTTCAGCGAAGCAGCTCTTCCTTCTTCCTTCCCTTTTTTGTTGTAGGTATATTAGTAATAGTAGTAGTAATGTTTAAATCACTTCACTTGGTGGAGATATGCACTCTCACGTTAAAGGTGAGTTTGCCCCATAAGATCCACCCAGTTTTTTTCCGGGAATCTACCCGGGTGGCTTTATTCTGATTGCATCTGTGTAAGTGGCAGTGGTTGGTATTGCTAACAGACACAGGGAGAGGTGGAGCGTCGTATTGTTTCACAACTGTTAACTCTCATGGACGGACTCAAACAACGCTCCCACGTGATCGTCATGGCCGCCACCAATCGGCCGAACAGTGTCGACCCAGCCCTGCGAAGATTTGGTCTGTATTGCCAATTGCCATATTGAGGGTAGAATGCAAAACATCGTATCTGCAGTTGTGTGTGACAAAACGTCCTAAGTTCTCTAGTCTGCAAACTACAAAATTTTTCAATGTTCTATTGAATTATTAATCTCAATAAAATATGACAGATAGCAAGCAAATTTGGGTGTTAATCGTAAACAAACTTTCCAAACACTGGGGATAAGTCTGAAGAAAATGCGTAGCGTAGAAAGTTGTTTCCGATTTTCTTGAAATGTCATCAACAGCAGATAGGATGTTTAACCATTCTACCCTCGATATATTACACGTAGCTCTCTACACTGCCTTGTGAAATATCAGCATTAAAACTTTTCAACTTTTGGGGGTTCGAACCCGTTAGCTTCTCCCCCTTAAATACAGCTTTGTTTAAGTGCACATTTTGTGGTAAATTCGTGTTCACACAACAATTGTGCATATTTGCTGTGTGTAACCAGGCCGGTTTGACCGGGAAGTCGACATCGGTATTCCTGATGCCACGGGAAGGCTGGAAATTCTGCGCATCCACACAAAAAATATGAAGCTCTCAGATGATGTGGATCTGGAACAGGTGAGCGTTTTCTGTTCCACCTTCAGCGGTGAATCATGTTTTCCATATAGTCATGGAAATCTAGGCTTAGTTTATGAAATATATTAACGTTATTTCAAATTGCTTGTTGTCTGTACAATGACTGTTACTTACTACAAGCTTAATTTTTTTATGCTTTTAACGCATTATTACGCACTCAGGTCTGTTGAGAGGAAGAGTAGGGGGTAATTTACCCCAGGCTCTATGACGTTTGGGGGGCCCTGCCTGTAAAATATAAAAAGTTAGAAACACATTTTAAACGTATAGACAGTAATAACTGACATCGTAGCTAGAGTAGAAATCTATTAGCCTCTCATCAGCATAATTATTTATTTACGTTAGCGATGGAACGGCACTAGAGTTTAGCTACTTGAATTCATTTGATTGTCAAATAACCACAGTTTAACGGAGTATTGGAATTTTTACTTCACAGAATTTAGTAAATTAACATAAATTTACATATGTGTGTGAATTTTTTTAACGCACATTAATTTTTTTTAACGTGCGTTAATTTATCAACTCATTGATGCATTAATTAATGCGTTAATTTGACAGCTGTTCTTATGTGGAATCTTGCTCTGTGTGTTTTTGCGGGATTTAAATGTTTATGTTTTTAAGATTCAGTCCATTTATTGTTAGTTTTAGGACTGCACAATGCAGTGCATAACTTGGTGGATGGTCACATAGCATTGACCGTTTTTTTTTCTAGTTTACGTAAGTTGTGGATTGGTAGCGTATCACACTGGTGACTCGGTGGTTCATTGTTCGATTCCAGCTAACGACCTTGGGCAATTTGTTCGCACACATTTACGGTAGTAATATGCGGAGGTCTGGCCCTTCTCCCGTATATGGCAGGGATGCGTTCACCTGATCGGGTGGCAGGTAATACCGTGTGATCCCATACGGCAGGCAAGGCGTCTGTGGCACACTGCCAGCTCGGGGCCTTGGAAATGGGGATGAGCACCGCTTGCATCGGTCACAGAGCTGTGAGAGGACCTGTTGACTATCGGCGATTTAACCCTTAGAACGTAAGTTGTCTTTGTTGTATCTTATATGCTGAATGCGTTGCCGCATCCCTCCAGGTGGCAGCTGAGACCCACGGTCACGTGGGCTCCGATCTGGCGTCGCTCTGTTCCGAGTCGGCCCTGCAGCAGATCCGCGAGAAAATGGACCTCATTGATCTCGAGGATGAGTCGATTGATGCGGAAGTTCTCAGCTCGCTAGCAGTCTCGCAGGAGAACTTCAGGGTATGTTCTTCACTAAAGCATATCTTTGTTAGCTCTGTCGAGACTGTTGCTAACTGTAACTTTGACGCGAACTTCATCGACTCATCGCTGTCATTATCTGCATTTTTTTACCATCGATGAGGGGATGATCTTCTTTGGTCTGTCCATATTTATGCATGATAACTCCATAAGTTGTAAATAGATATTGGTGGATGAGTTGGGCAAAGCGCAGATGGTTAGTTCTGTGATGTCGGTGGTGATTGTGTGGCTTATCCATGATTCTAGGTACAGGGTGGGCCGAAAAAATGTGCCACTTTACTTTTGTTTATATGTTTGCCAATTATTGACCGATTTTCAGAAATTTTTTTCACTGGCACACTTTCCAGACAGTTTGCAATAATGCGGTTATTATAGATCTCACCACACCGTAAATGCGTCTCTACACTGCCTTGTGAAATATCAATGAAATATGTGTACATAATCGTTAGTTTTTGCTTACATAATTAAACAAACAAACATACATTTTGGTAAAATTAGAAAAAACACTTCAGACCAACATTGCAACATGTATGGTCTGTATGACACTAGACTGTGTGGGTATAACACAGTCTAGTGTCATACGAATCATTCATCGCAGTGTTGGTCTGAGGCGTTTTTTTCATTTACCTAAATTTCTGTTATTATCGTTAGTTTTTGCTTACATTTATATTTTACAAGGTAGTGTAGAAACGCATTTACCCTGTGGTGGGATATATAGTAATCACATTATTGCAAATTGTCTGCAGTGTGCGCCAGTAAAAGAATTTTGTAAATCGGTCAATAATTGGCGAAGATATGGACAAAAGTATAGTGGCACATTTTTTATGGTTCACGATGTTATTGTTGCATTCACCAGGTGGCAGTGCCGTATTTCGTTGAAGTTTGAGAAATTTGGTCTTTTTTGTCATTATCATATTCACCCTCTAATGAATGTCTGTTACTGCACATCTGTTTATCTGTATACAGTAGTCACTTTGGTTAGCATTTAAAAATTGTCATTCTGTTACCATTTGTGACTTGTTGATTTCTTTCGTGGCTAATCTGGTGAATTTTTGTTGCTGTTCCAAAGCACCAATTTTGAAATTTTTTAGTGTGAATTTGTCGCATGATTTGGAAGGCATGTTATGCTAGTTAGTCGCAGTGTACCATGTTCTCCAATCTTTACTATGTGCATTGCCTGGAAAGGCTGTTTCCAAAATGACCTATACTACATCGGGACGAGATGTTAAAACCTTTTCACTCACTACTACGTAACGTAAATTCATTAGCTACCATTTAAGTTGTTCAGAGTTGATGGTTTGTCATATATGCTGCTGACAAGACGTTTTTGTATTTTGAAAATATGATCTAGGAGCTCGTTAGACAGCTCAAGATTTTTTATCAGTCTGATGTGCTGTTTGTGGTCGTTTGTTGTGACAGTGGGCAATGTCAAAGTCCAACCCGAGCGCATTGCGCGAGACAACGGTGGAGGTGCCAACGGTGACCTGGGAAGATATCGGAGGTCTGGAGAACGTGAAGCGTGAGCTGCAAGAGCTGGTTCAGTATCCGGTGGAACATCCCGACAAGTTCCTCAAGTTTGGCATGACGCCGTCGAAGGGTGTCTTGTTCTATGGACCCCCGGGCTGCGGTAAAACGCTGCTCGCCAAGGCCATCGCCAACGAGTGTCAGGCTAACTTCATCTCGATCAAGGGACCTGAGCTGCTGACCATGTGGTTTGGAGAGTCGGAGGCTAACGTTCGCGACATTTTCGACAAGGTGAGAACATTTGCAGCTTTGGCCTATCATACGTAAGTATTGGTTAAATCTATACTGAGCTTATACGGAAAGCCAAGGTCATTTTGCATGCATTTTAGAAATTTGCTTTTTGATGAAGCTTTTGTATGCATGCTCTTAGCAAGTAAGAATGCTGATGTTTGAAGGAAAGTATTAACTGGAAGTTGGGATGTGCAAAATGCGATCTGGGGTAATTCTGGAAGGCACAAAGGCTGCTTGTATATGTGTCTCTGTTTACGTGCTAAATGCAGTTTAATGCATTAAGCACGTAAATGCAGTCTTGACTGTTAGCATGTCGAGCAATCATTGGGTTAGTGGCTTGGCATAGCGGTAACGCGTTTCATTCGATCGATGAAGTGACTTTACGCCGGGCCGGGTTAGTACTTTGATGGGTGACTGCCTGGTGCCTGCGGGCAGGTAAACCATTTTGGTATGTAACCAGCCGCCTAGGTCAACTCAGCCTTTCATCCCTCTGGGGTAGGTAAATCGAGTGCCAGCCAATCTGGCTGGGGTTGAGGCAGGTGCGTTCACCTGTGTCGGGTAACACTGTGTGATCCCATACAGCAACTGATGCTCTGTAGCTCTGAGATGGGCTTCCCATTAAGAGCTATATCACCACCTTTAAACCTTTAATGCATTGGTGTAAATTGCATTTCAAGTGCTATCACTGAGCAGCACTGCGCACCTTTGTGTGTACAGATGTGTTGGTGAAAAATAGGAATTTCTAGTGATGTTTATAAATGGCTTAGGGCAAAGTTTACGAAAGGCATTCTGTTTGTTAAGAATCTTTGCCACATCAGTTCCCAGGATCTTTGTTTTAGCTGCTTATCCATCTTGAACTATTTCTGGAGAAATGGCTCGGTGTTCATGACTGTTAGCATGTCGAGCTAGAGCAATTGCGGTGTACGACTGCCGTCTGTTCTCCTGCCATGTAACAACCCCACGCAAAGTCAGTATAATTTGATACTGGCCGTGGTCCAGTTCGCAAAATTCCGTGGCTTGTCACGGCAAAATTGTCCAAATTCCGCGGCTTACCGTGGCCTTCCATTTGTGCGTAAACTAAGCTCTATTCTGTTGAAAAACTTCACTTTTTAGAGGCTGGCATGGTGCTCAGTTATGCTAGTGACGTGCAAAGAAAATTATCGATCATTTTTATTTTCAAAAGTGCAATTTGTCAATCAGTCACATTGTGTTTATTCACGATTGTGCCGTATTATGATGGTAATCATTAGTAGGGATGCAGTTTTAGGCAGTTCAGTTTGATTTTTCTCCGTGATATGGTTAGTCTAATTACGTTATCAAGCCGGTGATCGTACTAATCATCGGTCATTTCTCAACTTCTGCAAAATTTCGCGGCAGTGTCAAAATTCCGCTGAAAAGGGCAGATTCTGCGGCTCGGCTCGAAATTCCGCGACCCATGTTAAACTGTGGGCCCTAATAATCACTTTGAAGGTAATGGCAGTATATGGGCACTGCCCATATAACTGAACTGTGTTTGCACTCATCTCATACTTGGCACAGGGCTAGCAAATAGAGATGATTATTGATCGGAGATTGACTTTTGCAAACACAGAGCTGTTAGAAAGTGATGTTTAATATGCGATGTCTACGTGAATTTTGGCTAAATGACAAGAAAACCAGCTGTTGAACTTTCTAGTGAAAGCCTCTAGTAAACAAGCTGGTGAGCTGGTAACTGTTCCAGCACTGTGCCATTTGCACATCGTGCCATCAACAGTCGCCACATGTGGATAATGGATGCAGGCAGCAACTCGGTTAAACATTGTAGCCAAACTGCTGGAGATAGCAACATGGTTACTATTGGCAGCTCCCAGGAACTTAGCATCGCCTTTTCCAATGGTACCATTGCAGATCCTTTACGACGTACTGTTTAGCCACAGTACATGTATTACAGACAATAGACAAATTCAGTCTTGTACCAGTACCATTGGCCTGACTGCACATATCGTCAGCCAAAATCTGCACATGCATGTGTGTGTGTGACTGGTATAGGCTCGCGCAGCGGCGCCATGTGTGTTATTCTTTGACGAGCTGGATTCTATCGCCAAATCACGTGGAGGCAGTGTGGGTGACGGGGGCGGTGCAGCAGATCGAGTCATCAACCAGCTGCTGACTGAGATGGATGGCATGAGCAGCAAGAAGAACGTCTTCATAATTGGAGCCACTAATAGGTCGGCGGCTGGGTTTAACAATAGTATGCATTTGTTATCATCGGAATTAATGATTTACAGCATCGCCCACTTCAGGAATGTCAGTACCTGATTGCAGTTACCCGGGTACCTACGCTGGTTCTGATCTCAAGTAAGTGAAGAAAGACTGCACAGTGCAATGACACATACATTCCCAAAAACTGCACGGTGTTTCATAAAAATGGCACTTTTTCGCATAACTCAGTCAGATGGCTATCAATTTACATGAAATTTTCATTGGCTGTAGCTAGAAAAATATTAATTCAAAATATTGCAACAAAATGTGGCTGTTTGTTAAATATTCTTTGCTAGTCATGCTAGTCGTGATGTAACGCTGACGTCATAATGTGTCGTGAGTACAAGCTTGCCTGTTTCAACTGTTGTTGTTAGTTGCTACTCTGCTTCGATAGTAAACTTAATCTGGTTCGCTGATGAAAAATAAAGTTTATCATGTTCGCACAAAACAAAGTTAGTTGTCCTGTGAGGCAGAAAATTTCTAAACCATCTCGCAATTTCTGTGTGCTGGTGCACTGTCTTGCTCGAACAGTGTTTGAAAGTGAGCGTTTTGAGCGTTTTTGTGGCTGCAATGGTGAAATTTCAATAGCTTGTCATCAGTTAACCAGATGAAGCTTATCATTGAAGCAGGGCAGCTATTCAGTAACTGTCAGCACCGGTCGTGACGAGCAAGTTTGTATTTGCAGCTCATTATGACGTCAGCATTGTGTCACGATTAGCAAAGAATATTTAATTAACAGCCATATTTTGTCGAAATTTTTTTATTTACAATTGCTTCAGCTACATTTAGTAAAAATTTCGTGTAAATTGATCTTCAATTGAGTGAATTATGAAAGAAAAAATGATGCCATTTTTATGAAACTCTGTAAATATGTTTCACAGAGCTAGGTTTTTTTATATAAACATCTGTAACGTGTATGAGTTTGAATGTGTACATATTTGTTCGCGAAAATGGTTGAGGTTGACCGCTGTATATGCGCAGGAGCTGTAAATTATGTGTAATGGTTGTATCGTGTTCACCAGTCGCCAGTGGAGGTTTGCATTGTTCTGTTGTTGAGTTTCTTGATTGAAATATGCCATTCTGTTGATTAATACTGTTGACATGTGTCTATACAGACCGGACATCATCGATTCAGCAATCCTACGCCCTGGTCGCCTGGATCAGCTGATCTACATCCCGCTGCCTGATGATAAGTCGAGAGTTGCTATCATGAAGGCCAGCCTGCGCAAGTCCCCAGTCGCTAAGGCATTGCACTCTTGTTTACTTGTTTCTTGACACAGCATTTTCAGATAAGTGTAGTTTTGGGGGTAATGAACTAATTGCAGATATTGCAGTGGCTTGGTTGCGTAACAGTTAAGACGTTTGACTGCCAGGCTGGTTGCTATCAAGTGGTTTTATTAACTTGACCTGTTGGCGAACCGAGATAAAACATCGCAGTATATAACCAACTGACAAGGTCAACTTAACCTTGCATCCTTTTGTAGTATTTAAATCAAGTGTCGGTCTGTCTGGCTGGGGTTGATACGGGGCACGTTTACCTTTGTCGGGTGGGTGGCAGGTAACTCCGTGTGATCTCATGTGGCAGGTGATGCTCTGGATCTTTTTAACAACCTGGCTTATGTGAAGCCTGCTGTTATCTGAGATAGACAGCGTAGCCCCTCCCATTATTTGGTGTGTACGGTGGGGGTACTGTAAGCTTTCCCATCGTGGTTTGGGATATAGCCCTGACCATAAATGCATTTTGGATACACCGAGAGCCAAGAAAATGCATATAGTGGCTGCAGATATTGTTTCCGTCTAGACCCATGCTGAATTATGTGCATAATTTCTAAGCTGCTGAAGCTATTAATCTTGGAGGTGGGCCTGGTTGCCTACAAGCCCACATCACTGAATGCGAGCGCTGCTGGTAAGCATCTTATATTATGTGTGGAAAGTTTGTCTGTCGTACCCTTTCTGGCACCTTCTTTGTTGCACCGTCATGGACCCCGACCACGGCATTTGAGTCCTTGGGCCTTAGGTATGTGCCCCCACCTTGCCCCCATCTCCCCTCTCGGGCAGCCAGAGGGTGGTTGAGTTGTTCGGTAACGGAGTGAACCCACTCGTCGGGCGGAACTGTGCTAGTTAGATGTGATGATGAAAGTGATGTGATGCACTGTAGGACGTGGACATCGACTACCTGGCCAAGGTAACGCACGGATTCAGCGGAGCCGATCTGACGGAGATCTGTCAACGAGCGTGCAAATTGGCCGTCCGCGAGTCAATAGAGCTAGAGCTTAGAAGGGAGCGCGAGGCCAATGCTGAGGACGCCGATATGGTCAGCTGTGTTCTGTGTCATAGTTCTGTAAGTCATGGTCCCTATGGTCAGGTGAAGTCAGGGAATTTTACATTTCGAAGTCAGGGAGAAATAAGAGGCTCAGGGAAAGTCAGGGAAAATCAAAGTACCAGCATGCAAAAGTTAACGAAGATGCAGAAAAAATTTTGAACTGTTTTTACGCAGACTATGTGCAGCAGTTCAAAAAATTTTTCTGCTTGCTTCGCTCACAGATTATTTGTATCTCCACTTTTGAATTTGTTTCGCCGCCTCTGTTTTTAGTGTGCTTGTAAGCAATTGAAAGCCAACATTGGCATTTTGCATGAAAAATTAGTCAGGGAAAATGATATATTTTGTCCTAGAAAGTCAGGGAAAATGAATTCTGCAGAGTAGTAGGAACCATGGTAAATACACCGTGTCTCAAAAAACTGTGCCATTTTTATCTTTTGAATAACTCCCTGAAACATTAGCTGGCCGATTTTGATAATTTTTGGTGCCTGCAAAATTAAGAAACAACTTGATGCCAATGACTATGCACAGTGTTTCATAAAAGGCCCCCTTTTTCTTTTTTTCATAATTCAGTCAAATGATGATCAATTTGCACCAACTTTTACCAGAGGTAGCTAAGGAAATACTAATTCAAACGGTTTGGACAAAATATGGCTGTTAGTTAAATATTTTTTGCTAGTGGTGACTTAATGCTGACGTCATAGTGTGCTGCGAGTACAAACCGCCTAGGTCAACTCAGCCTTCCATCTCTCTGGGGTAGGTAAATCAAGTACCAGTTTATCTGGCTAGGGTTAAGGTGGGGCGCGTTCACCTGTCAGTGTCGGGTGGCAGGTAACACTGTGTGATCCCAGACGGCAGGTGACGCTTCGTAGCTCTGAGATGGGTTTCCTATGAAGAGCTATATCACCACCTTCAACCTTAACATTCATTGTAATGATGTGTTTCGTGTGTACTGTCGTAGGACGATGACTATGACCCGGTGCCAGAAATCACCCGGGCGCACTTCGAGGAAGCGATGAAGTTTGCACGCCGCTCGGTGACTGACAACGACATTCGAAAGTATGAGATGTTTGCCCAGACGCTGCAGCAGAGTCGCGGCATTGGCGCAAATTTCCGGTGCGTTGATTCTTGGTTTTAGCTTTTTATGAGGGACCCATCTTCGAGCTGTGGAGCATCACCTGCTCTATGGGATCGCACAGTATTATCTGTCACTTGGCAGGTGAAGCCCAGTCAGACAGGCCGGTATTGATTGCAATCCCGTGATAGAATTCTCAGTCCTGTGATCCGGGATTGAGAAATTTGTAATCCCGGGATTCCGTTTCGGGATTAGGCTTACAGAGTGGTCGCCGTTTTGGTATCCATAGTAGACTTATTTTATGCATGAGGATGTAGTAGGCCGACCGTACAGAAGGTATTGCTATTGTAAAGAGTGACTGTGACTGTAAGAACACAAATTAAACTGCACAGAAAGAGTAGGACTTTAATGCGCATCAAATATTTTATTTATTAAATGGCTAGAATTGTTATTTGTGTCATTTAACACTAAAAAGTACAATTTTAACAAATTTTTGTAATCCCGGAATTGGGATGCCGCTAATCCCCAGATTCGGGATTGGCGAAAATGGCAGGGATCCCGGGATTCGGGATCCCAGGATTGCAAACACTACAGGCCGGTACTTGATTTTACCTACCTCAGCGGGATGAAAGGTTGAGTTCATCCTGGTGTTTGTTATATATCGAGATGGTTTACCTGTCCACCGACATTCACCCATGTAAGTAATAAACACTTGATGGCATCCTGACATGGAGTCAAACCGTCGACCTTGTCATCACAAGTCCAACATTTTATGTTAAATTGCCAAGTCATTTCTCATCCAGGCTGTTCTTATGCATGGCAGTACCAGTTGTACCCATCTTCTGGTTGGCCAGAGTAAAAAAAAAGAAAATTTATGTAAACATTCTCCCATGTCTTCACTACAAAATATCAAGCATACTACAGAGTGGTCCAAAAAAAACTGCACAAAGTTTATGGCACCATAATTTTGCAACTGTACATCACAGAGTCAAGCGGTTTTCAGCAAAGTGTTCTGAAAGAAATTCTTTACATGACTTAAGTCATTGTTTAAATACAGCAGTTAAATATTCTTTGTTTTAGCAGCTGGCAATTGAACTATTTAAAAACAATGTACCTTGGTCCATAAAAACATGCCACTATTATTTTTTTCAATAACTCTGTGAAACATTGGCCAATTTGAATAATTTTTGGCATGCGACATTAAAAAGAAACTTGATGCAAAGGTCTATAGTTTTGGCCACCTCACCTGAATGTTGTCACTACACTACCGTGTGAAATGCAGAAGTCGCAGTTTGGCCATTGACAACAATGAATTCCTACCGGGTAGCGTATGCGTTGGCTCAGAAATTATTAACTAAATAGCAACAAATGCAATAACCAATTATTATCACGCAAAAAGTCACACGTGTCACATCACATCATCTTCATTTTAGCATATGCTGAACATGTCCTTCTGCAGCACAAACGCAAGCGGTAGACGTTGACACCATTTGCCAACAGCACGTTCAGTAACTGCATGACTCAAGCAGCTCACTCGCTGTTGAAGTATCATTTCAGTTTGTCGACTTGCAATTTTAAAATAAAGACGAAGCAACAGATTTTCAATAATTTTGTGGTCTCAGTAATTTTCTGAGCTGACGCATGGACTACCCAGTATGAATTCATTGTTGTCAATGACCAAACTACGACTTCTGTATTTCACAAGGCAGTGTAGCAACAACCTTAGTGCGAGGTGGCCAAAACTGCAGGCATGTGCACAACTGCTGTATTCGAATACTGACGTTAGTCGTGTAAAGAATTTCTTTCTGAACATTTGGCTGAAAACCACATGACTCTATGACGTACGGTTGCAAAATTATGGTGTCATAAACTTTGTGCAGTTTTTTTGGACCACCCTGTGTACATCTAAAGCCTATTTTATGTAAATGTGGTTTGTGTAAATATACCTTGTGGAATTTATTGATTGACCGTTTATAACTGATTTTTAAAAAAAAATTTTCTGTTATCGTATTATCCGTCAGCTATTAGAACTGCGTTCTGGTGAATGTCATTTCATTAGGTCACTAATACAAGGCATTGGGCATTTGTATAGTAAATCGGATCAATCATATTTTTGCCAAACGTGTCATAAATCTTTAGAATTGTTTGCCTGCAGATTGAATTGATTTCAGTTTGTTTTGAAGATTCAAACGTCCTGTAAAATTCATTGGTCTTCCTTCTCTAGTTTTCTAATCTTTTGTGTTTATTTCTCTCTCCTATACTTTTGCATTAATTATGGTTTTTGTTATTAGGTCTGCCGCAGTTTTTACCTGGTTGTTTCTTTGTTTTGGTTGCACTACTGCTGTTTATTTTATTGTTTTTTTTGTGCCTGGTTTGGCAGATCAAATGATTATGATGAAGACAATAGTCTTATGTCTGTTTTATCAGGTTTCCGGGAGGACAGCCGGCACGCGGTAGTGGCGGCGGACAAGGCACTGGCGGTACCAGTGGTGGTGGTGTTCTTCCTCAGCAGGCCGGTGGCCAGTATGCCGAGGAGGACGACGACTTGTATAGCTAGGCAGTGCGCTGACATTGAATGCACGCACGAACAGCGAAGACACTGGCACATTGCGCGAGGGTAGATAATGGCAAAACGTCTTATCTGTAGACTCCAAAGGATTTTGCCGCCAAAAATGCCATTTTTCGTTTGTCAGAAAGTGCAAATTTTGTCAAAAATTTTTGCCACAAATCCCAAATTTCATCAGGTTTTTGCCATCCAAAATTTAGTGCTTGTTATGATCAGTAGGCTCTAAAAGATTTTGTTGCCAAAAATGCCATTTTTCGTTTGTCAACAAAATGAGTATTTAGTAACTTTGTCAAATTTCATCAAAAATCAATATTTTTGTCATGAGCTTCATTTTTATCATTTCATCAGTTTTTGTCAAAAATGAAATCCTTTGGAGCCTAATTATCTGCAGTTGTGTATGACAGAACATCCTAACTACTAAGTTCTTCAAAGCGCTAACAGTTTAAATATTTATTTCATTAAAATGTGAAATGTAGCAAGCAAATCTGGGTATTGAAAATTTCTCAACAAACTTTTCGTACAACGTTAAAAATGCTTAGGGATACGTCAGAAACAATGTGTGGCATAGACGCTGTTGTTTCCAGTTTTCTCAAAATGTCGTCACCAGCAGATATGATGTTTTGTAATTCTACCCTTGAATTATGTCGTGATGCTGCGGGCTTTTCTCTTTCGTTCGACTTGCGGATGACCTTGCATTGTTTCGTTCACCGATTGATTGATCTCCCTGTGCGTCGGAAGCATTTCCAACTGGTATTTCAAAATGACAAATAAGTCAGATTTGGAATTTTAAAGAAGCTTGGCTGTAAATAAGTCTGGTTTGACAGTTTGTCGCTTTTTGGCATTGTTTGTTTGTCGAATTCTCCAGTTTGGCAGCAAGACTCAATTTTGGCATCAATTTTGAATCCGTGTGACATATTGAATTTGGTTTTGTCATGGACAGTGTAGTTGAAAATTTGGCATTTTTTAATCATTTTTATATTTTTTGACTCTTGTATTTTCAGCCAGAGTTGGTTGGCATTCCGATGCACCTGGTGGAATTCAGCGGTGGAATAAAACAACATGAGGTTACGTTTTTGACTCCAAGTCTGAAATAATGTTGCCATTGTCCAGCTGTTCATGTACACAGATCTTTGAGTATTTGGAGCATTTTGCTGCATTATTCATTATTAGTTTGAAAAATAGACTCGACAGTAACACTTATATTAGGTGTGAGACTTCAACATCTAGGTGGCGTGACTGTGACAGCTGTGGTCTCTGCTAGATGTGTGTCAGCCTGTTAATTACCATTACCACAGTGGTGTTTAAGATAAGAAATGCATTATCGGTGTTGAGAAGCATGGTTTATTATTTATGCACAGAAGCACAGCTTGGTTTATGTTGGAATTAAGTGATCACTGTAATTATCGATCTGGAATTATACATATGCCAAACATGTATTTTGTTGTGTCTTGTTACATTTATTTTGGCCACTTCGTGCCATGTATTAGCCTACGTATTTGTTTGTGGGTATCAATTTCTGGCCATCGTATCTACTGGCATTTGAAATAAGTAAGTAGGTGCATACTTAGACTGCACAATGTCAGCCAGTGGCATAGACCTCTTAAAATAAGGACTGACGGCGGCCATGCTCGTGTCCGTGAACTTGGGTCCATCGTTTTTTGTTTTAGTTTCTTTGCTATAACTTTGCCAAACGTGGTCCGTTTGCTACAAAATTTTGTACACGATGCAGGCCAGTTGACAGGGTGGGGTGGGGTAAGCTACCCCGGGCCCCCAACGCTTGGGGGCCCTGCTGTCGACCAGAAATATAAAGTACACCGGAATGTTCCATTTTGAAAAGAAAATTTCAGAAATTTTTTCCCCAGAGGGTCCCTATGAACATGTTTGCGAGCCTGCAAGAATGTTTCCCCAGGCCTCGCTGTGGCTGTCGATAGGCCTGACACAGTGTCACAGACAACATGAACAAATGCTGCAAATTTGGTTACTGTATGATTTCTACTTTGTCGTGTGTGCCTATATTGTGTCTAAACTGTACGTCGATACTGGTTCATTGCATTTTTAAACGGCTCAGAAGTTAAACTTTATGTACATAGATCAAGCTTTAGTCAGTAAGTTTCAATGTGGCACCAGTATCGAGTACAAGATAGGTGAGTGAGATTGAATGGTAACTAAAAAGGCCTTAGCCTAATGTTTAAGCCTTTCAATCTACGAACAAGTATTCTGAAATCTGAGCCGTGTATAACAAGGCTAGGTCGGCCCATATAAAAGCACCGTCTCGTAGGTCCACCGTCACTTGCCTCTCTAGTCCTCGAACTTAACGCAAGTCACCATATCACTCACATAAGTCCAGACAGATCGACGGATCTTCTTTGGACTGATAGGACTCATCCGTAGGGTAATTGGCACTCATAGCACCGTACGGGGAAGGTCGACGGATCGCTGGAAACTGGTAGCCAGATACGGATACCGTCAGTATGGGAAGCGCAGAAAGTCACCCGTCAGGCAGTTAAGTGATGATGACGGATCAGTCGCAGCTATAGTGAATGACGGATCAGCCTCGAAACCCTCCGCTTCGCTCGGAGCTCGACATACCGTCGACGAACCTTCGAACCCGACAGTAATGACAGATAGCAGCCGTCAAGCTACGGATCACATAGTAGCACCGGCAGCGGTATGCCCCGGCATAGTCAACCGTCATGCAGTCTCAGTCTCAGTCGCTATTGAAATATGGTACGGGTCAGAATGCAGTCCCAGTACGGATCGAGAAAGCTGGTTTACGTTACACGCATATTACGGCAGTATGTGAGAATTATATACTAATAAAAATCGAAATAATTGCTGCAGGCGTGCCTGATGCTGTCGTACGACATCTATGAGCTGTCGTACGTTTGTCGTAACTTTTGTAGTAACTTTAATGTCGTACGATTTTTTCTAAATGGCGTTTTATCGTACATTTGGCTTAAACCTTACGCATGTCGTAACATTGTCGTATAGTTGTCTTACGATGTTTTGTTAATTAAGCCATAGGGGCTTGAACACATACGGTACCTATTCGAAGTATCGATATCAATATCGAATTCGAAACGTTGATTTTTGCTCCTCACTAATAGTCTGACTCGAAGGAACGAGACGAGCGATAAACAAACGAAAGTTGTGCGATTAAAAACCGAATTTGCGACATATTTTCGCCATTTATATTGCAGTCGGCTGGAACTAAGCCGACAGTTATAGCTGTCGAAACGGTGGATTTATCGGTTGGCTGTGTATGTTCGCCGATGCTACGGTGAGTCATCTGTAGGTGCGTCAACACAACAGTCACGGTCGGTCGGTCGTTGGAGATCAGACAGTCACGGTAATCAAAGGCTGGCGGGCATGACTTCAGCTGCTGGCATTGTTATGGACGACTGGTCTCGTCACTCGTCTCCTGCCTACAGCGGATGGCTGCGGTGCGTTGCAAATTATTGTTTTTTTTTGCAGAATGCCGGATGCAGAAAGAATAAGTTTGCCTCTTTTTTTCGATGCAACAAACCAGTTTGTTGTGTCTACCAGAATTCTATTAGCGGAAATAACGTTTGTTGGCAGGGATGTGGTCTCGGTCTTGAGACTGTCTCGAAATGTTCTAACGTCTCGTCTCAGTGGCAAAACTGCATCTCTGATCTCAACTTAGAAGTTCTCATGCACCCAGAGCAGGACATTTGGGTGTTGCCGTGTGGGCGCCAAGGCATGACACTGCTAGTTAATAAGGTTCGAAAATTATGCATGACTTTGACCAGCGTATAACGCGTAATTCACGTGCAAATTACGCAAAATTCACCGCCAGAGCATTTGCTCAGTAAACAATATTCTACTTTTGTCACTTGATGGTGACAACATACGATGATGACGATGTGCAAGAATGCACAACGAAATGCAATGTCGACATAAGATGACAACGTGATGCAAAACAACGTGCAAAGACGATGCGACGACGACACGAGACGACAATGAATGATGATGATGATGTACGACGACATGCGACAATACACAGTGAAGAATCATGATATCAGTAAACAAGCGATGCACAACGACGGCAACGATGACAAATAAGTGCAGCAGAAAGTTATTGTTGTGGAGCCAATGAAAATCAGATTTGCCAACTTAATTTTTTTGCCAACTTACAATTTTAACTTGAATGTTATGCATAGTATGGTAATTTCAGTAACGTGCTAGTCACAAAGCATGGCACTCAAAACGGAGGCACCCAAAGGTCTTGTACCTGCATACATCATTGTTTGTGGATGTGGCAGATTAAAAAGAAGCTAGCTCTAACCATGGTACATTTCTGGATCTTAATAGTTATAGCCAATTCACACCTACGATGCCAATGCGACTCAAGCTTTGAGTTGAGTTGATTTGCATCGTAGGTGTGAATCGGCCACTAATTAACAGGGCCCTAAACCCTGGCATTCCACCAACAGTAATGACCATCGTTTGACATGATAGTCTATGATTAGGAGATTGTCTGGAAGTATTAACCGCTGATACGTTGGATTATTCTTTATGTTTGGGTCTACTTTGTGATCACAATTCAGATGTTGATTTTTAGAGCAAATTTTTCAGTCTTTATTCTGACAGTTAAATTGTTGAGATGAGCAAATATCAGAACTGTTACGGTAATAAGGTTAGAGTTAGAAGAAGAATTAGCATTATTGAGTAGCACCATGTATGCAGAATTGTTAACAACGTTTTCCTGAAAAAGACAAAGAAAATAGGCCTACTATGCTCTGAGTTGTTGAGCCTGTCGAATATTGTCACTGGGACACTGTAGCAGAACTACTGTAATATTGGGCAACTTTATGTCTCTCTCAACTGATTTTGGCGCAATTCGCTCTTGAAGAAACAGCCCCAAATCGCCAAAAAATCCATACAAACCACTATTTTTGCATTACGGATCCTGAAACTAGAGTCTTTCAGGCTGAAAGAGCAGCCGACGGTAAAGATTTGGTGATCCTAGAATTCCTAGCTTGCGCCGTGTTTGACTGATCTACCCGTGTGACAGACAGACGGACGGTTGGACGGATGGAATTGTGATGGCTAGGACGCTCTAAAGCGCGTAAAAAAATTTGAACTAATGATCAAAATATTTATTTTTGCTCCATTTATTACGCGCGAAAGCAGCTATACTGCTTTCAGTGCATTTTAGCCATCGCAATTCTGTCTTATCTGTCTGTCCCTCCGTCCGTCTGTCTGTCACACGGGTGGATCAGTCAAAAGCGGTGTGAGCTAGAATTACCAAATCTTCACCGTCGGCTGCCCAGAAGACTCTAGTTTCAGGAACCGTAAAGCTTTTCCATGAATTCGAAGGGGGTCACCCCGAACGAGGGCACTAAATGAGAGGGGGGTGGGCAAAATTTGCGATTTTTGGCCAATAAGTCGCTGTATCTCAGTAACGGTGCGAGATAGGGCCTAGGTTACTGACAGTTTGCGAACAGGAACTGCTATAGGCTTTCGCGCGTCTCGTGAGCCGTAGCTCAAATTTCTTGTATGAAATAGCTGAGCAGCAGCACTCGCATTAGAGTGATTTATGATAAGTGACTTACTGATACTTTTCTCATGTAGTAAGAGGAATTAAAACACAATCGTCTTGCACTGCTACTATTTTCACAGTTTTCGGCTGCAGTCGTGCGTCGCCCAACCGTGTAGTCTGTGCGATCTGAGCACTGATACTACACTGTCTAGAGTGGCATATCCTCGTACTGCATACTGGCTTACTCAGTCCAGCTGTATGGCAGTATCTAGTGCAGAAAGGGAACGTGATGTAATATTCAGGGCTCCCAGTTGTCCTGAAATTCCTGAAATTTAACAGATGTGCTGAAATTGTCCTGAAATCAGAAATTGTCCTGAAATTGTACTCATTTGGTCAGAATGTCCTGATATTGACCTTTGTTATTCCGTCATTACAGCATTGCATTCATTTTGTACTTTACTTAGTTACAGGACTCTATCAGTACTTTTGGGTTACTTACTAACTTACTACAGTTTTGCCTTAGTATGTTCATAACAGTGCCTTAGTAACATTTTTAGGACTGCAGTACTGATCTGCTTCAATGAATAACATTTGTGAGGACAAAAAACGTGCATTTTCTGTGTCTTGAGCCTCGTGAAACCGACAAAAATGTCCTGAAATTGTCCTGAAATTTTGTAAACATTGGGTTTTGAAATTTCACTTCTTGCTCCTGGGAGGCCTGAATATTCAAGTTTTCTTTCTCCGTGCTAGCGTTTACAGCTTCAGCACGGTCAGTTTTTTGGTCGCTGTGTGTGGTTTCTTTAATGTGTATACATGTCACGTTGACTGGACGCGGCCACCCACGTTGAAGTCAGCCAGCTTCCCAGACTACACTCTACTGCTAGCTGTATCCCTTGACGGCTCTGTCCCATCACCTTGTCTAGCCGCCACTGCCCGATCACCGGCTGTGTTCTGTGTTTGTCAATAATTCCTGGTTTTCTGCTGGATGGCTGTTACCTACCTATAGGAGGATCGTGCATGTGACGTCTTGGGTTGTGTGACGTCACCAAGTGAACGGACATCTTGGGTGGATTCTTTGAAATGCTTGATTGGTTTTGCTCATGTTGGTATAGTGCGTGCATTTAATGTCGTTTCTAGAATGTATTCAGTGTACCGTATTATATGCTTAAAATTACTGTTGCATGCGCAGTTTAGGACTTCACGTTTAACCTTTGTAGCTTATACATTGTGGCGAGATGGGAAATATTACATACGTTTTGTTGGAAATTTAATTCTCTTTTCTGCAGTGCAAAAACTATGAGTTTCTGGATTGCGAGACACCTGATTTTATACTCCCAGGTTGCTTAGTGCTGGTACGATAAACATTTTTCATCAGTGAACAAGATAAAGTTTACCATTGAAGCAGGGTTTCCACTGACAAAACCAGATGAGTAAGGACCAACTTAATTCACGATTTCACGGCTGTGACATTTTCCGTGAAATTGACCTCCTTCCGTGAAAAGCGTTGATTTCCGTGAAATCCGTGATTTTTCGTGAATTTTAGCGCTTTTAGTTCAATTTATGACAATTCCAGAGTTTTATCAGCAGCTTTTGTACGGATGTTGCTGTTTGCCACGTGTCGCACTTCAGCACTAAGTAGTTGGCATTAACTGTCTTGAGTTTTGACTTAGTGTAGTAAATAATCGTTGTTCTGAAATTTCTTCTTTTGCATTAGCACAGCACCTCAAAATAATGTCTGTGTGGCCCGTGAATTTGCTAAACTCTTTCTGTGAATTTTCCGTGAAATTTGACACATTTTAAAAATTCTGCCGTGAAATCATGCATTTTTTCCCGTGAATTCGGTTGGTCCCTACAGATGAGACAAGCTAGTTTGTACTCAGAACACATGACGTCAGTATTACATCACGACTAGCAAAGAATATTGAACTAATGGCTATATTTTGTCCAAATATTTTGAATTAGGATTTTTAGCTACATCTGGTGAAAATTTCGTGTAAATTGATCATCATTTGACTGAATTATGAAAGACAGAAAAGGGTGCCTTTTTTATGAAACACCATGTATATTTTAAGGGGTGTACAAGGCGACTGCACAGAACTTTTACTTTAGTTTGCAAAGTGTCCAAAGATGTTGTTGCACTGTGCCATAATTGTTGCACAAAATTATTACGACTGTCGCTCATTTTACCCATGACGCCACAGTTGGGTGTCGATATTTCGCATGGTAGCCTAGAACTTTGTTGAGAGGCACGCCTTAACGTTTATTTGAAACAGCAAAAATCTGCCAGTTTTGTAACGTCTTACGTCGTTGCGTAGCCATTACGGCGTTTATTTTTGGTACCAGACTGCTTTAATTTACTAAACTATCCGTACGTATAGGACTGTAAATATTTGCCATATTTTTGCTCAGCTAAAGTCAAAAGATGAAGTGGATTCAGGCTCAGCGAAAGTTAAGCCATAAGGGCTAAAGCTATCACTTCCATGCAAATCGAACAGACTTTAGCCAGGTTAGTTTAGCTAAACTTTGGTCTAAGTACCTACTTCGACCAAACTTTTGAATCACTTCACTTTTTGACTTAAGTATCCAAGGTGTCCGGCTATAGTTACGGAAAGTTGCAGAGAGTCTGTTATGAATGTGGTGGCTGATGTGTCACGTGGGATCTGCTGAGAAATGAGACGTCTTATGCGTGGACGTTGGCCTAGCACGTCTGGGTAGAATTACCGTAACGGTTTACCTCCGCACAGACGCACGCACGTTGATGATGTTTGCGCTTGTTGGATCATTGCACAAAAAATGCATAATGCTGAATTTAGCGCTGCAAAAGTACTTAGGCTTTTTGTTGTGTCTGGCTGCTCTGCCCGTACCGGAGTCAGTCGTTATATGGTTTTATGCTGTTCGTCTGGGGTGTAGTCCCTTGGTTTTCCAATAGACAGCATTATGGCATTGATGACTGTCCGGAGGATAACTGGGAATATTAGTAGAACTGCCATTATCATTAGATATGCACGATTATAATTGGCAGTTCTTACAATTTTAGGGTCAGGTCGTTTTTTGTGTTTTGTCTTTCATAAAGGTTAAACTTTGTGTAAAGGTTAAACTTTTTGTTCCGTTATTATGTGTATGTGCAATTTTGCCTGCAAAGGCCGTTCCCAAAATGACCTATACTATGTCGGGCGGGACGTGAAACCCTACTCACTCTGGAGTGTGGTTTTTAGCCGACTATGCTTATGATACGATGTGTCGTCCATCTTTCTGTTGTCTGCAACGTTTTGTGCTGTGGCTAAACGGTACATCGTCATGGGGGGTCGGCGATGGTACTGTTGGATAGGGCGTTAGTGATGCTGGCAATGGTAACCGTGTCACTATCTGTGCAGCGGTTTGGCCGCTATTTGCAACGCTAAGTTTCGGCGAGCACCTTGTTCGTGGAAACATTTTCTTGCTTATTCAGTGATACTGGAACGGTCTCGATTATTAAGTATGCAAATATAACACTAACCGTATCGACATGCAGATACAACAGTATGGTTGGCTTTGTCCAGCGACAGCTGGGCTCTTGTTAAAGCCTAATATCTATGATGGACATTTGCTGAATTTTTGGCATTTTTTTTTGTTAATTTCAAGATGATAGTGCCTAATGTGGTGTTAATAACAGTTTCATCTGAAGTTATTTAATGGAAATCGGTTGGAGGGCCAGCGCTCTGGGGTTCTGTTCGAGCGCAGATTTGTCCTTTGGGCGAAAAATTTTGAGTCAGCATTATTCTTATTCGGTATGTTGAAACTGTGTAACCTTGGATGTCGGTACGGACTGGGCGATTGACAAAAGACAGGCATTGTAACTAAATGACCGCTGAACGAGGAAACTAGCTATATTCAATTATTTGGTGCGACCGTCGCAGACAGAACTAAGTATTGATCAGTTATTGATCCTTTGCATGTCGGGATATCGCAGAGCATCACGGGGTGGGGTCGGCATTTCCGCTGTCACTTTGATTTGATTTCTGGTCAGGTGGTCAAAGCTATCGTTCATGCAGGTTTCCAGACGTGGACCCGGGTCGGGCCGGCCATTAGCCGGATTGTTCCAGTTGGGTCGGTACCGTGCGGCGTTTCATCAGCTCATTATGCGTTGGCCCAGCTGAGCCGACAGACCGGCTAAGAGATGCCACCCACGACGCTCTTGCTTGCCCTCCTCCCCTCCTCTCCATGCGCACTCAAACAGATCGATATTGCGGCTCCCTGTCTGTCTGTCTTTATGCAACGCCCCGACTGCTCCCTGGTTGTAATTAACGCTTTTTGGGCCGACCGTTAAGCTTTACAAGTTTACAGCCTTAAAGTCTGCCTCTAGGTGTGTGCCTGTCGTCTGTCCATGCGTAACGGATGTAATGTGGCTAAATAATACGTCATATCTCAGAAACGGTGAGAGATAGGGTCAAGGTTGCTGTTAATCACTAATAGGATGTCGCACAAGCTCTTTCACATGACACAAAATCATTGACTTTGGATGACCATGAAGGGTCGTTACGCACTCTGCTATGCCAATCGTGCGGTATTGTGGCTGAACGGTAAGTCGTAGGGGGTTGGCAATGGTGCCATTGGACACGGCGACGAGGAGTTCCTATAGAGTATAGGCTGTCAGTAGTAACCATGTCACCATGTGCAGCGGTTTGGCCGCAATTTTTAGTACAACGTTTCAACCTTTTAGTTTCCGTATCTCAGAAATGGTCGGTCCGCTCTAGCGACAGCTGGAATTCTTTTATGGTCGTCGTAGTAGGCCGCATTACGAGTATTGCCCGTTCGTGTGTCCGTCTGTACTGTACAGGCTCATAACTCAAACGAAGAGGTATCTAAATTTGTGCTAACCTTCTCCAGGGCAAAAGTAACCCGAGCGCCGATTTCCTCGTCTGAGGTGTTGTCGAAATTGCCGAGTCTTTCGAGGTTTAAATACTTCGTCTGTGGAAATTGGACGGAATGCGCGTGCTCTTTCTTTCTGATTTCTTCAGACGTTTCGACTTTCGAGTTCTCTTTCCTGTCAGCCAAAAGACGCCCATCAGGATCTCGACGTGTTCGATTTTCTCGTCCGTGAACCTCATCTACAACACCTCGGAAGAGGAAATTGGTGCGTGTAGCCACGGCTTTTGCCGCCATACTTACTCAGTGGCCGGTGTAGTGGAAAATTCGTCGCATCGAAAAATTATTCCCACACGCAGCAGTACGGGTTAGGGTTAGGATTAAAGATAGGGTTAAATTTAGGGTTAGGGTTAGAGTTTTAGGGTTAGCGTTAGTTACATTATGACAGTATGGAGGTGGGAAGAATTTTCCAGGTGCGACAAATTTCCCACGACACCGGCAGTGATGTGCGGATCCAGAAATTTTGAGTCCGCATCAGTCCGCGGATTTTGACCTTGAGGATCCGCGTCCGTCCGCGTCCGCAACAGGAGAGAAGTATTGGATCCGCTGTTAGTCCACGTCCGCACTGAATACTCCAGTCTTTAGTACATAATG
>Ga0209367_1000490_pt1 | contig 39652 bp, 34 predicted proteins | sample WorMetLIZISLAND2_FD_187412 | JGI IMG/M metagenome (GOLD analysis project Ga0209367, IMG submission 187412) | Marine gutless worms symbiont microbial communities from Max Planck institute for Marine Microbiology, Germany - Olavius geniculatus... ...
CTTATATTGTAATTCATATTTGTAATATAATTAGCAAAGCAATCGCAACTGTCAGTATATGCCGTACTGGCAGAAACACTGCTTCTTGACGTATGCCACCAGTTGGCGCAACTGACGCGCGAACTGCCCGTCGCCGTCTATCGATGACGTCACGTCTTGCCATCCCAGAACGATCTCCGACGCCGGCAGCAGTGGAAGGCCTAACAAGCTCTGGACAACTTTTGTGACATCCGGCTCGTTGGTGTAGGCGTCCTTGAGTCCTATCTTGTTCACTCGCTTGATAATCGCCTGGCCAAAGTGAAACCAGCATCCAGAGACGTTGACCTCACCAAAGACTTCACGCAAAGCTGCCACGGATGCGTCCTCGTAATCGGCCATAGCAGAGACTGGCTTGAAGTCTGAAACCAGGTTATGCACTTTGTTAAAAACAGCGCGATAAGCATCCTGTGACTTCCTGGTCATGAGAGCGTAGAAAACAGGGAAAGCTGTGACTGCAAATGGCACGAAGACGGTAAAGAGCTGATGTGCTTTGATGTGAGACGACTCGTCAGAACTTTTCAGTAGGCCTAACTATGTTACACATTTTCTACAGCGACAGCTTTCCATAACTTTGAGGTTCCCCCGTTTTCCGGTCCCGCGTTTTCCACCCTGTGATTTGGTGCCGGGTTTTCCAGTCTCGCGATTTCCACCCCTGCGATTTGGTGCCGGGTTTTCCAGTTCCGTGTTTTCCAGTCTCGCGTTTTCAGCGACCCCATCACTCAGCACGTATGAAGCCATGTCGTGCCATAACAACGTCAATACTCAATATTAACTGACTGCACAAATAAAATATATAGCAATGAATGAGCGCGAAATGGCCAGAGCTTTTAGAACCTTAGCGAGGCTGCATGACGTTTTCCTTGTATCGACCTCTGTAGTTACCGGCGGGGTAATACATACAGACGACGAACACTTGACGACCATCCGGGGACTTTGCTTTGCCGACTCCCAGCTGTTGACTCGACTTCCAGACCACCTGCGTGAAATGACCCGACTCTATACACAGCCACACAGTTTACACACAGTGTGTAAATTATCGTTGTTAACAAATTACAGGTCTCACCCAGGTCAACTCGGGGACAAAAAAAAACTCCACTTCGAGGACAGAAAAACTCCACTTCGAGGACAGAAACCGAAACCTTTTTTTGACTCTGGCTTCGGCGCCTTGGCTTCTAGTCACTATGAAGCAACTGGTCTGAAACAATGAAACCGTGTTTTTCTGAACATTTTATGGCTCATTACATTTTAAATGAGATTAAGCTGGCTTTTGATGCGCAATATAAAATTGTCATAGGCTACATTATACTTTGCTTAGGCCTACTTTCTTAGTGGCTCAGGCTCTGGCCTTGGCCTCGAAAAGTTTGGCCTTGGCATGAAAAATGCTGGCCTGGAACCTATCTCTGGATACAACTTTTGATTATACCAGCGGCAGCTGTGGCGTACAGGCACACCGCGCGATGCATCAACGCCGTATCCGTGGTTTGGCAGTGAGTGTATTGGTATCTGGCTGAAAGCTAACGAAACGAAAATCAGCACCGGGAAGGATAAGCTTATTCTAGTTTTAAATGGTTTTAAGTAATGTAAATAGCCTACACTAAAGAATTCGTCAAATTAGGTCTGCGACCTTTATTTGCTGAAAGTTTGTCAACGTCCCGACGACCGCTGTTGTTGCCTTTCCTGGAACGATTTATGCTACGAACGATTTGTCACTGTAAAATGTAGATGCTAGAAAGTTCGTAATTCAGTAAATAAAGGCTGTAATTTGATGATTTTTGTCGTTTATTAGTTTGCTTTTTGCGCGCGAAAGCAGTTACTGCTTTCAGCGCGTCTTAGCCATCGCGATCCTGTCTGTCCGTCTGTCTGTCCGTCCGTCTGTCCGTTAGTCAAAAACGGTGCAAGCTAAGATCATCAAATCTTCACCGTCGGCTGCCTGGAAGACTCTAGTTTCAGGAACCATAAAGCTTTCCCATATGCCTAAATTCGAAGGGGGTCACTCCGAACGAGGGCGATAAATGAGAAGGGGTAGAAAAAATTTGCGATTTTTAGCCAATAAGTCGCTGTATCTCTATAACGGTGCGAGACAGAGTCTAGGTTACTATTCACTAATAGGAAGTCGTACACTGGCTCTCGATTGCTACCGAATTTAATAATCTTGGATGACCTTGAAAGCTAAAATAAAGGTTTTATGGATTTTTTTGGCGATTTCGGCTGCAAGACACATTGCAAGAGCGAATTGCGCTGAAACCAATTGAGATAGACATGCACAAGCTGCGTATGAAATTTTCAGCATTGAACGTAGATTTCGACGGTCCAAGTTTCAATTTTCTAGGTTCAAGCAAACTTGCGCACGAGGGCATCAAAGAGCGGTACCCCCGTAAAAGTGGTTATTTTACCGTTGTTGGCCAGTCTTTCATGAAAACAGTTGCAGATAAGTATAGGCATGCTGTCTATCACAACAAGCACTAGTGACGAGCTTTTCAGTTGTATCAACATCGATGACTTTGAAAGACCCTAAACTTCCAAAATAAGGGATTTTTACTGATGTTTGCGATTTTCTTTGCAGCACACACTCCAATAATGAACTGCGAAGAAATGGCTGGAGATAGACTGACAGTTTTCGAACAGGAACTGCTATGGCTTTCGCGCGTCTGGTGAGCATTAGCTAAAATTTCTTGTATTTTTAGGCACATGATTAGTTAAATTATTGTTAATTTGCGTCGTGGTTTCTGCGTCTGTTTCTAAGATTAAATTTGTACTTTTGTATAAACATTGTGCAATCAGAGTTAGTTTTATTTTAGCGTAGGGCCTAAGTTTCTTTCTATTTTACCATTACCAGCTTATGTGTCTTTTTGCGACTGAACATGTTCTTCATATTTTTGCAAAAATTGAGGTCCGTCATTTACTAGGTACTTCAAATTCCAGTCATCCGATTCGGTCCGTCATTGTCGCGATCTTGCAATTTTCAGCCATTGCTTTTTCGTGGTCCGTCATTCCCATCAAATCAAATCATTTATTTAGTCAAGCAAATACAAAGGCATTGACAAAATGAATAATGAAAGAGCTTGAACAAGGGCATAAAGGACTGCAAGAGCCTCTTACATGAACCCTAAAAGAAAAAAAAAGAAAAAAACATACAAATAAGACAACACAATAAAACCAAGTTAAAACACAACTGTAAACCGAGCCAAGTCAAAATCGTTTAGTCGAGCTTTAAACATTTTCTGGGAGAGCATTCCACATGTTGACAACCCGGTGCCAAAAAGTGCTAGCAATGAAAGCAGATGGACATAAGAGTTTACAGAGTTTGAACTGATGTCCACGTGTTACAGACGATTGGACTGGTTTAAGAAATTTCTGACAATCAATGTCTACTATCCCATGCAGCATTTTATAACAAAAAGTAAGGTCGGCTCTAATACGTGCATGTCGTGCAAATTCAGCGCCCCCTAAACCGGCTTTACAGCGCAAACTGTGCCCCGCATGATCGTCACATGCTGTTAGCACCGTGATCGTTATTTAATCCTGCAGGTGTGTGTTGTTAGCATTATGTTGGGGTACGCACCCATATGTCAAACTCCCGTGCCACAAAAAAACTCACTGCGATAAAGCCCCTGCTGCAGGCGTCAAAACCCCTCCGCCAAACTCTCCATGAAAATATACCACGACAATTCCCCCTTACGACAAGAACACCCTACGAGTCCGCGCTGCGACGAGGGGAGATCGACGCTCTGTAAGTTTACACACCCAGTGGGTTGACGCAAAGAATATCATGAGCTCACCTGAGATAAACCTAGCTGTCTATGCGAAATCTTCGTTTTGTATTTCCCCGACGCCTTCAGCTGGCGAGTGACAGCATCGCCACTACCTTTTCTACAAATTAAGTTCGGTCCACCTACAGCAAATGCGTCGTGAGTTAAAAAAAAGTATGGGCAGGACACGAAGTTGCAATTTTGAAACAAACAATGCAAACATCCGACAGCCGATATTATGTGTTCTCAAAATTTCAGTTTTGCTCTCAAATTTCCCCAAAATAGAGCGAAGACTTTAGCCCCAAATTTTGCATGTTTGGACCAAAATTTTCCGACAGAAAAATATTTCCGACAATTCTCTGACAGCCCAACATTTAAGGCTTCCCTTCCCCCGGTCACGATGCCATTGATCTAGGGTATACCTGATGCGTCTTCAGGTCGGTTGTAGTTGAACTTGGGCTGTTCCGAGTACCATTGATCAACCAGCTCCTGACCTACACCACGGCCAGTAGTCAGCTACTTAGCAAGTTTTCAAATTATAAACTGATTAAAAACAAAATCAGAAGAAAGTACCATGCACTTTCTTTTCGCTAAAAAGTAGGCCTGTCAGCTGTTATTGTCACAAAACATAGCATTTAATTCACTCTACCAGTATTAACTTCAGCCAATTCGATTCGTGCAGGGGATTAAAAATCCCTTACCCTCTGAAAAAATAATGCAGCCTTGCAGACGAGTAAAACAAGCAAAAATATCAACACGACTCGTGCCGATAGCCTATGCATGCGGTTAACATTCAGTTGCCGAAGGTCGTACGCGCCTATTGCAATGCGTTAGTGTGCAGTGGGCAAAGTTACTCGACACGCGCAAACTAGCCAGCCAGCGTGTGATCTGCCAGCCGCAAGTAAACTTGTACGCGAGATATGTGTCACTTTGGCAAGAACCATCCCCGAACTGACCTGCACCGTGTCGGAAAGACTTTAAACCCTACTCACTTATTCACTCGTTTTGGCAAAATTTTCGATGTCAGATGACGTTGATCTTTGGGCTTTTAAGCTGAAATTTCGCACGACGGTTATTCCTGTCCCGTGGAGCGTTCAGACCGGAAGTCGAACCCACGGCCTCTCAATCATAAGTCCAACACCCTACCGTTACAACACCAAGACATTTATACCCCGTTTCCACGATCCAGCAAACGCCCTGCAAACGTCCAGCAAATTTCCAGCAAACGTCGAGCAATTAGCACGTGTATTTTGAATACATTTGCTGGACGTTTGCTGGAGCGTGTAAACAGGGTATCACTTATCCCTCTCACCGCAGACCGTGGTTTAAGTTGCACACACAGTCATAATAACTAACCGGTATAGTCGACTTGTCCGCTGCCGCTTTTAGCAGCGACGTTCTCTCCCACCGGTTGTCCCTGGTACTTGGCGTTGCTGTGTTTTAACGCACCCACCGACGCCAGGTGCTCCGCCCATTGCTGCGCCTCTGTCATTAACTCAGCGTTCAACACCAGGCTCTCTACCTGTGCACGTTAAAACAAGCACCAAAGTTATTTGGCAAAAAGCGGAATCGCTGTCACAAATCCACCTAAGTTCTCGTTTATATACGCCAGGTGACAGCAGCAGTTCAATAAAAAAAATTCTAACAATTTTTAACGATCAATCGTCAATTTTTCGAGCCCTAAATGCAAAATAATCACCAATGCGTTTCATTTATGCGGCGCAGACCTGTGCTATTGGTTTTTAAAAACTTTTTTACTAAAAATTATGTGAATATTGTGAAAAAAATAATCGTACATGAAAGGTGCTACAAACTCGAATGCTCAGTGCACCCATAATAATATATATAAATTTGGCGTGAACAACGACAAACGCGATTTACTAATAAGCAATTCACACCTACAACGCAACTCAACTCAACAGCTGAGCTGAGTAGCGTCGGTGTCGTAGTTGTGAACTGGTCATAAGATGACACCAGAAGCAATAACACAGGGTGTGCCAAAAACTGACCTAACTTGTTTTTGTCAATACTTCGTCAAATCTCCACTAAATTAGATAGTTTTGGCACAGCAATAGCCAAGAGGATAGAAATATGTAAGGTACGCTCATTGTCCACCTCGCTTAGTTTATGTTAACGCACTACCGTGTAAAACGCAGATGCTCCAAATTGTTGCACAATGCTCAGTTGTTGTCTCCGTGAAAGTTCTAACAACTTAATTAAGCACACGATAAACTAAAATGTGACTTATTCAGCAGAATTATAAGTTTTTGTAACAACTTGCTTCCACATTATCAGAATTTATGTCCAAAGTGTACACAATGGCTTAGACGTGATGCAGGGGCGTCATTTTGGGGGGTAGGGGTTGGAAGGGTTTACGAACCTTTCAAGGATTTACGATTTTAGTTTTTTCCTTGTAAATCGTAGCTTTGAAACAGTGTTACTGCTGCAAAAACAATACGTTACACAGACTTAGACACCCAAGGATCATCGATACCCCAATAATTTACTGAAATAACGCCTCTGATGTGACGCCATGGCTGACAGCGGCATTAGCGATCAACTGATCAAAATGCACAGCACTCATTCCTGGATAAACTGTGTTTTAAGCTTATCAGTCAGTTATTTTGTTGTCTGCTGTTTTCTGTGTAAAATGTTTAATACCACCAAATTATTAAATCCCATGGTGTTCTTTGTGAAATTGATAATGCACAAGTGAGCAATTTGATAATGATAATCCCCACGTAATGTAACAATCTGGAGCATCTGCGTTTTACACGGTAGTGCGTTGACATAAATTACGTCAGGTGGACAGTGAGTGTATTTTACATATTTCTATCGTCGTGGCTATATGTATGCCAAAAATTATCAAATTCGGTGGAGATTTGACGAAGTTCTGACAAAAACAAGTTGAGTCATTTTTGGCACACCCTGTATCGTTAAGCAGCAAAACTCAATAAACAAATATACATAGCAACAAAAAGTAAAGATTCTTACGCGGCCATGTTTGTTGCGGTAGACATTGTGGCAGCGAAGTACGTCAGCGGCAAACTTGTTGTCTGTCACAACTTTCTCACTACCAGCCTTAGCTTTGTCTTTTAGAGACAGCGATGCTATATTCGGCTGCAAGACAATACAACAGTTTTCAACGCATTATAAAACGGTGGGTTGTGATAATGTACTTTTGTACATCGTGAGTCACAAAAAACACGCCGCCCATAAAAACGTTCGTCTTCGTCTTTGCCAAAAAGTTTAAGGATCGTTTTATCGCATAAGCATATTTCCAGCAGAGTGTGTCAGTGTAAGAATTTTGGACTTTGAAAATCGATCAGTGTTTAGCACACATGGACAACAGTTCAGTGGCAAACTTTTTTGACTAACGATGTACAGTAGGTTATTTGCGTCACCGGCACTCGCTGTCTGACTATAGGACGAGTTATGGCAGTTAGAGTTGAGTTAGAGTAGCTAGGAGTCGAGGCGGCGAGTCGAGTTGTGGGACTCTGTTGCGGGACTCTAGTGTGTTGTCGGTTTTTCCGTCTGTCCGTCTGTCGCTCTGTCTATCCCTTTCCCTGGACCGTTCAAATCGTCGTTTGCTTGTTTCGCTAGTCGTTAGCATTAATAAAGTTTGCTTTAGCTTTTAAAACTCTGTCGTGTTGGATTCGTTTTCTTAGGCATCCTGACAATATTTAGCCTGTTTACGCCCGAACACGACACAGCCACTTCGTTTTCTATATTTTGAGCAGTAGTTATACTAGGTATAGCCTAAACGCAGCCAAAACAGAACATTCAGACCTCATTAGCCGTGGATTCCGCAATTCCTCTGGTTTCCTTGACAGTGCGCGTGGTGTGCGTACGTCCATCAGGGCCGGTGCGCGTCTCTACGGTGGTCGTCCTAGTCACGGCGGTAGGTCCACGGCCAATCGTCTCTGTATGAACTTCCGTCTTTACGGACTCACCACCGCCGCTAGTGACTTTGCTGCCGCCGCCGCCTGAAACGGTACACATTAATGAGCCCTAGATTAATTATTAATAAACGTAGTTATTGCTGCGGCCGGCCTAATAATATGCAGTAAGGCCCGTCGAGAGGGTGGGGTAGGGGGTAAGCTATCCCGGGCCCCGCTAGGCTTGGGGGGCCCCGCCGTTGCCCAGAAATATAAAGTGCACCAGAGTGCACCATTTTAAAAAGAAAAATTCAAAAATTTTCTCCCCAGAGTGGCCCCACGAAAATGTTTGTGGGCCCCACAAGAATGTTTCCCCGGGCCTCGCTGTGGCGTTCGACGGGTCTGTATGCAGTACAGATTTTGACAGTGCTGGAAAACATAGGTTTTGCGAAAAAGGTTTATAGGTTTTGAAGACTAGTTTACCAGGTTGTTATTTTTTTGGTTTTTGAAACATTTGCATGCACAAAGAACATGGGACACAAATTTTACAACCCAGGTAAGCTGAATAAAACAGTTTATACACCTCAGTATATAACAAACACCACCAAGGTCAACTCAGCCTTCTATTCCTCCGGGGTAGGTAAATCGAGTTCCCACCTACCTGGCTAAAGTTAAAGCGGGGCGCGTTCACCCGTGTCAAGTGGCAGGTAACACTGTGTGATCCTATATGGCATGCGACGCTCCGATAGGTTTCCGATAAAGCGACACACACCCGTCTAACTTCCCTTATTTATTCACTGACCTATATACATGTAGAACTATGTATGTATGAACCTGGCTTAGCGACGGCCGGTGTGGCATTTTCAGTCTTCGCTGGAAGTTGAATTTTGCCGTCTCTGGTCGGCAGGACGTTCTCTGCGTTGTGCCCAATGTAGTTACCTGCCGGATAGAAGTTAGCGACCACGAAGCACTTGCCGTCACGTGACACCGACCGACCAATCCCTACCTCGCGACTTGACTTCCACACCACCTGCGTAAAGTGACCTACACAAACAAACGCACCAATCGATTTTTTCGTACAGTTTGATACGTAAATCAATACACAAAAAGAAATATAAGTTGGCCAAAAACGAAACGATTCATTTTGCTTGCATTCGCCATGTCGCAGCAGTAATTTGCAATTATTGCATGTTTTAACAGCATCTAAATATGTCGGAGGGTTTAAGCAGAGAACATGAATATGACTGACGACGGACAGACAGACAAACAGACAGACCACAACACGTAGAAATGTGTAAAAAAGTAGGCGAAATCGCTAGCCCTATTTCGTGTAAAACAAATAATACAGACAAAATACGTGTCAAAAGCTTTATAAAAGCTATACCTGTCTTGGGACCTGAGTGTTTCTTGAAGTCATATCTCTCGACCTCACTGTACCACTGATCCGCCACCTGCTGACCTAACAGCGCACATCATAACCGATCATCGGTAGGCCAATTAAACTTGCAAGTACAAAGCTACAAAAGTCAACCGAACGTAATACCCCGTTTACACGACCGAGCAGACATCGAGCAAACATCAAGCTGGCTCGTCCCGCTAACATGATACAGCCAGCTCGTCGAGCCAGCTTGATCGTGTAAACGGGGTATATAAGTGAGTTGAACTGCCAGCTTGTTCGCTTAGTGCAGTCCATGCAATACAACTTGAATGAACTGAACCGAACTGCACTAACATAAATTTTTCAGTTCCGTTTATTTCAGTTCGTTCGCTTAGTACACGCCTGCAAGACACAACTAAACTGAACTGACTTCAGTTCGGTACAGTTCGGTTTATTTTATACACTTCTGTTGCTTTGCACACGCCTTTAGAATATCATAATATTAGTCTGCATGTATAGGCTACTGTTACATTAGTCTACAACAGTTGGCCATGGTGACTTAATTAATTAAAGTAAGCTTAATTCGGAATCAGGCTATGTCGCTCCTCTTTCTTTTTTTCTTTGCCAGCAGGCCTAGGTGACTGACAGCAACAATTTGTTAAAACTTAAGAGGGTGGGGGTTCGACGCCCAAATCTTCTTTTTGTTGGGAGTCAAAAACCCCAACTAACACAATGTATCAAATCTAACTGCCAAATGATCTATCGAACGGTTTAAGCAGTGAGCACGAATGTGACAAACGACCGACGACAGACAGACGACATCAGACAGACAGACATACTACGCTGCGTAGACAAGTATAGCTATAGGCGTAATCGATTGCGCTGCAAGCTGCGGTTTCGCCTAAAAGTGCACAGAAATCAGGAAACGGTATAGGGAAAGAGAAAGACTTAGAAAGCAAAACCGATATTGCGGTCTTTTAAAAACGTAACGCAGGATATGCGAATAAACCGGACATCCGTAGCTATGAACACAAGTGTATGTTATTACATGGCTGGTATTATAATGACTCGAGACATAGGCCTAAGCGTCATAACGGTGCTATTATTTTGCAATAAGCACTGAACGCGGCGTCAATGTGTGGGAGACCAGCATAGTAAGTGCAGTCTGGCTGCTGCGCTTGATTTGCACTAACACAACTGCGTTAATGCATGTATGACGTACTTAATCAGTCTAAGGCTTTTTAGATACATGGGGGCCTATGAGACCGCGCAACGATTGTAAATGTGATATTGCGATAGTGCGATCGCCCTAACAAGCCGCATTACGATCCATGCCCCTCCGTCTGTCTGTCCGTACATCCGTCTTGCACCCGACGGACGTCTAACTTGAAAAGGAATAACCTCAAAAACGAAAAAACGTATGAGCGTTCCTAGAGCAGGAGCAAACAATGCTCCAAATTTTAGTACAAACGACCGCAGACGCCGAAAGTCACCGTACGCCAGTAGGCCTATGTAGCCTAAACCTCCGGAAATGGCGCATATTATGAGTAAATTTTTACTCACGGCTGGTGGATCGAATTGCTGGAAAAAAATCTTTAAAATTAGCCAGCTGCGGTATTTGATTTGATGATGCTTGCTTTTACGGGAAACCGCAGATCGTATTGTTGATCGCAATAGTGAATAGGCCTAAGACTGTTTTCAAAGCAACAGAAATGGGATGAACTGAAACAACATAACTATAGGCAATCTGCATGTTCTGTGTAAATTTACTTCGTGTACGACATTTATAATAAATAAATAATATATAAATACCTGTAACTTCTTGTCGGTCGCTGGTCCAGCGCATGGCGCAGTTTTCACCGAGATTCTCACCGCGGTACGAGGCGTTCGTATTGTGACTTAATGATCCGCTGGCGGCGAGGCGGTCCGCCCAGGCTTGTGCTATGGACGTGATTTGTGGATTGTGTGTCAATGCTGACACCTGGTGAAAGGAACGGTAAACGTTCATCGCGCGCACACAGTCGTTGACGAAGTTCGAAGCCATCCTCTACGTGTCCGGTACTCGATATTTTCTGTATAACAGCAATTTGGCGCTAGATTATACTAGTGGCTTGGTGGTGTAACTGTTACGACGATCGAGAGGTCGTGAGATCGGGGTCGGGTCGCTATCAAGTGGTTGCTACTTGGATGGGTAACTGTCTGCGGATAGGTAAATCATCCAGGTATATAACCAACGTTCAGGTCAACTCAGCCTTCCATCCATCCGAGGTAGGTAAATCGAGCACTGACCTGTCTGGTTGGCGCGTTTATCCGCACTGTGTGGCAGATAAAACTGCGTAATCCCATACGGCAGTTGACGCTCCGTAACTCTGAGATGGGTTTCCCACAAAGCGCTGTGCATAACCTTTAGCTGTTTTCAACCTATAGATCAATACGTAATCGCGTCAAAAGTAACGGCAACCATTGTGCCGACATGTATGCGGTTATCCGTCTGGTTACCGAGGATTGTACGCGCGCCCAATACACTGCGCTTAGTGTGCTGTGGGCACTGACGCACATGAAGCGGCCGGCCAGGGCGTGATCTGCCAGCCGTAAGTAAACACTGATGCGTGCAATATGCGTCATTTTCTAGAAGTTTTGGACGTTAGATGACCTTGTCCTTTAATCCTCTGAGCTAAATATTGGCACATCAATTAGTTACGCCTGCTTTGGAAAACGTTCATACTAATTTGTGTCTCTAACGCTTTTTGTTGTTTTTAGCCAGAACCATGTAAGGCAGAGACGAACGGACGGACGGACGGACGCGCCAGAGCTCTAATGCTGCCAGACAGCCGCATAGACAACTTTTTTTAAATAGGCTACGTCGTGTAGCCCAAATGGCGTAAAAGGTTTGAACCGCCGTATCCCTACTTTTTACGCCACTGCGTTCAAAATGAACAAAGTTTGCGGTTTCACGAAAACTCTCGCAACAACAGCAGGTCGTTCTGCAGGCCTATAGACAACAAGTGCCCAAGTCCAGTCCCGCAGCTATACTTAAATGACGAGAATCTATTACCGACCACAAGACACGTCAGGTCGAGGCTAAGCTTATTGCGACGTTTCCACGCACTCGGAACGTGGGTCAAAGTTAATACGGCCAGTTTTCACGACAAGCGCCACCGACGGGTAGGCTAGAATAGCTAACTGTAGCCTAACATAGCGTAACTTCGTCACCTATGTCAGGCAATAAAACAGCGCTCTAACTAGATAGTCTAACTAGATACTACCTGAAAAACCCAAACCGCATCCAACGATTAGCATACCGCATGGACACGCTGTAAGTTACTACAAGAACGATAGCATCAAAGCAAAGGGGCGGTGGGCAATTGTTTCCCTTCAAATTTTACGTAATTGGAACTTTTTCTTACAAAAATACGAAATTGGAGGCTGGCATTTTCTCATTTTGTAGAATGGAAAAGAAAAATTAATGCTGTCAGAAATTTGCACCTACCTGTGAAAAAATTGCAATTTCTTGCTCCTCCAGCATATTTTACCCACAGAAAACGTCACTTAGTAAGATCAAGAGTATATAGTCTATAGCGCGGATTGAATGGAATGTCACAATACGCCGTGTCGTGATAATGTCACTGGGAAACAAGCAAGTAGCCTATATGTAATGTAGTTGATCTTCATTGTGACAGCATGGGTCAGGCTATATAGCACACTAACTAGACAGCACTCAGCGAACTCGAATCGTATCCGCATTATAATGCACCATAATGCACCTTAATGTCCGTAGTGTCTTGTGTGTTTCAACGCGGTACAATCTGACGGCATTTTCTAGCTAGTGAAACAGTGATAGGCCTACGTACTTTGAACTTACTTACGATGAACAAAGTTACCAGTAGCGTATTTACAGTAGAAATGTAAAATTGGGTGCATACGTTAAACTTGTCATAAGCGCCAAGTAGATCTATGCAAATATGAGCATTTTAGCCTATATCCTTTTTACCATTTTTTTTAAATTTTAAACGGACAAACGCAACAAATGCACCTTGAATACGCCAATAAGTCTTTTCTCGACTCCAACGTTAATGATGATGATGATGGTGCTGCTGACCTACTTACATGACTATTAAGCTCAAGACAACGTGAAATAAAGAAATATTTCAACTCATTTGTGTCAAGCTCAGACGACTCAGAAATAATTAATACACCTGAGAGCGCACACACAGCGCACTTATATAGCTCAGCAAACGGATAAAAACTGATTCACCCGCGCCCGCGCTGACACACGAGCGGCTGATGACGAAACAGCTGTGACAGTCGGACAGCATTTGATCGTTGGCAAGCTTTCAACTCGGCATTGAGAGTACTCGGATCTTCAATGTTCAGTCCGCTTTCTCATGCCGCAGTTTCACAGCCAGATTCCACCAAAGTGTGCATATTCTGGCTACGCACAAAACCTCCCCACATCAAAACTTAGTTTTTTTCTGTGACATAATCCGATAATGCTCCATTGTTGTAAACAAATAAGCTTGCTTATATCTTGTCTTTTTTGTTTCCTATTGTTAACTGTGTCGAGCAATCAGTTCGAAATTAAACAAAGTTTGATGCCACTTTAAATTTACTTAATACAGCTAGCAGCATAACGCGTTTTCCAATAAAGGTGTTTAGTCGTATGGAAAAGGAGGGGCTCTGCAAGGGGTTTAGTTCTAGAGAAATTTTGTCGTAGGTTTTTTTCGGACACTCGTATACTTATACTTGAAAACTCCGCGTTGTCAGTGAACATTACTGTTTCACTTAACAAAGCTGCATCGCAACTAACTTTGCTTTATTGATGGGAAAACAAAAAATGCTAAAATGTTAATAGCAGCGTATTCTCTGTGTCTATGCTATTAGTTAGAAGCTATCTTAAACATCTCTACTTTTTGTACTAGGCCTACCACACCGCCGCGGACCCCTTTTTTGACGTTAAATGCAGTTAACGCGCTACGTATATTACTTACCTAGGGCCTACTTATAGTAATTACCTGTTTATTCACTTATACGGGAGGAGTCTTAAACAAACCAACCCAGTATCAGTTAAAGCAACCCATAGGTATATATTACAGCTAATAATACTTCACTGCATAAAGCACTCCATTGAGGCATTGCATACATCTGCTAGTGGACTCTTAGTGAAGCGACGGAATTCAGGTATAGCGACCCATGTCTGGTATTCATAGATGAGTGAATAGCCGTACCGTTAAATAGTCAGATGAGTCGCTTTACCCTTCAGTTAGAAAAAAACAACACACCAGTTTAGAGAAAGCGATCCAAGTTAAACAGAACAAATGACTAAATTTTTTAAAAGCTATTCGATTGTTTAAGAGCAATATGAATGTTATAAAAATACGAGTTTTTTTACTTTGCCCGTACTGCCTGACATGACCTGCTATGCAAATGGGTTGCTATAGCTCATGGGTCGGTTTGTCCGAAATTGCCTACTTAGGCTTACTTCCGTACCTGCATCATACATATATAAGCCACTTCTAAGTCCAGCGGCATATTTAACAGGTTGGGACAATCTGCCATGAAACCCCACCTTCATTCAGCATTGACATCTTACATGGGCGTATACTTTTACTTGCTTAACGTCAAAAATTTATGCGTCATTGCGTCAACAGAAATCGCGACCACGAAAGTTTAAATCACAACGTAATTTATAGGTTTAGATCTAAGATCACAGATCACAGGAAAATTAGTAGGGGCGGATTCAAATCCGATCAAGCCCTCTTCGGTAAAAATATGGATACCTTCAGTGTTACTGCTGAGATAGTTTTGCACAGTCTGGGATGATCGGCTTACAGAGCCTCCCGTCCTCTCTCCCACAAAAAAGTGAAAATATTTTAGACATTGTGTGACAGTCAGAGGCGTCTATTTCCCGTGGGTCCTTGCAGCAGGTTTCCACATAATATTCCGATGGGGTCACGACCTTGACTTTTGGGGTCACGTGACGTCATCGGTGACAAAAAGGTTTAACAAAAAGGTTTTGCCTTTACCCCCACATCGAGACTCATCGTCATCATCAATAAGCAGCATTTATTTCTGTCTAACAAAACATATTCAGGCATGAGTTACAACAAACCCTGGCCGTCGTTTTAAAAATTCTAAATACGCCACTTGGACCCTTGCAGAAACTTGCAGTTGCTGTCTCTCTGTTGTCAAATTGCATCGTCTTGCCGCAACTTTTTAAGGGTAGAAAAATCCAAGTTGGCATTTATGCAGAGCAGAGTGAAGTACGGTAACTAGTGTGCCAGTTTTTAGTTCAAAAAATCAAAGGTCTGAATAAAAATAATGTCGACGTAACGTAAGTTTGATTTACGGTGTATGCGTTTCATCGGATTTGTAACCACATAGCTTATTGCTCATAATACTGAATGGACTACAGGCTTGGTTTAGTAGGCGTAGGGCCTACTGTAGAATATACAATAAACACACAATAAAGACGTTTCATTCATTCATTTATTCAATAGCCTGTTTGAATTGCCATGTGTCAGCACACCCACTGATATACGACGTCATTTCGACACCGTTATAGACATCCTTATTGTATAAAGACAGACCTACGTATTTTAAACATCGAACGACTAATACCCAATTCAACTGTCAAGTCGCGTCAGCGTCGCCGGTGTGAATTGGGTTTAAGTCTGTGTGCAGAGTGTCTTGTAACTCGTCAGTTTTAAAGCTGACAAGATTTCACAAGTAGTGTAGCGACGGGTTTGGGTGTCATGAAATCTTTAGTGATATCTTATTTAGAAATTTACTGCTGAGTACCTCGGTGAAAGAAAAATATCGTGTCAATTATACGGCGCAGTTGAGTCCACCGAACTTTAAAGCCTACTTTTTATTGGGCCACTGTTTATAGGCTACAGGGCGAAGCATAAAAATGAAACATGGACGTTTTATGCAGATCTAGCAATCGGACAGTGTCGGAAAATGATTAACTTTGATGACTGCAGTAAACTGACGTGGTCCTGTTAGCCTAAATTGTGTTCATGTGTTTAACATGACCTTCTTTTTAATTGCTTGTTTTACATTATTAAATGGTGTAGACGATGTTTCACTTTTATGCGTCTCCCTGCATATGCATGCTGAGGCCTACATGTTTTTGTCGGTTCGCGTGATCGTTGAAAACTATCGAAGGCGAACGTTTGATATATCTATTATTGACTGTCGAGTGACGAAGTAAGTAGGACCAATGAATGCTTGCATATGCTGGCTATTGTGCTGACTATGAAAGACTTTGCACTCAACGAAGGTCTAGGCCTATGCAAACAGAAATCGCCACCGCGAAAGCTTAAATCACAACGTAATTTATAGGTTTAGATCTAAGATCAGAGATCACAGGAAAATTAGTAGGGCCGGATTCCAATCCGATCAAGCCCTTTTCCGTAAAAATATGGATACCTCCAGTGTTGCTGCTGAGATAGTTTGCACAGTCTGGGCTGATCGGCTTACAGAGCCTCCCGTCCTCACTCCCACAAAAAAGTGAAAATATTTTAGACATTGTGTGACGGTCAGGGGCGTCTATTTCCCGTGGGTCCTTGCAGCAGGTTTTCACATAATATTTCAATGGGGTCACGACCTTGACCTTTTGGGTTACGTGACGTTATCGGTGACTATTACGACTCTCGGAGGTCGACTTCCTATGGGTGGTTCATGGTGACCATGCGTCTATCAGGCACAGTTACGAAGATATGGCGCCTCAAAATTCTCAAATATTGGACGCACGGACTTGGACACAGAAAAAAACGGAAAAGGGAAAGAGAAAAAAAAGGGGAGGGAAAGAAAGGAAAAAGGAAAGTAGAAGGGGAAAAGAAAGGGAAAGGGGAAAAAGAAAAAATGAAAGGTAAAGGGAAGGGAAGGGAAATGGTGAGGGGAAGGAAAAGGAAAAAACGGTAAAGGGAAAGGGTAAAGGAAAGGAAAAAGGGAAGGAAAAGTGGAAGGGATAAGGAAAGGAAAAGAGAAAAAAAAGAAGAAAAGAAGGGGGAAGAAAAGGTGAAGAAAAAAGAAAGCGAAAGGTAAAGGAAAGGGGAAGCGGAAGAAAAAGGGGGAAGGAAAGAAGAAGGGAAAGGAAAAGAGGAAAGAGGAAAAGGCAAGGAAAAGCGGAAGGAGAAGGAAAAGGAGATGAAAAAGGTTAAGGGAAAGGGGAAGGAAGATGAGAAAGGGGAAAGGGGAAAAGGAAGGGAAAAGGGAAAAGAAGGTGGAAGGAAGATAGCTTAAGAAATGTAGGACGCACGGACGGACGGACGCACGAACACTCAGGTAATTGTATACTCTGTCCAATGCTATGCATTACATTGGACAGACAAAAATCAAAGGTTCGAGTTCGGGTTTGATAGCGTTACGTTTGCGCTAATGAAATGCAAACGCGGACAACTGCATATTGTGCCGGACTGGACCGACATCTACGCTTGTTACCCGCAGGACTTCGCATCGTAAAGACGTGTACAAAGCGACAGATGTAAACTGAGTTAAAATCTCAGTTAATGCAGTTGTGTTACTCACTTACTTACTTAACTGCTGCATTGACCTAGAGCCTACATGTGAATTGGACCGCTGGCCGTTTTGGGGGAACCGAATATCACTATGTCGGCCTGCAGAGATCGATATTTTATGCTGAGTAGCAACAGCAGCAGCAAGCAGCATAGCAGCGTAGCCGCGGTAGTGTATTGTCAACGGCGATTTGACGCTTAGGACCCCTAGTTACTAATTGAACACAGACAGATTAGCACAAACATATTGTCTGTACATTAGTTCTATTACTAATTTTCATACTGTGTAGACTGTAGATAATAATCAGTACGATCGTAGGCCTATCCGATGAACTTTAATAGGCAATATTTTGCATATCTTATTTATACGGTACGTTGTTATCGTATAATAGGCCTTTGGCAGCAACGCGGTTGGCCTTAATAAACGTTGATCTGATTTGACTTTCTGGTAGCCTTAGTAATAATAGTTATATAAACAAGCGCTAAAATCGATTTATTAGTCCATGATAACGTATTATTTTACATTAATCGACAAGCAAATCTGATTATAATGTAATAACAGCGATTAAGCAAATATCATGCATATCACAGTACATGTCGTCGGGTTGTTGGCAATTGAAAATAGGACCTATGTGAGTTAAAATATCGCCTACGATGCAGTGTAATAGAATAAAGGTGAAGGTTAAAGGATAAATGTCTCCATACCTCTTCATCTGGGAACCCGCCACAGAGCTAGCGATGCGGAGTATCAGTGTTGTATACCCACGACAAACCATTAATGCTATAGGCCTAGATACTTTTATACGTGAGGTTTATATTGCAAAATTACCGCGAAATCTCGTTTAGACAGTGGATTACCCTCATACTAATACAGTAATGTATTTATGCAAATTATGCTCAGTACTCACCAAATAAACCCTAGCGTGCGGCCAGCTTAGTGACGTCACATACGCCTAACGGGTTACACGGCTGTGCTGCTGCTGCTGTTGCTGCTGCTGATGTGTGCGAAGTCACGTGTTGTTAATTGTGACCATTTTACGCACAGATGACAGCATGCACATAATTTAATAATTTGCATATTGAAAATTAGTAAAAAACAGTACTGTTTCTGAAGATAAGTTATTGCATGTGTATCTTGTTCTGGTTTATGCGTTTTGAAAATTTATATTTTACAAGGTAGTGTAACGATGCAGTTGGGGTGTGGTGGGATGTTTAATAACGGCATTATTGTTTAGATGAATGTGACAGTAAAACATTTCTGATATGGACATAAGTTTGGTGGCACTTTACGCGGGACAGCAGAATGCTTCGCGAGTCTTAATTAGCCATCGTCTAGGCGTCTGTTTGTCCCTATGTCTGTCTGTCACACACCTGACGTGTAAACGGTGTACGCTAATGCTAAGATCACGAAATCTTTACTGTGGGATGCCCCAAGGACTCTAGTTTTTAGTGACAAAATTTTGTGCCTCTGGGTGAAGGATTCCCCTCGAGCGAGGGCGTTAAAGACGGGTCTTCCTTAAAAAGACGTTATATTGCCGCTATTGGCTCTTATAGTGTGAAAACGGTTGCAGATAGGTACAGACTTGCTGCATATCGTATCACTGGTGACGGGCTTCTTAGATTTGTCAACATCGATGACCTTAAACGACCCTGAACCCACCATAAAAGGGTTTTTAGTGAATTTTTCGCAATTTTTGAATGCAGCGCACAGATTAACACTAAATTGCGACGAAATGGCTATAGACCAAGACAACTTTCGCACAAAATTTTCAGCACTATATGTAGATTTCAGCAGTCCAAGTCCCGGCCCCTAGGTTCAAGGAGGCCGGCGCAGGCGAGCGTCAAAGACGGCTACCCCTAGGCTAAGTGATTATTTTACCGCTGTTGGCTCGTGTAGCGTGAAAAGGTTGCGGATAGGTACAGACATGATGCTATCATAACAAGCGCTGGTGACAGGCACTTTACTTTTAGCTTTATCAACATCGCTGACTTTGAAAGAATTTCCTAAAAAGAGGTTTTAGTAAATTTTTTGCAATGTTTTGATGCAGCACATTTTAACGCTGAATTGCGACGAAATGGCTGGAGATAGACCAAGACAACCTGCACATGAAATTTTCAGAATTAAATGCGGACTTCAGTAGGCCAAGTCCCTACCCCCTAGGTTTAAGGAGGCTGGCGCAGGCGGGCGTCAAAGACGGTTACCCTACCATGCTGCTTATCATAACAAGCACTGGTGACAGGCTTTTTAGATTTATCAACATCGATGATCTTCGACCTTGAAATCTTTGAATCCCCCAAAAGGGGGTTTTAATGAATTTTTTTCGTAATTTTTGGATTCAGCGCACATTTCAACACTGAATTGCGCCTTCAAAGGTCCAGTTGGCGAAAACACACTTACTGAGTTAATGCTAAGCGTGCCACCTGAGTTGGAGAATCGTAAACAAATCTATCCCATTAGGGAACCACTCTGGTGCAGACACAGTTGGATGGCGTTTACTGACACTGCCGGTACCCCAGCAGGTACTTACGACATGGACGCACTCCGTAGAGATGCACTGTACAACATTTCTATGCGCGGCCCGGCTGTCTTCACTATCTACACCGATGGTTCAGCAAGCGAGGGGACTCAGGATGGAAGAGCAGCTGCAATCATCACGACTGGTTCCGCCGGTCAGTCAACATCACTGGAGACTCTACAGCAGAGAGGGAGACCGCTCACATCTTCGTACGAAGAGGAGAAGGATGCAATGCTTTTGGCAGTTAAGTGGATCGCTCAGAACAAGCCTCAAGGTTTGACAGTAATCTGCTCGGACAGCCAGTCACTACTAAAAGCTATTTCCATTGGATCAGGTGATACCGATCAGATCAGACGTACTCTCTCAACGGCATCGTGTCAGATAGTAATCCAGTGGGTTCCAGGTCATGTTGGCGTCCCAGGCAACGAGGCAGCAGATCTGGCAGCTAAGGAGGCCGCAACGCTCACAGATCAACCACCGCAGCCCGAGTCTCTGGCGTCTGCACTTAGTTGCATTAATAAAACATTCAGAACTCACCCATCAAGTACGAAAGAACAGCTGCCGTGTGTGAGAAAACCAATCTCACTAAAGACTACTCTGAGGTGGGGTCCCGCAAAGACGCCGTGCTGTTGGCCCAAGTTCGCACAGTGGCCACTGCAGCAAGTTCCAAGCTTATCACCATCTTTTTGATCCGACAGTTGACCCTGCTGTCTAAGGTGTGGAGAGGAACCGCACACAGTCGAGCATTGGCTTACAAAATGCCCAGGGACCGAAGCAGCTCGACTAGAAATTTTCGGCAGTGTGAGTCTTCCGCTGATCGAGTATCCTGACGGAAGAACCTGGCAAGGCGGTGCTGATGTCACGGCGCACCCTATAAGGGCCGCCGTGTAAGTACTCCGGCCTCCGTCAACAACAACAACAGCAGTAGTAGTAGTAGTAGAGGGTGTTGTTGTTGTGGTTGTAGCAGCAACATCAGCAGCAGCAGCAGTAGCTGCAGTAGTAGCATTAGTATTAGTAGTAGTAGTAGTTATTGTTGCAGCAACAACAGTAGTAGCACCATCAGCAGCATTAGTAGTGTTGTTGTTGTTGTTGTTGTTGTAGCAGCAGCAGTGGCGGCGGCAGCAGCAGCAGTATTAGTAGTAGTAGTAGTAGTAGCAGCAGCAATAGTAGTATTAGTAGCTGTTCTTTTTGCAGCAACAACAACAACAGCAGCCCCAGCAACATTAATGTTGTTGTTGTTGTTGTTGTTATATCAGTAGTAGTAGCAGCAGCAACAGTAGTAGTAGTTATAGTAGTAGTAGTATTAGTAGTAGTAGGCTAGTAGTTGTTGTTATAGCAATAACAGCAGCAGCAGCATCAACAGCAATTGTAGTGTTTTTTGTTGTCGTTGTCGTCGTCGTCGCAGCAGCAGCAGCAGCAGCAGTAGTAGTAGTAGTAGCAGGTGTAGTAGTAGTAGTGTAAACTGGCCATATTTCGGAAACGGTGAGAGATGTGGCCAAGGTTACTATTAATGCTATTAATCACTAACAGAATGTGGCCTATGCTTTTTGAGATACGATGAAATTCGTCGACCTTAGATGACCTTCAAGGTCAGTAGGCCTACTGCAACAAAAACTGTATATGCTGGCTGTAGTGCGTCTTTTCTAGCGACAGCTGGGTCTTCTTATTGTTTCTTGTGTGATAGATTCATTAGTCTGCAACCGATGGTATTCTGTTGTGATTAGCGTGACTCAAAATCATGAAATCTTCCGACAAGTGACAGTGTCGTAAGTTTTTGCTTTTTGCCATTTTAACAAGTTACGTCGTGACGAATTTCGTTTCGATTTAGGTTTACAATAGCCTAAAGGTTGTTTCATTCGTTTCTATTATACTTCACTCTCAGATCAAGATTGGTAACAGTGTTCACGAGAACGGCGATGTAAATAAAGATTTATCAGGTTTTGCAATGCGTAGTAGGCCCTAATGCCAGAGGGCACACAGATGGCCATCATTGATAGTTTACCGAAAACCGCATAATGATGCCGTGCGGCACAGTTTTTTTTTTTTAAATTTCTTAACAAAATAAAATGATAATTTCCATATTTCTTGATCACAATAGAAATATATAATCCGTTGAAAATTTTTTTTTGCCGATATTTAATAGTTTATGCGGTACATGGCTATAGAGTGAGCGAGCTTCGCTTGCTGTATAATCTTTGGTATCTTGTCAATATCTGTTCGGTCCGAAGAATTATGGCTTTTTCGCCCCTTTGCCGGTTCTCTCCTTGGCTTGTTCGCACCCTCTCTCGTTCGCCCCCTGGCTTAATTTTTCGCCCCCTGGCTCTCGCCCCATGGCTGATTCGCCCCCGGTGCCTGGCTGAATCGCCCCCTGGCTTGTGTGCTTCCTGGTTGATTCGTCCCCTGGCTTGTTCGCCCCCTGTGCCTGGCTTACCCGAACGAGCCAGGGGGCGAACCGGCAAAAGGGCGAAAAAGCCAGACACCGGTCCGAAGCGGTGTTTAGGCACGCGGGCACCTGCTGGGGAAAATAAACAACACTTTTTCTAAGCCGTGTAGCCGTCATGTACCGTCATTTCTCTCATTGTAAGCAAAAACTGCTGTCTGTAGAAAACGAATGTAGCAATAATTTTGGGTTAATAAGCGAGGCATTGTTTTATACGTTTGTGCGGTTTGTCAGTTTTGACCGATCATCCCGCATATGATGTGGGAAAAGTGCGGACTGGCTGAAGGATGGGCTGAGCGTATGTTTATGTTGTTACGTTAGTGATTTGTATCGTGGAAAACTGTTTATACACAGCAGAATGAGTTCAACAGGACAAGAGCCGTCTGCGGTAACCGTGGAGAATGTCACAGCGCTCTTGGACTTGGCTCTGAAGTCTGCCTACCGAGTTCGAGACACCGACAGTGAGGTACGATCACGACCACGCCCACTTTTTTCGATTTCATCGAAATCATTGAATTCATAAACCACAATCAACCTTCTGGTCTTGTCTCAGCTTTTGCCGAGAATGTTGCTGCCACTTGGCGGGCATAACAGTTTCACTTTACACACTGTTGGTGGTAATGAATCCTGGAGGGTTCAGCATGCTATCACAAACGTTCCCCACCAGGAAGTTTGAAATATTAGTGATCTAGGCTTAGGGTTTGAGTTAAAGATATGTTTAGGCTTTGGCTTAGGGTTACCCTAAGTAGGATTTGAGCGGGTATAATGTGGACCTGAGGACCAACCAATGCGTAAACCGCGCACCAAACCTTACGACCAGGTCTACAGTTTACCCATTGGTCAGTTCACAGGTCCGCATTATAGTTTTAAACAAAATAAACGAAATGTGAAATAAACGTGTTGCATGTTTTATTTTTAACTTTTTGTGTATATAAGGCTTGCAGACGTAGTGATCAGCGGCACAAGCACACGTGTGAGGTGTAGATTAGATTAGGCCTAACGTCAGCGCTTCACCTGTCATAGTACCCTATGCACCCAAGGTTATTGTACAAAGTCCCCAGACCAATTCAAATTCATGGGCAGAAAGGTGTCGATGGTCACTTCTGTTAATCCATCCTTGGCGTGACAGCGGAAGATCAATGATAACGATGATCCCGTTGATGATGTGGAACCTGACGATCCACCGGCATCTGGCACCATTGATCTGTGCAGCACCTGCAATGCTATGGTCTCGCCACGTGTAAGGAAAGGATGTGCGAAGAACAGCTACAGCACCGACAAGCAGACCATCTGAGTCGAGTGCGAGCTGGCATCATTGCCGCTGTGTGGGATATCAGCGCAGAGCATTCGTTTGCAAACTCTGTTGACAGTTGTGAACTACTAGAAATAGAATTAAGCACTGCAGCAGTGAATGCTTAGACAAGGGCCTAAAACGTGAGTGCAGTACTGAGCTTATACACATTACAGCACATCACTCATTAGGTGTTTGACTGCGCGAGGTCCGCATTTTAGAGGTCTGCAGTTTACGCACTGGTCTGCCCTGATGGTTCGCAAGTTTTGGTCTGCAGTTTACCCGTTGGTCGGTCCACAGGTCTGCGCTTTACCACAGCCCTCGCGATATCACTGACCCAGCAACCACAAATGAATTTTCATCACTGCCAATGTTAATAACTTTTGGCTTTTGGCTATGGCCAACCTCTGCAAAAATTTTGTCAGAATTTGTGTATAAAGGTTAAGTTATTAATTTTTACATTTGAGTTGATTAAAAAGTAAGATGTAAAGTGTTTCCTGAACCGTAACATTCATTTGTTTATTTAGCCTTGAGCCATACAGTAGGTTACGTTGCCAGACAATGGATATATGGAGTCTAAGTTGTCATCTGTTTATCTTCTCTGCGTATATTTTTTACTGCCTTATGACCTTGTTGATTGATGATAGTTTTATGGTTTGATTTTGTAGAGTGATAATGTCATGAAAACATGTCTAACTTTGTTTGGAAAAGACTACAAGTACACGGTAAGGAACCAGAGTTAATACATACATGAAAAGTAATTGGTTTGGTAGATATGTTTCTAATATAGTACAATATTGATATGTTGCTCAGTGTCACTAACTATGACTAGTTTGATATTGGAGACTTTATATCTAGAATTTTTACTGTGGAACTGTATCTTTTGAACTTTTATCTGGTTTCTGTTATTTTCTGTTAATCTGATTTATCTGTAGTTAAGTTTTGCAGTGGAAAAATAAATGTCAGTATGAGGACTGTTGAATTGTCAGTTGGAGGCCTAAAATTTTGCATTTATTATTTTATTTTGTGAGTCGCACCAGAACCGTAACAACGCTAATTGTGACTGTCTTGGGAAAGAAGTGGCAGTTTGCTTTTCAGAGGCATGTTCAGTAGCAGAGCCGCTTGGTACCACTTGCCAAGTGGCCTGGGTAACTTACCAAGCACCTCACATACATGATTGCTTACGCTTGCTTGCAAACAATGGATGATGCAATGCCACATAATAATGCAAATTGCTGTATATTTTCATTTTCTCAGTGTGGCATTTTTTTAAGTGGTGTAACTAGCATCGTGTTCTTTTGTTACTGATCGATTGTACAGGATATAAATAACAATTACTTCTGACCTTTTGGAAATTTGTTCGCTCAATCGTCATTATGTTTTCGTGCAGCAAGCCCATAGATTTCATGAATATTCATGATGTCTATGAGCAAGCCAAGCAGCTCTTTCAGTAGGCAGCTTGGCTGGTGGTACCAAGCTGCTTGACTACTGAACACGCTTTAGGTGGCCAGGTGCCATTACTGGAGTACTGCTATGCCGTATCAGCCCATACTGCCCCATTATGCATGTGCTTTATTGCAAGCATAGGCATGCAACATGTGGAATGATTAAACTGTTCAGTTACTCGCTTACTTATTTTAGTATAAATGTACTGAGAACTATGTTTGTGTCAGCTGCTGGATAACAGTAATGGAGAACTGTGCAGTCAGTATCCATCACAGATTGTTTTACTTGAGTACATCAAGTCCAAGGACTCTCTGCTGGACAAGTATGTAACCAGACAGCATTAGTTTTAGCTGTACTCATGTTGTTGGACTACTTTTTTCTCTTTGATAATGTTGTTGGGTGTATCAGCAAAGTTGCTTGACGCTGAGTCGGATTAGTATTAGAGTGAACATTGTACTTCGTTGCATAGTGTAGTGTTATGTGTTTTTTTGTAGTTTTTTACAACTTTTTTTTTGGCATGTTTTTGTATTTTTTTGTTCAAAGTTTTCTTTATTGGTCAAACAGCCTGAATTAAACTTTATTATTTAATTGATTATTCAATTGATTGACTGATTGATGGGAGACAATTTGTCAGTAAAAGCATGAGGAATGCTTTAGTGATGAAAGTTGTGCAAATCTGCATTTATGTTACGATACTCTCTCACATAGTTTGTTTGTCTGTCACACTTCTGCATCTTGCCAAAACTGTTAGATACAGTCAGGTGCTATAATTTAGCAGTCACATTCTTGTAGTTTTAGGTAGACAGGAACCGTGTTTCTGTTATGGAAATGGTTGCTCAACCATGACTAACGGCAATGTATCATTCATGTTTCTATTTATACGAAGTTATTATTGGCTACAGACTAGGAATTTGTAAGCCAGGCATAATTGCTGACTTAGGAGTAACTCAACTAAAACTTACAAAGATCTCAGGAGTAAAATTCTTGGTAAGTTTTTATAACCAGGCTGCACCAGCAGTGTGTGTGTAATGCACAGAGCTGTATTTGTCAAGTTTCTACCGGGGGGAGGGTAGGATCAGAAATTTGACCTCACTCGTTTGATGGTGTGCTAGGAATGTAGACTAGAATTGTTAAAATTGATAAGATATGAATAAACATAAACTGGTATCCTCAGACATGCAACGCAGTAAATTTCACCGATCTACACCACGCAGCCATGAATATGCAAGCAATACACTGCCAGTTAGTGATATGATAATGACAGTTGGATAATTGATCCATACTCAGCTAAACAGAGGGGATTAGAGGTAGGGTGCGGTTACAGGGAGTTGGAGTCGACCCCTTTTATTTTTATGAACTTCCTGAGGGGGCTAGCAGTTCTGTTTAGGGGGTCGAACACCCCAAACTACTTGGCAAGTACTGCCATGGTAACGTGTTACATGTCTGCTGGCTGTCTTTAGTGTGGAGTCGGTGTATGATGTCAGTCGGTTGGGTAAACTTATCACCAGTGCAAAGTCTGCTCGTTGTCGACAGAGATTTGCAGCACCAGTTTTACTCTACGATGGCAAGGTTGTCAATGCATGTAACCTTTGGGGAGTATAGTAATTAGTACTGGACTAAATTTCTAGCAAGTGGGTCCCGAGTCATTTTGGGCAATAGCCCTTTCAGTCTCCCAAAGAATCCAAGATTGTCAGAGTACCCAAAAAGTGAATCGAGTTGGATTTGTTTCTAACCATATTACCCATCTCTAGAACACACTTGGCAGTCATTTGCATTGTGGCCGGCACTTTAACCCAGACCCTGCTGGGGGAACCTACTGCACTCCCTTTGTTGCTGTTTTTTTTTGGAGGGAAAGAGTGGGGAAGTGAAAGGGAGAGGTAGAGAAGGGAGAAGGAAGTGAGGTTGAGGGAAGGCAAGGAGCTCAAGAGTGCTTTTAAGACAAATTCTTGGCTACACCTATGTACTGGGGCAGGCAGCAAGCATCATGACATGGAAAATATTAAAAGGTGTGGGAATGTGGAAAGTTAGTCTTCTTTCCAGCTGACTATAAGGTTTTTGCAGAGCCACAGGTGCCGATGCATTTTGATGAAATTTTCAGTAACAAAACTGCTTCTTGTAGCAGCATTTTAGCTGGCAGTTGTTGTTTGGAACTTTGGAGATTGTTTTACATGTGACAGCAGGTACTGCTGTCTTAGCCATTGCAATTCTGTCTGACTGTCTGTCCATCACACAGGTAGATCAGTCAAATATGGTGCAAGCTAGGATCATCAACTTTTCACGGTCGGCTGTCTGAAAGACTTTTGTTTCAGGATCAGTAGAGCTTTTCCATAAACTCGAAAGGGGTCACCCTTACTGAGGGTGTTAAATGAGAGGTGGGTAGGAAAAAATTTGCAATTTTCAGCCAATAAGCTGCTGTATCTCAGAGACGTTGCAAGATAGGGCTGAGGTTACTATTAATCACTGATAGGAAGTCTTACACTGGCTTTTGATTGGCACCAAAAGCAATGACTTTGGATGACCTTGAATGTCAAAATAAAGGTTTTTATGTATTTTTTTATGATTTTTGGCTGCGACACACATTTCAAGAGCGAATTGTGCCGAAATCACTAGAGGACAGTCTAGAGGACCAGGACAACCTGCAGATGAAATTTTCAGCATTGAACAGCGTTTTCACTAGTTTAAATTTCGCCCTCTTGAGTTCAAGGAATTCTTCATATGAGTGTGTCAAACTTGGATACCCCTTTCAAAATACTCGCATCAGTCACCCGAATGGCAGCAGCCACTCGAGATGGTGGTGCCATCTGGCGTACGTGAATGCGTCATACCATTGTCAGTTGCTTAGATTTTGTTTGCAGTGGGCCTTCAAACATGCACCACTGTTGTGCATTCCCCTTTGCTTAGGGGAACGCACAACAGCGGTGCATGTTGCGTTAGCTGGGCTTTCTTGTAAGCTTAGTTGGCAACCAATGCAGGGCATGCAATTCAGGCAGCTGATACAAGCAAGTGCGCAGCAAATGCAGTCAGCAGAAAAGTATGCAACGGATGCAAGTGAAGCAAGGACAGAAGCAGTGTCAGTTCTTGTATTGCATTTGTTGTGTTTATTGGTTTATTGCACTGCGTCCGCTGCACATGTTGCATGTGTTGCATTGGATGGAATCTAGGCTTCACATTTTAGTGATGATGAGCATTTAATACCGTATCATTGTAGCACGTCTGTCGCAGTGCAACTATATCCGGTGGTGCGGAGATGTACGGCCGACGAATGATTGACATTTTGAGTGGAGTGGAGAACCAGGCAGGGTCTTCAACATCAGCTGACAGATACACCACCAGGGATAGGTCAGCCCTTATCAAGCAACAGCATCGTAGGTTAAACAGGCTGCGGGTCGGAGGCAGGAGCTCACAGATTTCTGACACAGTTGTAAATTTCTGACAAAGGAGACAACCTTATGGGTGTTCAGAATTTTAGTTTAGCTCCGAAATTTCTTCACATTTGAGGGGGCCTAGCCCTTGTTGTTTACATTTTTGGGAAGAAGACATTTTTTCTGACAGGCTAAAATTTAGGGGAGAGTTGCCTCCTGCTTCCTGCCATGTTGCTGTCTGGTGACACTTAATCACCCGGCATTTAATCGTGCAACAGTTATTCACCAATCTGTGATCAGTTGTGCATTTTCAAACATGCCTATAGAGACAGACGATGACCAGGACGTGCATGGTAAACATTAGGCTACGACTCAGCCATAGAAATGTGGAATCATTATGAAGCGGAGGCAGCGGTCATCGCAAGCAGAACAAATGCAGTTGAGGCTTGGCATTTTGGTCTGCAGGCACTTTTTATTAATGTCACTTATCACTATCCAACATTGTGGACTTTGTGGAATGGATCGAAAAAGATCTTCAAATGCAACATTCATCATTTCTACAAGGAATTTCTGGTGCACAACCTTCTGTCACTTACATGACATGTGATGCATAAATAAAGACAAATGCCACAATTTTTTCTCCCAAAGCGATTGATTGTGTCAAGTTGTTAACGTGTCCATGGACATTTATGTCTTTATAAGATTTTATATGTGTAACTGTGATTATGTTGTTTGATAATTGTTAAGTGATTATATGTTGGTGATTAAGTGTCGTGTGATTAAATGTCTGATTATGGAGTGTTTAATGATGAAATGTCTTTAGTGTTTAACTGTTGGGTGATTAAATGTCTGCATGTTTAAATGTCAGGTGATTATATGTCGGTTATTAATTGTCGCGTGATTAACTGTCGCGTGATTAAGTGCTTGTACACCCCTGTTGCTACTCAGCAACAGATCTGGTCATGGGCTGGAAATGTCTGCACTATGGTTTAAACAAACATCCACACGGTTTTTTTTATATAAAAAGCCTAGTCTCGTGAGTTTTATTAGGTTTAGGTTTTATGGGTTAGACCTATTTAAATGGTGCAATTTAATAGGTTTTCCTGGTTATTAGCAGTTTTAGGTTATATTCGAATGAACAGTGCTAGATATTGTCTATGTCAAGAATGGAATTTTTTTGTGAAAACTGTGAAAAAAACGTTTATAAATGTGTGTGCTGGTGCTGTGCAGTGAACATGACCGAGTGCGAGGTCAAGATATTCGGCTGTTGCAGTTCTTCAGTGTGTCCTACATATTTGACTTGATGCTTGAAATGAAGAAAGTCAAGTTTGGCATGAAGTTCGTTTGACTCTTGTAGTATCTTGTGTTTCAGTTTCTAGTTTCCTTATATATCAGTGTCCAGCAATTTGACAGTTTTCAGGTTTGTTGGCAGGCTAGGCTGGGTTGCTATTAAGTGGTTACATTTTAGATGGGTGACTGTCTGCAATCTGCAGATGGGTGACACTCTTCGTGTACAATTTGCCACCAAGGTTAACTCAGCCTTACCATCCTTCTGGCTTAGGTAAATTTAATGGCTGGGCACTTTCGCTTGTGTCAGGTAACACTGTTGATCCTATTTAGCAGGTGATGCTTCATTGCTCTGAGGTAGGTTTCCATGAAGAGTTTAATACACTTAAACACTGTTTTATCTTTACAGAGTTGGAGAGTGATGATTCTGTCTTGTGCTTTAATGTCAATAATTTGATGCAGCATGCAATATGAAACTATGGACTTCGAGAACTTGGAGAGGCATATGATCTTGAGAGATTCAGACAGTACTTTGAAACAATCATGTTGATTTTTTACTATTGCAAATAGCAAGCAAATGTTCTTTAATGTCATCTACTATATCAGTTTGCTTTTTACTTACATATATGTTTACTTTTGCTCTGTAGTGTCACTTCATCGGAGAAGGTGGACAAGGAAAACCGTTACTCTGACTTTCTTTTGTCGTCCATCCCGTATCCAGGCTGCGAGTTTTTCCGAGACTGGAAAGAGAGCGGATATCGAGCAGAGGGTCTTGTGTTCGACTGGCGACAGGTAGTCATCATCATCATCATCATCATTATCAGTGTTTAAGTCACTGAAGCATGTGCAATTTACAAGCATGTCCAATGTACGTAACAGTATAACAGTGAAAACAGCAGGAACAACTAGGCACAGACTGCTCTTACAGTTTCTTGAATAAGAAGCAATATATGTCGCAGCATTAAGCATATGACAGTGGAACAGAGAAACCATTTATTTCATGTCAGACTATTTTGCAAAGTGCACCACTGAGGGACTTGATTTGAGTTCAGTTCATTTCTGTTGCTTTGTAACAGAAACATTTATTGTGCCATAACAACATGAACATGAGCATCACTACACGGGCACTGTATAGTCACAAAGCGGTGGGATAAAAGATATATGAGTTTTCAGATGAGTTTTCAGGTGGGACCGGAAAACCCACGTGAAAGCTGCGGAGGTGATGTGTTTTATTTTTAGCAAATTTTAATATCTTTTAGGATCGTTTTTTATATAAGCACGATAGTTGAAGTGCATCATCATGGATTTATATTTGTTTATTAATAGATTATTAATTTGCATTATTTGTACATTTCATAAACCACAACAAGGCATAAGGCATGTATTTGATGTTTTGCAGGGTTTTGTGGACTCGTATTTGGAACTTCCATCCAGACCATCACCACCTCAGCATGTTGACTGGTATACCTATTGTGTAAGATCAGCTTGTTTGTTTTTTCACAGTTTTTTGGACTTGGACACTTAACTCCGTGTAATGGACATCGCTTGAGTTATTTATATTTATGTGGCCATTTTAATTAGCCACATTACCGGTCTTGCTATCTGTCTGTCTGCCTTTTTGTACAGGCTTCTAACTGGAAAACAAAAAGTGTGTCACAACCAGTGATTAGAGTGGGCAACACACTGGAACTTAAGTGACCTACATGTGTAGAGTCGGCATGGGGTTCTTGGTGAGGGGCAGCAAGCCACCCCTCCCTATCAGCAGGGGGCTTGGGGAATGCTTTAGTACTGAGTTTAGGGTGGAGCACATTTCTGTAGAGCTGCATGTCAGCGAAGCCCTGATGACTCGAACGACATGTACAAGGATAGAATTAGTGTCTATTTTTTTGCAAAAGAGTTTATTACAAAGTGTTTGTCCAGATGTTGAAATTGTTCATATTGAATATTCATAGATTGCGATTGACTGTATTGTTGTCATTGTTCAGCAATGGGATCTTGTGACGTTGACACAGAATTACTTGAAGCTTTTGATTCACTACTTACGTGAAGGTACATTTACTCCACAACAGATTCCATTTAGTTTTGCTTTCTTTTTTGGTCTTTTAGAGAGATGAAGCATTTTCTTCATTCTCAGCACACGAATTAGAAGCTGATGCCATACTGGTAAAATCAGCTAATTTTTGCACGCCATGTTACAGATTGGCTGATAATAATAATAATAATAATCTGACTTGTAAAGTGCCAGTATGTGGTAAAAGAAAGACTTCAGTGGCATGGTGGTATGTCTGCTGTATGCTTTATGGGTCTAGTTATTTTTGGCAATGGATGGCCGCATACTGCGCCATGGTATCATTAGCTCATGGCAAGCAGTTGACACTTTTGAGATTTTAAAGTGTTTCTGGCCATGAGTCACTCATGCAAGCAGCAATGTAGCAAGTACCGGACTTTGTCTTTACCTGTATCAGCTAACAAAATCTGTTGTTAATCTCATCACTGTGGGGGTGGTGTAGGTGAGGGTGGCATGCTGGTGCACTGTATCTCTGGGTGGGATCGCACTCCGCTGTTCATCTCATTGCTACGGCTCTCACTGTGGGCCGAGGGCGCCATTCATCAGTCTCTATCAGCGCTGGAGATGCTCTACCTGACCGTCGCATACGACTGGTTCCTTTTTGGGTAATTTCTGCTTAGTTGTGTAACTTTTTGATTGCGGTAAATGGTCCATTTCAACCTTGCTTAATGTTTTATGTGTCAGGCTTGCAAAAGCTTGTTGCAACAGTTTCGAGTTTTGTCAAAGTGAGACTGATGTCTGATGCTGTCAAAATGTACACAGTGTCCCAAAAACGTCCCACTTTGTCATTATTCATATCTTCTCGGGATAAATTTTTCACAGAATGTGCTGGTAATAGAATGTTGAAAATCAGTCAACATTTCTGAAAGATTGGACGTTTTTAACTTTTTAAGATACTGTTAATGCAGTATAGCTAATTCTAATGGATCTTGAAATTTAAAAATTAAATTTTATGTTCAACGGTACTGATTTTTTGTTAGATTTTTAGTGTCAGATTTACGACTTACTGGTGGGGTATATTTTTTCTCCTTACTATATTTTCTTCCATTTGTGTTTTCTACCAGCCACTGTTGTAACCAGTTTTATTCGAGTTCTAAAAGTTGACAAGAAAAAGAGAAGCAAGTGCAAAATTTTATTCACATACTAATCGTTCAAATTTTAATTTTTCAGACCATTTTTGTATCACTTCCTGTAGGTTACTTATTGTAGTCAGTTACCATTTCTTCATTTCTAGATTTCAAATCATTTACGTGATTTCACCGAGTTCTTATGAGTTTCCTGTAATCTTTCAGCTGGTACTCATACTTTGTTGTGTAGGCACAATCTACCAGATCGTCTGAGCCGAGGTGAAGAGGTTGGTGATTGGCGATTATTATTGTGCACTTCTCCTCAGTTGCTAACTAGATAATTGTACATATAATTTTATAATATTATTCTTAGTAAAGCTGGGAATAGTTATCAACTTTACAGAAAATTAGGTTAATCTAGCAGTGGTAATCGCCATAGAAAATGCATTTTTCTTAGCAGGTTTCTCAGTTATAAAGTTACAAATTGTTCCAACTGACATCTAATTATTAGGTGTTTTAATCCAGTTTTGTACCGGTAGCCATTTTATAATTTGTACTTTGCATTGTTTTTTTTGGCAAAATTAAGAAAAGTATGTTGCATAGAGAAATAAAACTAGTATCGTTATTGTTGCTGTCAGAGACACTGTGATGACTACTGCAACTGGTACTTTTATTAACTTAACTTTTCTTACACATACTTTGTTGCCTATGTTTTATGGTCACAAAATAACCTAGGTTTTACACACGAGTTGTCATTTGTGTTGATAGAAATACACTGTGAACCATAACAAATGGGCCATCAAAGTTTTGTGCATATCTTTGTTAAATGTTGATCTATTATAATGATTCTTTTATTGGCACAATCCATGCAAAAATTCCATCATTGTTCAGCGATGCAGCTAACTTGTGATAGGGTATTTAATAGTCACTTTATTGCAAACTTTTTACACACTGTGCCGGTCAAAGAATTTGCAGAATTGTTTAATATTTAGCAAAGATATGAAGAAAAGTTTGGTACCATGTTTTTATGGTTCACAATGTAGAATAGCATAAATGTGTTTAGTGATGTGCTTTGATTGTTAGATCTTTTTCTTCTGCTTCGATTTTCTCCAACACATCACTAGTGAGGAGTTCAACATTACACACAAGTTTGTTTCATTATTTTTGTTCATAGCATCGCTAATACTCACTTACTGTGCTTTTCTATAATGCACCCGTTCCAATATGCTGCATAACATTTCTTGCCCATGTGTTTGTTTTGCATTAAACTAGAAAAAAGGCCCAAAATTGGTTCAAACGTTTCCCAGTGCAGGATTAACTGGTGTGCTAGTTTTCACCACTAAGGGTTGACGGTTAAGTTTACCAGACGTCAAAAACCTGCGAAAAATGCTGCATGTCTGACAAGTTTCTAAATAGAATGTCAAAAAATGTCATAAATTAGCAGAACAAATCAGTCAGGAATTAAGATATGTGCTAAGTTTCGTCTGCCTATTGATTGCATGTATTTTGTGGTTTTAGACAGAAAAGTTTAAAAGTAATGTTTTATGTTTCTATCTCTTTTTTGTATGTTTTTATGTATTTTGCTCCTTCATGTGAAAAAGACTGATATAGAGTTATGTATCACGAGTGAATCAGAAATGTGTAGTGGCAGAGACTAGGCTGACTGTTCACATTTACTATAGGCAACGTCAAACATTTTTTATTTTTAAACTATGCACAATAGTGCTGAGAAGTTTGGCAGATTTGCAGTTGTATGAGAGTTAGTTCTGGACTGAAGTTGTGCTAAGGCTGAAAACTTGCTGCTACTATTTGTGTTTGTCTAATAATTAGTCTGAACTGAAATCGTCGATTGTTATGTATAAATTTCAGAAGACATAAGCGAACAGCAAGCGGAATGGACCCGGATGGCATTGTTGCAGGTATTCTCTTTTGTCAGTTTCTGTCTTTAGTGTACTCAGTAGAATCTTGTGTTTCTGCTGCTGTTATTACTTCTGCCAGTATTCTTACTGCTACTGACAATAATGCAACACCATTGGCTCATGCTTCCACTTCTGTGGTTGTAAAGCACTTTGGGTCACAAGTCTGTGGTGCTGTAGCATCAATTTGTGTCAAGATAACAGGGATGGCTTGGTGGTGTAACAGTTAGGATGTTGGACTCAGGATCAAAAGGGCATGAGTTTAACTTCCAGTTGGGACGCTACCAGGTGGTTCCTACCTGGACAGGTGACAGTCTTCAGACAGGTAAACCATCTCGGTGTATAACACAACCACTAGGGTCAAGCTTCCATCCAATTAGTGTAGGTATATCGAGTACCGGCCTGTTTGGTTGGAGTTTAAGGCAAGTAAGTAAGTAAGTAAAGTGTAAATTTTTTATAGTGTATGCTCAAAAAAATCTCCAATACTAAGGTGGAACGCATTCACCTGTATTGGGTGGCAGGTAATGCAGTGTGATTCCACGTGGTAGGTGACGCTTCATAGCTCAGCAGTAGGTTTTCAGTAAAGAGCTATACAGTACACACAATTTTTAATTATCCTTTAACGAACCAGCTGCCTGTGTGCAGACTATGACAGTCATGTTGGCAGCAGTTCCAGTGTGAGCAGCATTGGCAGCACCAACAGTACACGTAGTGGCAGCAATGACTCACAGCCAGTCCACTTCCATCTAGCCGGCACTGACGACCAAACAGCACACCTGGACAGGTGATAATGATTGCTTTCGCTTTCAGTCATTACTTTCACTTTTCTACGCGATAATGTCTTGCTTTCACTGACTACTTTGACTTTCACAGTAGCACACCTGAGCAGGTGATGATAATTAGCTTAACTTTCACACCTGATTACTTATTTCAGTGATAACTTTTGCTTTTTTCACTCTCAGAGATAGAAAGCACACCGGAACAGGTAATAATGATTATGCTGTGAAAACGGTTTTGGTTGTGGCAGTTCGGACGTTGTTCTCCCAAGTTTTCAGTATTCTCGTCAGCTGATGTTCGGTTTTGATTAATGTGTCCATTTACCAGGAAAGACCCGCCATCCAAAGAACCACCGAAGGTGACGTAATACCAGCCGAGATGTCATACAATCTACTAGATAATGTTTGTGCATGCATGTGCGTTGCAGCATGGAGTCCAGTATAGCAACACTCACGTTGTCGTCAGTGAACGGCCGCTGTCGTTCTTCACCGTCTGTTGTTTATTACGCGTCAACACACAGAGGCACGTCCCCGTCCAGCGCTCCCACAGTCCGTCATGATGCCACGTGTACAGTCCTTCATGGCACCAGTCCAGTCGCAGTGCCTCTGAGGTCTTCACTGCCTCCTCACGTTCTCTCCAGTGACGTCCGACTTGCTTCGTCCGCTGCAAGCTGTGGCAGGTCAGTCACAATAGTCACAGTTGTGGTCGTGGTCTTAGTAGCAAAGTAGTAGTAGTAGTAGTAGTAGTAGTATAGTACTAGTAGAGTGTGGCCATCCATTGCTTGCGACAGCAATGGACCCATACTAGACATACCATTGCCCCAATCAGTCACATTAGGCCTTCACTACGTAACCCGTAAGCTACTGCTCATTTCCGATCCTGCTGAGGGTAGGAGGCTAAGTTGATCATGCCTCTGAGGTCCCCACTGCCTCCTCACGTTCTCTTCAGACGGTGAAGTCTGTCTTGCTCTCATTGCCAGCTATAGCAGGTCAGTCGGTCCACTGCATTGGCTTATTTAGGCAGTTGTCCCCCTCTGCCATACAAGATTAAGGAAATTTTTTGTCTTAAACTTCATGAGAAGTTGTAGTTTGGGGTCGTCTGTCTATCTGTACTTTGTATTTGGCAATTGATCATTGGAACAGGAGGACTTTCATCATCTGTCTCTCCGTCTGTCTGTTTCGCTGTACACTTGTCTATATGTCCGTTGCCTGTGTCTCACTGTGTTTGTGTCTGTATGTCTGTCTGTCTGTGTCCATGTGTCTGTAGTTGGCAGCTGGTCAGCAGTACGGGAGCACTTCCATCGTCTGCTAGTTCCGGTAAATCGTGGACGTCCGATCAGAGTCAGATTGACGCATTACGACATCAGTCAGCGATGGCCTTGTAAGTTCGCCTCCTCAGTCTGTCTCTCTCTTTCTCTGGCCTAGTTTCATACAACACAATGCAACGAATGCAACAAACTCAGCACTAGAATAGACATTAGACAATACACCGTTTCTATTCTTTCTTTTTGCCTTTGCATCAGCTGTGTCCGTTGTGATTGTTGTGTCCTTTTTTCATCTGATTTCCGTACTGTGATTCCATACGGCAAATGATGCTATGTAGCTCTGGGATGGGGTGTGATTAGGAGCTATAAAAATCTTTGACCTTTTAACCTTATTATTAGTACTAGTAGCAGTACTGAAATCAATCTAAAAAGTAGCGTATTACTTGTAGCAGCAGCTTTAGGATTACAACAGTCACGGTTAAGAGGGGCCAAAACGTCTGTATAGCTGTTTATGGAAAGCTGATTGCAAAGCTATGGTTCGCTGATGATATGTTCAGATCATGTCACGACAAGACTTCTCACGAGTCAATACGTCAACAACGGCTGGACGAAGTGCGTCGTACATTCACGCATCTCTATCGGCAATCCCTGGTCGACAACAGTAGCAGTACGGCTGGACTAGCAGCCTCAGCGTCTGCGCAGGACATCACCACATCAACTACCGCTGCTACTGTAGGCATCATCTCAGGACTGCTGGAGAGAGTCGGCCTTCGTGCTGTTCGAAGCGGCTTTGTCTGATAATTGTTACACATCTTTATGCAGCACGAGTCGTCGTAGCACAGTGCCTCTCTCTTAGCCTCTTAGTTCAATCTGCATCCCACATCCTAATGGATGCATTGGGCCACAAAAATTTCTTGTTTTCGTGTGGTTTCCTCACGTCACTGGTTTCTCCAAGGCAGCGTTTTTACTTTTAGCCCTATGCCTAACACCACTTCGAGGCTTGATGGTTCTTTTGTTGGGGTTTTTCTTTCCGTTAGGTCAGAGTGGACTGTTTACAGTGCCGTTGAGCTGCTTTGAAACCCCCCTCCTGTGCATGGCGTTACCCGTGCCACGGCGAAGAGCACAGCTGGATTGTGTGAACTGTGAACCTGCACAGAACGGTGGCATTTCTCGGCATTCTATATCTCAGTACAACCAAGATAAAATAGCACTTAGCTGAACTTGACCATTAACACTGTTTACAAATTTATATTAGTCAAAGAATGTAATCATTTCCGTGCCATCTGTCTTTCTGCCATTGTCAGTGGCATCCTGGCAGGCGACAGAAGAGGGGGGGCATTTGCCCCTACATTTTAGCCTGCCGGAAGATTTTCTTCTTGTCGGAAAATTTTTTTCCAAAAAAACATAATTTGCAGCTTTAAATCCTCATTGGTGGGGTGGAATTTCTGGCCAAAATTGAAAATTTGAGCACCCATCATCATTTCTCTTCAAAATTTGCAGCTGCAGCTATATGTTGCAGAGTTGCAGCTTCCTGCTCCGTCGCCACTGGCCGTTGTGATGTTAGTTTCAGTTTTTTTTGTTGTTGTAGGCCTATGTGCCATTTTAATTGCTGTTTTGGACAAATTAGCTGCATGTTATATTCAGTGTATATAATTTATTAGTGAATGGTCTTAGTTTATTTTATGTTATTCCGTATTTAAGGCCTACTTGTTATAATCAGTAAAGTCTTGTTATTTAGCATGATTTAGCAATTTTTTGTGTATTTTTCTGATTTGCTGTATTACCGGTACATGTTTTGTTTTTGATATATATTCAGTGTTTTTTCTCAAACCAGTTTTCACAAGTCTTGCACCGTCCTGTCTGACATTCGTTGATTGTAGATACTCTGTATATCTAGGCCTATAAACTGCTTTGTTTTCGGCTGCAATCTGGTTAAAAAGTAAGGACAGAGAGGAAATAATTTTTGTTTTCATTTTTATTTCATGACATGCCATGTAATAAAAATGAAAATTAAAGCAACGCATAAAAAACAAATTGACACACTGAGCAGTACACATGAGGAATACTGGAAAGAAACTGCAGCATAGCAGACCAGTTGCAAACAAGCTTTTCTCAGTGAAATTCTGAAACAAGCTAAAAAAAATATAATTCTAGGGACGGATGGAAACGGTTAGCAAGGGAATATTTTTACGCCTTGTTTGATCTGGATTTTGATCTTAAACTTCACCAAAATTCTTTTACTTGGTTCTTCGGTCACATTCCATTCCTCCAAAAAATAGCAAGATACGTCCACAACTTCGCCAGTTATTGAGCAGATAGAGAAACGGACAAGCAAGCTCACGCACACACGTACAAACATAACCTTTGTTTCCGTGGAGATAATAATTACACAGTTTGACGACAGAAATGTCACATCACTCATTTCCACGCAAATGATTGAATATACAACCTGGAAAAATTCTAGTTTTTTGGATAAAAAGTTATAGGTTTTTGTGAGTTTTTACGTGCGAAAGCAGAATGCTTCGCGCGTTTTTGCCATCGTCTGGGCGTCCGTCCGTCCGTCACACTCGTGAGCTGTATCAAAACGGTGCAAGCTAGGATCACGAAATCTTCACCGTGGACTGCCCCAAGGTCTCTAGTTTATCGTGACAAAAT
>Ga0209367_1000491_pt1 | contig 39651 bp, 29 predicted proteins | sample WorMetLIZISLAND2_FD_187412 | JGI IMG/M metagenome (GOLD analysis project Ga0209367, IMG submission 187412) | Marine gutless worms symbiont microbial communities from Max Planck institute for Marine Microbiology, Germany - Olavius geniculatus... ...
GAGTAACAAGGGACAGCACCAGTTGAGACAAGCAAGCTTGTATTCACGATGCATTATGACGTCAGCATTACATCACAACTAGCAAAGAATATTTAACTAACAGCTATATTTTGTCCATATATTTTGAATTAGCATTTCTTCAGCTACATCTGGTAAAAATTTCGTGTAAATTGATCATCATTTGAGTGGATTATGAAAGAAATAAAAAGGGTGCCCGTTTTTTTGAAACACAGTGTATTAGAGAGGAACGACAATAGGCAAGATTACCTTGAGCATACTAAGAATCTTTATGCTTAGTTCATAATCGAAGTTGAGGTATTTTGAATGCGTCATGTCATATATAAAGACGAGCCCATTTCTTTGTGTGTCCAAACTAAATAGCACACAACATATTATTATTACGGATAACATATTTGTTCTTTCTCAAAGTAAAACATCATTCTACCGAGTAGCACAGTTTAAATAAACTATAAAATTTATCTGTGCGCCAGACTTTAAGCAGCAACATCATTCTACTGACTACGCTTCTCAAAATGTAGCATGCCTCTCAGATCAGATGTCAGCTAGTTTTTGGCCAATTTTTAAAACATTTTTATGCACAAGAGCTATCATAGCTATAGCGTGTATTAGCTACAGCAATTCCATCTGTCCGTCTGTCACAAAATGGTACCGTTTGGAGACCAGGTGAGATAGAGACTTCAAGTTTTCACCATATGACAGCTTAGAGTCTCTAGTATTTTGTGACCAAATTTCATGCCACTGGGTAAAGGGGTCCCCATGAACAAGGGGCAAAAGAGGGGCACCTGTTTGCATAAGTAAAGCAAATAATATTGTATAAATCAGATTCAGACATAGTTTGAGAAATAACTGGTACCTGGTATCTCTGAGACATAAACAGATGAACTATCTTTATTGCCACCAAAGCTAAATATTATAACTGCATGCCTCTTATTTAAACATGGTACAAAATTACTACAGTATATCATCCAACTTAATTATTAGAAGACAGAACTATTTTAAACCGATCATAATACTGGCCATCCACCTTACCTTACTGATCTTCTGCAATATCATAAATCCTCAGTGTCCACGCGCTTTTCTACCAGTCAGTTACTTGCAATTCCACAGCATAACTTATCCTTTGGTTCTCGTTCTTTTTGTGTCTCTGCTCCGAGAATTTGGAACTCCTTAACTCCTCAAATTCGTCAATGTCAAACCTTGGCTACATTCAGATGTCACTTAAAGACACACTACTTTCAGTCAGCCTTTTCTGCCACCTAGCGTCCATCGTCCTATGCACCCTGATTCTTTCTGAGACTTTGGCGCTTTATAAATCATTTACTTACTTACTTCAATTACCGTAACATCACTAATATTTTCTTAATGTTAAGAGTTAAATAATGATAAAGTAAAATAAGAAAATGAGTGAAGATCTGAGAACCTTTCCATGGCAACATCAAGCTGGAAGATAAGGGCATTAAGCACAGCCTGGTGTGACGTCTGACTGGGTTGGTGTAAACGAGCAGTAAACAGTGCAATTGCAGCACCGTTCATGTCTCGACCAGGCTACTCAAACAACATACAACAATGTTTAATTAAAACGTTCCACACTGCTTTGAATGCAGCACTATGCATCAAGCAATTAAACGCCACTTAATAAAAAATCATAATCTCTGGGATATTCTCAAGTACAGTTCTCGACTTCGCACGCAAGACGTCACTGCACCATGTATGCAGCCATCCATCTACAATGCCCACTGTGCAGCAGCATACTGGCACAATATGTACTGCTTTAGCTTTCCTGATGACATCCTTAATGCAAAATCTTCCTCAGATATCCCCCAGTGAGTGAGTGAGTGAGTTGAGTTTAACGTCCCACCCGACACAATATAGGCCATTTCAGAGACGACCTTTCCAGGCGGAATGCGCGTACACATAATAACGAAACAAAGCTCAACCTTTACAGAAAGTTTAACCTTTATGGAACACAAGCCTAAAAATTGTAAGAACTGCTAATCAGCACTTAGGTGCCCAAGAACAGCATAGCAAAAGTAAGGCAGGATGACCTCTATCATTCACCACAGATCACAAGACCCAGTCAACAGTGATACTGTTTGACCCATATTGCAGTACAATAATAACAGTGCTGAATGACACTGCAATACCCAGAAATTCACTCAAGATGAATCCAATGTCATGTCGGCCACCATGAAACACTATACTGTATTAGTATACCGGCTGGTCCAATCAATTGCACCCAGTGTGCTATGAGCTGGCAGTTAGTACTAGTGGACTAATGTACCCACTCAGCATGCTGGAAGGTCATCACTCACTTGAGAGTACTACCTCAAGCACTCAAGCTCTCACACACTCACTCATCTGCTGACCTCAAGTAAACATTTGCACAAGATACATGCCGCCATTTTACAGAAGCTTTTGACATCCACTGACAGCGACATTTAACCTTTTGCTCTGAAAAAAATGCCACAGCAGGGTCACTCATGCCAGAATTCGGCTTTTTTCTGGGACACTGTATTCAAACTTAGAAGCCAGTATACGACAGAAAACAGACAAATGGACAGATAGATGGACAAGATCTACGAAGCAGCTCAGCAGAACAGCCGTGTAACAAAATACACTGCATCTCATGTGGCAGGTTTATAGCCAAATCCCGGAAAAAATAAACTTCTGATAACAGTACGCCATACGGGTACTGTAAGTGCAGAACATCTACCAGTGTTACACCCTTCCGGTTGCCTAACCAACAGTGCCAAAGCACTGTACATTTTCAACGCGCAAACAGCCTAAGTACAATAGTACATATCAACAAATACAATAAAATGGACTGGTATGTCTGGTACTTACCAATACCGTAAGCTTTTCAGAGCAAAGTTCATGACGAATAGATTCCTCATATGGATCGACCGGCTTTATGCCTTCTTTACGTCTCATTGTCTATAACAAATGCAACAATATCAACATCATACATGGTCAAAAACATCTCTTACAAAAACATCTTTTGCTACAACATCTGCAACAACTAGAAATTTGAGGCAAAGCCCAAAGTGAGTCCGCCCATTGCCCTAAGTCCGATTGGGGGGGACAATTTAGGTGGCTCACATTCCCCTCGTAGCAAAGCCATGTGGCCCGAACTCCAATGCATTAGCGTACGCAGAATGCACAGTGTTGACTTAGAGTAGGTAGACATTAGCCAACTAACCGTTGTTGTTAGTGGACCAAAGTTAACCCAACTTTTTTTGTTCAATGCAGGAGACAGGTAGTTCATAACGCTATTTACCGCTTGTCGACTTCTCCAACCAATCCAGAGATATTCGCCCCAAAAAATTTTGACCGGCATTATATAACTCAGCCTTTAACAAACTAGGACTCCATGGTGAAAGAAATATGGTCATAATTAGTAGCAAACGAACAGGCACTATAAAGATTTACATGCAGAAAGATCAAATTGCCAATAAGCTTCAAAACCATCAGATTGCTTGTTACTTGCATCATTACAAGTTAAAGCACGTGAGAATACTGAATGATACGTCGAACTATGCACAGAATTGTGCCGACATGCCAAGTCAACTGCACAGTTGACAGACCTCGTGCGATCGGTAAAGCTCGAGAGCACGGTGCGTGTCAAACTTCCTTGCCATGAGAAACTTGACTGCGGCGTTCCATTGCACTGGGGTGTTGTTCTGATCGACCTCAACCTGCAGCTTGTGCAGCTCCTGCATGAAGCTCTTCACCAACTGCCGACACGGGTGACATTCAGCGCAACATTTACCAAAGTTACTGAATGTTTCTACAAGACTACCTGACAAGTTGACAATGTTATGCGACATTCAGGGGTGAAGTAAAACACCACACCAACTGCAGTGGCCACATCAACCGCACCGGCACTGAATATATGATCAGATCAGATCAGATGGTTAAAACTAACCCTGAGCCTAACTCTAATCACAACTCTAATCTTCCGCACTTGATCTGGTGCTGATGCAGTCAACCTGGATCTGGATAGTTAGTCGGCAGGGCTCCAGAACTGGGGCATCACACAGACAGGTGGTGTCTCATCAGTTCAACTCTACCGGCACCTCATGTTTAGGGTCACATGACCAGTGCAACATTTACCTAAGTTACTGCATGCTGTGACATGATTACACAACAAGCTGGCGATGTTATCAGTTAACCACACGACAAGTAAACTAAAAGAAACTACACTATAAAATATTCTACAAACTTTTCAATAACAGAGTTAACATTAATTGTATAATCTCAACATTTGCCAGCCTGATAATGTGAAATATTCAGCAGTCTGTCGTGGGGCTGATTAGGAACAGGGTTAGTTAATATTATAACATTTGCCAGTGTGACATTTTCCGGGCTGTGGTAAGTGCGAACCTGCAAATTGGCAAAAATGTAAGCTGCGGACCAAAACTTGCGAACCGCCAGTGCAGACCAGAGGGTAAACTGCGGACTACTAAAATGCGGACCCCACGCACACTAAATGAAAGATGTGCCGTAACGTGTATAAGCTTACTATAGCATTCATATTTTAGGCGCCTGACTAAGTGTTTACTTACATTCTGCACGCCGTCCGATTTCCAGGTCTAACTGACACAACAACTGAATGACAAAACTCAGAAGAACACCATAGCAAGTTAATATTAGGCCTTGCACAGTAATCGTAATGTAATCGTATTCTAGTTCTCAGCAGTAGGGCCTTATGATGTCACTGGTCAGCAACAGTGACAAGTGAATGACGCCGGAACAGACTTCAGCAGTCCAACACACATGGTGTGATACCAGACACTGCACTGGTCGCATTGCTTCTAGTTCACGCGCTTGGTTTTCCGACCTCCGGAAACACGCACCGGTGGCTCAGTACGATGGCATTGACCACGCATTTTGTCTCACAGTGACTATGAAGCACCACGGACTGTCTTTGGATCGTCAGGCTTCACGTTGTCACCCTGATCGTCATTGTAACTGATCCTCACCAACAATGTCCGTGACAATATAGTGGATCTGCGTCTGCTGCTGGCACCACATCCATGCCGTCAGCACGTGGTCGCTTGCGCCCGCTCGTTTTATCCGGCTTGCCTTGAACCAACTACTGTGAATACTGTAGACACGTCTGCCAGTCAGGCATTGAGGGCAATGCAGTCGTTCTGAATGACTTGCTGGGCTCTTTCCGATGTTGTCAGCTGTGTAACATCAGCAGCAGCTGCGTCGTCGTCTGGCTGCAATGTCGACTCAATACAACACGCAGTGAACAGTCAACATCATTTTGTTTATTTTATTCACATTTATTTCACATTTCGTTTATTTCATTTCGAAACGAATGCTTTGTCTAATGTACTTATAATACAAACGTCAGCAACATGGAAGAAAGACTTATAGATCTTATAGCAAATAATATTAATGCTAACCAACGATTAAACTGCAAAGCTGGTCCACAGGTTTCGTCTGCAGTTTACACGCTGGCCGGTCTGCAGGTCCGTATTATACCCGTGCCTGCATTTTCCTGACATCCTCACCCCAAGACCAATATGACCAAAACTTAAAAAATGAGAATGTTAACAACTGACTCACTGGCAAACAGTCCATTACGTCCCCAAGTAAACACAGATGCTACCAAAGCTAGTTCACACTGGGTTATTTATTACCAACAACGGAAATACTCGTATTTCATTTTACTTCCTTTCCTGTAGCAATGATCCTTCAACAGAGAGCATCAACCTCTATCGAATCACTGGAATTATTGAACAGTACTAGCCTTTATATAGTGGTGACTAATAAGCAACATGAAAGACTGGAAAGACGCCACTGCCAACACTCACCTCCTGTTCTACGGTAGTCAGGTCTGCAGCCATTTTACGACGGGTTAATCATTCGCCAATCAACTGCAGTTTGTTGTAAATACAGTGAACGGGGTCAGACAGCGATCAGCCGTCTGTCATAAATGATGAGCTTCAACGCCAGATCATCATCGCTAACTTACATACGCTGATCAATCACTATTTACTACCAGTTCCCACCTCCATTCATTAAAACCCACCCATCCGGAAGAGCAAAGTCCAACTGACTGACACGGCGTGACGTCTGCCAGTCGGTGTGTCGTTTGCGTGTTTTTGTGCCGAGCTACTGTCGCATCTACTAAAGCCCAATTTCCATCCAATGCAAGGCCTTTGCGTACTTTTTGACGCGAGAAAAGTACGCAACAAACGCAACAGCCAAAATGCAAAGATGAAAATATTGTGTGTTGTGTTGATGCTATATAGGCTTATAATCGATTGTAAAAACGCCAATCAACCGTTATGAACTTATGGTAGCTTGCAATAGGCCTAATACGCACTTTCGTAGCCAGAGAAGTGGTGCACCTGGGCACGTGTTCCCCCATGTAGAAATCTACCGTAGTTACTCAAAAAATGGTGGCAACATGCATCGAAACACTTCATTTTTACACCCAAATATACTAAATTCTAGCTTCCTCAGACTTGATCGAGTCCTGGACACCCTACGCAGGCCTCAAGTACCCACCCACCCCCTTTATCCAGATCCTGGCTATGTGACTGCTAATGCCTAATACGTATACTGAAATAAGTGGTAATATTCCAGTGTGCTAGTAGTTAACTATGACACATACAACAGAGGGTACAGCTGTGCTTCTGCGCTTTTCTGGCTAATCCAATCCAGATTAAATCACTTTAACAAAGTAAACTTTTACAATCATATATGTGGAATATAATTTGACTATACATAATGTAACAATGTGCCTCAGACTCACTTGCAACACATGGCACTATACACCAAGTTTCAAAAAAACACTGAAAATCTTTTTCTCATAACTTTGTCAAATTTTCATCACAAAGATAGCCAAGATGATAGAATTATGTAAAGTGGATATTATCCACCTCGGCTAATTTATGTCAACGCACTACGATGTGAAACAGATGTGCCAAACTGTTACATTTTGCGGTGATTATTTGTACCCAATTGCTCACCTTTGCATCATCGAATCAACACAGGGTGCCACGTGATTTATTAAATATAAAATCGTGGTATTAAATATTTTAAAGTGAAAATAGCAGACAATAAAATAGCTGACTGATGAGCTTAAAACATGTCTAATTGATGAGTGAATGCAGTTTGATCAGTCAACCTTTGATTCCACTATCAGCCAGTGGCGTTGCATCCAAGCCATCGTGTCCGTGTATGCTGAACACACGCTGGGCAGAAACTCTGATAATTTGCAAGCGAGTTGTTACACAAACTTGCAATTCTGCCAAATGATGTACATTTTGCTCATTGAGTGCTTAATTAAGTCGTTACAACGTTTACTGGAGACAACAGCTCAGCGTTACAAAAAATTGAAGTATCTGTGTTTCACAGAGTAGAGCATTGACATCTTACATAATTCTATCGTCTTGGCCATCTTGGATTCTTGGTGCCAAAAATTATCAAAATCGATGAAAATTTGACACAGTTATGGCAAAAACAATTTTGACCGTTTTTTTCGAAACACGGTGTACAAATGGTTTTTGATTGATTATCGATCGATTGATGAGCCACTATTTCATTATTAATCTTTTAATCAGAAATAGCAATATACTATTGATCATTATTTCTGATAAATTTAGGAAGTTTAGATGTAAAAGCAATTTTCTTATTAAGCAATAAAGTTATTCAGAAACTATGTGGCCAAAGACCAAGGTTAGAAGCAAAATAATAATCAAAAACAGACATCACAAGTACCATATTATAGCTTATGAAATGTACAAAATAATGATAAATATACAGCTAAACACCTCCTCTCAATGCAACTGTTCAATGGCACACAGTTTTTGCCATACAACATTCCAGTAACAAGTCTAAAATACCCGACATGTTACCACAGACATGGATGTCCTGAAAGAAAATGATAACCAGAAATGAGGTTTAAGTTGCAACAGCTCTACTTATCAAGACATTGACTGCGACGGCTGAAACTGCACAAAATCATCTATTCACAATGTAGGACTGTAACTTCTCCCGCTAGTATTCAAAATTAAGAATAAACAGTTAATTAAAATACTTACGAAAATGTACTGCATAACAAATTCACTTAACACAAATTATGCCATTTTGCTATTAATAAATACCTCCATGAAAATTACTTTTGACAAGGACTGTTTATAAAGTTAAAACAAAAACTACATGTTCAGTGTTATACTGATACACCACAGACAGCAGACAGACAAATGGCCTGATGAAATGATTTCTTCTAAGAGCACTGTCCGTAATTTTAGGATGCAATAAGTCGGCTATTTTAATACATTGTAATACTTCACGCATTTTGGTTACTTACTGACTGCCACTGCCAACAGGCCCATCACCATACATCGCGTATTATCTAAAGGATTACCATCAATTTACTGTTCATTTTGTATGTGAAAATTTTCACAACAGTTAATTGTTCAATTTCCAACCACTAGCAACCAAACCACTAGGTTTGTCAACAGATGATGAACAAGTTCTAGAAACAGTCAGTGACAGGTTTCATTTCTTCAACTTCTTTGACTTGTGTTCGAGTTCCTGGACCTCGGCCTCCAAATCCATGCAAGCTCGTTCAATCTCATAGTTCTTACTCACCAAACCGACCCAACTGCAACCCACATCATACACATGCATGTCAGTGTAAGGCTGCGTTCACATAAAAACAAGTACGAGTCCAGCACCATCTGGGTACTGCAGCATATTTCAATGGTGGTACAGCAGCCGTTCACATACATACATGGACGATTTACCTGTAAATTTCACTCGTACAAGTAGTTTTTGTGCAGGGTGTGTTTTTATCCAACCCGTGCAAAGTAAACTACACGTAAATAGCACTGATACAATAGCAAAAAAGCTATGGCGCATATCTGATGTCAGAACTGACGTCACTGAAAAACTGTTCATCATTAGAGGTGTGCAGTTAGTAAAAAATAGTAACCTTCTGGTGGAGTGGAATATTGTTGTTTTATTCGCGAAGCATTTCCTCGATTCGATTTAATTCCATATGGCCAACAGGCGTTGAGTTATCTTCTTGTACAAGCGACCGTAAACACTTTGCTCATACAAGTGAAGCTTCTACGAGCCGTTAACCGAAAACCACCATCGAAATACACGATGGTTACCAGAACAGTGCCCAACTCACACTCATGTCTATGTGAACGCAGCCTAAACCAGCGGCGTCAATTCAAACTCTATTTTTTGAGGGGGGAGCGCAAAATTTGTCTGCAAAGAAAAGACACAGACTCACTCATGTTGGTCCAGAGGCCCAAGTGGCCAAAAATGATGTCAAAGGCCAACGGAAAAAGTGAGGTTCTTAGGAAGATGGAAGTAGTTCTCAACCCACCAGATAAAAAAAAATCTGGCAAAGTGCTGTAAGCTCCCCTAGCAGGACTGGTATGAAGCAGCAGCTGCAAAATGCATTCTAGGCACAAAAAAACTCACAAAATGGCAGGGGTAAATATACCCTTGCCCCACTGTTTTTATGGCCACTCGGATCAATGCCCCTGGTGCAAACAATCATCTACGAGGATGAAACACGGAGAAATTTATCAATGTTATAATGCAACAACCATTTTGTGTAGAGATTTTCATGGTTCTCCCTAAAGAATATTTATAACTAAACATGGACTGATGTCCAAAAGGCTGAAAATTGAGGCACAAGACCGAGAGTAAAGGTAGGGTTATTAGGAGAGCCGGCCACTACCCACCAGCTAGAGGCAGAAGTGTGTTCAAAATTTCAAGTTAGGGCTGACATATGAAGTAAGTGGGTCGGGGGACAGAAGTTCCCATTGGGGTTTAGGTGCAAAGCTTCATTAAGGAGTCTAGGGGACCAAAGTTTTTTGAGTATAAGAACATTTTTGTTGCAATGGCATAGCTAGGAAATTCTTTAGAGGAACCAGATCCAGAAGGTCTTACCTATCCCATTCCCTTCTTTTCCTTTGTCTCATTCTTCCCTTTCTTTTCCTTATCTTCCCCTTTTTACCCTCCCACTATTTCTCTTTTCCCCTTTTCTCCCGTGCTCTTCACCTTTCTCTCCTCTCCTTCTCTTACGAAGACTCCTGAATTTTAGCAACTTCGGGATCTGGAGGAGCACTGTAAGCTCATCCAGCGAGGTCCAGAGCTGGGCCCCAGCCAAAATCAAATTTGGTGCCTCAAAATATAAGATCTAGTGGCAACAATTCCAATTATTTTCCAGAGATTCAACTGACCAAATTTAGTGCAGTTTAAACAACAAAGGCAAAAAAATGCAGTGCCACAAATTTAAATGTGGGGGTACAAATAATATGCAAGCAAAGTGAGCAGAATCTTTTTGTACCCTGCAATTTTTGTTCAGTTGCTGAGTTTAGGGGGAAACCAGTTTGGCAACTCTACATATGCCCCTAAGAAGTACTAAGGGAAGCTCTGTAACAGCAGCCGAACATTTGCAAATGAAAGCACCACCGACTCAAAAAAAACATTTGGATATCTATAATGCTACGTATGATGCAAAATGAGACAAATAACTTAAATGTCTAACTGTCACTAGAAATACTTATAATACAGGCGTTTTGATGACATTTGCTGTAAAAAAAAGATGTGTAACAGCGTACCTCAATGGTTTAACAGTATTAAAAGTTCTTTAACTTGCTGCGTACCCAAGGTTTTGCAGGTGCCGGTGGACCACCCAGATGGCTTCATAACTGAACAATAGTTTGCAGTGTACTTTACGTCAGCAAATAGAACAAACTTAGACTAGGGACAGAAGAATCTAAAACACGTTGAAAATTTTTGCGACTTTTGATGTACCCTAAGCCTTGTGCAGCATGTGGTGCTGCATATGTCGAAGCAAAACCTCTAACGCCACTTGCGCCAGAACTATCATCTGAAGAAATAAAATAAAAAAAGACCCAAAAAATCACAGCGAGTTACTCTTTACCTTTCTTCCAGCTGTTTCAACTTTGCCCCAGCCTGTGTCTGCTCGTTCTTCCGCTGCCAGTTAATCTCCTGTATCTGCTTTCTATAATTATACATTCAATAATCAGTATCAGGATTATATAAAAAAAACTGTATTAAAAATATAATTGATCTGCACAGACAAGATATTTTACATAAAGCCATTTGTACGTATGACCACTATCGCTACTCGCTATGCTTATTTCTTAGTCAATGTAGTAGTAGCAATCTTGCTCACATCTTGCACCATTTCTGAGGCATGATCACCACTTTTCCACACATCTCAGCTAATGCTGCACTCACTGCGAACTGTCTCAAATTTCTGAATAAACCTTAGCTTGGACAGAGGAGCATTTTTAAGCAACATGAGAGTGACGACCTCGTTATTCTATCTTAGGTCGCTTTGGCACAACATCATCATCAGCAGGAAGATAGCTTGCCATGTTCCCACACAATAGAAATATTCTAACTAAAAAAATTTTCTTAAACACAAAATGCTTAACTGCTACCAACAGCACCGTCGATTAAGATGCCACAAAAAGCTGCAATTTTTCGACAGACACTGCAAACGTCAGACAAAATTCCAACAGCAAATTTCCAAGAGAAGTGATAATTAGTGCACTGCTCTATGTTTTAATGCTGCCCATAAATTTCCCAAAAATGGAGGTTTTACCCCAAATTCTGCACAACTTCACAAATCTTTTTGGACAATTTTCCACGATTCCAATTTTTTTGGGGGGCGGTGGGGGTTAGCAATCGCTCTCAGCTCCCTGCCTCCCCAACCACAACACCACTGATTGCTACAGAATGTTCTAGCAAGTCTTATGCTAATAATCTGCAGTGAAGATGTACTTGAGATCAATGAGTTGTTTACGCGCTGTCTCAAGCATCTGCTGCAGTACTGTGTTCGACAGCTTCCATGCATCTGAGCCATACTGAGACATCAACTCCAAGTTCACTATTCTGTTCATCAATACAATATGAATATAATCAAAAATTTAATTAATCAGGGCTGCAGAAATTAACAATAAAATAACTGATATCACTTTTTCAATCAACTACACTGTGTCTCGAAAAAACATCACCGACATTTTCGACTGTAACTTAAAAACCATTTATCAGATTTTGACAATTTTTCGCAAGAATATTCCTGACACAACTTGCCATCAAATGACAGTTCAGTTGCCCACCTCACCCAACGTTTGTTTCTGCACTACCTGGAGAAAACACAACTAGCGAAATATCACTTTTTTATCCAATGCGACATGATTGATTAATTAACATAATGCGTAAAAAGACATTTTGTTCACATTTCTGACACTTTGGCTGACATTTCGTACAGTTGTCCATTTTTCAACCACCTGTAGTAAAACTGCTTGAAGTGTTTGCCCACTATGCAAACACAGGCAAGGAGACGCTTTCTCCATTCATTGACAGCAGTATCGATAATGTTCTGCTCCAGACCAATCCAGGCTGCACCAGTCGCTTCTTGACTTCACAAACATTCCTAAACTTCATCTGGTAGACACACTGCTGCATGACAGTCAAACCTTGTAATACACCAGCTGTTGGTGCCCACAGATTAGAACAGATAGAATTTATCAACGTTTTTCATTCATTTTAACATGTATTATGCTTGGTCTGATTTCCCCAAGTAATGCAAAAGCAGACGTTGGGTGAGGTGGAAACTAAAACATTTAATAGCCAGTAGTGTCAGAAATATTTCTGCCAGAAATTATTAAAATCTGCTAATCTTTCTTCAAGTTACGACCGATAATGTCGGGGATGTTTTTTTCAGGTTTTCTGTTTATTTCAACACATATTTCGCTTGATCTGCTTTCTCTAAGTAGTGCAGAAGCATACATTGGGTGAGGTGGGCAACTAAATAGTCATTTGATGACAAGTTGTGTCAGGAATATTCGTACCAAAAATTATCAAAATCTGATAATTGGTTTTAAAGTTAGTCAAAAATGTCAGGGATGTTTTTTGAGACACAATGTAGAATTCAATCACAACTTCGGACTTCTTAGTAGTCTAAAATGACCAATGATGTAACAGTTGTAATCTAATTGTATTTTGTTCAAGACGCATCATCAAGATTTCCACTTGCATAGTGCCAGTCTAATACCAGGAGTTGGTGAGTTTGTGTACTGCCACGTCATCACCACTTTTACAACTTTGCTTTAGTTATTATTACTATCAAAAATTTATCATTATGATTGTAAATGCCATTTAAATGGCGCAAATTCGAAAAAATGCAGCAAATGTGCCAAGTCAACTGTTACAGGCTGTCAGTAGCTTCTGTCACGAAGAATGTTTTCAGCTAGTTGAAGTTAATCCAGATCATGCAGAAAAATAACATTCAGCATCAATGCAGTAACACGGTTAAATTCATACATGTTTAAAGTCATATATTCCCCCATCAGATACATTAATAATGGCTTACAAGGAGAAAGAAACAGACCGCAGCGCTTGATGTTCGAGCTGTGCATTTGAATTATCGACACATTCCTGCCACGCCGCGACGTCGTTCATGCGTCCAGCTGTGGGCTGCGGCAATTCATATCTACAACAGTCATCAGCTACACAGCATATAAAGAGCTCAACTATTTATTTAGATAAAGCATTCAAGTGTCAGTGATAACTAATTCCATGGCTGAGCTCATGCAGCATTGCCTATCTACAGCATTATGTCTACAGTGAGATAACACGTTGTTAACTCCAAGGTTAAGGCATAACGAAACAAATGACTAACGATCGATGACCATGGAAAAAGTTTGCAAAAAGTAAAAAATCGTCAATTTGTATAGCGCATCCTCGCAAACATGCCTCTAGTGCACTTTCGTCACTAATCAGAGCCACCGGCCACACAGCCACTGTGAGCAGACTGCAGACATAAGCTGGCGCAGCGACCGGCTAGGCAGCCCCAGTCGGCTGTACAAAGGTCCCTACCTTCTGTAACCCATATAATGGGTTACTGCTCATTTAACCGACCCCGGAGAGATGGCAGGCTGAGTTGGCCTTCTTGGCTGACTGATAGTGGATGCTTTACCCACAGAGTGGTCAAACGGCCATCCATAAGGTATGTTTCTACACCATGTCCGGAAAAAACCAACAGATTTTAATAATTTTCGACACTAATATTTCGGACACAACTGGCGATCAAAAGACTGTCCAATTCTCCACCACGCCCACTGTCTGCTTCTGCACAACCTGAGGAAACAACATCGATGAAATATTGCATTTTTGTAATATTATGACTGTTCGGGTTTTCCCAGGTAGTGCAAAGCAGACATTTGGTGAGGTGGGAACTAGAATGGTAATCTGATGGCAAGTTGTGTTAACAAGAAATATGAGCTAATGCTCACGAGACGCGCGAAAGCCTATAGCAGTTCCGGTTCAGTATATTAGCTGAAAATTGGGGTGTTCATGCTAAGTTAATATACAAAATACCAAATTCTCTATCTGGATCGCATAACGATAGTGCCATGCAGCTATTAGGTAAAAATTTGGTAATCCTAGCTTGCAACGTTTCTGACTGATCCACCTGTGTGACGGACGGATGGACGGACAGACGAACAGACAGATAGACAGACGGACAGAATTGCGATGGCTAAGATGCGATGAAAGCAGCATTCGTGTGTAAAAATGTAACAACTCAATCAATGCCGTCAATTGGCATTAGTTAGTGCTGGGCGTTGTAAACCGATTCCTGACGTGGCAGCACCATCGAACAAAATATCACAAATTACGCTGTAAGATATGCAAGCCGTTTCACCAAATACTGAGCATCAGAATGTACTAAATAATAAATTATTGCGCTCACAATACAACGAAATCATACAACAAAAATTTCTGTCGCTGTTTGAGTTAGATTTGCAGGAATTTGGGATAAAATACAACACTTTTATTACAGTCATGCCAAAGTGCACATAACGATAGTTCCGTGGCTCCACCTTGTAAATGATATAGACTTGTGTCGCAGCCCGAAATCACCAAAAAATCCATAAAACCCCTTATTTTGGCGTTCAAGGTCATCCAAGGTCATTGAATTCGGTAGCAATCGAGAGCCAGTGTACAATTTCCTATTAGTGATTACTGATTAATAGTAACCTAGGCCTTTTCTCGCACCGTTACTGAGATACAGCGACTTATTGGCTAAAAATCACAAATTTTGCCCACCCCCTCTCATTTAGCACCCTTGTTCGGGGTAACCCCCTTCGAATATGGAAAAGCTTTACAGTTTCTGAAACCAGAGTCTTCCACGCAGCCAATGGTAAAGATTTGGTGATCGTAGCTTGCACCATTTTTGACTGATCCACCTGTGTGGACAGATGGACAGACAGACGGACAGATAGAATTACAATGGCTAAGATGCGCTGAAAGCAGTAGCTGCTTTCACGCGTAAAAATGTTTGCACTAACAATTATTGAAACTTAACCAAAGCACCATTTAACAAATAGCTAAAAAATCTTGAAGCAATTATAATGTCTAATGTTATGCATTGCAGGTAACAGCAATAATGCAACAAACAATAACAAACACTAAAGGTCCCATTTAGGCAACTTTCTGCAACCCCCTCGTAAGTTTCTAACGTAACCACAGACCTGACGTAAAATAGCACAAAATGAAAACAAATGTTTAGTAGATACCGTTTCATGCTCAACATGTCCATTGGCAACCTTGCCTGTAACCGTTCAAATTCGGTTTTCATAACTTCAGTCTGAAAATGTCGCAGACACAGCACAATGTACACAGCATCTGTAAACACTACACCAGAAATCAACCAGTTAACAGGGGTGCATAACTTCTGCCCAAAAAGTGGGGGTTCCGATTTCTCCACAGAGCTAGATTTGGCAGGTGACCATGGTGTTTACCGCTATGCATGAACTGGCTAACCCAAAATAAAGACCCTATCATGAAGCTTTTTATCTGAAAGAACAAAACTGTCCAGTGACTCAGTTGTGGTGACACACAGTAATTATGGGGAAGATGTAGGGGTGAAGACACCACTGCCCTGGCCAAGACTGAATTTTACACACTTTAGGAATCACACAAAACATGTGACAAGAGGATACTTCTGCATTTTTTGCGGCATTTCTAATATGAACCACTGATGTCTATTAACTATTAATTAGCTAAATTCTGATATGTATACTGTGTCTCAAAAAAACATCCCCAACATTTTTGACTGTAACTTGAAAACCAATTATCAAATTTTGATAATTTTTGGTAAGAATATTCCTGACACAACTTGCCATCAAATGACCGTTCAGTTTCCCACCTCACCCAATGTATGCTTCTGCACTACCTAGGGAAAGCAGATCAAGTGAAATATGTGTTGAAATAAACAGAAAACCTAAAAAAACATCCCCGACATTATCGATCATAACTTGAAGAAAGATCAGCAGATTTTAATAATTTTTGGCAGAAATATTTCTGACACAACTGGCTATTTAATAAGTGTTTTAGTTTTCACCTCACCCAACGTCTGCTTTTGCACTACCTGGGGAAAGCAGACCAAGCATAATACGTGTTAAAATGAATTGAAAAAACGTCAATAAATTCCATCTATCCTAATCTGTGGGCCCCAACAGCCGGTCTATTACAAGGTTTGACTGTCATGCTGCAGTGTGTCTACCAGATAAAGTTTAAAAATGTTTGAAGAGTCAAGAAGTAACTGGTACAGCCTGCGTTGGTCTGAAGCAGAACTTTATCCATACTGCTGTCAATGAATGGAGAAAGCATCTCCTTGCCTGTGTTCACATAGTGGGCCAATACTTCAAGCAATTTCACTGCAAGCAGTTGAAAAATGGACAACTGGATGGAATGTCAGCCAAAGTGTCAGAAATGTGAACAAAATGTGTTTTTACGCGTTGTGTTAATTAAGCAATCATATTGCATTGGACAAAAAAGTGATATTTCCCTGGTTGTGATTTCCCCAGGTAGTGCAGAAACAAATGCTGGGTGAGCTGGAAAACTGAATGGTCATTTGATGGCAAGTTGTGTCAGGAATATTCCTATCAAATATTATCAAAATCTGATAATTGGTTTTCAATTACAGTCAAAAATGTTGGGGATGTTTTTTTGAAACACAGTCTAGTTTGATTTTAAAAACAGTAACCAGTGTGTTTTGGTTAGTCAAGTTAGAAATGGCACTGGTAGAAAAATTAAGGGCTTCCTGTATCCTCCACACACCTCAAACTGTGCAGTTTCCCGGTAAGTGCACGGACCATATCAACTGAAATACATTGGCTTACTGAACACAATATTTTGAGCTTTTTTAATACAACCGGTGTCATTCTTGGCCTTTGGGATTACAAACATGAAAATGTGGGAAGTCAATGTCATCCACTGGTCTGCTAAATAATCTTATTATTATATTAATATTTATATAGCGCCATTTGCAGAGCTTCATAGGTGCTAGCTTGTCTTTAAAAAGCATGCTTAAATTTACCTCTTGCATGCACACTATGATGAAGAGCCTGCACGCTGCAAAAAAGCAGATAATGGCAGTGCACAAGGAAGACAATAAGTTTATCGAACCAGATAAAGCCAATATAGTGTTTATAAAAACACAGCAAAAATAAATCTGAAATGAATACACAACTACCTCAAATGCATCATATCTTGCTGGGCCGATGGTGTCCAAATAGTTCTTTGTTGGGCGATAACGTCGCGTTTCTTCTTCAACTAACGCTAATGCCTATAAAAGCAACACAATTCACAAACATTTTGAAGAAATGCAAAGATTCACACATTTACACAGCTAAAGCGATACATTTTTACCTCAATCACAAACCAATCAATATTATCCAAGAAATTGTGGAACTTTTGGCACCAGTCCAAAGGAAGATACCAATTTAAGCAATATAACCTACCTACACAGAGTTATAATGAATCTTCACATTCAGTTTTGATGTTTTAATGGTAAACCAAGCAGATATTTTGAAATTTATCGACTTCATAAACCTTCAGTACTTTATTAAAAATGCAACACAGTGCAAATATACCACAGGGCAGCCATTTTCTGTTGACATTTTTGACAACGGTTGTGCAAATAAACAAGATCAACCTAACCCTAAACTCAAACCTGACCCTAACCCTAATCCCAAACATTCACACAAAAAACAATGACTATATTTACCGTGCACATGCACAATCCGTATGCTGTCACAAAGTGTTATTTACCATGCACAAGTTACACACGCTATGATGGCATATTTTTAATCAACTTCTTCTGCAGCACTAGGCAAAATTAAGAGTGCAGTTTAGCATTTAGCATATTTGGTAATAATCATTTGCAGTTTAACTAAAAGATGCATACTTTTAATAACTTTTGGGGTCACTTAGAGATGATCACACAGCTTGGTTGGTAGCTGATATTCGTTATTTAGCTTCAATTAATGTCGACATTTACTACAAAAAAAACCACCGCCAAGAATTCACACCAAGGTGTCTGTCCTTAGATGACATAATGCCACCCAAGATGTCACCCAATCCACTTCAGAAGTTCAGACTGTGCGCAGGTACAAAAGTTAACTGCGACTTCAGTGAAGTGCGCACAGTCTATGACATTTGCTGCGCGACATCGGACCATGCGTGTGCATGGTCAATAACGGGAAAGTGTACTTTGCGGAATGCGGAAATTTAAAAAGATGTATTTTGCGAAATTCTGCAAAAATTTTCCGCAGGTAAAATTCCACAAAAATACACCTTTTCGAAATTCCGCATTGCGCAATTCGCATTCCACAAAGTACATCTTCCCGTCAATAACACCATACCACAAAAACGCAAAAAACAACTAAGAAACATCATCGTGAGTCTGCTAAGGTACGTCATATTGCTTAAATCAGGGTATCCTACTTTGGACCGGTGCCGAACACTTCAAGAAAAAGAAATATGGAACGGCGGAAACTGCTAAGACATAACAGCGGAAAAATTCAATGTCAAGTCAGTTGGCTATACAAGGACATGTTAAATGTACTTTTTAGCAACTATTAATTACAAACTTGGCAAAATAATAACAGTGCAAAATGCGAACAAACGTACCGCTTCTCTAACGCCAGGTGCATCGTAACCTTGGTCGAAATACGGTAACGCATCAACGTAAACAATCTCGCTCGCCATTTTTACTAGCACAATGAATATTTAAATAACTCTAGGGCTGTGCACATTGAGCTGAAAGTTACTTGTTACTTGTTACTTACTTACTTGTTATTTGTAGGTAGATGGGCTGGTGAAGCGTCAGCTTTTAGTGCCCACATCGTTCCAGTGATCGTCCTGCCTGTTTTTGAACATGTTGACCGAAGTCGACTCGACAATATGACCTGGCAATTTATTCTATGTGTCGATGATTCGTTGGCTGAAGAAATTCTGCCGGACCTGTCGGGTTGTCTGTGGCTTGTAGAGTTTCATACGGTGGCCTCTCAGCTGACAGGATGCTGAGCGTGTAAAAAACTGACATTCGTCTATCTTTTCTTCATCGGTCATTATTTTAAACACCTCAATCAGATCACCTCGGAGCCTTCTTTGCTGGAGCGAATACAATCCGAGGGCCTCCAATCGTCCATATCATAAGGAACGTCCCGGAGTCCACGAACCATCTTCGTTGCCCTGCGCTGGACACTTAATTTTTGTAGGTATGGCGACCATGCCTGAATACAGAATGCCATGTGTGGTCTGACATAGGTTTTGTACAGTATCAAAAATTTATCTTTACTAAGCCTACTGAACTGCCTTCCTAATTGATCCAGCCCGGGATAGACCTTCCCTTCGAAGCTGCTTTGGTACACTATTGGCTAGGTTTCAAATTGTTGGTTACAATATTACACCCAAATACCTCTCTTCTTTGGTTTCGTCCAACTTCCAGACTTTTCCTTGGGTGGTCATTTTGTACTCTGTGTTGACTGAATGTCCGATATGCATTGTTTTGCATTTCTGTGGATTAAAACCAAGCTTCCATTTATCTGACCAACACATTAATTTATCGAGGTCATCTTGCAAAACGTGACTATCTTTCAGTGTTGAAATTCTTGTCCACAGCTTCGTGTCGTCCGCAAACATTTTAACGCTGGCTCGAATCCATTCTGGAATGTCGTTAACAAACACCAGGAAAAGTAGCGGACCCAATAACGATCCTTGAAGCACAGCACTTGTTACAGAGATCCAGTCTGAGTGATCACCCCTGACTTCCACCCTCAGTCCCTCATCTTCCGACCTTGCAGAAATGACTTTAGCCATGTTAACACTTTGCCATCAATGCCATACCCCACTAGCTTTGTGTACAATCCGCTGTGCCAGACGGTATCAAACGCCTTCCAATAACGGAGACAACAAGCGCATTGTTTCTGTTGTTAATTTTATAAAGTGTGTTGTTACAAAAGTCGTCTTGTTTTTAATTGTTATTCTTAAGACACTGACATTTCACAAGGTAGTGTAGTGACACATTTAGAGTGTGGTGGGATCTATAGCGAGAGTTTTACAGCAAATTGTCTCCTGGTTCTGACAGTGGAAATTTTTTTTAAAAATCGGTTAATATGTGGCGAAGTTAGGATGTATACAAAAAATGGTGCCATTTTTTGGCCCACCCTGGCGAAAAAATTTGAGCTAATGCTCAGACGCGCGAAAGCCTATAGCAGTTCGGTTCGGCAGTTTAACTAAAAATTGGGGTGTTCACGCTAAGTTAATATACAAATAACAAATTCTCTATCTAGATCGCATACCGGTAACGATAGTTCCGTGGCGCCACCTTGTGAATGATATGGACTTGTGTCGCAGCCCAAAATAGCCAAAAAAATTCATAAAACCCCCTATTTTGGCGTCCAAGGTCATTCAAGGTCATTGAATTCGGCGCCAATCGACAGCCAGTGTACGACTTAATTTCTATTAGTGATTAATAGTAACCTACTTTATCTCGCACCGTTACTGAGATACAGCGACTTGTTGGCCAAAAATCGCAAATTTTACCTACCACCTCTTATTTAGCGCCCTCGTTCGGGGTGACCCCCTTCGAATTTATGGAAAAGATTTACGGTTCCTGAAACTAGAGTCTTCCAGGCAGCCGACGGTATAAAGATTTGGTGATCCTAGCTTACACTGTTTTGGACTGATCAACCCGTGTGACGGACTGACAGACGGACAGACGGACAGACAGAATTGTGATGGCTAAAAATTGATAGGCTGATTAGCCTGGTATCTCGGTGCTTAGTTATTTTTTTATACAGAAACCTTTGTCATAACGATAATGTACTCTTTGCGGCGTATCTTAACAAGTTATGATTTGAATAAATTTTGGTAAAATGTTGCATCAGCAATGCGATGATATAGGCCTATATGAGTTCGCAAATCACTGCAGCACTCAGATTTTGGTGGTGATCCTATTCAGGCATCAGGATTCAGGACGATTTCTGCATGAACTTCTTAGACAGCTGGAAACCAGGAGTAAAACCCAAGGAACAATTATTGGATCCGTTGCAACGGTTGCATTGTGAATGACAGAACTGTTCTTGGCGGACGTTCGTGTAGTATGACTATAAAAACTCGCAGGGGCGGCGCCGGGCGGGAAGGTCTAAGGGTCCGGACCCCTAGCCTCCATGAGATTCGCGAAAATTTGAGCTTTTTGGATGGATGAAAGGGGCTGGGGCTAGCGGCGGTAAATCGACAACCACTCGACCTGGACCCCCTAGCTCTGAAAACCTGGCGCCGCGCATGAAAACTCGATGAAAATTCAGATAGGCTATACAGCTGCTGTTTGTAGGCCTACATCAACTTTTTTCGTATATAAAAACACCATAAAAACAGCATCGAACTTGAAACACACTAAAATACAGCTAAACATACAACTATAGCTGACAACGCAGTCGCTGAGTTAAGCGGGATTTCCACACAACACAAAGCACACAACATGCTCAACGTGTGCGCAAAAAACACGCAACAACAGAAATGTGGTCTCGGTTTCGACGTCTCGGTCTCGAAACGGTCTCGCTTCGGTCTCGGCTCAGAAAGTCTCGTGCACATCACATCCCTGTGCAACAAACGCAGCTGACGCAACGACCAAAACGCAATGACAGATGTTCGTGTCGTTGCGTCAGCTGCGCGTCACTTGCGTTACATGTCTGTTACGTAACGTATGCAATTGCATGCGTTGCGTTGAATGGAAACTCCGTTTAACGTGTCGACTCTATTTGACTAATGCCCAATTCACACTTTTACGACGCCGACGAAACTCAAACAGTTTACATTATTCTGTAATCGTTTGCTGTCGTCCATTAATGTTGCTACCTGTGGGCGACAGTGCAATGACGTCACTAACAGCTGAGTTAAGTCTCGTCGGCGTCGTACGTACGGGTATTGGTTATAACAACCAGTGGCGGTTCTAGCCGCAAAATCTGGAGAGAAGGCACGGCTTCGTGGCGAGCGTGGTAGCGCGAGCCTATAACGGGGGTCTAGGGGCAGAGCCCACGGCGAGGTTCGGGGGCAAAACCCCTATGTCCAGGGCAGAGCCTCTATAGTCAGAGGGTCATGGGCTGAAGCTGAAGCACTTTTGGTTTTTGGACGTTCAATGGAAGCTGCAAATTTGCCCACTTTTCTAAAATTTGGAAAAAGAAAGAAATCAGATATTTGTGTTATCGTTGCAAAAAATTTATAGGTGACCACGAAACTGGGGAGCCTAAAGCAAAACTGGGGGGCTGTGTCACCCCGCTCCCCTCGGCCCGGGCCTAAAACCGCCACTGATAACAACCTAGAAATCGGTCAAACAGCGAAGCAGGTTTGCCAGATTATCACAAGTCACAACCGTGCAATCCACACTAGACGACGACGACGTTAATGCCCCTGACTATAATAATGCTTCGCATCAAGTACTTAACACAAAGTTTTCACGACCTGTTCGAATCACAGCAAATATATACCAGGTAGACCCCCTAACGATTATAAACAAACAACCATCACAATCGGTAGTAAGCATAGGCCTACTGCGCATAACATTATTATGCGACCGTCTAAATAGCTGCATTAGACCTACGGGTTTTGCTCTTCCGTCTGTTTGACATGTCTGTCCATCTCAGAAAAAAAGCGTAAGCCGACATTCGGCTAAACTGGCGTGAACGTTTCAGGGGTGGCTATTAAGCACCAACCGGTGTGCCGATTTTCAGTTCAAAAGACCAAAGGCCACGCGGACAGCCGCATACCAATATGTCGACATTAGGCCGACGTATGTTTCTAATTTTTCAAGGCGCGAGACCGACATAACTGAACTGAACTGAACTGACAACGCTTAGTTTTTGACGAACTGACCAACGAGCAAGCAGTAATGCATTACAGTAGGCACCGTCTAACGACTAACGACTTCTGTGACTAATACACGTGCGCGTCACGCTGTCAGCCAATGACCAATGGGCTCGCCCTGCTCGCTCAATGGTCAGTTCGTCAAAAACTAAACCGTGTCAGTTCAGTTCAGTTTAGTTACGTCGCTCTGTACGAGCCTTAAGTTACCGTACTCAAGTGCAAGCGCGAAATATAACCATCTCAATTACGATTGTTCGCCAGGTGCTCCGTTTGTCTGTGACTCTCAGTGTCTGTCTGTCTCTCTTGTGATCAAAAACAATGTTAGTCTTTAACTGCTGGCGATTTTCAGTGATTTCGACAACCGAAAACATCTTTGGAATCTCATTCACAGACTGATATGTCGATCTATAGTCCTATACAATCACTACAATCGTTAGAAGCGTGAAACAACAACAACAACTTTAAGACACACGTATGGCACAGAGTATACCCTGACGGTTAGCCTATGCACTAGTCAGATAGGCACGTTTATGGTGGCAATTTGTTAATACAAAAATGTTGCGAGTTACGACGTAATTACTCCATACTAACCAGCATAATGTAGTTAATACGTTTAATACACGTTCTCATCCAATGCTGCATACATGTAGGCCTTACAGGCGTTTCATTCAGTTCAGCCTGTGGCAGTGAGTACGTCGTCGACTGGTGAGCACTGCAGTGCGCGTTTCACCAGCGACCAAAAATCTGAGCAGCGGCGTCGTGGCGGGAGGGGAAAGAGCAGGGGGGCAATAATTGCCCCACTTTAAATTTCTGGCTGTCGGAAAATTGTCATCAAAAAATGCAGATTTTTTTGTCGCGGCTAAAACCCCATTTTGGGGGAGTTTAGGGGCAAAATTGGAATTTTGAGCATACACAATCTTGTCGAACGGAAATCTTTATCTGTCTGTACGTCGTCCGAATTCTGTCCGAAATTTGCAGTGCGTCTATCGAAAAAAATAATTTTCCGCCCCGCTTACTTTTATAGGGTGTTTACACGATCTAGCAAACATCGAGCTGGCTCAAGTAGGCGTATTGGAACTCCGCCCCTTGACTCAAATGTAGGCCTAGGCTAAGGCTCTTAGCCCACAGCTGATCACGTGATAGGCCTTCCAATTACAACCCGCCCGCCCTGCTAATTAGCATGCTAATTACCACAGAACATCGAGCTAGCTGCTTGATGTTTGCTCGATCGTGTAAACACCCTATTAAACGCACGCCGCCGGCACTGAGTTTGAGGGTGCTTGACGTGCGGTCAAACGGGTGTCTCGAAGTAGTCGTCTGCGTCCGAAGTGCCGTGTGCGTGGACCACAGCAACCGCATTGAAGCCGGTTGACCGTGCCGGGGCGGCGGCATGCGGCAGCGAGCAGCGCGGCAGACCGGGCGACAGTCCAGATGCACTGACGGTCGAGTCGCCGTCGTTAGACAGTGACGCCGCCGTCGCGTACACCGACGACGCACCGCTGAGCAGGGACATCCGCTCCGCGCTGGAACCACCACTCAGAAGAGGATCGAAGCGCTTCGGTGATGCAGCAGCAGCAGTCATCGTCGGACCGCCGGCGACCGTGCAGCGTCTGGGCGGAGACATGTACGACGTAGCCATCGCGTAGATGGACGACTCGCTATCGCCCGGACGCAGCAGAGCTCCCTCCTCCTGCAGCGCGCGGACCTCCGAGACGGCTGCGGCTGCCGCCGATGTTCCAGGTGGACCCTCACCGGCACGCGTCTGGTGGTCGCCCGTCGTCGTCTCGGCTCGTCGTGTCATGCGGACTCGCCGCACGGTTAGGTAGTCCAGATGCCGGTACAGTTCCGCCTCCGCGCGCTCGAGCACGGCCCGGGTCAAGTCGGGCGCCAGGGAGATCTGGTCGGCGGTCAGCGCGCGGGTGTAGGCCACGATGTTGGCGCGACTGCGCTCGATGCAGGCGAGCATGGACGCCGACGCCACCCCACCGTCGTTCCAGGCGTAGACGACGTCGTGCAGTGCCGCCACAAAACGAAAAAACCGATCGTCACCACCGAGACGGTTTGCGTTGTCGCGCACGCCGCACATGAGTCGAACGAGATGGCGCAACACAATCACGCAGTCGGCGACGCGCGCCTCGTCGCCCGCCGTCTCCAGGGTGAAGTCGGGCAGGCTGGATCGCGTCTGGATCAGTCCGGCGCTGACGCACAGGTCGCACGCTGTCCGGTAGACTGAGAGCGTCTCCCGCCAGTGAGCGCCAGCCAGCAGGTGCGCGTCCGCCTCCGTCAGACGCTCGTCGATGTACCGCACCTGACACAACGTCATGTTTACAGGCGGTGGAATTGTGGATATCATGCCAACTTCACACTTACGACGCCGACGCGACTCAACTCCGCAGTTGAGTCGAGTGGAATCGCGTCGTCGTCGTAGGTGCGAACTTGCCATTAGATATAACACAGCATAACACCAGACAAAATGTGGTAAAGAATCGGCATACTTTGACGCATGTTTCGGCGCACGTGGTGACGGCTGCAGTCAGCAACTTGGCATTAAAAAATTGCGGCCACACCGTTGCAGATAGAGATATAGTTACTGTTTACAGCCATTAGCAGCAACTCGTCATCGCTCTATCCAACCGTACTATCGCCGAGTCCCTACGACGTACCGTTCAGCCACAGCACATGGATTGCAGCCAGATGACAGATGCAGACAGACCAACGCTCGACCTAACGGTCGGCCAAAAATGATTAGCCTACTGACAATGGTAACTACGGCCTGCACGAACCTTGGCTCGCAAGTCGAACGCGCCGACGTCACTGTTGAGTTCGACGTCGGCCAAAACGAAGTGATCGCCTGACAGGCGCAGAGCGTCCACGTACGAGATGCGTGACTCCACGCGCTGTTCCAGGGTGATGTCCGACGCCCGGGCGGCGTCGAACCCCGCCGAGGCCGTCGAGCCGCCGAAAAACCTCACCAGCCGGCTGACCGTGGGCGCCTGGTCGTCGGACCAGACAGCAGCGGTGGTGCGTGCTAGACCACACAGCGTGCGGCTGAACGGCGTCAACACGCGGTCCGGACATCGACCACGTGCCGGCACCTGCAGCGCCAGACTGTCCAGCAAGCGTTCCACTCGTCTCAATGTCTCGAACGCGCTGCACGGGGGCGTACGCGGCTCCACGCCGCTGGGTGCCGCACAGTTCCACGCAGCGTCGTCAGGGGGCGACTCACGATGATGGCGCCGAAGACGGCGGTACTTGTAGGCGAGAACTTTGAAGGCGCTGACGTCACGGTACAGAGTGGCTGCGCGCATCGTGTCGATTTGGCGCAGCAGACGCACCACTTCGGCCTCGACCGGCCAGTACTGTGTCGACACAATGCCGCCGACCTTGTCACGCAGCTCGCGCCGCCGACGACGACCTTCGACCAGTGCGACGACCCAGCACGTCATGACGCAGGCGCAGACGATCGTCACCAGGCAGTTGACGACAACGACGATGTGCAGCGCATGCGATGACCAGTCGCTGGCGGACGACGCGGCTGACTGACCGACCGACGACGAAACGTTAGCCGCTACGCTGGCCACCGTAGACGGATAGAGGTCCATACAGCGGAAAACACCGCATCCGAAACGACAGTGGACGACGCATCGATGTCAGCTGCTTTCTGCATTTCTTCCGCCGTGTCTTCAAGCTGCATGCGCTCCGACATCTGTTACAACTGTTTTGATTGTATACAGACAACAGTGTTCAGACTTTTTAATTATCACGGCTATCGTAGCTGTGTCTTTGATGATATTCTAGGCGTACTACATAACCAGAATTCGTATGATTCTATTTGACTCTTGTTCCGATAAAAAGAATACAATTCCGTATTTTGCCGGACGCCATAGAGCGATAGAGATGCGCGATAGCATCGTTGCTGCCACCTGGCGTTTTCACGCTAGACGAGTCGGCAGCAGTAAAATAACGATTACGTAGAGGGTGCCCCTATCTGACGCAATTAGTTCTAGGGGAATCTCGTCGCTTAGCAGCACGTACAGAGCCTTTAGATTTCGTGATCCTAGCTTACACCGCTCTGATACAGTCGCAGAGTGTGACAGACAGACAGACGCCTCTATGACAGCTAAGACGCGCTTAGCATAGCTGTCGCGCGTAAAACCGAACTACGTTGTCGACGCATAGGCATACAAAATGCATCCACAAACGTATAAAATGCCGTCAACTGGACTTACCGATGCAACACGCGGCGTTCGGCGTTTCCAGGTCAAACTAGGCCATCCAGGACCGCATGTTTCCGTCTACTGTTATTGATCCATCTAGCACCGAGCCTCGAACACTATGTGCCAGCCAACCAGCTATCGATCCAACTTCTAGCTCCAGCCTATAGCGCAGGTTTCATTATAGGGCTACCTAAACTCCAACTAGGCCTACTTCCGGGGATTTTCTTTCCTCTACGCTGTGTTTTTTTTGCAAATGCTTAGACGATTTAATATTTAAGACCTATAATACATTTTTGACGCGCTACAGCTACGGTGTACAGCGCGTCTATGGCCTGATTGTCGTCCGTCTGTATGTAACAGATGTATTGTGGCTAAACATTGTCTTAAAGGAAAACTATTTTGCACGAATAATTCCCATGTGTCGAGGCTCTCTGGGAACGTGATTAGGGGGATGCAGTGCAAGGGGAACATTTTGACCGCCGTATTTAAGTATCGGTCGAGCTTTTGTCATGGTTGTCGTCAGTCTGTCTGTCCGTAACGGATGTATTGTAGCTAAATACAGCATCAATATAACTTTTTACACCAATAATTAGCCCCATGCCTTAAATCTAGGTGTGCAAAATCTCAGCGATCTAGTGCAAGGGGAACATTTTCAAATTCGGGGCTTAATAAAGGGGGTAGAAAAAATTGCATTTTCAATGGAAAACAGGCCACATTCCGGAAACGGTGAGAGATAGGGCCAATGTCGCTAATAAAAAATCGCATATGCGATTTTTCAGACGAGATGAAAATCATCGACCTTAGATGACCTTGAAGGTCAATGACAACCAGTACGGTCGGCTATCCTATCAACAGCTGGGCTTCTTGTTTATTTTTATTGACCACTATTAATCAGCTACACTGTGATCGGTTAATATGATAACAACATAAAACAATCTCAATTTTTAACGTCAATCATTTGTAATAACGTGTCACTATGTTATCCAGTTTGCAAAAGTTCTCTATCCAAAGTTAGCAGATTTTCCTATAAGCCGGTAAACAGACAGTTCTAGCATTAACTGCAAATAATTTTACTAACCACGCACCTCTAACAATGAACAATTTTACAATGATGTAAGTTCTGACGTCAAATATGCGCCACAGCTTTTATTATGCGCGAAAGCAGAATGTTTCGCGCGTCTTAGCCATCGTCTGGGCGTCTGTCCGTCCGTCCGTCACACTCGTGATCTGTATCAAAACGGTGCAAGCTAGGATCACGAAATCTTCACTGTGGGCTGCCCCAAGGTCTCTAGATTATCGTGACAAAATTTCGTGCCACTGGATGCAGGGGTTCCCCGAAACGAGGGCGTCAAAGAGGGGTACCCCCTAAAAAGACGTCATTTTGCCGATATTGGCTCGAATAATGTGAAAACGGTTGCAGATAGGTACATACATGCTGCATATCATAACAAGCACTGGTGACAGGCTTTTTGGATTTATCAACATAGATGACCTTGAACGACCTTGAACCTTTCAATAAGAGCTTTTTACTGAATTTTTCACAATTTTTGGATGCAGCGCACATTTCAACACTAAATTGCGACAAAACGGCTGGAGATAGACCAAGACAACCTGCGTATGAAATTTTCAGCATTCAACGTAGATTTTAGCAGTTTAAGTCCCGACCCCCTAGGTTCAAGGAGGCCGGCGCAGGTGGGCGTCAAAGACAGCTACCCCCTAAAAAGTGGTTATTTTACCGCGATTATCTCGTGTAGCGTGAACACGGTTGCAGATAGGCACAGACATGCTGCTTATCATAACAAGCACTGGTGACAGGCTTTTTAAATTTATCAACATCGATGACCTTGAATGACCTTGAACCTTCCCAAAAGGGGCTTTAGTAAATTTTCGCAATATTTGGATGCTGCGCACATTTCAATACTGAATTGCAACGAAATGGCTGGAGTTAGACCAAGACAACCTGTGTATGAAATTTTCAGCATTAAACGTAGATTTCAGCAGTCTAAGTCCCGATCCTCTAGGTTCATGGAGCCCGGCGCAATTTACCGCAATTATTTGGTGTAGCGTGAAAACCATTGCAAATAGGTACAGACTTGCTGTTTATTATTAATTTTTGTGATCTTCTGCTGCAGCACAAAATTCAAGAATGAACTGCAACGAAAAGGCTGGAGACAGACTGACAGTTTGCGAAGAGGAACTGCTACAGGCTTTTGCGCGTCTCGTGAGCATTAGCTCAAATTTCTTGTAAATTATATCAGTGCTATTTACTAGCAATTTACTTCGCACGGGTTGGATAAAAACATGACCTGCACAGAAACTACTCAGATGAGCAAAATTTACAGGTAACCGGTACTCGTATGTATGTGAACAGCCATCACTGAAATACATGCAAACCTGTGTTTGCCAGAACTCGTACACGGAAACCCGTACAGTGCCAGACTCGTAGTCATGTTTATGCGAATACAGCCTAACTATTTGTGCACAGTGACTGTACAGATAAACAAGGAATAAAATTCACTATGAACTGTTTACTACAAACCAGACATTCAGCACAAAACCAAACACTAGCTGAAAATAACATGCAAATATATGTACACTACCACAAGAACTGAGACATTCGAATTAAAGAATCAAGCGTCATTTTTTGTTGGTACTAGTAGTTCATTTTTCTGGTCCAGAAAGCTAAGGGTCTGGAGTAGTGATGACAAGATATATTGAAAATGTCGATATATCATTTTCGCTAACGATATATTGTATCTATCGTATCGTCGGAAAAATATAGACTTTTCTATATATTGCGACATTTTTGAAAAAATGCGATATTTTCCACACTTTTACGATATTTGCCTCAAATTTTTCACTAAACTGAGTGACTGGAAAGAAAGATTACAAATGCAGCGTTTTAGTAGTGTCGTAATATAATTACAGTTGTAATTATTATGTTCAGGGTTTTTCCAAAGACACATTTTTATTATCTAAGTAAAGCGTACTGTCTTGCTCAGTGTTCACGTTTTGTTCATGTGCTTGTATAAGATTTACATGCAAATTATTTTACAATTATCGACATCAATATCGCGATATTTTGTATAAAATATCGTATCGATATTGTATCGAAATCCTGATATCGAGTCATCACCAGTTAAGTGTTTTGCATTCAGATTGTTAATTTGAGCCAAGTCATCAACTGCTGATACAGGAAAGCAAACTGTCATTGGTCAAAAATGAACAGTAATGCAATGTGCTTAAATTCATGTTATAAAATAACTAGAGCTGTCAAAATGTTAATTTTTTTAATGCATTAATTAATGCATTATTAATGCACCCAGGCCCATCAAGAAGGAGAGTAAGGGGTAAGTTACCCCGGGCCCTGCAACGTTTGGGGGGCCCCACATGTCGAATAGAGAAAGCGGAAACTGCAGTTAGTTATTGCCCCCCTCCCAAAAAAAACTTCAGACGACAATTTTGAATTTTCGATCGACAAGAGCTGATGCCATAGCTAGCATAGAAATCTATTAGCCTGTCGTCTGAATAATTATTTATTTACAGTAATGATGAAACAGCAACTACAGTTTGGTTACTTGAATTCATTTGATTGTCAAATAACCACAGTTTAACAGATATTGGATTTAGTAAATTAACATAAATTCACATGTGTATTAACTTTTTAACGTGCGTTAATTTATTAACGCATTAACACGTTAATTAATGTGTTAATTTGACAGCTGTAAAAATAATACGACAAACCACAGAAATATTACTGGTAGCCTTAAAGACGTGTGGATATTGAACAAATAAACAGAAATACACAAAGTCACAAGACCAAACTCTTAAAATTAAATATCAGTGCGAGGTAATCACTAATCAGTTCTTCCATCACACACACAAAAAGTAAAAAACAGATGTTTATGTTAATCTGGCATGACGAGCAAGTTAAATTAAACAATCACGAACCTCATGCAACATCACACAGAATGATATACACCGACTTCACAAAGGCAACTAAACACGTGCTGTGTCCCACCCAGAGCACAGAGAGGTGCTCATCTCCGCCTCATAGTCCATCGACAACATAGGTGAACAGACCACCGCGGTCTTTGTCCATGGTTCCTACTACTCTACAGAATTCATTTTCCCCGACTTTCCAGGACAAAATGAATCATTTTCCCTGACTAATATGTCCATGAGAAATCCCAATGTTCGTTTTCAATCATTTGTAATCACACTAGAAACATGGGCGGGTGAGCAAATTAAAAAATTGGAGATACAAATAATATGCGAGAAGCAAGCGGAAAAAAATTTGAACTGTAGTACGCAGTTTCTGCAGCTTTGTTAACTTTTCACCTTGGTACTTTGATTTTCCCCGACTTCCCCTGACTGTAGGAAACATGTTGTCATACGGCAGGTTTGACGTCAAAGCTACCTTCTATCTACAGAAATCAATTATGCTGCTGGCTCATATCTGAACGTGCTTTGAGGTCAAAGATCGGCTGCTCGGTAGACAGCAGCGATGTCGTAGTCACCATAACCTTTAGCCTTTGCCTTCTTGAACAACTGTCAAAACCAACACAAAAACATCCACTGCCATTGTTGCATGCCTTTGATTCGTTCGCAACATATCATGCTATTACAAATCCAAGTTAAATGACTGATTGTATACATACACATTTCAACAGTCCCGCACAAGACCTTATAAAAATAATTCTATCTCAACAAACCCGCGCTACAATAAAGGCTCAGCTTGATATTCATTGTCAAAACAATTCTTGCTGGCAATATTCACCATCCGCTACAGTAAAAATGATGCAACAAAAATACTAACAGTGCTTGTCTAGTTTCCCCAATTACACTTGCTATGGTTAAATTTGACAGCGCACATTTAAAGATATGGCAACAAAATTGCAAAAGAGCATTATCCATTACAGCAATGACGCTAATATTCAAACAGTAACAGCAATGATTACAGGTGATTATAATGATGTCATTCACATTATTACCGTTTTATTTTCACTTAACTACATGACTAGCTACACATTTAACCCATTAACTTTGCTTGCCCCAGATACACTAATCAGTCCTGTACTGATCATATATGACCGCAGTAGACTTTAACAACGGTACCATTACTCCTGTTAGTCATAAGCAATAAATAAACAACAAGCTGCCCAAGTAAACTTAGAACAACTTTTCTCAGTAAATAACACACAATTGCATTGCTGTTAAAAACATGTTACACCTGCTAGCAATAGTCAAAAAAACTGAAATACTACTGCTAAAATATTTTAGCCAAAATGAAGCAAGCATCTAAGTTTAACTGAGTTGATCGTGCAGAAAAGTACAGAAAGCTTAAATTGTAACGCAATGCAGACACCTCGTTGACAGCTGCACCGACATGCAGCGGCTGGTCGACGGAATCTGACATGTTGATTGCAAGTCGGAGGTCCTTCTGCAACGTCTGCAGCTTGCAGCTCGGCTCACTGATCTTACTCAGCACCATTTCTACACAAAACGACAAAAACCGTCAAATATAGCTCAGTATAGATTCCACACACAGTTACTTATTCTGAGATTAATGACTGTCTGGAGGATAACAGGGAAAATTATTAGAACTGCTATTACTGCACACTGACAATGGCAATTTCTTACAACTTTAGGTTTAGGTTGTTTAAATGTGTTCTATGTTCCATATTCGGTTTTCTGTAAAAGTTAAACTTTCTGTTTCATTATTGTAAAGGTAAAACTTACTGTTCCATTACTATGTGTTTGTGTGCATTTTGCCTGGGAAGGCCATCCCCTAACACCCCCTAAATGACCTATACTGTTTTGGGCAAGACGTTAAACCCTACTCACTCACTTACACAGTTACTTACTTACTTGTTACAGTAATAATTCACTGAAAGAGGATATATCTACAACACATACAAGTAGTAGTAGTAGCTGAATATTTATATTTGAGTTGTTGGGTAATTACATGACACATCATGATACAAAAATAAATAACAAAATTTTTTTTGGCCAACCCTGTCCCTAGTTTTTTTGCTGGCTGCAATCGGAAGCACCAGTTGTTTTATCTGGACAACAGGATAGAGAAAATCCAATTTACCAGTTCCTTTGGACCTCAGCAGAGCCGAACTGCCGACTGTGTGGCTCAAGATATTGAGCACTTGCACAGTGTTGAGGCCGATCTTCTCAGACAGAGCCATTGTCTCAGCCAATCCAGCCAGCATTGTACCCATCAGCATGTTTAACACCAACTTCATCTTGGTCGCTTGACCCATCTCACCTGACATCAATGCAGTACAGTCTAACAAATACCATCTAATGACACACATTCACTGATATCTACCATTTTACTGTCCACGGTAGCGACAACAGTATTGTTTTCAGCATCGTTCCTAAATATTGTTGTTGGCTTTTCCGTGGTTCCTACTACCCTGCAGAATTCATTGGGCGACTTCACTTTTTGACTTCGGACTTTCGCTGAGCCTTTTCGCTGAGCCAAAGCTAAAGCTGAACGCTAAAGTCTGTACTTAGATCAAAGTTCAACTAAACTTTTGTCTAAGTCTACTGACTTAGACCAGAACGATTAAAAATGGCGAAAAACTGGTAAACCTAATAGGAAATAAATCAACCAGTTACGCTTGTACTTGCTTATTTAATTGCGCTGCACATGCAAATGACATAATTACATAACATCTTACGTCATTGTGTAGCCATTACAGCGTGTATTTTTGGTACCAGACTGCTTAAATTTACTAAACTATCTGTAAGTATAGGACTGTCATAAGCTCAGCGAAAATTTCACTGAAATCGTTTCACTTTTTGACTTAAGTAGGTACTTAGACCGAAGTTTAGGCTCAGCAAAAGTCTCAGCGAAAGTCTAAATCAAAAAGTGAAGTTGCCCATTTTCCCTGACTTTCCAGGACAAAATGAATCGTGCTCCCTGAGTAATTCGTTCATGGAAAATACCAATGTTGGTTTTCAGTCATCTGCATTCAGTCACACTAGAAACAAGGGCAGCGACAGAAATTTGAAAGTGGAGGTACAAATAATCTGCAAGCAAAGCGAGCACGAAAAAATTTTGAACTACAACAGTTCAAATTTGTTCTCTGCACCTTTGTTAACTTTTGCACCCTGGTACTTTTAAATTCCTTGACTTTCCCTGATCATCTGATTTTTCCCTGACTTCCCCTGGCCATGAATTTCTCTGTTAACATGATAACTGATAGGGACCGCAGTTTTCCACGGGCCGTGGAATTTTAAGCTGAGCCGCAAAATTTGCCCTTTTCCGCGGAATTTTGATATTGCCGTGAAATTTAGCGAAATTTTGCAGAAGTTAAAAAATCACTGATGATTAATACAATTGTCGGCTTGATAAAGTAATTAGACTAACTATATAACAGAGAAAAATTAAACTGAACTGCCTACTGCGTCCCTACTAATAATTAGTTAATTACCATTGTATACTGCACAATCGCAAATAAACACTATGCGACTGATTGACAAATTGCACTTTTGAAAAGAAAAAAGATCAATAATTTTCTTTGTATGTTGCTAATGTAACTGAGTGCCATGCCAGGATCCAAAAATTGAACTTTTTTTAACAAAATAAAGCTTAGTTTACGCACAAATGGAAGGCCGCGGTAAGCCGCGGAATTTGGACAATTTTGCCACGGTGAGCCGCGGAATTTCACGAACTGACCAGCAGAATTTGGCAAATTTTTCCACGGAAAACTGTGGGCCATACTCATGAGATGCTACACTAACATGTAGGCTGTAGCTTGATGAAATTTTGCACAAACATCTATCTCGATAGCCGCAAGAATCCTATTAAATTTCAATGCCAAAGTCAAAATCACAGAACTGGATTTTTGGCCACTTAACCACTGCGACATAAGGCTTTGCAGCTATGGATAGGCAGGCCCAGATAGGCTATTAGCTGACATCACTGCAACTGTATTTCTGCATGCCACATGTGGCATCAACTGCGGACAGTCTAGTGCAGGCCTGTTTCTCCTTCAGCTAAACTTATCTTTTGAAAAATAGCAACAAAAATGCAAAAAGAAAAATATCTGGTGTACAGAAAAGTGCTCATATGAAAAATCTTTAACTCAGCACGTAGGCTGTTCTGCAAAACTGTAAGAGTGAGTAAATTCAACACAGAACACCAATTTCAAGCAACTGTCAACATCACCACCCTTCACTGCAGTGACTGAGTCTAATCACTTCCAAAACTGTCCAATTGCAAGATCTACATAAAGCACGTATGTTCCAATTCTTAACGAGAAATCTGGTAAAAAGCACACACTGACTGACCTAGATAGAACATGTGCCTGGCCATGGCCTGCAGGCATGACTGGCAGTCGTCATAAAGAGTCTTGTCACCAGCCGCAATCACCACGAGTTGACCTTCCTTGGCCAGCTGCTTGCTGCCAATCACAGGCACCTCCAGAAACCGACCGCCACGGGTCATCACAGCCTACAATAGCAGTCCACCGCTATCATCATCAGCAGCACGGCTAAATGGTATAGTTTTTCGTGGAAAACGAATCTCAGGGCTATGGAGCATCACCTGCCATAGGGAATCACACAGTGTTACCTGCCACTGACATCGGTAAATGTGCCCTGCCATAAACCCAGATATAGAGGCAAGTACTTGATTTACTTACCCCGAAGGGAAGAAAAGCTGAGTTGACCCTGTTGTTGATTTATACAAGAATGATTTCACCTGTCTGTAAACTTGGATGATTGACCCTTTTCTAGATGGTACTTTTTATGCAAACTTTTATCATGTTTCACATACTGTGTGAGTCACAGCTTGGAGTGTATTAAAAATTGAAAATACATTAAAACTAGAGCTGTCAAAGCGTTAATTTTTAATGCATTCATTAACACATTATTAACGTACCCAAGCCCATCGAAAGAAAGAGTAGGTAAGAAGTTACCCCTTACCCCAAGTTCTGCGATGTTTGGGAAAGTTGAAAAGCAAATAGAAACACATTTTTCAGCAATAACTGACGTCACCGCTAGCATAAAAATCTATTAGCTTATCATCTAAATAATACATATTTACAGTAGTGATGAAACGGCAACTACCGTTTAGATACTTGAATTCATTCGATCGTCAAATAATCGCAGTTTAATGAAATATTGGAGCTTTTACTTCACAGAATTAAGTAAATTGAATAAATTTACACATGTGCATTAATTTTTTTAATGCACATGCCATGAATTTCTTAATTCATTAATGCATTAATTAACGTGTTAATTTGACAGCTCTAATTAAAACACATCTTTTAACATCTGCTGTAATATTCTGCAAATTATGTTATAGCACTGGTGTCTTAAACTACTACTGTCTCTCACTGACAGTTGGACAACAGGAACAAGTATATTCCTAGAGGTTAACTGGTGGCATCCATCCTAACCTAAGGTAAATCTGCATAAATAAACCAATTAAATGGAATTATGTCAGATGCCATAAAACAGACAACGTTCATACTACTATTGTCATTCAACTGCGACTAAACATCCCGCAAACATTGCTACACAGCAAAGCTGCTAAAATTATCGATTGTCACTGGTTAATAAATTTTTTAAAAACTTAATCGATAGCAGCCACTGGATATAATAATAATCATCATTTGCATCACGAAACTAAATGTTATACAAAATTATTGAAAATTGAAAACTATTTTATATTGTCATTTAAGTAAGTGGTTTGTAATGTACCTCGCAGACATCGGATGAAGTTTCGACGTCAATGGTGGACATGTTGACGAAGCCTTTACCATGACTAATACCTTGCAGCACTCCGCAGTTTCCAAACACCAGCTGACAATATATGCCATTATCACACGCAAATGTGCAGATGGCAGATACGTAGCAGTTTGTGGTGCTATTGCAATAGCGGTATAAGTTGTGGAAAATTTTCCTGTTCACCTGTCGCCAAATCTGTGAACTGTACCAGTGGAACATACGTGTTGGGAGATCTGCCAACCATGCACTGTCCCCACATATCAAAATTCTCTCAAACGATACACCACACAGAAATCCTGGAAGACCATCTTCAGTCAGTAAAGGTATGATAAATTGCTAACTTATACAAACAAGCGACTGTATTTTGAAATGATTATTTACGTCACAGCCACAAGACTGGATTGCGTGACACAGTGCAATACAATACAATACACGAGTATGGTGTCACATAAAATGTATTTTAAAAGGTACAGGGATTTACTATAGAATACCAGTGAAAGTCACACATGCACCGCTGATGAGCCAGAACAATTTTAAAATATTATATGAGCTGGACAGACACATTAAACTGCCAATATCTCACAAATACAGCAGATGCAGTGACGTTGTACAACTATATTTATTAAAATTATCTTGGATTTAATACATCTACCTAATTCGTATACAGACTGGAGCAGGTCAAAAGTATCCTTAAGTATTCGCTCAGTAGATCATAGTGCAAGTTACGACTAATTAGCGAAAACTAAACAACTTACATCCTTTAGCGCAGCGGTGTCCGAGACACAGGCAAATGTAATGTCACATGACTGAACAACTTCTGACGGATTATTGCCCTTCAGTGCACCCTCCTTGATGAATTCCCGACACTACATGGCGCACACAGTCCATCATGATGAAACACGCATTTGTTAGCAACTCATTTAAACCACAACGTAGGTAGATTCAAACATCGCAACACACTCCAACGTGGTATATTAGGAAATCTAACAGACTGCATTAAACATTGCATCGAGTGCAGTGTCACACCAAGATTCAAATTAAAACAAATCAATTTACTGTCACACCACTTTAATCAACGGATCAAAATTACATACCAGTACGATATACAACGCATCTGACCGAAATCATACAGACCTTATTGATGACATATGAGTCAAACCAACTCAACATCAAATAACCAGTTAACATTTAAAGTAACGACAAAACCCGTTTAAGCTCTATAATTCAAATACATAAAGTACACAAAAAAAAAGCAAATGAAAAACAGTATAAAATAACCTTGCTGGCTGTTCGATTCCATATGGTTACTTCATGCCCGGACCTAAGCAGACTGTCAACAGCTCCTGATCCAATCAGACCAAGACCAAGAAAACCGATTTTCATTGGCGTTGCAATAATCTTTTTCGAGACAAAAGTATCACATAGAGGCGGCAGCACGTCTGGCAGAAACGGCTGTTCGGCAAGGAGTGAACGATTCTGCACAAAACAAATAATAACAACGTGAATAACATTTCCGCACAGTTAGTCAGACATCAATACACTACTTCAAATCAATAGATGTCGTCATAGACCTGGATGTTGTATACTGCATAAATGCGGAATTAACTATTGAATAATAATCAGAGGTACTCTGTAGTGTATACTGATGGTGCTGGTGAAGTGTCTTGAAGACTAGTCAACAATTTCAAACAGTTCACAGTTGATGGACCCAAACGAACTTATGAGCAATGGAGAAAAAAAAACAGTTCAAACTAGAAAGCAGTCAGAGCGCGCACACCTCCGCCAAGGCAATGTTGTTCGCTAGGTTGCAGCACTATCTCCGGTTTTGCAGCGGTTTCCCTTATGCCCCATTGAAAACAATGGTAATGAAAATTTCAAAGTGATCCAGAATCCAGGATTCTTTCCGGATCACCCCCAAAATTGAATCACAGGTAGTTTGTGCCATTATCAACATACCCTCAAAATTTCAGAAAGATCCATCCATAACTTTTTGAGTTATCTTGCTAACACACAGACAGACAGACAGACAACAAAGTCTGGCAAAAACATAACCTACTTGGCAGAGGTAACAAGTAATTTGAGCAAAGCTCATGAGACGCGCGACAGCCATAGCAGTTCCTATTCACAGGTTGTCTTGATTTAACTCTATCCATTTTGACGCAATTCACTCTTGCAATCTACGCCGCAGCCACAAAAAAAATGCAAAAAAAACTAAAACCCCTATTTTAGAAATTCAAGGTCATTTAAGGTCATCGATGTTTACACCAATAAAAAGCTTATCACTATATTGCTTGTTATGATAAGCAGCATGTCTCTGCCGATCTGCAATCGTTTTCAAGCTACACGAGCCAATAGCGGTAAAATAACTACTTGTAGATTCTTAAAAATGTACGTTCTATGCTAAAAAATGTCATGC
>Ga0209367_1000492_pt1 | contig 39628 bp, 26 predicted proteins | sample WorMetLIZISLAND2_FD_187412 | JGI IMG/M metagenome (GOLD analysis project Ga0209367, IMG submission 187412) | Marine gutless worms symbiont microbial communities from Max Planck institute for Marine Microbiology, Germany - Olavius geniculatus... ...
AAAATCGGTAGGCGGTCATGTTAAAAAGTCTATAACTTTCTCATTTCTTAACAGAATCAAATTTTGTTTGGCAGTTAGATGTAGCAGGTTTCAGCAAATAAATGTGTAAAATTTCAAATTAAAATTCCTAGCGGTTGCTGAGAAAACAGCAAAAAACTTTAGGGGGCTACTTTTTTTTGCCGCACCCTGTAGTTTAGAACTTCAGATTTTTTCCCATCTCAGACTAACTCTCACTGCTGATTTGGCAGAAACCAGAGAGTTGACGTTAGTCTTGAAATCATGGGTGTTAACCAATTGCAATGTTGCATTCAAACGTTTACTAGTGAGTCTTGATCACAAAGCGGATTTGTTGATCTTTATTGATGAGAAGAACTGTTCACAAAGGTAGGCTATATACGTACAGCCAAACGTCGCCAGTAGGCTATTTCGGAGGCTGCAGAGACTAATTTTGGTTACTTTTTTCTGAACAAAATTGTAGAAATCACGAACATATCCGTGTACTTCTGCTTCTGCTTGTCACACTTCAAATCCAATACATCCATCTGGAATTCTTCGGAAATGCTTTCTGCGTCAACATCAAACGGAGTGGCAAAGAGTGCAAACTGTGGTTTAAGATTATTGAACTCTTTAAAACATCGGTCGAACTCTGCAAGAAATCCAGAAATGACATCTGCATAATCTTTTAGCCGCCATGGCTTAACTTCACTTAGGCCTACCACCTGAAGAGATGAGAAATGGTCCAAGTTGCCAGCGCCAGCGTTGGTCGCTGCCAGCATCAGCATGCGGCTCCACTAAAGAGAACACAAATGAGAAAAATAGTAGTTTCGCTGGGTTACTGGAAAAATGCTGTAAAATGAATAAAGCGACTTATTTTTATTATAAATTTTTAGAATTTCAGATAATGTGTCGTGGGCTGCAAATTACGCCTTCGCCGCATGCGGCCCGTGGGCTGCAAGTTTGAGACCCCTGCAGTAAATGGTAGCAGTTGTGTAAGTTTTTTTGTATTCACCAGGCGACAGCATAATTTTCATGTGAGTTCTGGTCTTTGAGATCTCTGATAGCTTCAGATGAACGACAAATGTAAAACCGATTTTTTTCTATTTGTTTTCTATATGTTTGTTGCTTTTTGGTTTTATTTTTCTCATGTAATTACTTTATTTATTACTGTAAATTTTATTGGTTGATAGATTAAAATGAACTTGTTGTTTTTTGTATTGCAGGCCATTTCAGTCAAGATTTATGAGCTCATTTGCATTTTCTCAGTATTATTTATGAATATTTATGTCGTTGGACTTCAGGACATGTTCCATGTGCATGTGGAGACTAGGTCATTTGGCGTACAAATCGTTTGTGCATTAGACTAATTGCGATTGCAATAATTCCATTTCAGTGTCACACGTGTTTGTAGATGTCATCTGACAAATGTGTTGCTTTTTCCTTTTCTTGGCAGGTGGTAGGCTATGTGTGCTTTTATGCAGTTATTTGGGTATAAAAAAGACACGCAAAAGTTGTAATCTTCAAAGGCTTTCGGCTAAGTTGCAGAGCAAGGATGTGGCTGCATGCAAAATAGAGCATCTGCAAATGTTGCAAAACAGTTTGGCATCTTAAAGCACATGCTGAAGATAAATACTAGTTATGGGTTAAAGAAAACAACTATTTTGCAAGCATAACTTTAGCATAGTCTACTTTTCATTGTGGTTTATTATACTTGCCCCAGGATTATTTTATTATGAAGTTTATTTCAATAGATTTACAAACATTTCAACATAATTTAAATGGGCATGCTCTGTGTTGATGTGCAAATTGCTTGTGCATTAGACTTATAGATGCAGCATTCTATTTGCCATTGTTTTGTTATTCTTTGAGATTTATTGTTGAATGTTGTCTTCATTAATCACACAGTTTCATATTATATTTAGTTGTAGCTGCTTTTACGTAACCACAGCATATTTTGTGTATTCACAAATTTACTTGCAAGTTTTGTTTTTTCGACCAGTTATCACTTTTGTGGTATCATTTGTAGCTGTAATTAGTTCCGATATATATTTTTGAATTGCATGTGTGGCATTTTATCTCATGTGAGTTTAGTATATATTCCATGTGTATTTCAATTGGATTCTAATAGAACTATCCAGCATTGTTCATAATCATGCTCATTGCATAATTAATTATTTTAATCATGCATCAAGTGCAGTTTTAGTGCACATCCAGCTAATGTTCCAAGGAAGCAAATGACAGAAAACCGTCTTGGTCTTGCTGCTGCTGAAGATTGTAGTAATGCATATAATCTGGATTTTTTTAGTAATGTTTATTTTCCAAGTGTTGTTGAAATTTTTTGATATGTACACATTACACAAGCTAGTTTTCAATGCCATTTGTTGATACTTTTGGCAAAAAAGTTAATTGTAAATTTTTTAATTATGAATATCTGCGATGATTAATGTCATAATATGGCAGATCTACATTCTGGTGTTGTGTTCGTGCTATGTAAAGTGATTTCAGTAGACATTCGTATTGATTTTTGCTTCCAGCCTTACACCAGTATTTGTGCTGCGTTCACGGACAGTAGCCATTAGGATGACTAGGTTAGTGTTAAATTTTTGTTTGATAATTTTAGCTGTTAATGGTTTAACATTTTGACATTCCTTTTTTCTGCTTACATTTTTACTCATCATGAAAAATATCATGGTAAAAGTGTAATTATAGCGCAAAGAAGAAAAATGTTATTTGTAATTGTTTTATGATTGTTATATTGATTTGTGGCCAGAAACAAACACACTTTATAACACGCCAGATATCCACAAAGATGGGTCTAATACAGCGTAGCATTGTACAGATCATTTGTCATGATTTTGGTCTGAAGTGTCTTTCAACTTCCAACACGCCTGTTACCTTGTATTGCTAGTTTTTTCTTGCATTTATATTTCTCAAGGTAGTGTAGCGACGCAGTTACGGCATGGTGGGATATTCAATAACCACTTTATTGCAAAATGTCCAAAGAGTGTGCCGGTGAAAGAATTTTGAAAATCGGTTAATATTTGTCAAAGATATGAACAATGACAAAGTGGGACGTTTTTTTGAGACACAGTGTATTTCGGCTTTCCGGTTACAGAAAAGTTAGGAGCCTCAGTCAGCCAGTCGGTCATTGTTAGAGTGGCATCGGCAGCGTTTAGTAATATAATTTGGTGACAGGAAGAGATCTGGACATGAGCATGAGCATAAAATATTTGTTATATAACTGCAGTAAAATTGCTGGAAAGGGTTGCCATCGACTCCGTTTAATGTTGTTGTATCCCAGAGAGCCACAAGAGTGCGGTACAAGATACGAATTCCTGTGTTAGTGACCGCAGTTTGTCTCTGCATTTACCGTTCACTGCAGTGGGACCTAATAGTAGTTTATCAGTTGTGGTGATGACAATGGATTGATGTAGTTGAGTTTTCTTAGTTCGAGTTGCAAATCCTGAAAATAAGGACTCATTGTCCACTGGTGGACATCACTGGGTGATGTTGGACTGGTACAGTGACGTCGTGCGTTAACAAGAAATATTGTTAGATTGCGACCAATCTATTGTACTCCTCGCGCGCATCATTTTTTTTTGTATTCTTTTAAGAGATTTTTCGTTCCTTTCGGCTTGTATTAGAGACCCGGCGTCTAATTGAGACCCGTTTAATATTATACTAATAGTGACTGGCGTCGAGGTCGTTATTGGAAATTGTCGGGGAACTGAGAGGAAAAAGTTTCCACTAATGGTCGATGACGCTAGTTACCATTTGTCTTGTTATACCTCAACGCATGCGTCTATCTGGCACAGTTACGGAGATATGGTGCCTCAAGGATAATGGGGTCAGGACCTTGACCTTTTGGGGTCACGTGACGTCATTGGTCACGTGACCATTTTACTCCCGGGGGTCAACTACCTATCGGTGGTCCATGGTGACCATGCATCTATCTGGCACCGTTATGGAGATATGGCCGTTTGAAGTTCTTCCACGAAGGCTCTTAAAAGGAACAGGGGTCGGTCGTTGGTCGGTCCTCGACATTACACAGATCTCATATACTTCTCTTCGCTACGTTAGGAACGTAGCGCGCGAGGAGTAAAAAGTGGGCGGGGCAGATTTCCAACAGACGGCTGCCAATTTCCGACACATGACATTATGGCTGCTAAAATTTAAATTTTGTTTCTAAATCTTGCCAAAATGGAAAGGGTTTCAGCCCCAAATATTGCATTTTTAGACGAGAATTTTCGGACAAGAAGATTTTTCAACAATTTTCCGACAACTGACCCCCAGTAAATTCTCCTTCCACTATGACGCCATTGGACCGGTGGGATTAGTTGTACACACAGACAATAATTTCTCACGTTGATGTTCAAGTCTTGCATTGTCATTTACATCGTGTTCTCGTTTTATGCAACGGTCACATTTAGCCACCTGCGTTCTCTGGACGTACCTTGTACTATGTTTGTCTTAGACTGATTGTGTGTAGGCCTACGCTACAAGAGTGATGTACAACAAATTAAGAGACACTGAGCAAATTACGTCCTTAATGCCAATAAACTTGTGTGCAAATCAAATAGACGATAAAACGCGCTGTTGAGTTATATCGATATATTATGATTGCTTTTGATATCAGCTGAGTTTGATACCAGAGGCAGTTCTTTTTGCTCCGCTGTATCTGATTTTGTGGCTGCGATTGTAAACGATAGTGCTTTATGATTTGCTGGTCTTTTTTTACTTACTTATTTTCCTCTGCTCGCTTTGTCACTGTTACTCGTCGTTGGTGGCGCCTGCTAAATAAAACGCCGAAACGCCGAGAAGCAAAATTTCCAAAGTTATACTAATTCAAAATAATCTGCTTGAGTCCGTTTAGGGATGGAAAATTGGTTGGAAAAATCTGGTTTTCAAAGTTTTTCTTCAGAAAAAAAGACTGTCAATCTAAGACCTGAAACTTTTTTCACTATAAACTCCAGTACATCATTCTGGTCTTGAAACTGGAAATAGGGTTGGGGTTGTTAGCATTTAAATGAGTGTGATGCGCTTGATATGATGCTGTTATTTCATTTTTTTCATAAAAGCGTTCACCGGCCACGTCGCAGTCTATAGGCCAAGGCGGACAATTATTTTGTTCTTGGTTTTTCTGCGGTCGTGGCGTCACCACTCTTAAAAGTGAGATGAATTCCATTATATCGCATTATTGACTTCAGTGTACCCTACGTCATCACGGGCTTCTAGGCTCGTTTATGGCTGTCGTTATTTTGTTATAAGTTAAAATATTAGACCATGGACTATGTGTACGGTAATGTATTTTTTTCTTGTTTACTTTTCTGTGTTGTCGTCATGTCATGTGAATTAAAGATTACCACATTGGCAGTAGGCTAAAGGCATTGTGTTAGATATCGTAATGGACTGGTCATGGTGTAGGCCTACTGTAGACAATGCGAATAAACGACACACAAATACAAGAATAACAAGATACTTTTATGTCAGTTGTTCTAGGTAGACGTTATGAATTATTAAGATGAAGTCGATAAAGTTAACCAGTCGTATCGTCCGCTGACATATTTCAGGCAGACGGTTATTCAATTGACTTGCTCAGTTGCTGACACACAATATTTAGGGCTTAGCTCCTCAGTTCTTTGATACAGTGGTTTAAAACAACGACTTCGTTGGTTGCTTTACGTCAAGCTCGGTTACTACTTGAATGGGTGACTGTCTGGAGACATTTAATCTTCTTGGTACAGCCACTCAGATCAACTCGGCCTTCTATACTTTCGGGAGTACCTGCATGTCTGGCTGGAGTTAAGGTGAATCGGGCGCGTTCACCTGTGTCTGGTGGTAGGTAAAACTGTGATCCTACGTGGCAGGCGACGCTCCGTAGCTTTAAGATGGGTTCCTGTGAAACTGTTCCGTTTGGTGACTGAAAGTGATGTGGAACACAATCACCAACAGGATAGGAACCTCATTTTCACAGATTCTTGCCGAAACACCGTGAAGCAAAATTTCCAGAGTTATAGGCCTACTGATTCCAAATAATTTACTTTGACGAGTAACTGTAAAATGCTCTTATAGGCCTACAAAATGGTTGGTTTATCATTCGCGTTATTTTTGTCGCTTTGCCTTCTGTCGGGACGCCTTATGTTTGCTGCCATCGCTTCTTCAGAACCCTCCTTAATAAATGCTGTGAAAACTTAAGTCCTTGTTATATTCATTCACTGACGATGCAGGGCAAGGAGTGAAATCAGACTGGATGGGGTAATTGTGTTGAGGGGCTCCTCTAAACAGTGGCGCCGTAAAGTCTGCACCATGGCGACTCTGCACTCATTGTACGCGTACAGGCGACTAGGACTATTCGCTGTGCGGTTTTTTTCTCGGCGGCCTGCGGTGCATAATTAGCATAAAATCGTTACGCTTGGTCGCATGCACGCGTGCATGACGACACACGAGTCGAACGACATCTTTTGTTATTTCCGCCGCCGCCGCTGCTGCCGCTGCTGCTGCTGCTGCTGCTGATCTAACGTCATTAATCTTTACCTGACTCAGCAACGCAGTCAAAATGTCGGTTCTACTCACGGCCGGGAGGAAAGCAATGAAGGACAGAATTGCCGCTCAGAAACAGAAGGAAAAGCGAAAAAGGTAAGAATAGCAAGGACATTTATGCAGTTTTTTTTCGAACCAATTTGGCAATGTGCACAGATTGCATCATCGCGCAACATGTTGCGCAAAAATGTCCCCAACGATCTCAAAATGGTCAGCGAATAAGTCTATAGTAGGAAGTTTCATACGCCGTATGACTATAGGCCTTATATTTAAAAAACTTTAAAAGTAGGTCTATTAATAGTCGCAAATGTAGCAGCAATAATGACAGCGAAGATGACAAAAAAAGTCGGCGGTACGTTTTGAACGAAGGCCACGCGGCGGTAGACACTAGACAGTGACATGGTAGTGACATGGACACTGTCAGCTGCGACACAATGCGTTTGAAAGCACTTCATATGAAATGCCAACGTCAGATAGCCAGAATCCGCTGGCAGGCCCACACACGCAACACAGAGGTTGCTACCTTAACTGACCTCAGTCCTGTGACGTCAGAGTCCATCATCCAACGCCGTAACTCCTCGCTCTCCGAGGATACTCCGGCCCATCAGGCTCTGCAGTGCCACGTCGACGTGACCTTTGATCGTCCCCGACAGTAGCTGGAGACGTCGTCCAGGCCGCCCCAAGAACAGATGGCTCGATCAACTTCGTGGAAACAACAACACTCCGCCTGCTAGTCTCTCGGGACGAGCATTGTCACGTGGACAGTCAGGGGTGACGCTACGGTCCTCACCCACTACGCGTAAAGACACGACGACGAGTATATCTGTGACAAAAGTGCTGAAAGTGCTACAGCCGAAGCCATTAGGCTGATTTTGGCTCACTTAACTAAGCTTAAAATTGCACACAAGTTAAAAGTGCTTTGTAGTGGCCACGGCACTGCGACTGACGCTGCAACTTTTAAATAGGCTTAAGTCCAGTCTGAACATATCAATGGCCTATGTGCTAAAACTAATGCAATAATGTAGTCAATTGTAAATGCAGTTCTGCTCGAGTGAGTAGCGTGCGTTCTGGCGGACCGCCCGTATCTACCAGTGGAACATCGGTCTGGCACTGGCTGCTCAACGGCATACCGACCATCGTCATGTTCGACAAGCTGACGCAAGAGATCTGGTGCAACGGATACATACTTCACGCTGTAAGTACAGTAAGCTTACTGTTACTCTACTTACACACCTGCTCATTTGACTAGAGATTAGATCATTTACTGGGTCGATTACCCAACTTCCGAAGTTTACCAGCCTTTTCAATTCCTTTAGGCCTATTTGTATGTACTTAATTTCGGCTTAGTTTTGCGGTGTCAGTTTTTAAGCGCGTCAGACGTATGGTAAACCATTCACATAGCGATCACACAGGAGGTAGCCAACTTTGACGTGCAACGAATTAGCGGATTCTAGTGCTTTTTCCCGGTCAGCTCATATAAATTTAATGCTGCATTGTAGGCGTCACCGAGTGTATTGTAAGTAGCTAATTAGATTGTTCGACATATTGCCGACAGTGCTGTTTGTGTCTGCAGCATCCGGCGTTGTGTCAAGGCGCAGAATTCGACGCTGTGCTGACGTTCGGTATCTGCCTGGACGAACTGGAGACTGTCCACGAAGGTCGAGTATGCCGCGTGGCTGGACACGCCTTGGACAACCCAGTCCACGGAGTGACTGTGGATAACTTTGTCCATAGACTGTCTACAAAGAGTGTCGTGTAATCCGCGTGCCTGGACACGCATTGGACAACCCTGTCCACGTGCTGTACGTCGACGGCTGCCTCGTTCCAGAACACACTTCACCCGGCCTGTCTGCTGACATCATTAGCATTCCTGGTTTGCGTTCAGTTTGCACGCCATTGTTATTTTTATTTTATCATTTTTTTGTGAAATTGTTAAACTTCGAGACTCATACATAACTTGAAATATTACTGTTGTTAAATGTTTATGTCAAATAAACTGTGATACGTGTAGGAATAGCCTGGGCTAATCCATGTCACAAAAGTGACAAAAAATCAAGATTGATTCAAGGCCAATAATTGAAAAAAGTTTGTAGCTCACTGGAGTCTAACTCCGGTTCGATTAAACCGATCTTCGTTAAATTTTCACATGATGTTTAGATGCAAAGTTGCAGTCCCCCTTTTCTTTCCCACCCAATTTTCCGCCCCCTAAAATTTTAGGGTCAAATTTCCTTTTTTGATTTGGAGTCTTTTAGCTACCTCACATCGATACTTAGCACCAATATGTCGTACCTGCTTCCAGGGACAACCCCCCCTTTCAAATTTTTGAGGGTTGGCGTTACTCCTCCCCTTCGACTCCGATCACGCAAAGTGTTATCCAGTGCTTCTAGTGTTTAATTTATACGTGGAATACCACGTTGTTGTTGCAGGTATTCCTGCGCAGCCGCTGTACGGCTCCCCGGCTGACTACAACCACTGCACAACAACAACCACAACAACAACTACGACAACTGCAACTACTATTACTGCTACTACAAGTACTAGCTACTCGGCTGACTACGATCCGCCGAGTTATGATGACGCTGTGTTGGCGGCCAGTTTGCCGTCGTCACAGCTGGAGAAGAAGAGCAAATAGTTTGCTCCATTCAGTGGTGTCGTGGGTTAAAAGGTCGACGAAGCAAGAAGTTGCAATTTTTTGACAGAAAGCTGCAGATTTTAGACGGAAACTTGACACACAGCTACAATTTTTCGACAAATAAGATTATAGTTGCTCGTCCGTAACATCCTGATGCCCCATCAAAATGGTGCAAGCTATAATCACAAAATTTTTATTAAGGGCTACCGCCAAAACTCTAGTTTTTCGTTAAAAAATTGTGACGCTAAGTGAAGGGTTTCCCCTGGAACGTCAAAGAGGGTTACCCATCTAAAAACGTGTTATTTTATTACTATTAGCTTGTTTAGCGTAAAAACGGTTGCAGTTAGGCACAAAATTTGTTTACTGACGTGCTACAGATTTGGTCTGTCTTTTCGTCTAGGTGTATATCTTTTTGTATGATTTCATTTTACTGTAGCTTTGTCAATGCTTGCCATTTTAAAACAAGTGGGTAGACGATCGATAAACGATCGATTATAACAGGAGTTGAATATCACTGTAAAGTGTAAACGCTAATATTGAGGTCCACTTATACATGTAGATTACTTTAATTGTTACGACAATGAGGCGTTTACACAGAATGCACAAACGAAAGCGGACAAAAACATAACATAGCAGCAATGCCATAATTTTAAAATTTAAAATTTAAAATGGCTGAAAACAATACATATGTTTAAAGAGAAGGTGTTTTATGAATTTTGTCTTTGAACGCGGCTAATTCTAACAGTAGCTTACTGTTGTTTACGTGAATGTCGGGGGTGTGTTCATTGTCAGCTTCTTCGCTTTAATTGATTATGGCAATGGGTGTCGTTAACGGTTGGCGTATCCGTGTCTGTCTCGTACGGTGTAAACGAGTGATAACCAGCGAGGTGTCACAGACGAACAGATCGTCGTTTTTGATCGTGGGATTCTGTGAGATCGAGACCTCATTACGCTCGTGTTGGCTGCTGCTGTGATTAAAGCCCCTCCCTCTGACAATTGCGAAGTAGCTTGACAAGAGGTATAAGCGAGTAGCAAGCAAGTTTTGTTAGGCTAATCATTTCGATTACTGACAGAGTGGGGTCGATAGACTCGTCTGTATCATGTGACAAAACAGACAAATCTCGTGCAGCAGTGAGCGCGTGCAGACTTAACTTATATGCACTCAGTTGCACTGTGTCCGGAAAAAAGTGAACCCCCTAGACATTGTACCATAGAAATGTCAGATCTGAACGAGTCTAAATATAATTTCGTGGACTTAATTTCCTATAAATTGATGAAACGGTTATCAAATGTGGGTAAAAATATTAGTTTTCAGCGGAGTTTCTAATATTGTTGAATATCGATAACAAAATATCTCCGTTACCAATATTGCGTTACATGGGCCTACTACATTGCTGGATCGGAAGTGATGTTATTGTTGGCGCAATCAACGTAAACAATACGTAACAAAATAGTATTTTCTGCAGAAATGGTGTTCTAAGTAATCTGTTGAGACGAGAGAAATGGTATGGTGCCAAAGACTTTTAGGCGTGTCTGCGATTTGCACTCATAACGGTGCTCGTACAGTTTGCCAGTTAGAACTAAAGGGTGGGCCAAAAATGGCACCGTTTTTACGCGAGACAGCAGAATGCTTCGCGCATCATAGCCATCGTCTTATGGCGTCTGTCCGTCTGTCTGTCACACTCGTGATCTGTATCAAAACGATGCAAGCTAGGATCACGAAATCTTCACTGTGGGCTTCCGCAAGGACTCTAGTTTATCATACAAAATTTCTTGCCCGTGGGTGCTGGGGTTCTCTCAAACGAGGGCGTCAAAGAGGGGTACCTCCTAAAAAGATGTTATTTTGCCGTTATTGGCTCGTTTAGTGTAAAAACGGTTGCAGATACAATGTAGTTACATACATGCTGCTTATCATAACAAGCACTAATGACAGGCTTTTTAAATTTATCAATACCGATGACCTTGAACGACCTTGAAACCCCCAAAAGGGGGTTTTAGTAATTTTGTTTGCAATTTTTGGCTGCAGCGCACATTTCAACAATGAATTGCAATGAAATGGTTAAATATAGACCAAGACAACCTGCGTGTAAAATTTTTAGCATTAAAAGTAAATTTTAGCAGTTAGTCCCGACCCCCTAGGTTCAAGGAGGCCGGCGCGGGTGGGCGTCAAAGACAGATATTTCCCTAAAAAGTGGTTATTTTATCGCAATTATCTCGTTTAGCGTGAAAACGGTTGCAGATAGGCACAGACATGTTGCACATGATAACAAACATTGGTGACGGGCTTTTTAGATTTGTCGACATCGATGACCTTGAACGACCTTGAAACCCCCCAAAAGGGGTTTTTAGTAATTTTGTTTGCAATTTTTGGCTGCAGCGCACATTTCAACAATGAATTGCGACAAAATGGTTGGAGATAGACCAAGACAACCTGCATATGAAATTTTTACCATTAAACGTAGATTTTAGCAGTTCAAGTTTCGACTCCTAGGTTCAAGGAGGCCGGTGTAAGCGGGCATCGAAGACGGCTACCCCATAAAAGTAGTTATTTTACCGTTATTGGCTCATGTAGCGTGAAAACAGTTGCAGATAGGCAGAGACATGCTGCTTATCATAACAAGCAATAGTGACAAACTTTTTTTCTGGTGTAAACATTAATGACCTTAAATGACCTTAAACTTCTAAAATCGAGGTTTTAGTGTTTTTTGCAATTTGTGGCTGCGGCGTAGATTTTAAGAGTGAATTGCGTCAAAATGGATAGAAATAGATCAAGACAACCTGCGAATAGGAACTGCTAAGGCTGTCGCGCGTCTCATGAGCTATGCTCAAATTACTTGTTTGTACACTTTATAATTTTACCAAATATTAACCAAAATTTTTTTGCTGTCAAAATCAGAAAACAATTGGTAATAAAACTATCACTACAGACCCTACCACACCTCAATTGTGTTGATATACTACCTTGTGAAATGTCAGACCATGCACTCAAGCCGACGACGCCACTGATCAAAGTTGATCCAGCCTGGCATGTGGCCCCTAAACAGCCCGGACTTAAATCTGGTTAATTATGTTGTTTGGGATGTTCTTCAGCGGACGATTTATCAATATTGAAGATTCACGACAGTCAACCAACTGAAGCAGGCGATCATCAATGAGTGGGACAAACTGCCGCAGCGTTTGGTTAATCGCGCTATTGGTTAGTGGCGTCGCCGGCTTGAATGCGTTGTCTAGCAGCAAGGCGGACACATTAAACATTTGATGTAAAAACTGTAAGACGTGACTTTTTAGACAATAACTGACACAACAAACACGCTGTTTCTTTGTTAATTTTTTAAAATACATTGTTGCAGAAGTTGTCTTGTTTTCACTTGTTACTCTTAAAACACTGACATGTCACAATGTAGTGTAGCGACACACTTGAGGTTTGGTGGGATCTATAGCGATAGTTTTATTACAAATTGTCTTCTGATTCTGTCAATGAAAGAATTTTAAAAATAGGTCATTATTTGGTAAAATTATAAGGTGTACAAAAATCGGTGTCATTTTTGGCTTACCCTGTACATGTCCGTGAGGTTGCTCAATAATGGACACTTCACGTTTTAGGTTGACTTCACAAAAAGCCGCTGTACTATTGTTTTCGTCGGCAGATTTAACTAACATTTGGCACTTAGATTGACAATAGGTAAATGCATTGTTGACCTAAACTATGCAAAAATCGGATGCTGTTTGTTAAAGTTACGTAGATGTACCTCTGGTTTACTTATGTATCGCCATATTGGTAACGGCGATATTTTGTTTTCGATATTCAACTATTAACAACGCCGCTGAGAAATAATATTTTTAAAGAAATTTGGTAATCGTTTCATCAATTAATTGGCAACTGAGTGTACAAAATTTTTTTAAAAATTTGTTTATAGCCTATTTGACATTTTATTGTACATTGTTCAGGGGTTTACTTTTTTCCGGACACAGTGTTGCTTCTCCACATTGTCTATAAATGTAAACATTCTACACTTTGTTTCAGAAATTGAGACACTTTTATTTACTTGAATAACTCCGTAAAAATTATCCGATTTTGATTATTTTTTGGACACTCAACGTCATAAAAAACTTGACATAATGAACTATAGTTTAGACAACTTCACCTTAATAGTATGCACTACCTTGTGAAATGCAAAATTCGTAGTTTGGCCGTTAACAACCATGAATTCATACTGGCCCACATCTAACTCTGCGAGGATATAATGATATAATCATCGCACCTAAAAGCAGCTGGTGAATATGAGTTGTGACGCGTACCGGCACACAGGATAAAAAGCACGAACGGCAATAACAACATACATTATGCGGCGACAGAAAATTGCAGTTTATAATATGCACTGTTAATGTTTTGCGGTGTAGGTATAGATATGGAGGATACAAAATGCAGGCTGAGCCAGAATAAAACACGCAACACGATGACTGTGTGTGGCGTTCGGCGTGACTGGGCCACAATGCTGTCAGAATGCCTAAGTAAATGAATAAAACCCAACACACGATATTGAGGTTTTAAGAGCTAAAGCTAACGTTATTAATACTATCGAACCAGCTTAACAAAGCAAACAACATTCTGAACGGTCCAAGAACAGGATAGACAGAGGGACAGACGGACAGACAGAAAAACTAACGAATACACGACTAATCAACTAAGGCTAACACCGTAAGCCTACAGCAGTCGCACGACTCGCCGCCTTAAACTCCTATCAAACTACGCTAATTCTACTCTATTCCTAAACTACACAACTCGAGGACTTAAGTTAAACTCAGCTGCCTCAACATAACTCTAGGACTTAAGCCCACTACGGCTGCCTAAGCAAAACAACTAAAACCACGCTAGCATCACGCAAGCGTGTGACTCGTTCAGATATCAGACGGCGAGTGACGGCTGTACGCAGTTTTAAGGGAACCCGCATAGCAGACCCAGTCCCGTAGTCACGTAGCCCGTACAGCCTGCTTGATTGTGACACTGTGTAATGCACAAATATTTTTATACCACATTTTCCTCGTTTATTTAGTACACAGCACTTCGTAAACATGCTTAATTTTGCTGCATTTAGTTAATATTCAGCGAAGTGCTGCGGCATCAAAATCAATATTGATTTTCGCTAGTCATAAGCGTATGCCGAACTTCTGAAATATATTTTCAATGCTGAAAAACACTGTTAAGTGCTGCAGAAGCTAATTAGCTAACAAAAATGATAAACAGCTTGATTTTACCAAGCTAAGCTTACAACTTTTCCCCCAAAATTGTAACAATCGTTTGGTATTTAAAACCAATTTCTTGCAATGTCTGAATTCACATTTGGTTTTCCTGGAATATTTTTCCCATCACCGAATTTGTAGTCTTAACCTCGATTACGACTTGAAATATTGAAAAGCTTATTATTTAAAAAAACAAATAACTACCCTTATGTCACAGTAACATCACTACAAAAATGATATTGAGCACTTGATTACTTTAAGAAAAAAGTTTTTCTTTTGTACAGTCTGTGCAAAATTCGTTCCATCACTTTGGCGCAGGCCTAGGTCAAGTAAGCCATTCACAGCACAAATCAGCACACTTTTACACTGCTATACAAACAAGCAGAATTTGGCAGAAAAATATTTGCGCATTTCTGAGTTATCGTAATTTTCGTGTTAGCGTATTTTTTTGGTTTACCCTGTATAGCCAAATCATTTTAGACGTTATTTATATAATTGGCGTGCGGTAGGATGTAGCCTGTCTGCATTCGGCATATCCTCGTGTGACCGCATCGGTGCTCATTTCCGCCAGGTCTCCGCTGCTGAAACGATCTGTGTGCAAGGTTTGTGTTCAGACGACGAACAAAGAACATATGTTTGGGGCTATCAAAACTAGAAATTTCTGTTAATGGTCAGTTGCGTATGGGACGGCGTACAGTTTTCAAGTGACTAGCTTAGATAAAAAATAAGGGGAAAAAGAAAAGACTACCATACTAGCGCTTATTTTTCACTTTAAGCCCTGGTATGCTGGTGACACTTTCAGCATAGGCTAGCAAAATATACTCGATAGTCCTAAATTTGAGATTTGCCGTTATAATTGCGCTGTTGTTTTTCATAGTTTAAAGGATTTAAGTATTGTCTGATTGACGATAGGTCCGCCCGCCTAAGTATACAGTCGCTAAAATCGTTTCGTCATATCTGTCTTTTTCGTAGCAAAACAAAGTCGAGATCATGTCGTCGATGGGCATACTGTTGCTGCTGCTGAGCATGTGCGCTGTAGCCGTCATGGCGTCATCAGAGTCCACGAATAACGTCATCGAGCCAGGTGGCGGCGGCGCCAGCAATGAGGACGTGCTGGATCTGCTGATGGAGATGCATGTTGCACAGCAGTCGTCCATGGGACAGCTGCAGTCAGCCATGTCCCAGCTGCAGAGTGCCAGTGCCCAGCTCCAGCAAGATGTTCGGGATCTAACCGCTGCCGTTATGCAGCAAAATGGAGGTCAGGTCAGCTGAGAAACTGTCCAACAGAAACGTACAACCTCAGAGATTAGCTAGCTAGCTGAACCTCAAAGTGATGTACAGTGATTCCGCAGCAGCATGTTGATATTATATTTGGACTTTATATGAAAGAAAGCTCTGACGCTGGCTAATTCAGTGTGTACAAAATGCGCTCAGTAAAAAGATTACCGCTAAATTATATCCTACACATGCTACTATGTTAACATAAAATTATGCAGTGCAATATACGTGCTCGGGTACTTGTCCGTCAACCGCACCCGAATTATTCTTGTTAAGGGTAACGCTAACACCGACACTAACCCTAACCCTGACCCTAACCCTAACCAGCAACCCTAATTCTATCTCTAACCTTAACTTTATCCTTAGGCCTACTCTAGCAGTTAATTCAGGTGCAGATGAATTAACGGACAAGTACCCGTGCTCGTATAGACCTATAGGGTGTGGCAGAAAAAGTGAACCCCTAAAGTTTTTTGCTGTTTTCTCAGCAACCGTTTAGAATTTTAATTTGAAATTTTACAGTTTTATTGAATGAAACCTTTTACATCTAACTGCATAAAAATCTGTTGATATTTGTCCACAAAATGCATAGGTAAAAACATTTGAAAATCACGGTGAAGTTATGAGGTATACAAAAAACTGTGCCATTTTTTTGGTCCCACCCTGTATATCCTATCCTCTTATGATGTCTCATGGAATCGGTTTAATAAAATTTGAAAAAAATAAATTAGAAACTGCAATTGGTGTTATGCACAGGCTGCCCTGCTGGCTTCACGTACATTGCGTCAGTGGGCAGCTGCTACAAAGTGCTGACGAGTAAACTGGACTGGACCGCTGCCGGAAGGCAATGTCGATCAGCACACTCAGACGCGCACCTGCTGGTCATCAACGATGCACAGGAACAGTCTGCAGTCGCCGCACTGCTCGGATCCCTTGACCGTCAGTTCCTGCGTCTTGTCTTCTTTATTGTATCGCTACGCACATAGTCAAGCCTATCCTGACCGAGGTTGTGCGTATGGGGGAAAAGTCACACTAATTCGATTTTCAGAAGCAATTCTCTAGAGTCCAGAATTTCAAAACACAATAGTATGTCAGAAAATGTTTTCAAAAAATTTTAGACTAAATTGTTTTGCCCGCAAATAACGGAGACCAAATTTAAAAATAAAGCGGAAGTGCACAAAATTGTCTGTATAGAACCTGTATTGTCAGAAGTCAACAGACCGTCATCAAAAATTTGCAAAATGTTACAAAACTTTCCAGGAGGAACGCGCACGGCTTAGACAAAAATAAGTTAGGCCTACGTGTGAATTCCATCTTTTTACGTCGCCATTTTTTGTTTATAGAATGAACTGAATAATCGTGAAAAAACACAAACAATTATTACTAAATTAATTCATTTTGTTAGTTACTTGAACGTGTCTATGCTTTTAGAGACAACGGAGCGTGCGTGCGAATCTGCCGGGGAATTGCGTTTCTGGACGGCCGGTCAACGCCGCACCCCGCGTAGCAGAACATTCGTCTGGCGTACAGATGAGGACCAGGCGATGACATACACCAACTGGGGTGGCAGAGAACCCAGTAGTCGTTCAGAGGGCTGTGTGGAGGTGAGAAGAGCTCATTCTTACCAGTGGAACGACCGCCAGTGTAGCGACAGAGATTGCCCCATCTGCGAGGTAGAGGCCACCGTTGGCATGTGAGCATATAGCCTACTTCTTGCATCAGCTGCTTCGAGTCCGAATTACATTTCGGACATTGCCGCGAAATAAATGTAGGCCTATAGTTATCGTATAGCATAGCGAAACATTAATGTAGCGTTCTATGTAGATTTGAGGTGACAATTTGTTAACCCTTTCTGGCTATTGGCCATTATTATATTTGCGTTCACCTTTCTTGTCGTAAAATAGGCCCACCACCCACGGCCACGGATTGGACAACAGATAAGAATGATCCTACCGGCCTTGACTCAGTGGCGTAGCCAAAAATGTTAATTGCAGGTCTCGCCTCTTCCCCTCACTTTCTTTCCCTCTCCCTCTCCTTTACTCTCCCCTCTCATCCCGTACTCTTTCCTCTCTTCCCCTTTTTTCCTCTTTCCTCCCCTACCATCCCCTTTTCTTCTCTTCTTCCCGTTAGAAGTATGGACCCCTAAATTCCAGCTACATGGTTTTGGGGAGTGCTGTGAGCTTCCCCAGCGGGGTCGTAAGCAAAGCCCCAGCCAAAAATCGACTTTGGTGCATTATAGCCTAGCCTTAAAATATAAGACTTGGTGGCAACAATGTTAATTATTTTCTTGAGTCTATAATACCTTTTTCAATCAAACACTGAGATTGGGACCTGGGCTCCCTGAACCCCCCCCTGTCCACGCCACTGCCTTGACTTCACTGACAGGAGAGGATGGTGGATGTAAGTAAGCTAGTGGTCTTGAACCTCTTAGCTAGTCTTGAATGTCGAAAAGAAAATAGGTCTTTCTTGGGCGGGACATAAGATCTAATTTGGTCTTAATCCGACCTTACAAGACATCATTATGACGTTCATCATTTGCAGAGCCGTCTTTTGCCAGCGCGGGGCCCTTGGCACTAAGTTGCCCGCGGGGCCCTTAACACCACATTACCTAATACCCCTAATACCTGTGACCACACTACACGACAAACTGTAAAATAAACCTCTCTCTGTAATAAGGTAGGTCCGTATCTTGTGTGTTTGTAGGCCTTCAATTTCGCGAGCAGAGCGAGCGAAAAAAAATTTGGGCCCTAGATTTTAGCTGCTCCCCCCTCCCCCGCAAAAAATCTTGATTTTTCAATTGAGTTTAAGTTGTAACAATAATTCATCCCTGAGGCGATTAAAATTGATTAGACTGATTATCGATCCATCGTCCGTTGCGGCGATCACCACCATAGCGCGGGGGCCCTTTGAGGCGCGGGGCACTTGGCACAGTGCCAAGGTGCCACCCCCCTAAAGACGGACATGATCATTTGTCATTTTTACATCAACGTAGATGTCATAGTTGCAGTTGCACTAACGCTCAGAGCAAGTTTGACGGCATCTAGATTGGTTGGCGACATGGTTAGAAGATGGGAATGGTTGACGAGAATAGGAGCATACTGTAGGCCTATCGGATAAATTGCGTTAATGATAGGGGTTGGTCCAGTTGATACGTATGACAGGCATAGGCCTACTGTTCAGCATTAGCATAGACTTGCTTTATGTGCTTGTGCTTGCTTATGCTTATGCTTGAGTGTGATGCGATATTATTCTGCTGATTCTACTGTGCATTATAATCGTTATCATTATAATGAAGTCAGTCAATAGAAGTTGATGATAATTCTTTTTCTGCATATGAGTTCGACATTACTAGTGCCGTCGTCGTAACAAAAAGGGGAAAACCCACCGTAAATTTCGGGTTGCAGAAAATCTTCTTGTTGTCGAAAAAAAATCGTACACAAATACTAAATTTCATGCTGAAAAATTCTGCGGCAAGAAAGATTTAAAACACCCGAAATCCCCTCTGTCGAAAATTTGCAGTTTCTGCCAAAAATTGCAACTTCCTGTCCCAACTATCTTTTCACCCACGGCACCGGTGATTAGGCCAACTACATGGATGATTAAATTCCCACTGTGTCTGCAGTAAGGTACGAATGAAACACTGAGAGTAAATGATATTCCACTATCAGAGTTGTTACTTCCTTTCACAGCTATCCGTCATTCACAAAATTGTTGGACACAAAAATGTTCCAGTTTACCGTAATAAAGATGTCGTGCAGACTTAAGCCTATCCCACTGGAAAGCTCAAGTCGCTCGATCCCCCAGACCTCCTAGATGGATTTGAAAGGTCCTACTTCTAAGAAAAAAAGGAGGAAAATGGGTGAAAAGAGGAAGGAAAGGGAGAAAGAGGGGAAAAAGGTGAGAAGGAAAAGGAATTGCTGTTCAATTATTGCTGTGCCCTCCGAAAGATCAAACTCTGGTTATCCGCTGGGCTCATTATTAATCTCCCACTAACACGTAGAGATACAGTTTTTCTAAATTTTATTACAGAAATAACCGCGAACCTACACATTCACATAAAACCGTTCAACTTTACAAATACGCAGACGCACTTATATCGTAAGTCTGTGATGGTCACAAACCATACTTAAAATAATTCTACACAAAAATCCAACTGCAAACGCACTACAAAACAAATCAACTAGTCAGTCAATAAACGTACAGCAAACATGTTCGCAAACATTTAAACTTTGCAAGAAAAGTTGACAGGAAGTCATTCAATCATAGCACATACATGAAGACCTACGAGCTATCTTTGCGCAGCGGCTCTATAGTGTCAGCCAAGTTTAGGCTACTGTACTGAACCATATCGTACACATACAAAAATAGTCTGGTGACTTGAAAGGGTTTTTTTGCTTCGTATATGCCAGCTGCGTTACGCCACAAGTAAATTGTATTATAAGCTGAAAAAATAACTATTGCAAATTAGTTCGGGCTAAGCCTAAATCAAAAATTACCAGCGGATAGTCATATTTGTTAATGCGGCCGGAGATCAGCTGAGAAAACGAAGAAACCTTGCGGTCTATTTCATACTCAACATTTAATCATACTGCACTGATGACATATATTCAAATGTGCATAAAATCGAACTACACTGACATTTTTCCTTGAAAAGACATCAACCGACTAACGCAAATATAGTTAACCAGACGAACAAATTGTGCTTATGTTGTAATTCGGCGCAAAACTGTATAAAAAGATCAGTAGGTCTACATTTATTTTGTGTAGATTCCGACGAACGTCGCTTAGCGCCAACTTCCCGACTTGCCAGATGACACTGGAGTGATACTCAGCGCTGTGACACGTAACAACGGACTGCAGTAGTACGACTAATGGAGTGTTTACACGATCCAGCAAACGTCCAGCAAACTTCCAGTAAATGTATTCAAAATACACGTGCTAAAGCTGGACGTTTGCTGGATCGTGTAAACACCCTATAAACTACCACCTACTGATGAGTGATGAGTAATGACGATGATAACAACAACAACAACAACATAAACATGATGCAAATATCAAGCAATCAGCACAGCAATCAGCATAGTTTCAATAAAAGATTGCTAATAGTTGAAACTGAAAATTGAAAATGACGACCAGAGCAACAATAGTAACAACGCAAAAAACAATTATTGTAGCCTAATTACTGACTGTACTGTCAGTACTAGGCCTACTGCTACTGCTGCTGTTGCTGCCGCTGCAACTCTACTAACCACACCGTGTTTCAACAAAAACTAATTCCCTTGCACTATTCATCACATCTTAGCCCAACGGTGACCTATCTTCAGAATTCATTCACTGATAGACTCGGAAGCAGAAACTGCCACAAAACTATCATTCAAGTTCCCATCACATCTAAACTATTATTTTAATATTTTTGAAAAATTGCACGACCGATGCATGGCTATTGGCTACGTCAGTGTTTTTCAACCTTATTGCTGCAGCGGAACCCTACATAAGTGTGACGACCACTCACGGAACCCCATGCAATGATCCGTGAATCCAGCGGCGTATAGCCGAAGTGGAAGTTTCAGGGTATATGGGGACCGATGTCTCCAGCGGAGTCAAGAGACAAAAGAACCTGTGGGGCCTGAAAGCAAAGCACCTAAAAGCCGAGGATAAATCAGCAGGCAAAATACTTGCTGAATTTGACCGCATTAAATAATATTATTTAGCAATTTTATTTAACTCGTAAACAGCAATACGTTATTTGTATTTAAACAAAAAACACCCGACGAAGAGGTCGCCAACGGCCCAAAAATTATCATCGGATCTTTTTACGTTTTACGTTCACGGAAAGCTCAGAGGTCTAGACCCCTGCAGCCAGTTACGCTAATACACGAGGCTTTTTGTATTTTTCAGGCAGAACGTTCCAAAAAATGACAGTTATTCGATAAATGGACAAACAATTTCTTAACACTAACACTAATACGCTAAGTGTCCAGTGTTTAATGCTAACATTTTAACACTGTTAAAAACAACAAAAATATTCCACACTGTATGCAAAAGTAGATGGCTATAATCGCTAATTTGGAACTAAGCATTTAGTACGTAGTACGTCTGTGGCTTGGTCTGACGTAATTTCGTACGCCAGGTTATTTTTATTTTTTCACTGACCAGCCGCGGAATGGCGCAGAACCCTTGGCAGATGCTTGTGAAACCCTTGGGTTCTGCGGAACCCCAGCTGAAAATCACTGGGCTATGTGTTCCATAAAAACGCCGCCGCCACCATCGTGACGTAGCGGTAACGCGTTGACTGTCCGATCAACAAAGTTGCTCTACGCCGGGCCAGGTTAATACTTGGATGGGTGACTGTCTGCGGCCAGGTAAAGCATTTTGGTATGTAACCAGCTGCCGAAGTCAACTCAGCCTTCCGTCCATCCGGGGTCGGTAAATCGAGTATTGGCCTGCCGCCTGGCGGGGCGTGTTCACTTGTGTCGGATGGCAGGTAACACTGTGTGATCCCATACGGCAGGTGACGCTACGTAGCTCTATGATGGGTTTCCTATAAAAACTCATACAGTACTTTTAATCTTCAACCCTTAACCACCACCAAACATAGGCCTACTACCACAAGTATGCAGTGAAACGGTCAGTCAGACCTGTGTTAGACGAGGAAGCACTGGTGGTACATGAGGTCGAGTGTAGACTGCCAGTAGCACTAGCACTAGCACTAGCACTGAGAGATGTTGATCTTGATGATGAGCCAGATGACACAGAATCTACCTCAATACCCGCCTGTATTATACACGTGTACACACGCGGCACTGTAGAGGTCAGCGCCAAGGTCAACTCAGCCTTCTATCCCTCCGTGGCAGGCAAATCGAGTAGGCTACCGCTCTGTCTGGCTATAGGGTTAAAGCGGGGCGCGTTCACCTGTGTCGAATGGCAAGTAGCGTCGTGTGATGACTGCAATCCCATATGGCAGGTGACGCTCTGTAGCTACAAGATGGGTTAGCATTAGCGGGTTATCATTACAAGCCATGAGCGCTTTTAAACTTTTAAATGGCTAGTTGCTACATCGTTGGTTTTACGATGTCGGAAGTGGCAGCTAATTGGCATGAGCTAATGACACCGCAGCGCACTAGGCGGCCATCCATTGCCCGCATCAGCGAACAACTGGTCCCGCTTTGCAACAGACAGACATAACAACACCATGCAAATAATTTTCGCTTTAAAGCGTTCTGCTTCCCCACCGTGGTCAGCCACCTTGTCGCGGTGGTGGGGCTTCGTGTTTCAATGACCCAAAAAATTTCTAAAATCTGGAGGGCAGAAGCCAACTAAGAGCTGACCAAACCCGTGTGAGCAGATTTGCTACACGTTACCAGAGCTCTTGTGCTGGTTTTGGCTTCACAGCCGACTACGGCTTCACAGCAGTGTCGGATTCAAGGAGGGGGCAGCCGCCCCCTATCTAACTGATGCATCAAAAAACATATAAAAGTTTTGCACCAAAATGCGTTACTTTTGCATCAAATTTTAAAAAATTTCCTCCCCAGATCCCACCTTCTACCCTTCCGCCCCCTCTATTCCCTGTTTCTGGATCCGCCACTGCTTCACAGCCGTTTATTTACGGCTTCACAGCCGTCCACGGTTTTATAGCCGTTACCTGTAACCTTATGGTTACGCGCCTACGATTCGAACTTCTGTTTTGACATACGGCGCGTTACAAATGCAGACTACTTACTTACTTACTTACTTATGGTTACATTCGGGGACGCGCATTGGGCCGAACTGATACGGCCTCAGCGCTGGGCAGTGAGCAGGTGTAGGAGCCTTCCCACCCCGCAGGTAAGGTAAGGTAATTAAGGTAAGGCGTTCTGTTGCTGTGCTGTATTCTTTTAAACATGTCGTTTTCCTCTTTCATCAACCTAAAAATTCTAGTTAATGTTCTTGTAAAACGAAGACCAATAGTTTTCGTTCTAGTTCTCGTTTCAGTTACCGTACTAAAATATCTATTCTGGAAACACGGGATATTGAAAACAACAAAAAAACATGCAGACCTGGCATAAGTAACGTTGGGTATCAGCGGCCAGTTCAGGGTGTTGTTTGACCGCTTCTCTGAGCAGAGCAATCGCATCATTGTTCATCTGTCTCATAACGCGCACTTCAAACTCTTCCTACGAACACACCGTGCGTAACTACTACACTACTACTACGACGACTACGACGACGACGACGACGACGACTACGACGTCTACGACGACGACGACTACGACGACGACGACGACGACGACGACGACTACGACTACTACTACGACTACGACTACGACGACGACTACTACTACTACTACTACTACTACTACGACGACGACGACGACGACGACGGCGGCGGCGGCGGTTGCTGCTGCTACTACTACTACTACTACTACTACTACTACGACTAGTACTACTACTACGACGACGACTACTACTACTACTAGTACTACTACTACTACTGCTTCTACTACTACTAGTACTACCGCTAATCGCATCACTGCTTATCTGTCTCATTATATGCCTACGTATTTTGAACTTTTCCTTCAAATCCAGTCACCAATAGTATTTTTGCTTTCATTTATTAGCTAGTTTTAATTATAACATTTTTGTGTTAATCGGTCTTCTTTTTTGTTCTAACTTTGTTTCAGTTTTCATTACTTTTTCGCTTGTAATCGCATCATTCTCATATTTTCAAAAAAATTATGTAATTTATGTAATGTAAAATTATGTAATTATGTAAATTATGTACGTATTATAGTAACAACATCGTTTACATGTAAAGGTTCAGCAATTATCTGGTAAAAGATATACACTGTGTCCACAAAAATTGTCCTAAACATTTTGCAGCAACATGTGCAAACCTAAACCGAGTTAAATAAAATTATACCGAAATCACGTCATACTGTGTCTGTAAAACTGTGTTTCATTCCGCGCAGTTGGAAAACGCGACGCATACCTCTTCGGGGCGGCACAGCGTCTTGCCACACTGCAGACGACGAGCTATACGCCGATTCTGTAACAAACGTAAACAAGTTTATGCTTTGGATTGTAACCAGTCTAAATGTAAATCGGTCAATATGTGGCGAAAATATGGACCAAAGAAAAGTGGCACGTTTTATGACCCATAGTGTACATCTCATGCACTATTCTGTCAATAGCGAAAACCCAACTTTAAAGATGCAGTGAACTGCATGACTGTTTAGAGAAATATGGCCTATACGGCCAGACTGTAATTTAGCATAAACCAACATTATGTCAACTCAGCCTATATGGCAGGTGACGCTCTTTACCTGGCTTCCCGTGAAAAACTTTACAAACTCTTTAACCTCTTTAACCTTTAAGCAGAAGAACAAAACTGGCATACGATAGTATCCTATTCATATGACTGTGAGTATGACTTTTATGCTAACGCAAACCAATGCTAATTTCTCGAAATAAAGATTAAAACAACGACGTCAATTTTTTCCAGGCCAAGGCTTTAGATCAAAACTATTTAAGGCAATAACACTTTTTACTTCAACACTGCCATCAAGTAGAAGACAAATATTTCTACGCACTGTCAAGTTAAATAGTATAGGGACTAATATAGACTAACTATTTTAAAATATACAGCAAGCTTAGCTGCTTTAGTGGAACCTATAAGAAGTAATCAAAATGTTCGTCAAAATCAAAATGTTTGATAAATTACAAATAAATGACGTGACGAAAGGCATTTACTAATGACATTTGCTAAAACTAAATGCTAGATCCAAAAACCGAAAACGAGCCATTTCTTTGCATCTCTGTAGCTTCTCTTGCTGCAAGCACAATTCCCTGCCCAACTTCGCGACTTTCTCCTGCATGAACACAACGCAAATTACACCAGAATACACCCCTAAAAGCCACAGCTGCCACACAATTAGCATTTAGCTATGCATTTTAATGCCCGTCATTTAGTTCTGTAGTTTAGGCCTACACGGTGCACAAAATATTCCAGTGAGGCAATTAAGAAACTGGAAAGCAAAGGTCTGGCGAAAACTGAATTTGATCTTTGACATTTACGGCTAAGAGAAAATTGTTACTTACTCAATTGTTTACTTGATGAAAATGTTCTACTACATACTAACGCGTTGAACGTAATACCTACTTAGGTATTAGTCTAGCAGACATGATTTAGTTACTTATTTTTTCAACTTCCTGCTTGGTAATATGGTAACGTGCTAGCGGTATAAGACTAAGTCAACCTGTTGCTGCGCCAGTTCGTTGGCTTTTTCCTGTTCACGAAGTTTCAAGTTTTCCAGCGTCTCATGCATCATCTGCATCATACCAGTTATCAACCCTAGTTATCTCAAGTGCAATAACATGATGTCCTAAGCAGAAGGACAGGACTAGGACCAATGACTAAGACAGCACAAACTCCCACCGAGACCACTGCTGCCACCTGGCGTATACAACGAACTTCAGGTGAAAATTTGACGATGACCAAAAACTGGCCAAGTAAATAGCCAGTGCAATTTATCACATTATGAACACGCAGATAAAAATAAGCAACTATTTCAAGCAGCCCGAGTTATTAATTATCCAGAAACACATTCAGCAGAGCGTCATTGCATTTAGCATTTTAATAGAAACTGTTCACTTTTTGGCGTTTTCACAAGCACAGCGCTCGCTAATTACCTCCGCCAAGGAGGTTATGTTTTTGCCGGTTTTTGTTTGTTTGTCTGTCTGTCTGTCTGTTTGTCTGTGTGTCAGAAAGATAACTCAAAAAGTTATGGACGGATCTTTCTGAAATTTTGAGGGAATGTCGGGCATGGCATAAAATACAAGTGATTAAATTTTGGGGGTGATCCGGCAGGAATTCTGGATTCTGGATCACTTTGAAATTTTCGTTACTAATGCGTTAAAGGGGGCATAAAGGAACCGCTGGCACAGCGAATATGGTGACGCCACCTGGCGAACAGCTTTGCCTTGGCGGAGGTACCTGCAGGCTACGACTGCGTTCTAGTTTCTGACATTTATCGTTCACACGGTAGTGTAGCGACACACTTCGAGTGTGGTGGGATCTTTCGCAGGCAAATTTTCCGGACAGCGCTTCAATAAAAGAGAACTGAAAATCAGCTAATGCCTACATGATAATGTCTGAGAATAATTCAGTGGCCGAAGTTTAGGCTAGGCCCCCCTACTTTATTTCTGATCCACGGCATGCTGCTGCTGCTGCTGCTAGATTACTACTAGTAGTAGCCTACTACTACAAGTGTATGACCTTGAGGTCGGCGCTAAGGTCATCGCGTTCTTTACGTTTCAGACGACATCTTGCGGCAAATTTTACGGATTCGTCTTTGACCTTCTCCATTGTTGTCAGCTCCTCCCCTTGTCCACACATCACACCCAGTGCGAGATATTAAATTATGCCGATGTCTTCCTTAATTCTGACCTACTCAGCCAAAAATTAGCATACCGGCTACTACCGCTCTGGGGAGCGTTCACAGCAATTTCACTTCTTTCTACATCTCTACTGACTGTATTAACAACGAGAGAATGAAGATTTCGCTCGCTTGGACATGTGAAGCGAAAGGATCACCAGCGCATACCATAGCAAGCGCTGTACTGGCAAGTAACAAGGTACAAGAGATGACCAGGTCGACCACGAACAAACTGGATGTGCATAGTCAATAGAGGCTATAAATAGAGGCTGGGATAAAGCAAACGTAGTCTAATGTGTACACAATCGGCATAAATACGCGAAAAATCAAGGTCAAGGTTAAGGCTACGCATTTCGTTTTCGAGTTAGAAGCTTAGATGGGAAGGACGGACGGACAGAGAAACAGATGGACGAAGGCACAGACGGGCATAGAAGGACAAGACGCATAATACGGCCTATTAGAACGGCCGCATAATAGGTAACATAACGTAAGGTAAGCGTGTAAGCGTAAAATCCTCTCTGAAGCATGCGGCCCATAGAGTGGCGCTTATCTCCGTTTTTTTGTCCTTAGCCAGACACCGGTTTACACTGCGAGACCACGGACAAGGGCTAGTGCATCACGCGAGGTGCCGTTTACGTCCCAACTTTCGCCGGTAGCCTATTCACTGCACTTACTCACAGAGGGCCAGCCTGAGTACGGTTGACCCACCTGCAGACGGTTATCCATCCAAATGCTAACCGGGCCCGGCGTTGATTAACTCCGTCGACGCGACCAACGACGTTACCAATTAAGCCAAACCGCCATCACGTGTGCTAAGTAGAATATTAATTCATTCAGACAAAACTATTCATCTATTCAGCTGTACGTGTGAGTGAGATGAAGGTGTGTTCTACTTGTTAATACAGTACATTTCACAATCAGCTGGGTTTAGGGTACACTTGGGGCACAAGCACATTTTAAAATAACGGGGACCATTATCGGCAGGCTTTCCCCTCTTGCCTTTTGTTCTTTTCTTTCTCTTCTCTTCCTCTTTTTCCATTGCGTGTTTTTTCCTGTCTCTTTTCTATCTAGATCCCTCCCCTTTTTATCATCCTCTCTTTCTCCCTTCTGCCTCATTTTCTCATTCTTTCCCATTCTGTGCTCTGCCTTCTCCTCTCTCTGCTTTCATCGGGTCTTTTCTCTCAATACAACTAAAGGCTGGAGAAACGCTATAAGCTACTACTACTAGCTGACCAGTGGGCTTGGCGTCACGGCCTACACGCATTGCATGGTTACGTTGTTTGACCACATTGAGAGTGTTGCTCAACGCGTGAACTTCAATCGTAGCTTTGCGCAGCTTCGCGTCCAACTGATCGCCGTGGCGTCGCGTTTCTTCCTTCTTCAACGCGTAGTTCACCATCAACTACACACCAACGACGACGACAACAACAACAACTACTACTACTAATACTACTACTACGACAGCGTCGGATTAGTCTAACTACGTGCCGGGCCTGTAACAAAAAAACATGAAGCGGGGTTCTGTTTCAGTTGAGCGGAAATACTCTAGTTCAGTAACTGGAACGAGTGCGTACAAAAAGTGCCGGTAATAGCTAACTTGGCAACTATAAGATGTGGCCAACCGTCTGCCACTACATAGGCCATTCGCTAGCTGACGTGGCAATGTCGTTGCCACTGGGCTTTAAGTCCCTTTAATTTTATTAACTGGGCCCGAAAGGGTATACACCTGTACAGCCCCGTTTGAAGCAAAAGCATTCTTTTAAAAAAAACTAAGTACAGTCTCTATGCGCTTATGTCATAATGATTAACTGTCCCTACCCCGTAGCATTTTCTAGCGATTTAGCCACGAAAAATGTGGCAATAACTGCAACAATAGCTTAATAAGTAAGTGTTCGTATGTACCCTGACTGCCGAGCTGGCAGTGTCTTCAGTGCTGACTCCGGACGATGTCAGCAACAGTTCATAACTACACAAACACACACAAATCGTCACTCTGCTTCACAAGCCGTGCAACCCTAAAGTCCAATTCACATCGCGCCGACGCGACGAGACGGGCTCGGCGGTGTGAATCGCGCATAACATCGTTTCTCTATAGGCTCTTAGTTGTGCCTCAGATTCGGCCACTGGCTGACATGACATTGTGCACTCTAAACGTTGCATTTACTCACTTACTTACTTATAGCACTAACTTGTAACCACAACCTTGAAAAGAGCCTTCGCTCCTCATCAGCGCAGCACATACGTGCATCCTGTACATGTACACTGTGTCCCAAAAAAACATCCCCGACATTTTTGACTGTAACGTGAAAACCAATTATCAGATTTTGATAATTTTTGGCACAAAAATTCCGGACACGACTTGCCATCAAACGACCATTTAGTTTCCCACCTCATCCAACGTTTGTTTCTGCACTACCTGGGGAAAATACAACCAGCGAAATATCACTTTTTTATCCAGTGCAATATGGTTGCTTACTTAACATAATGAGTAAAAACACATTTTGTTCACATTTCTGACACTTTGGCTGACATTTCATCCAGTTGTTCATTTTTCAACTGCCTGTAGTAAAATTGCTTGCAGTGTTGGCTCACTATGCGAACACAGGCAAGGAGATGCTTTCTCCATTCATTGACAGCAGTATCGATAAAGTTCTGCTCCTGACCAATCCAGGCTGTACCAGTCACTGCTTGATTTCACAAACATTCCTAAACTTCATCTGGTAAACACACTGCTGCATGACCCTTGGAATAGACCGGCTGTTGGAGCTCACAGATTAAGAGAGATGGAATTTATCGATGTTTTTCATTCATTTTAACGCGTATTAGGCTTGGTCTGATTTCCCCAGGTAGTGCAAAAACAGACGTTGGATGAGATGGAAACTAAAACACTTATTTAATAGCCAGTTGTGTCAGAAATATTTCTGCCAAAAATTATTAAAATCCGCTGATCTTTATTTAAGTTACGATCGATAATGCCGGGGATGTTTTTTTAGGTTTTCTGTTTATTTCAACACATATTTCACTTGATCTGCTTTCCCTAGGTAGTGCAGAAGCATACATTAGGTGCGGTGGAAAACTAAATGGTCATTTGATGGCAAGTTGTGTCAGGAATATTCGTACCAAAAATTATCAAAATCCGATAATCGGTTTTTAAGTTACAGTTAAAAATGTTGGGGATGTTTTTTTGGGACACAGTGTATATGTGTCTGAAAACACCCCCAACATTAACGAATGCATTTAAACCATCATATAACCATCATATTTTATTTTTGTTTCGTACAAATATTTCTGACTTTGTCTACAGGCATCGACACATGCAAAAAGTTGATGCAACAAGTTGCACAAGCAGCAGCAGTAGTACTGTAGTAGCGCAATGCAGCAGTAGCTGGTTGTTGTCGTTGTTTTGTGTACACGGTGTTTAATAAAAAGGAACGCTTTTTCTCGCAATTCTCATAATTCGCACAAATGATGATCAATTTATACAAAATGTTTACCAGCTGTAGCTGAAAAAATACTAATTCAAAATATTGCAACAAAATATGGCAGTTGATTAAATCTTCTTTGCTAGTCGTGACGTAATGCTGACGTCATAATGTGTCAAGGGTACAAGCTTGATAGTCTCAACTGGTGCTGGCAGTTGCTACCCAGCTTCGATGGTGAACTTAATCTGGTTCGCTAATGAAAGATGTTTATCGTGTCGGCACTAAACAACATGGGGACATGAAATCAAGCGTCTTGTGATCCAAAAACGCAACCATTTTGCAAGCTCGGTGTGCTAGTGCACTGTTTTGCTCAAACATGTGAAATTCCAACTATCCCCACAGACACGTAAATGCGATCGCTTTGCATGTTTTTGTGGCTGCAACTGTAAAACTTCGAAAATCTGTCATCGGCAAACCAAATTTTTCACCATCGATAAACAGCACCAGTTGAGATTATCAAGCTTGTACCCGTGACACATTATGATGTCAGCATTACGTCACGACTAACAAACAATATTTAATCAACTGCCATATTTTGTTGCAATATTTTGAATAAGTATTTCTTCAGCTACAACTGGTAAAAATTTTGTGTAAATTGATTATCATTTGATTGAATTATGAGAAGAACAAAAGGGGTCCCTTTTTATGAAACACCGTTAGTGGTAGTAGCAGTACGTGGTGCAGTAGTTACCGGCTGCGCAGTCTGTCCAGCTGTGAGAGCCTATCCTTCAGCTCCATGCTAAGCCTCATTCTCTCAGACTCCACGTTGCATCTGAGGGTCGTCAGGCGATGTCTGTTGCCAGCGATCAGTTCCAGGCGGTCCTTGATGGAGGATTCCAGTTCCAAGCGCTGTTTCTCCAGTGACACCAAGTGGTCTTCAGTCTTGTAGACGCAGCGACGAACGAAATCTACCTCTAACTTTACCACGTTGAATTCTACCATCGCATCCTGACCAGACATCGTAGTAGCAGTAGTGGTGGCAAAAGGTTAAAAAGTGTGTATAACTATTAATGGTAAACCATCTCAGAGCTACGGAGCGTCATCAGCCGTATGGGATCACACAGTGTTACCTGCCACTCGACACAGGTGAATGCGAACACATTCCCAGCCAGACAGGCCGGTACTCAATTTACCTACCCCGAAGGGATGGAAGGCTAAGTTGACCATGGTGGTTGGTTAGGCCTATATACCGAAATAATTTACCTGTCCGCAGACAGTCACCCATCCTACAGTAATAGGCCTAACCAAACTCACGACCTCTTGATTGTAAATACAACGTCCTAACCATTATACCACCAAGCTACCATCGTTTCTGGAGTGATACATCTGTCCTAGAACTGGTAAGTAGACAGCAGCAGTAGCAATGTGTGTAGTAGTAGCTTGATAGACCTGTTTGCGATGTCGTTCCTTGTGAAATTGTCTCACAGCCTGCTCAAGGTAAAGGTTTAACTCGTCCATCTTGCTCGTAATGTTGGCTTTCTTCACCGAGTCTTGATGCACGACGAACATCATATTGTTCACGTCCTCCTGTATAACGTACGCATATACACGACCACATTTGCAATTTTGCACGGCCCGCAATCAGAAACGACAACAGCGACGACTCTACGCCGTCAGCCACTGCCACTGCCAGCGTCACCGCAGCTGCTGCAACAGCTACTCTGATATATCTGATATGTGTGGGGTCTGCCTCATTGCACCACGCTCGATCTGGAGTAGAGATCTTGTCCCGCCATTTTAAAGACTATCTGGCAAAAGTTTTTGCTGTATAAAATAATATTTGCATAGTTACTTGAAAAACAGCATGGCCTGAATTTGACAGGACCTGCATTTTCAGTCGCCCCATAAACGTCGCTAGTTTTTTTTGCCGACTGTTAATCTTAACTAAGCTTAACCGGAGGCCTTATAGCTGCTATACCTGCTGTCTGTCGTCGTCTGTTTGTGACGAAATGAAAGTCGTAGGGGGTCGGCGACGGTACCTTTGGATGGGACGATAAAAACTTTTTGAAAGCTGTCAATAGTAACCATGTCTCCACCTGTAGCGGTTTGACCGCAATTTTCAAGGCAAAGTTTCATCGTCAACCTATCGGTCGCCGAATTTCAGAAACGACGAGAGATATGCCGAGATTGCTATTGACCACTAATAGGAAAACACATAAGGCCTTTCAGATGACATGAAAATCATGAACCTTGGATGACTCTAAAAGGTCATTACGTACTATTGAGGCTAAACGGCACGTCGTAGGGGGTCAGCGATGGTAGGTCCCGCCTGTTGGATAGGGCGATGACAACTAAGTAGTAGGCATAACCATGTCTCTATCTGCAGCAGTTTGGCAGCAATTTTAAATGCAAGTTATCATATCGGTAACTAGAGACTAAAAAGTGTTTACCTATTTAGTTATTTTTTATCGATATTTCAGATCTAAGTCATTATTTGTTCACGTTGAAATTGTATTCGTTCAACGTTAACTATGCTTATTTTTAACAGAACCGCGTCCTGAAAATTGATACGCCTACATCGGTCAACTTAATTCGCGTATTACAGTTTAGCAACGCCTATTAGCTGGTTTACAACGTCTGAAGCGTGTATAAGCAAGTGCGCGATAAAATCGTTCCAATTAGTGACGAATGACTCGATATCAATTTCGACACCATAGGCCTATTTACAAAATGTCGCGATATCAATATCGTTCGCGTTTGCTGGCCTTCGTAGACCCGCACACTAGCGAAAGCTGGGCTTTTTGTTGTTCTTTTCGATAGGTCAAAGTCAAAGTCAAAGCCAAAGCCACATGATTTCGTGTAAGTCAAATATCACTACACTGTTGTCCCACTGGCTGTGAACCCCGCCCGTACAGCCTTGTGGTTACAATCAAGCCATATTGCATTAGATTAGCTTATTGTAATCTGCCCTCGATTGTCTTGTATTCCACGCACTCTGTACCGCCATCTGCATCTGTAGACAATGCTGTCTGGTTTGTCCATTCAGCCGAGCTAGCGTATAAAATGTACTTACTGCCTGGCCTGCCGCATGCGGCTCACACGATTTGCGAGAAAAAAGAAGATCGATCGTCGCGAACGACCGTCCACTAGAATTCGCCATATCGCTCAATTATTTTTCGAAGTGAGTATTATATCGTGCTTTCATCGACGCAAAAGACGGATAATTTAACGTAGGCCATATATATGTACATTGTAAAACGGTCCAGTGAACTTAGTGATCAATATTTTTGCTTTCAGCGACAAATAACTGTTTTTTTCTGCAGTTCAAACGAGGCATAATTTTAAAATACGCCTGAAATGGCCATAAATGTGAGTTGTTTGCGCAATTTGAAAAAAAAATTGTCTTTCATCCTTTAAACCTATGCTGCTGTTCTGAACAACAAAAGACGGAATGGCAATATTTGCAACGGTAACAGACGGCAAACTGTTGAGTCGGTGTAGTTATAACTTGCTACAGGAAGGGGTCAATATGACAGCGTGGTGGTTCGTGTGTGACGTCGTAGCCTATCTGTGAACATGATTCAACTGGCGTCATCTCAGGAATCAGCTGCGAAGTTTTCAACCGACTAGAGACGGCTGTGTCACAACTGCAGAGTGATGTTGCTGAAGGATTTGCCGACGCTCCTATATAGTCCTGCTGCGGGTAAGGCTGAAAAACATGGACCTAATTTACAAAACTTCGTAGCCTGCTAGAAATTTTCATAACATCTTCCTATAGGTATTTTTCTTCTAGGTTAATGTTCCTAATTCGTCACCGCAGGAGTTGCCCAAAGTTTTTGCGTAAGTTGGGCTATTCCTAGGTTTTTCTAGGTATTTTTGTGAAGCGTTTTTTTCTTCCTATAGGTTATTCCTAGATCGGACTTTCTGCGCAGGTTTGGCCTAAGAACGATCTAAGAAACTTTGCAAATTAGGCCTTAGAAACATAGATGTATAAACGTTCCAGAAAAAAATAAAAAACGTTAAAAAACGTAAAAAAAACGTGGCAAAAATAAAAAAAAAACGTTTAAAAACGTTGATAAAAAACGTTAGCCTTAATTTGTTCGACTTTTTGCCTAAAACCTAATGCTGTAATTGCAGTACAGCTAGAACTAAAGAAAGAGATAAAATTTTATTCAATTTCAATTCAACCGTGTAGTCAAGACCACGTATTACTAGACTAAGTAAGTAAACTACCACCACTATAACATATTAAATTATTAATTCGTTTATGTGGCTTTAAAAGCCCTTCTCGACGTTCTCGGTAGAATTTTCAAATTTTGGTAAACGTTTTTTAAAAAGTATATAAAACGTTGAGAAAATGAAAAACGTTAAAAAACGTAGAAAAACGTGGCAAGAATAAAAAAACGTAAAAAACGTTTTTACATCTATGTCTAGAAGGATGAAAGCGAATAATAAGCAGCTCAGAAAATTAATCAACGCATAATACGATACTGAGAGAGCATTTACAGTATGCTAAGCGCGCATATGCTATCGCAATAGCGTCCGTCTATTGGTTCGTCTGTCCGTCTGTCACACGGTTGGAACAGTCAGAAACGGGACAAGCTAAAATCACGAAATCTTCACTGTGTGCTGCCACTAAGACTCTAGTTTTTGTGACCATATTTGCGATTGTCAACAGATTAGTCGCCGTATATACGTATTTTTACTTCACCTTTATGAACATAAGAAAAACTAAATTTCGTACCAGAAAGTTCATAAAAATACAACCATTTCGGCATTAAATTCATAAAATTTTCTATCGAAGTATACGCTTGTTAGAAAACACAAACTATGCAAAAGTAGGTTTACTTAAGCATAAGTACGATAGCGAACACGTTTGGCCGTAACTTCAATGAAAAATACTGTACAAAACACAGACATTGTCGACTCTGGTACAATCACGCCTATAGGACGTTGATCGACGTTTTAAGACTAGTCGTAAAATCAAACAAAAATCAAACAAGACACATAGCTGACCTTAACTAACTTTTTTTTACCTATACATTCGTTTGATCCTATAGCTGCTATTCATTACTTGTTTGACTTTCAACCTCAGCTGTTTGCTATTTCTATATAAGCTCAAGTATAGGCCTACAGCAAGTACAAAACTTGTGTGTAGAGAGAGAGAACGTTTATTTGTCTCAGATACATTCACACGGTTACAATAAACAAAGGGCTACAACTGCAGTCATGAGTGGTAAGTTTTTCGCGGTAATTTTTTCGCTCTATTTACATGTGTTATACATTTTATTATGTAATAGATATTACATGATTGGTTACTACTTAATTGCTTAACTTTACTTTGAAATGCTGCAGTTGCAGGCTTACAGTAAATGTACATAACTTTTTATATGCAAGTAATTTAACAAGAGTATATTTTCAATTCCCATAGTAAACAGTTATTCGAGTTTTTTGATATACATCCAGAACATTTTCGATTGTCACTTGAAGTAGGATTATCAGATTTTAATAATTTTTGATACTAATATTTTTGACACAGCAGGTCATCAAATGACAGTCCAATTTCCCACCACATCAACATTTGCACCATAATTATTAAAATCTGATAATTCTGCTTTGAGAGATAATTGGACACGATGTAGATTGAATGTACTGATGTATGTTTTAGCTCAAGTACTTATAATCATATCTTCGTCAGATTCCGATTCTTCGGACGAAGAAGAAATGATTTTTCGCCCCGGTAAATATAATCAGTTTTACGCACCTGTATTAAACTCAATATATAGATAGCCTACGTGCTTCACAGTACAGTTGTAATACCAGTACATTAAATTAGAAATATAGTAGACTGTATAGTGAATCGAATGTTCTGCAAGTTTAACTGTATAGGCCTTATTGCAAATTACAACACGATAGGCCTAGACAGCGCAACAGGCTGTTAATGCAGGACTTTGTATCTTCTGTAACATGTACCAAACTTGCAGGATATAGCCTATCGCGTTAACGTGTCTCTACAGGGTAGGTAAAAAATTAGACCTGTTTGATAACTTTTCAATGGTTAGCGGTAAAAAGATTCAAAATCTTTTACAGAAAAAGGCTGAACTTACATAGCAGAGCATTCAAATATTCTTTGTTTAATTGGCATAAATCTTCTTTACCTTGCAATTGAGTATTTGTTTGCACTCCTATATGCCTGAGATCATTAAACTGAAAAACTTGCTGCTAAAAGTTCATATTTTAATTATGTGTATTATTCGACGCTGACGCACTGCAAAGTCACAAAATTTAAGACAAGTAATTTCAGCAAAGCTCACGTGACGCGAGATTGCAGTGGTCCTGCCACTTTGGCGATCAGCGTAGGCCTACAGCAATAAGATATTAATACATCTTGATAGAGTACTTAAGTTAAATTTGAGGCCTCCGTGTGAAAGACTCCTTGAATTTAAAAGGCTAAAATTTAGATTCTTAAAATGTACGTTCTATGCTAAAAAATGTCATATGCAGCTTGCCTAGGTCCATCTCTCAGCTTACTGTTAGTAAAAAGCTTAATGTAAAACTTGTAAAAAGTAGCTGTGTGAACCATGCTTGTATTTGCTTGTGTTTAGGACGTGGGTCCCGGCGAGATCGTGTCAATTTCATCCGCCGTATTTTGTTACGAATCTCGAGACTGTTGACACTTATCGTGCATCAACTCTGCTACCAGATGAATTTCAATCGCCTAAATTTCCCCAAGCAAACTTGCAGCGCCGGGCGGCCCAAATTTCTAGTTTTATTTTGTTTCTTAAAGTTCAAACATACATAGCGCCGATTTACGGTATTTGTAATCTAACACTTCTTATACACTAAAATAGCAAAAAAATCTGTAGTCTACCAGAAGCGTTTTCGTGGATGTAGCTTCACTAAAATGCGTTCGCGGCCGGAACGCTAGCCGCGAACCCCGGCGGGTGAGCTTAAAGCGCTCTCCAGACCTCCTAGAAAACGTATGCCTACTTTCCCTTATTCCCCTGCACCACTCCTAACGTCTTCTGCGTCTCAATTCATCAGACACTGCCCAGGTATTAATTAACGATCAACGGATGATGCCAGCACAGTTTGACTCATAAATACACATGCCATTTTTGAATCACGCGTGCATATGATACACGAATGATACTCATCTTAACGCACGAAACGTGAAACACGCTGCCATTCCAAGACAGCATAAAATATTTACTTACTTAGTAAAATTATCAAAAGCACAAGAAGAGCAAACACCTATCGCCCCTTTCAGAATGTCTCTTGCACTGGCCAGGCACATTCTGAACGACGAAAATGTGAGAATGATCGAAAATCATCGACGCTACAAATTGTCATCAAATACGCGCTCACTGGCGTCGCATGGTATAAGCTACTTGTGGGGACTTGTAGTGAATCAGTACCGATAATAAGGTTGACTGTAGAATGAACCACAAGAATGATATGTATAGGATGTTGCAGTTTGCCGACAGGCACTGTGAAATTTAAGACAGAGATTACGAATGCTCAAAATTTTAATTTCGCTTTTAAATTTTCCCAAAAATGTGGGCTTTTCAGCTTCAAACATTATATTTTTGGACGAAAATTTTCGGACAAGAAAAAGATCGTCCGACTTCAGAATTAAAGGGAAAAAAGGGGCTAAACTGAGGCATTTTATTATGTAATAGATATTACATGATTGGTTACTACTTAATTGCTTAACTTTACTTTGAAATGCTGCAGTTGCCACTGAATCGAACTATGTTGATAATGTGGTATACCTGGACTTTGAGAGCCTGTTTGGCAAGCGCCTTGCGGCTGAGTTGTATCTGACCGAGCTGTGCTATCAACGCTTTCTTCTGCTGTATCAGCTGCAATGTCTCCGGCGACGTCGAAATGCCTTTCACACGGTTTATTCGTCGCTTCATCCGGTCTAACTCCATGTCCTAAACACGTACATGCATCGTCACACAATCTGTGATTGTGTTCATTAAGCGTGTTACTGATTACAATTATATTGCTGTAACCGTGTTTGTGCTATAACAATGGGTGCATGGCCAGCATTGGCGGCAATTGTACCCTTCTGCATGCCACCCTCCTATGTTACTAATTTTCACTACATTTGTGTGGTTCTGCAAAACAAACTATCCATCTACTGTTGAACTATATACTACTATACTGGTTATATAGTTATGGAAAAAGTACATTCAAAAAAACTAAAATACATCTACAATCGCCACTTAAACTGAATAGCCTACACAATAATTTCAATGTAAAATATAGCTCACATGAATGACAAAGTACAGATACGCTCTGTTCTATAACACACAAGAATGTCTGCAGTGTTTTAATTTCGCCAACAAATTTGCGGCCGTCCGCGTCCGTCTAGTTGCCATAGATCGTATGGACAGCCCGCGACACGCCAGCAGTTGTAAGCAAACATTTACGCGAGATATGCATCGTTTTCCGCCTCTTTTCACGTTCAATGGTCGTAACCTTTGACCTTTGACGATTGGCACACCAGTTACTCCTGCTCCTGGAAGTGTTGGTTTTTCTATGTCTTTTGTTTCCAAGTCAGAAGCCCGTACGGGAACGACAATAGGACAGACGGAATAGACAGACGGACGGACGAGCAAGAGCCATAGCGCGGCCTATTACGAGGGAGGACGGCCGCATAATAATTGGTCTGTCAGAATTATTTTTGTTAAAAATCGAAATCAGCAATTCGATCATAGTAGGACTGAGCAGAGCCGCAGGGCTTAAAAAAGCTTTCGCAACTTCAAAGAATCTAGGGAAGACACTGGGATAACATTTTATATGAAAACGTTCCTTCCTTCTTCAGTGATCGTAAGTTTACATTTCATACTAACATAAATTGATATTTATAAAAAATGATATTTTTATTAATGCTGTAAAAACTAGAAAGCAGTCATAGCCCGCAGGTACCTCCGCCAAGGCAATGTTATTCGCCAGGCGGCGTCATCATATTCACTTTGCCAGCGGTTCCTTTATGCCCCCTTTAACGCAATGGTAACGAAAATTTCAAAGTGATCCAGAATCCAGGATTCCTGCCGGATCACGCCCAAAATTGAATCACTGGTAGTTTATGCCAT
>Ga0209367_1000493_pt1 | contig 39591 bp, 13 predicted proteins | sample WorMetLIZISLAND2_FD_187412 | JGI IMG/M metagenome (GOLD analysis project Ga0209367, IMG submission 187412) | Marine gutless worms symbiont microbial communities from Max Planck institute for Marine Microbiology, Germany - Olavius geniculatus... ...
TATTTGGCTGTTAGATGTAGAAGGTTTCAGTAAATAAAGCTGTAAAATTTCGTATTAAAATCCCAAACGGTTGCTGAGAAAACGGCGAAAAAATTTAGGGGTCCACTTTTTTCTGCCGCACCCTGTATTTTTGTGCAGCTGTGTTGGATTTCAACTTGAATTAGTCCTTAAATATTACTAAAATGTCTGCGATCTCTTTCTCTTGCATTATTTAGCCACTCGATGCTGGCAAAAACGTCCAAAATTTGTTGATAGTTGCTGCAGTGCTGCTGAGGGACCGATCTTCCAATTATCCTGAAATTTGCAGCTTACGTTCATGTATCCTCTAATAAGCAATTATGTCCTGAAAATCTTGCAAGATGAGACAAATTATTCACCAGATAGGAATAATTTAAGATAAAATGTCAGTTGATACATGGTATTTTTGGACTTTATTTACTATTTGGACTTTATTTACTACTCATTTTGGCAGTGTTGCCCTTGTGAGTCTTGAAGTTGACATGAAATGTTAATTTTGTAAGTTTTTGTAAAACACATTTCTAAACTTTCGTTGTACTCACTCGATCATACTACAGTCACATGACAATGTCCTGAATTTTGAGCGTTTTGGTGTCTTCAAATGACTCGGTATGCCTAGAGATGGTTTTTGTTGTATTGCAAAACTTCCCATGGCCATTTTTGAAACTCTGATATTTCAGCCTGTCTATACTGTACCACTGGTAATTCTTGTAAATGGATATTTTTTGATTTATTGTTTGTTTGATTGATTTTCTGACAGTTTTGTTATGTTTGAAAAACGGTACTGTGTGTATGTTTACATCAGCATTGCCTAATTATTTGGACACTTCTTAATTTCAGTTTCTGCTCTATACCATAATTAACATTTGTGTCAGTAGCCCTTCATAGTTAGAAATTCTTCCATTTTCAGTCTCGCTCCCCCTCCATTTACAATACACTTCAGGGTGGGCCAAAAAATGGCACAAAATTTTTATGCACCAATAACTTTGTCAAATATGAATTGATTTTTAAATTTTTTTCACTGTCAGAATCGGGAGAAAATTTGTAGTAACATTGTCACTAAAGATCCCACCACACCCCAAGTGTGTCATTACACTACCTAGTAAAATATCAGTGTTTTTAAAGCAACAGTTAAAAACAAGGCGATATCTGTAACAATGCATTCTAAAAAAAATTAACAACAAAACAATCAGTTTATTGTCTCAATTGTTGTCCAGAGTAACTGCAACATCTTTCAGTTTTCTCATCAAATGTTCATCAAATGCTTTGCTGCTGGACGATGCACTCAAGCTAGCGACGCCACTGACCAATGGCGCAATGCAACTAACCAAACGCTGTGACAGTTAGCCCAACTCAGTGCTCCAGAATTGTCAACATTGATAAACCATCCATGAAAGAGCCCCCCCCCCAAACAGCATAATCGACGGGATTTAAGTTCAAGCTGTTTGGAAGCTACATGTCAGGGTTGAGCAACGTTTATCACACAATTGGTCGCTATCGTGACCGGCTTGAGTGCGATCTCTGACATTTCACAAGGTAGTGTAACGACACCTATGAGGTGTGGTGGGATCTTTAGTGTTAGTGTTACTACACGTTTTCTGCTGATTCCATCAGTGAAAAAATTGGAAGATCGGTTAATGTTTGATGAAGTTATTGGCGTATAAAAATTTTGTGCCATTTTTTGGCCCACCCTGTAGAGCTGGCAAATGACTAATGATTTTATAACTAGGAGACATATCTAAATTGGAGCAGTTTTTGGGCCGACTGTTAAACTTGTTTTATTGTTTAGAGTTAGTGCTTTTAATTGTCTCTGCTGCTGTTTAGGACTTAGGAGGAACTTCACAGATTGTTTTGATTCATTGATTGGTTGGATATATTTCTATATTTGGTCTAGTTTTTGTGTCGGGTGACTGAACTTGTGATACTGATGCAACGTTGTGAAACCAGTCTGGACGAGTAGACTGCAGTCCCATACGGGGCTAATTGTATCGAGTATAAATTTAGCAAAATTGTGACAGTTTTCCGTTTTTTATAGCCTACAGCTATTTCTATGTCGTTTTAAAAGGCATGTTTACCGTGAGGAATGGCATTCTGTGTATTGTTGAGGCACTATGTTGCTTTCATGTGTGTTCTATTTAGTTGCGTGTGATGTGTGACTGATGCACTATATGTGCATTTGAGGTGATCTATTTGTATTATATGGCTGGAGAGTTTATTTTGTAGTCTTGTTCATGTTATTAGACCTACTAACAGTGGCTGAGGAATAGTTATGACAATGAGTTCAGTTGATCAATGTAGAACAGTGCCGCCGTATAGCTGTGTACTTTTAAACCAAGCCGATCTGCTTGAACCACAGATCTGGCTAAACTTGCACCTATAGTGTACGCCGTACGGTACTACGGGTATTTGCAGTAGTGGCGCGTATCTGTTTCATGAGAATAAGAAGCCTAGCTGCCACTATGGAGGACCAACTGTTTCTGAGCTATAGCGACTAATAGCTTTAAACTTTCCGCGGAAAATTGCGGCCAAACCGCGGCACAAACAGACCTGGTTACTATTGACAGCCCATAGGAACTAGTCGTTGCGCTGTGCAGGGGCATCGTTGCCAACCCCCTACGACTTACCGTTCAGCCACAGTACCACACGATTGGCATAGCAGAGTGTGTAATGACTCTTCAAGGTCATCCAAGGTCAGTGATTTTCGTGTTACGTTAAAGTAAAAGGCTTGTGCGACTTCCTATTAGTGGTTAATAGCAACCTTGGCCCTATCTCTCACCGTTTCTGAGATACGATGTATCATTCGGTGGCGGATTCAAGGGGGGCGGGGAGCGGCCGCCCTCCCTGTCGACCGGATGCATCTAAAACATATGAAAGTTTTGCACCAAAATGCGTTATATTGCATCAAATTTTCAAAAAAAATTTTTGGAGAGGTGGCATAGCCCAGACCCCACCCCCTACCCTTCCGCCCCCTATTCCCAGTTTCTGGATCCGCCACTGGTACCATTTAGCCACAATACCGCGTATTGTCCTTCAGGGTCAGGTAAGGTCGTTGCGGCTAAGCAAGAATGTCCAAAAGCAGTGGTTTAAATTACACCAACTGCACAGTAATTTTTTGGAATTAATCAGTGACTGATCACGCATAGGCCTAATTAATTTGCACATAGGATGATTTGCGGCGAAGTGCGACTTGCATTTTGGGAACTTCATTTGTACAATTTTTTTTCATATTGCAGTATCATTATAAACAGATGTCAGCATCTCTGTTGTAAATAGTGTTAATATGCAATTGCGACGGATACCCGGTACACATATTGTTTTTGCAGCTGCGCATTTTACGATGTTGGCTGATGCTGGTTGTCCTTACTAAGATCAAAGACCGCAAAGCTAAAATGCAAATGCCCTGTCATGCAGACCAGCTTGCATGCTGTTTTCTTGTTCTTATCTCTTCTTGAGCACAACGTGCTACTTATCGTTGTAATCATACTCTTGGCTGCCACGTAGAAGAATCACAAAAATGTGCTAATAGGTCTAGAGCATTTGCACAGACGTGTTTTCAACTTTTCATGATTATAGCACGGACGACAACCTGGCCTACGCGAGGGTTGCAGTTACCTGAGGTAAACGTTGTGTGCAAACATGTTGCTAGTGAAAACACTTTTGTGTATTTAAACTGTTAACACAACTAAAACAGAAGCTTCAGCTATCTCAATGTAATAATCATGTCGCCGATGACGGCCTGCAGTGACAGCCGAAGTTCATGAACATTAGGCCTATTTCTGTCATCGAAACCCGCAAAAAGACGTTTTTAATTGGGGGTACATATCGTGAAAGTGCGTCCGCTGAGTTTTAGGCGGAAGTACTGACAGCATAATTGCGCACATGGCCCATGAAGTGGCCTCAGCGCTCGGTGGTTACTCTCTCCGCAGGTAAAAGTACTGGCAGTATAAGCGATTCCGGTTATTGCTACACGTTTGTCGTTGCAGCAGTGCTGTCTGACCACGCAGCCTGGGATGTGACGTCACGTGGACAGAAGACAGCGTTGCCTTGACAGCGATGAAAAAACAGCATCAGTGTTACTGATGGTGGGGGAGGTGGCAAATGTAGTCCAAATGTTGAATAAATGACAAACCGCGCAAGAGATAATGGCGGTCGAAGGCGGTCGCAAGCTGCTCGGACGCTTAATGCCAAGCTGGACAGCCAAGCTTCAGGAGCAGCCGGACACCAGCAAGGTCTGCAAGCCATGTACCGTCTGCAAAGCAACCATGAAAGCCAAGGAAGAATGGTTGGTAGTTTTTTTAGCTTTTCACCCAGGAGCGTATTTTTAGGGAGCCTTTTATCTGCTCCCTTTTTTGAAAGTGAAAAAATAACGAACAGAGAACAAAATCAAGCAATAATTTAATGTGCGAACGATGAACAGTTGAAAATGCACGTGAGAAATTAGGCTACCCGCTCGCCTCACTTTCAGAAAACATCTAAATAGGCCTACGCCCTCGTTTTATCCGCTGTTGTATAATGTAGGCCTAGATAAAGAAAAGTCACGATGGTCAATTAATTCCCAGTTATTAGGGCCTATGTCTCACGAACCGTCACTGCTATATTGTTTCGCGTGCGCAATGAACCACAGCACATTGTTTTACGTCGATTTTTGATGCCTCCAGCTGCTACCAGAGCTTTTCGCCTATGAAACTGGTTTGTGACGTTTTCAAAAACGATTCTTTCACAACTATTGCGAAATTCGGATGAATGTTGACAAAACGCCTTCCTCCTCCTTGGGATATAGAAAAACTAATGGAGACAAGACCCAACCGAATCAGGCACTTCAACGATGCATCGAACGATGCATCGCGCGTTGTAGGCTACTACCGACGGTTAGGCTTTCTTGTCAAAATATTTCGCCAGCACATTCTGCCAGTGGCGTAGTCAAGGGGGACAGGCCCCCAATCTTTCAGACAAAACAAGCATACGTATAAACTGCACAACATTTGCCAATTTAGTCAGTTTATTTTCGGGAAAATAGTTGAAATTGTTGCCGCCAGATCTCATCTTTTAAAGCAAAAATGCATCGAATTCGATTTCGGCTGCGGCTCCGCCCCAGACCCGGCTGGGGGAGCTCACAGCGCTCCCCAGACCCTCTAGCTGGATTTTAGGGGGTCCTACTTCTAAGGGAAGGAGGGGGGAGGGAAAAGGGACGGCACGGGAAGGGAGAGGTCAGGAAGGAAAACGACAAAAGGGGAAAAGGGAGGGAAGGGAAAGGGAGACGAGCCCCCCAATTGAAATTTCTGGCTACACCACTGCATTTTGCAGTAGGCTAAAGCGTTACTACAAGTATTTCAAAAGTACTTGTCGCTGCACTGTAAAATATTTGGATGCCGTACGATCAATTTTTTTCTAGATTTGTTGTTGTGTCATTGAAATAATTTCTTTCTAAATATGTCGATGACTGTACAACCAAAACTTGCACTTGCCTAAATAACTCACCAGGGGCAGCGATTTCGCCGTTTACGAAATTACTTTCAACTTGTTTAGGATCAATGTATTTGATGTCTTGGTCGTATTATTGCTTTATTGCGTAATTTTTGCGTTGCTGTTTCTGCGCGCGTGCTTGTTAAATCGAACTGATGACAACGATGACGTTGATGTTTTCAGTATAAAGGAGAAGGGCGGCGAAGAGCTGTGTAAAGACGAGATAGAACGTCACAACGAGTGTTTGCGCAAGAACGGCCTTAGTGTTATCGCCACTGCGCCGATCTAGTGATTCGTTCAATCTCCTTCCCTATAGCGTCATCCTGGCTGCAGCTGTGATTAAATTTACTCAAGCCAGGTTTGCTGTCTCTTCATTTAACAGTTTACTTTTTCGGATGATAGGCCTACTCGCTAAAGACATTTTAGACGACTTTTTGTTTTCGAGTTAGGAACCGAGGAGCCTACAGGACGGACAGACGGACCGGTAGGCAACGGGCGAAGGCCGTAATGCGGCCTGTTAAGAATACCGCATAACGATCGAAAAAATACTAAAAACCATTATTAATTTAGATTGCAATCAGAAAAAAGTGGAAGCAGGCCAAGACTGCATTAAATAATTATGAGAATGCGTGTAGCATCGCCATCATCATCGTCACAAATATGGACTATGGGCCATTTTTCTAATTAATTAGAATTAGTTTGCCATTTAGTTAGTTACAATTATAAGTAATACAAGTTCAAAGCCAATTAATTAAAATTGACATTCGTTGCTTTATAATTAGTGAGAAATTATAGTTAGGCCGTTAGTAGCTTAAGTTGGAATTCGCTGACATCAGGTTCAAATTGACATTTCAATCTCTTGCTAAAAATTAAAAATTTGTGTGGCAGAGCACAGCCTAAAAATAAGCAACAGTGCAACGATCAAATTGTTATTTACGTGCTACGGTGGCAATAGCAAACTAACTAGACAACTCACTAAAATGCATTGTGCTTAGAGGAATTTTCAAACTAATTAACGTTCGAATTAAAAAAGTCTCATTCACCAATTAATCTGAATTATAATTAACGCTAATTAAGCTAATTAGCTAATTAATTAGAATGGTTTTAATTAATCGCCCATCTGTGGATCATACAAGCACATCAGCATCATGCAGCTGATCCAGCGGCAGCAGCAGTCTTCCGCTCAGCATCCTTCGAAAGAACCAGTCAAGACGGTATTGATGACACGGCGCAGCCAGTATGCATCCGGGCTCCGTCAATAGAGCTGTCAGTTGCCATTCGTCTCGTATTTCCTGGCATGTCACGAATTTGCGTTGTGCTGTCTGGCAAGATGCTAAATGTCCCGTATTTTTCTTTAGATAAAAAATTCGCGAGAAAATTAATAATGATTATAAAAAGTTGATTTCTTTGCTCCCTCAACAGAGCACTATCACCTTTATGCACTCTAGCAATAACAGTCCTTATGTTATTGCAAAGTTCATGGATTTAGCCCTTTTGGTGTTGGTCAACGTGATGCTGTTGATTCACGTCACGTGCAGAGCAAAAACTGTACGCCTATTAGCGGCCTAAGCTATGTCGGACGTCGCCGTAGCGTCCCCACCACGATTTCACAGATTATATAATCCTAATCCCTAATAGCTTATGAAAAAACTAACTGACAAAGCTGTTTAGTTTCAACTAATTAATTAAAAATGGCAACCTGAATAGTCCGTGAACAACGACAACAGCAGTAGCAGCAGGGTGTCTGCGTGTGTAGCCTACATTGTTGTGTTTTGTATGCACAGATACAGATGGTCATGACGTCACCAAATCGGTAAACACCTCACACACTTCAACAGCGAAAACTGCTAAAATACGGACAAAAATCGCATAAAACAATTATTGACAACTTTCATTCGAACTGTGCGCGCACAATAGGCGGATAACACTTTTCACTATTATACTACGTACGCTCAGTGGCGGATTCAGGGAAGGAGCGCTCCCTCCCCTTCTATTACCTGTGTGCATTTTATAACCGAGTAAAAATTTTCCACAAAAATGCATTATTTTTGCATAAAATTTTAAAGAAAAGTTTCTGCAGAAGGGACACAGCCCCATCCCTCAGCCCCATCCTTTACCCTTTTGCCCCTATTCTAAAATTCTGGATCCGTCACCGCGTACGTTTGTTTTTGCTAATACCGTTAGAGTATGAAAAAAAGTTGACAGGATTTTTTTATTTTATATCTTTAACGAAATAACTAAAATTATAAAATGTCTATCTGTAAATGATATTATATGTCTTTGACTGTGATGTACAAATTAATTTTTAAATTTTACAGTTTGCTATAAAAGATTTTTGTGAATATCGGTTCATGCCTGTGGACGACAGAAATTTGTTGAACTATAAAATATCGAATAAATACAACGCATAGTTTGTTTTTGTTGATTGCTGCTTTGACTTGAGATGTTACACCGACTAAAAGCGGCATATAATTCCCTCAAGTACAGGTGTGCTTCTACGTTACATAGCCGTAAAATATACGTACAGTGTATAAATAATTGTCGCGCGTCAGTACTGACAGCATATGCGGCCGTCCGTCAACCTGTGTGCGTAGTCTCCCAGTGCACTGCGCAACCAGTCAGTCAGAGATCTTAGAATTTACTTCGACGCCGACCTCAGCATGCGATGCCACGTTCAGAAAACCGTTGCCAGCTGCTTTGCCGTTCTTCGTCAGCTGCGCAGCATTCGACATTCGGTGCCGACGTCCATTTACCAAGCACTGGTCGTCGCCCTCGTCCTGTCCCGGCTAAACTACGGCAATGCTGTGCTGGTAGGCTTACCAGGCTACCTGTACAGCCGCCTCCAGTCGGTACTCAACGCTGCCGCACGATCCATTGCCGGTTTGCGGCGCTCGGACCACATCACCGACACACTCGCCAGTTTCCATTGGTTGAGAGCGTCCGAGCGTGTGCAGTTCAAGCTGGCGACGATCGTCTACAGCTCACTGAACGGCACAGTTCCATCATACTTGGCTGCAGACCTACGACGTTTGTCCGGCATGCCGTCAAAACGACGTCTGCGGTCCTCACTGACACGCCAGCTGGATGTCCCCTAGTCGCAGCGCGTAACTGTTGGTGACCGAGCCTTCGCTGTCGCTGGTGCTCGGCTATGGAACAGTTTACTACCGGACATTGTCGCGTCCACGGTCCAACACACTGTCACAGTTTCGCCGTCAACTGAAAACATTTCTGTTCAAACAGTCTTACCCTTCTGTGCTTTTGTCGTGACTAACGCTTTTATCTGTGGTCCTAGCAGTTTTTTTACTTAAGCCACGTTAAAAATTTGCAATGTAATGTAACCCTGACGCAAACGCCTACTCCGATCTTTGACCTAGACTAAAATTGGCGCGCAGATTGTAATGGGTTTCTCCGCGCCTTTTGTTTTCGAGTTAGTATAGCTCGTAAGAGACAGAGACGTATATACACACGGGCGAACAGACGGGCAAGACCTGCAATGCGGAATATCAGGCCGGCCGCATAAAACTCAAGAAGCTGACCGATTGCAACTCACGTACACTGCAACACTGATCAATTAATTGTTAATTAAAACATTTACACAGCGTCATAAGTAGCAAACAAGTCATGCGGAGGCGCATAATAACAGAGACAAGCATGTTAGTTGGTTGGACGCCCGTGGATTATACTGGTGGGCCAAAAAGTAGCAGGATACATAAGTAAACAAAAACTGCAAACATAATAGCATGCATCAAAGGAGGGAAAAAAGCCAAATACCAAAAGGGTGCCATTTTGACCCAACGTTTGCGCTGTACAATATGTGACGTACTCGTACTTTTCACACATCTAAAATGTCTAAATCAGCAGGCCAGCGGCATGTAGGCCTACGGCAAAATTAAACTGCTCACGCACGGTTGGTGTTGTACAATATACACTGTGTCTCAAAAAAACATCCCTGACATTTTCGACAGTAACTCGAAAACCAATTAGCAGATTTTGACAATTTTTGGTACGAATATTCCTGACACAACTTGCCATCAAATGACCATTTAGTTTCTTACCTCACCCAACGTTTGTTTTGCACTACCTTGGGAAAACAAAACCAGCGAAATATCACTTTTTATCCAATGCGATATGACTGCTTAATTAACATAACGTGTAAAACACATTTTGTTCACATTTCGGACACTTTGGCTAATAATTCATCCAGTTGTCCATTTTTCAACTGCCTGTAGTAAAATTGCTTGAAGTGTTAGCCCACTATGCGAACACAGGCAAGAAGATGCTTTCTCCATTCACTTGACAGCAGTATCGATAAAGTTCTGCTCCAGACCAATCTAGGCTGTACCAGTCGCTTCTTGACTTCACAACCATTTTTAGACTTCATCCGGTAAACACACTGCTGCATGACAGTCAAACCTTGTAATAGACCGGCTGTTGGGGCCCACAGATTAGGATAGCTGGAATTTATTGACGTGTTTTCATTCATTTTAACACGTATTATGCTTAGTCTGTTTTCCCAAGTTGTGCAAAAGCAGACGTTAGGTGAGGTGGAAACTAAAACACTTATATAATAGCCAGTTGTGTCACAAATATTTCTGCCAATAATGTGGAAGATGTTTTTTTTCAAGTTTTCTGTTTATTTCAACACATTTCGCTTGATCTGCTTTTCCTAGGTAATGCAGAAGCATACATTGAGTGAGGTGGGAAACTAAATAATCATTTGATGGCAAGTTGTGTCAGGAATATTCTTACCAAAAATTATCAAAATCTAGTTATTGATTTTCAAGTTACGGTCAAAAATGTCGGAGATGTTTTTTGAGACACAGTGTATGTGAACGTTAAATCACGGTCTAGAATAGGAAACGTGAGTGTTAGAAGAACTCACGCTCCAGACGTTGGTTTAACCGACACTTACTCCACAGTCGCCTGCACTCTTGTTCGCTTGATCACGCTTGAGTGCACCCGTTATACTACAGCAGACATAGTGCTAGAAATAACCAGTTTAAGCATGATCGTGGAACAGCAGCTGAAAATGGAGCGTGTCTGCTAGCATTGGTGGGTTCTGACCTCCATTATAGCACGCGTGTCGATAGTTCCAGGCGTGTAGGCGCCGACATTGTCAGAACCAGGAGCTGTCTGCGAGTCATCATCATTCTGTGCTCTTTTTACCGTCGCTGTGTCCTCGCCCACTGCAGTCAGTGTTTCGGCGTCAACGGCTGCTCCGAGCGCCGCCATCTCTTCCTCGGACGGACTGCGCATGCTCAGCGCACTTGTCGCGCCCAGTGACTTCATGGCTGACGCCCAATCCAATGACGTCATGGCTGTAGGGCTGATGCACAGTCGCTGACGTAGACGGTCATTGCACTCGTGTGACACAGAGGCGGTCGCTGCCGACAGCACAAACGGTGACGTCAGCATTGTGACGTGTGAAGGCTGTAGGCGTCGACGTGGAGCACAGCGGAAGAGCGTGTCACGGAAGGCTCGGCGGTAGCGGTTTGACATGACGTTGTACAGTATCGGATTCACCGTAGAACTTACGTAGTACAGCACTCCTGCATAACACTTACATAGTGCACGAATACCAGACTGCATCAAACACTACACATGTAGATAACTTTCTCAGCGCGTTCTTAAGACCAGTGAAAAAAAATCGTAAACAACCACGAACAGAGAACCTTAGCGATTCAATCTGAAGGCCGTGATACACTGTAAAGTGCGCGACGTGAAGACGACTTGTGTGTCACGGGCTTAACCTTCGTTTAATTTAGCCAGCGGCAGACGAGCAAGTACCGGTTTAGGCCTACTTAAGTAGCCCCTCCCCTCTAAGTCATTTGCGTAGCGTGTTAGCTGTAAATAATCTTGAACGCGCTCAGTGTGCGAGCCGTGAGAAGTAGAAACAGTGTGTGTGTGCTGCACTTAAGATACATAGTTTCAGTTCGAAAGAGCCTTCCGAGTAGATGGACCGGCCGGCATGTCCAGATGCACGTTTCCTGGTTTTTTCCCGTTATTCCTGGAAAGTCCTGGGGCGTAACTGCGCATCGCTGCTTGACGATGTAGGTACTTACTTATGCTTCGTCGCGCCTGCAGCCGAACGAGCAACAGAGTAGGATCTAACGAGACGCGGCACATATCGAGCGAGCGGCTACAGAAAGTATAAAAAGAGAGACGTCGTTAACGAACCCGAGACGTAGAAGAGCGTGCTCTGGATCTCAATGAGAGTTGACGTCCAAGCATCCTCGGGCACGCTGACCGTCAGAACTCGTTGAGCGTGGAATGGCGCCCAGCAGACAAAGAACGTCACCAGCACGGCCACTGCAACAATGCCAATATGCTACAGTTGACCACAAACGTCTTCCAAAAGGACGAAGTTAGGCGATGTCTACATGTAGAACTAAAAAGAAAACTAAACTAAAACAAATCTAACACTCGCTTACGATGTTTTTTCAGACAGTTTCGGGCAGCTTTTACCATGCGTGAAAAATCGCACCCGAATTTTAGTTTAGTTTTAATTTTATAGTTTCACGTATGTAGGCATCCCCTTAGCAAATTCTGCGGAATTGTTCCTAAGCAAGAAGAGGAATGTAGAGTGAAGACACCGGTTTGGATTCCCATTAATCCATCAATTATTGTGCCCGTCCTGTGCTGCCTTGGGCTTAATAATGGCACTAAACAAGCATTCAAAAGTGTGCGCGATTGTCAAGCATTACGTAGCAAGTCTCGTAAAAAACAATTACTGCGCTATCAATTTATCGTCTACCGCGCTAAGCTGTACATAGGGTTAGTTGAAAAGCAGGTTAATGCAGTGTCTTAGCGACTCCATTCGTCAGACTGTGTGACTCGCTAATACCGCGGGATTCCAGAGGACGCTTTCAGCATGCCTCGAAACAGACGCACGCGGCGTAACGGCAGTAAATTAAGTCCAGTCGACAGCGAAACAAGCAACACGTTGGCGGCGACACAACTATAGCTACAACCATAGATGTGTAAAGCTGCTAGTTAAACCCAAACTCTACTACTTTGATTTGTTGCACATTTGTTGCACAACAAGTCGTGCAACAAGCTGAAAAATATTGCCAAATTATTATGGCTTTTGTTTGTTTTTTTGTTTTTTTTCTAAAAACTTGCCTTACAGCTTGTTGATTTGCTATAGACTTTTGATTTATTGCGAAATTCATGCACAGTGTGTTGTACAACAAATCCCTATCAAATCGAAAAAGTGGAGTTTGGGCTTTAAGCGACGAGCATCGCTCACCCAGGATGCGTATAACAGTCCGTCGCGTGTTGGGTGACTGAGATATGGCTGCTGACAGTCTTCGATGTCGGTCTGCCGTCGTCATGCTGTTACCCTGCTGCCGACGCTGTAACTCGCTCTCTGCGGCTGATGTGGACGTGGCGGTGGTTTGGTCCACGTAACCTCGTCGTGGGACGGCAGATCGACGCCTCAGAGCCAGGGCTATTGCCACGTAGAGCACGGTCATGATGAACATCGGCACGACGAAAAGCAGCAAAGTCGACGCTTGGAACAAGTACTTCATCTGAGTCATCATCATTCGCCACACCGTACAACGAATTATTGCAAGTTGGCAAAACGTATATAAGATGTGGTGATTATGTAATATAAACTGTAATTACCATCTGAGTCATCGACGAGCGCGGAATGTTGCAGACCAGGGAGTCTGCCAGCGGCCTGTCGTCAGAGTGACGTGGGGAAAAATATTTAAATAGGCCTACATTATTATCATCATCATCATCATTATCATACGATAGCACTAGCACGACAGAACCAAAAAGGTGGTCATGGTGTCACGAAGATGGGGTCCAGGTATAAGTACAAGTCCACGGATACAGGTATCACAAAGACAGATAAGTGGTCAAAATGCGCTACCAGAGTGACGTGGGGTAGGGCTGGAGTATCGCACAGGTGAATGGAATCACGCACTCACGAGACTAATGGGTCATGAAGGTGGGTGGTATTGGGTGTGTGGTATCAAACAAACGGGTCGTCAGAGTGACGTGGGTCGTCAAGGTAGTGGTACGTGCGAGTGTGCACTGAGAACGGTACGGCGGACAGCGACGCGCCGACCCAGAGCGCAAAGAGCATCTTGACAGCTCGCGCCGGTGTGGACACGGCTTGAGCGCGTAGTGGGTGGCAGATGGCCACGTACCGCTCGACGGTGAATGCAAGGATTGTCAGCACAGACGCCGTCGACATGAGCTCTGTGAGGAACGTCTTGAACACGCAATATGGCTGGCCGAAGCGCCACGGATATGCCTCCCATATAGTGTACAACTCCGGCGGCAGACCTATAGATAGCCACAGCAATAGATCGTGCGTCACGCGTCACGAAAAAAGCCTGCGATTTCCACAGGCGTTTTCATTTTTTGCACAAATGTTTACCAATTTTATCAGCTCGTTTAATTTAATGCTGCAAGCAGAAATAAACTGCTAATTAACTGGAATTGAGTTAAGCGCTTCCTTTTCAAATTTGCTGCTATTTATACTGTGAAATGTGACTATTACGTCATCAGCTGTTTAGTTAAAAATGGTACAATTTATTTTCACACAGAATAGGTCTATATGCATTGACATAATCCACTAGGTGATTTTCTGCTGGCTGAATTAACCAATACTATCCCATATTTTGATATATTTTGACGGACACGCTCAGCATTAAACTTGCGATAAATAGTAGGCCTAATCAGATATCTCATTAAACCGGCTGGGCTCAGTAGAGTACGTGAATGAATCGTCGGCTTTAAATGCCTAGTTGGAGACCGTGATCCGATCCGCTGTCCTGTCGATGGACGAGCGTAGTTTGTTTCAGTTGTCCACAACAAACTCCCGGAAGTCGGGATTCTTAAACGGCGTTCACACTACGCATGGAGTCCGCGCGTGATGAAAATAATTAGATCGCTCACTGCCGTTACCATGACTGCGGTTTACTGATTGCATGACTGCCGTAGATTAGTGCTTACCATTCAGTGATGCGCACTTTTAATTACAGTTGTTTCTAATGCTGGTTGGCCTATAACCACGATTTCAAACACATCAGGGCAGCTATACTTTGATTGCAATTTCACTCGATGTTACACGAAAATATCGGTTTTCGAAATTTTTCTTCAGAAGACCAAAGCCATTATTGCGACTCGACTTAGGTGCGTTGGCGGTAAGTAACGCGTGTCGACAGGAGTTGATTAAAGCGAGAACGTTCGTCAGCCTACTCCATACTGGATCAGTTCTAGTGAGACGGCCAACACCGTGACACTGGCAATTGCGTCACTCACGGCGTCTGTAATCTAGACGACGTCGCAATGTGACGTTACGTGTAGCGCTAGTTACAGCTGCTGCAGTCGAGTGAGGTCCATTTCAAGTTGTCGATGTCGACAGCGCCGTCCGCCGGCACTGATTCAGTAACAACTTTCCCCTACCCGCGTCACTTGGCAGTAATTATAGCTCTGAGACTTTCTGAGTGTCAAGCGTCAGGAGCGACGCGGAATGCCGGACCAGAACTTGACGAACCGACGAGCAAAACTAGACGGGAAGCATCGTTAGTGAAAAAAAGTAGGCGTAGCAGAAAAAAGCAGCAATTTTCCAATAAACATTAAAAATTTCCGACGCAGAAAATTATGGATGCTATAGAAATTTTAATTTTGCTTCCAACTTTTTTTAAATGGGAGGTTTTCAGCCCAAATTTTGCATTCTTTGGACAAAAATTTTTCACAAAAAAATTTTGCGACAATTTTCCGACAGTCAAATATTTATGGTGGGCAACTGCCCTAACTTCCCCCCCTGCTTGCCACAACGCCATGATTAAAGCTGGAAATACAACTCTGCTATTTAGTTTGTCGCTTCCCAGTCGATCCTGCATTTTCAGCGCCTCACGCATCAATGTCGTATGCAGTTCACCGTGAACTGCAATAGTATTGGACTCTGTATGAGCTTTGCATGGAGAAAAAAATAATATTTAACGTTAGCGATGATGGAGCGTGTTACACGCTGTTGGAAAAAATGAAGACGAAAACGATCACATTTTAGATTCATTTGCTATAGTGTCTGGTTGTTTAGGCTACGCTATTATCTATGCCTACGCAACGCGTGTATAATGGGGCGTTTACACGATCCAGCAAACGTCTAGCAAACTTCTAGCAAATGTATTCAAAATACACCTGCTAATGCTAGACGTTTGCTGGAAGTTTGCTGGATCGTGTAAACACCTTATTAGGACCTATTAGGCCTATACAGTGTACGCTTAATGCGTTTATTGTAGTTCTGTACTTTGCTGATACTTTTGTCTATTTTATTGCAATTAAAACGATATACGAAGCATTTTATTTTACAAGATAAAGTAGCATCATTGAGTGATTAACCGAGGTAAACTATTAAAATACTAATAGTTGCAAATTACTTTCACCGAGTTCCAGGCGTCATCCAGTTCTTTTAGTACAAAATACATCTCTGTTCAAAGGATTGTTCATGCGCTTCTTTTCCCTGACGTTATGTTGATAAAAGTGTTCATGATTCGACAGCGCAATCAATCCAGAGAAGAAGCGGCGATAAACGTCATGAGGCATAGGCCTACTGTTAGTCCCTCTGTTCGTCTCACTAACTGGGGCTTTAGGCGTCGTATTGATGCCGCTTTCGCTGCTGCTGCTGCTGCTGGGTCACGGATAACTCATGACCGACGCTGCGCTGCAACACATCAGTTTGTCTTGAGGCGTTGGTAAAGAGCGACTTTATGTTAACTGCTCCCAAGATGCCGCAACGAATACGCTTATCAGATTGTACCATGAAGGTAGATTACAGACAGTAAAAAATAGCAATGTGAACACACACTGCAGTGGCCTTGACCGAGATTTTCTCACTTCTGCACTGCGCTGGAATAATTCGATGAGGATCTACCACTGAACAGTAGCAGAAAAGCAGGTGCCTGTTTTAGTTCGACCGAAATAACCATGTTTTTTCGTAGAAAATAAAAGTAGTAAAAATATGCAACTTCAAACATCTGTAGGCCTATTTCTAAGTTTACAAAGCAAGCACAGAAAAATTGGCAGATGTGTCATCGTGACAACGATAACAAATACTGGACTCGTACGTGCCTGTTGCCCAGTGCTTCCATGTATTTCATGAAAAATTCGTGATTTTTTTTGCTTTTAAACGTGTTGAAACTCAACAAAATACAGCGTTTAAAATGTGTTTCAAATAAAGCTTATGCAAAACTTATTTTTACATAGAGCCGAGAAAAATTGTAATGTACAGGGTGCGGCATAAAAAGTATCCCCCCAAAAGTGTTTGACATTTTCTGAGCAACCGCTTGAAATTTTATCGCCAAATTTCATACACTTGTTAGGTGTTTATAGTTTAGTAAAAATGCCAAAAAGCATGTTGTTAGTTTTAACTACGACAAAATTACTAGATATTTCGCGTAACCACATCGTCATTTCTCACGTTCACAAGCAGCGGGATATGTGCACTGTGCAGAACAAACGGCGCACCATATGTTTGCGCCTCATACAAACACATTATTATTCGAACAACATAACAAACAATTTGGCAGTGACTTTGAAAACTTGACGTGACCATTGTCGGCTTTCAGCCTTTCACACATGCATTTATTCTTAATAAATTTTTTAACAACCTTGTTGATGGTAAGTTGTCTCAGTGCTTTCCTCAGCTTGGCGACAGATTTCAGTTTTAGTGAGAAATTGTCAATAAATACGATAGCAAATTAAAATAGAAGGTTTTTCAGACTTTTCCGTAAAGTTTACGGCACTTTGACGTCACGAGCAACAAAATGCACCCATTTAAAAACTTTTAAACGAGCCTTAACGCCCATTGGGCGGCGCTGATCTCCCATTTTCACTGGACGCAAGCTGCGCCCACCAGGTATAGGGAGAGAAGCCACTGGCCGCCACTGTGCAAAAAATGCATGAAAATATGCTATTTCAGCGTTGATTTTTAGAAAAATTTTCTGGGAGTATGGCCCCCAGACCCCCATACTGGGAAGGGTCTACAGCGCCGCTCCCCAGACCCCATCGCCCTCGGCGTTTCAGCGCTTGGCGCCTTCATGCCTCGCTCGGGACTTACGTACGGTCTCTCCATTGTTCCACCCGGACATTTCTCGCGCTCCGCAAAATATTTCAACAGCATGACGCCTACTGGCCTCTATCTCGCACCGTTTAGCCACAATATATGCGTGACAGACTGACAGACGACAGACAGACGACAATCGTACCATAAGCTCGAACGTTACGTAATTGCGGTCAGCTAAAAACCGAAACAAAACGTTTATTGCGTCTATATGCAGTATTGCGCTGTTATCACGTACAACAGACAGCAGGCTGTTCCACGGTGGTGAGCCCATAAAAGACCAAGCTTTTACATTCGGCTGATGTCTGCTTTCTTGGCAATAATAAATCCCGTTGATGTAGGCCGGAGTCACAAGTGACTTGAAACGTTTTCCACTGGGATCATACTGCAGAGATTCAAGAAATACGCAGGAGCAGCGATATGAACAGTTTTCCACTTTCTACACAAGACTCGCTGAGCTGTGTAGCCTAAATAGGGGCTTATTTCTGTAGGCTCTACGTAATCAATGAAGAATTTGTGTGATGTGGATGTTTGATTCCGACACTAAAAAGTAAACTAAACGTAAAGTCCTTCCCGAGCCTTAAGGCGCATTGGGCGGCGCTGATCTCCGTTTCTTTGGCCCTCAGCCAGACACCAGTTTTTACACTTCGAGACCACGGATATGGGACTAGTGCATTGCGCGGTGTGCCCGTTTATGATTCCAGCTTTCGCTGGTACTCACTGCGCCTACCCAGGGAGGGATGGCCAGGCTGAGTTGACCTGGGTGGCTGGTTACATAGCGGGATGGTCACCCATCCAAGTACTAACCGGGCCTGGTGTTGATTAACTTCGTTGATGCAATCAATGACGTTACCAACTAAACCAGACCACCACACTAGACACTATAATATTCGTTTAAAGACTCTTGATAATAAATATTAAAAACTCCCTGTGTCTATTGTTACAAGCGCGTGCCGTATATGACTGGCAAATGGCATCTTGCGACGTCAACACGACGTTGAACGACCTTTCAGATTTTGTCCTGACAACGTCAGCGTTGGTGACGGGCGCGTCGGTCATCATCAGCGAGTAAGGAAGTAAGTTAATTTTATAACGCATCAACGCCACGTCAACCGCTAATGCGCTGATATTGCATTAGCCTAGTAGTCTGAAAAGAAGAAAAATATCTTAAGTATGGTTCACAGACGGAAGTGGTGTGAAACAAAATCGAGCAAATGTCTCGGTTATCTGATGGCCAATAACGAGAACGACCCCTCTTGGATTAGTAAAGCAGACAGATATAGTTGCTAAGAAGTAATTTACAGCAAAGTATTCAGGTACTGACGGTGAATCATGTCCTCTAATTATCATATTCTTAGCTTTTATCGCCGTAATACTGCTCGTGTATGTGCACTATTCCTAGACTCAACTTACATGAATACAACCTAGGCCTACAGCTGAAACAACGTTGCATACAATTTACTTAAAACTAGCCGCCAATGTACTTATTGTTTGAGTTCACTTGGCGGCTGCGACGGATAATTCTCTCCGTGGAGGACATTTCTAGTTGCAGCAATTTTGCAACACCAAACTGTCAATATCAAGCATCATTCTGTGTTGCAGCATGTCCGTAGACTGCCTACATGTCGACTATAGACCTGTGCAATTTCGTTTATTGCAGAACTCCACGCAAGCGCAACTAAACTACAGCAAAACAAAATAAAACAAATCAGATAGTTTTTTTATCGCAGTTCTATTGCACTACGCTCGAACACTTGCAATACAACGGTCGTGTGAAGTTTTATGTACGTCAGCACAAACTCTCAGAAAAGTAGTGCAATGTCGCGTGCCACAATAAAATGAAATATGTTGCTTTACAGTTGTTTTAGCTTCTTTTATTCTTATTTTATTGCACCTGTGCGAGCGCCCTTATTATTAAGACGAAGGCGTATGATGCGAGCAAGCCAGCGCCATAGTATTCTATGTAGGCCAACACATGTGGCAGCACTGTGCATCCCACGCTGGTGTAGGTTGCGTGTCGAGTCCCTGATGTATCCAGGAAGCTGCAAAATTACTCATTATCATCGGTGGCACGTTTATTAGGCCTACAGCACATTCGTAGGCTTCCTCTTAGAGTCTTAGCTCGTTTTGACCGACGCCTTTGCAAGTTTGCAGTTGCTACGACATACGTCATTTATTCAGTCGACAACGCGTCTCATCCGGAGCTGCGTTCATTTGCACCTGACTGCACACGCTGATTTAGGCGCACATGCATTCTTGTAAGCCGACGAATGAATGAAATATGACACAATACCATCTCGTAGGTCTACAGCGTAGCATATTAGATTTCGGCATTATCTTCGATCAGACCTTAAAAATTTTGCGCTTTCAGCTGCTATCTGGCGTAAAAGTAGGGACTGGATGATTATATACATTTTTTTTCAAAAATTAAGTGTTACACAACGCCCCATAAAAAGTAGCACACCGAACTAAAGCAAAGATAATGCAAACAGTTCTTTTTAAGTAAAACTATAAAACAAACGAAAAAAACTGCACCAATATTTTTCACAGTCCAATTTAACTTTTGCGGGTAGGCATATAAGATGATAGGGAACGGAAGTCATTAGGCCATTTTAGCTGACATTATCTGCTGCTCTATATTTTATGTGGCCGTGTTAGTAGGCCGCATTAAAAGTTTAATTGCCTGTCTGTCCGTCTTTATGTCAGTCCGTTCTCTTAACTGAAAAAGAAAAGGCGCATTAATTAGATCTTACCAGCCAAAATTGGCGTGTAGACTACGTTCCCCAGAGCGAGAGTAACCTACGCGCGGATTTTCAGGGTTAGGTCGTGGAATAGTATGGATCGTTTGTCTTCAGAATTACGGTGTACAATGTTAAAGTTAGTTAAAAGTAAAAGCTATAAGTCGTCCGTGCATACAAAGTAAATGACGTAGGCCAGGTACCGAGCACAAGTTGGAAGGTGTCTGAGATGGCGAGAGAGAAGAGGTAGCAGTTGGTCGCGTTGTGCATGTAAGAGTTGCGTGCGATGACGATGCACGTGACCACGTTGCCGACCACGCCCGTCAGCAGGATGAGCAAGTAGACTACATAATTATTATTATAGGCCCATAATAAATACAACGTGCCAAATGCTGGCTGATCGAAACAAGAAAACTTACTACACATGAACCAAGCAAGCACCGTAGCCTACAAGTATAGGTTATGTCGAGTGGTGAGGAACGTGATGTATCAGTGAGCAGGTAGACTACGGTCAGTGAGACCGCCTCGCCTGTACTGCGGTGTCGGTAGCCGAGATGTTGTTCCAGGTAGAAGTCGACATCGAACTCGACCTGTATGACATCGGTCATGTTGTCTGCTGCTGCAGCTGATGTCGCTGATGTTGTTGCCCACGTCTCCGTCATCCAACCCGTCTGCACATCATCCGTCGTCGTCGTCATTGCGGCTTGGTGACGAACACCGGTCGGGTACGTATATATATGTAGGCTTATTCGACTCCACCCAGTCCGAGTTCGAGTTCAGTCCGTTCGACAGAATGTTCGTAGAATTCGGTATTCGCAATATGAGCCTGTTGACAAGACAACAACACAATGCCATGTTGGAAATAACTAAAAATTTGGGACAAAGCCCAACGCGAGTCCGCCCGGCGCCCTAAGTCCGATTAAGGGAAAATTTCAAAGAGATGAAATTCCCCCAGTAGCAAAGTCAAGTGGTCCGGACTCAAATGCATTAGCAATCGCAGAACGCCCAATGTCGACTAAGGGTAGGTCAACATGCGCGTCTATAACTTTTTTGTTAGTAAACCAAAGTTAAATAAGTTGTTTTTGTTTAACGGGGGATGAAGCGCCCTTGATAACGCCGTTTGCCTCTTGTCGATATCTTTATGCGTTCCAGAAATATTTGCGGTCAAACTCGAAAGTTTTCCTACATCGCACAGAATTTTGGACGGTTTTTGCCCTCCAAAATTTTAAGGGACGGTGACCCCTAAAAGTTGTATCCGCGTTAATACCCCAACCTAGAGGCACGTCATGTAGCAAAGTATCCCACTACCGCCAAAGTTTAAGTTATAGGCGCGGGTATGCTAAATTCTAAGCCAACGTTGGACCCCCTTTGACAAAAATGTAAGGAGCCCCCGTCCCCGGTGGGGGTGCGCTAGTAAGACTTGGCCATTCTCTAGCGCGTGTAAAAATTTGGGAGCGCAGCACCCCGTATGGGACCGAAATATGGCATCCCAAAAAGTCGATTTGGGTGGGTATTATTTGACTTTTAGATCTCCAAGGTTACTTGACGAAAGTTTACCGGACTTGTTTTACTTATATAACGCGGGAGGAATCGCAGTCGATTAAGTACTTGACCGATTTCGAATATCTTCATCCGTTCCGGAAATATTCGCCGCCAAACTTCGAAGTCGTCCGAAATAAGGCCACATTTTGCATGTTTTGGCTCCTAAAATTTTTAGGGAGGGCCCCCCTCCCCTTCCAAAATTTTGGACCGGCATTACAAAATCTAGTCCGGTACTAATCACCGTGCAAAATTTCACGCCGATCGGCCAACGCATCTCGGAAATCTCACGATCGGAATAATAAAAAAAACAAACATCTGCAGTGAAACATAAGCCCGCTCCGCAAGCTATCGCTGAGAAGTCACACAGCGCTGCGTCCAAATTTAGTGAGAGTCCGATCGTGTCCGACTCGAGTACGTTGCCGGACTCGTGTACAAGGCCTACACCAGTGAAGACAAGTGCGTAAAAGCTAACCGTGGACGACGATGACTGCGGCTCAGTAAAATCACACTATAACTACTATGCCTACTGTCTATAGCCTATAGTCAGTTGCGCTTGCAGACTCGCAGTCTCGCGCAGACTGGCAGTTGACTCGAGTAGCAGTCTATTGGTGGCGGACGTAAGTAGCAGTCAAAGCCAGCTATGCGCCGACAAGTGGCCGGTCGACTGCAGAACTTCGTTATTATCTGCCACGGCCCACCGTTTAGCCGCAGTACGTGGGTTACAGACAGGCAACAATCACAGAGAGAGAGACACACAGACACTATAGTTTGCGCCAAACGCATGACCGTTAGTGCGGTCGGCCAAAAAGACATATATTATTTCACTTCATCGGTACTCCACCGATTCTGGAGAAAGGGAGTCGCGACCCTTCCGTGAGGAGCCAGAGACACATCTCTTAATTCTGAACCTTGACATATCCTTCATGGTTTTTTTTCGCACTCAGCACTGCCGGCATGACCATTAGCCTACCACTACTGGTCAGGAGTCTTCAACTTGTTGAAGTTCGACCATACGCCGAAGAAAAAGAAAAAAGACGATGAACTGTGCATGTTTAATACGTAGCCTAGTGCGAGCGTAACTACTGCAAATTTGTAAAAACAAGAATAAGCTCGGCTGTCGCTGGAATATGGGCAGACCGTACTGCATATATCCGAAAATTCAGAAGGCCAGCGGGAAAAAGCGATTTTCTATAGTGACTGCAGTCCCATACACGCAATGGTGACGCTGCTATATTGAACGCTACAATCAACGATACGTCAATTCGGCGCACATAGGTGATGGTTGCAGGTAAAAACTTTGCATTCAAAATTGCACCCGAACAGCTGCAGATAAAGATAATTATGGTTACTTGACAGGCTGACAGCGACAGCCAATGTGAATTCGTCATCGCACATAATGCTCCATCTCCGAACCCCTAAGACGCACGTTTTAGCCGCTATACATCAGTAACAGACGACAGATAAACGACAGACAGACAGACATATTGCACCCAAGGCTCGACCTAACGGTCAGCCAATAAATTGTATCAGTAAGTTATGTTGAAATACCGGTGCAAAATTCGAGAGTCGCGAGTCGCGACTGTTAGCTGGGCATACATTTTGTTACTTATTTTTGTACTCTAATCTACGTCACGATTTAAATACCCTGGAATCTCCAGCTGGAATTATAAACAGTTAACTATTCTTGGTTTTCATAGGTGGGTTGTGGAATGATAATAAATGTACCGTAATACAAGTATGTGCAGTTGTAAAGAGATGTATTTTCATTCTAGCCACGTTGTTTTATTGTTTGTTTTGTTTTCTGATTGCTCGGATGTAGATTGAAGTGCAAGGCTTGTACGCTGTGTTCGATCCATCCGTAACCGTAAGGCCAACACAAGGACGGAAAATAACATTTCGCTAAATAAAGATTACGGGATCTTTTCAGAAAATTCGGGACACTGTAACAGAACTAAGTCTACCGAATCTGTTATTAGGCAAGACAGAAAATTACTGTCAGAAGTGTTATTTTTAAGCAAAAAGAAAAACTATTGATGGGACACTATCAAGTTATCACTGACAAATTACCACAGGAATTAGCGCAGTGTCAAACACTATCAAATTTTAATTATACAAGTTTTTATTTTCTATCGTTTTTTACCAATGCAGTATTGCATTGGCTAGTCAAGTTTAGGTTCAAGTTCAAAAAAGCAGATTTGCTGATCTGCAGATGTTGCACTGGGTAACGCTGTAATTAAGCTATAATTTATTAACTTATCATTTTTCTGACCCTATTCTTAACCCTAATTTTAAGTCTAATGCTAACCCTAGCCTTAACCTTGATGCAACATTTGCAGATTCGCACATTCGCTGATCTGCTTTTTACCATTGTTCGCCAAACCAAAACCTAGATCTTTAAGTATTGCGTTGTATTGTAGTATTCGTTTGTAATTTGATCATTTTATTACAGTTGCAGAGAAGGTCTAAAGAAAATGATTTTGCACATTATGCAAAAATTTTAGAAAGGTACATCCTGTTTTGTAATTGCATGTTGTCTTTCTTTCTCTCTGTAATTAACTCATCAATTCTTGGAGGGATGTGACAAAGTGGTTATAGTGTATTTGATAAGTTGTTGATAAATTGTTAGTTATAAATAATTTCAGCTATGTGCCATCGCTAATTTTGAATCTTTTTAATTATCTTATCTTCAAATTAAGCTTAAAGTGCAATACTTGTAAATGTGTGCAGGTAGATGCCAGTGATTTGTTTAACTACATTGGTTACAGATGGCAGACAGCACTTTAGACAGTTGTTCAAGCAAAAACCTTGCAAACTCATCAGGTAACTGCTTACCTGAAAGACGCAGCAAAAAGAAATTCTGTGGTTATCACTATGTTCCATCTGAAAGCGATGAAGCAGATACACTTAAGGACAAATTTTGGAGAGACCTTGAGCAAGGAAAACTGAACTTCCTTAATACGGTGGACATGTATACTCGAGTGAAGCAGCTGGGAAAATTGACCGAAGTGGACTATCTTGCAGCCTCATATCAGGATTCTGTGTTGTCACCATATACTGCACCAGCAACATGTTTGCAGTCCAATGTCTCTTTGTCTTCAGTTATTGGGAGTCTAGCTTCTGCAAGAGATGCGTCACCGCCGTCATCATCTGCATCATCTGGCTATGAAAGCAGCTCAATACCCAGCATAGGCTCATTATCAGTCACTGATTCACCAACTGAGCCTGATCCATCTGTAAGTAACATAGGTGACTCATTTACAAATGTTGCTCAGTCAAACAGCCTACTAGAGTTAAGAAGAAAACGGAAACGAATCAACAGATGTATCTGGGAGTCCTCATTCAGATCAAAACGGCGAAGACGTCATCCGACTGCTATGAGAAGTGCATCGAGCCATCAAAAGAAAACAACAAACAGTAAGTTCTTTCGGTATGTGGATGCTACATCGGAAGAGGCGGACACTTTGAAGGACAAGTTCTGGCGGGATCTGGAAGAGGGAAATGTTAGTGCCATTACAACCGACGACCTCTACTCTTCAGTCAAAGTTTCACGACGAGCACGACAACTTTCACTGTCAAATGTTAGAAACTTCGATCACGAGAAGGACTCGAATGAAGTTGCTGACACCCACGTTAGGGGCAGTCAAGCTAGCCATAGTTCTGACTGCACCAGTGTGTTAGATATTGATGTTAAATGTTCTGAAGTTGACAGTAGCAATAGAAAGAATGGTCCAGACAACCCAATCGATTGTTACCTATCAGAACAGATTGTGAGTGTTGCTGACTGCAAGTTACTTTCACCATGTTCTGTCTCAGTTGAACGTTTGCCATTCAGTACTGAGAGCAGTTTGACCAGGAAGGATCGGAGTTGTGTACTTCGAGACATCTCAGTGAATATGGACAGCAAGCAGTACTGGCACACAGCTGGCAAATGCAGAACTGGTTCTAGTCAACTCAGCAATGTTGCACATACGTCGATATGCATTTCTGGCAGTAAGTCACGTGCAGAGCATGTGCATTTCAGTAGCTTTGAAATAAATGGCAGCCTAACTGTCTGTCATGTACCATTATCGTCCACTCAGCAGCGACGTTTTCTCTGTGACTGGTTTGAAGATGATGCAGCTGCTGAAGCAGGTGAACTTTTTTTGTTGTTTTATGGTTATGTTTCTACAGCATTTTAAATGGAATGTTTTTTTCTTCGTGATATTTATCGACAACTTTTAGAATTGCTGCAGTGAGTGAATGCCCTAAGTTGAGGTGAAGTGAAACTGTGTTGTGTTGAAGCAAGCATAACGATCGCATGGTTGGATTACATGCTGATCCCAGCACTTTTGCAGACAGGGTACAAAGATAAACTGTGGCTCTCAGATCAGCTCAGACTGACCTTCCTTCCATGTGTAGATGCAATTAGTGAACAACTAAACATGTTCCCTATCTGTGGTTTTGCAAAGTAAACTTGTGTCTGGCTTAAGGGTTGGAAACGAGATCAGCTGTACTCAGTGGGTTTTATGGCTTAGGGAAGACTTTTCTTTTATAGGGACTTAATATTTGAATTGAGTTCTGGATGTTATGTTGTCATTGCAGGAAGTCTAAGAGATGCTGTAATGAGTGGTAATATCTGGTCTGTACGAAAGTTTCTAGCTGCTGAAGCTAATTATTTAACCACTGAGCCAGTTCAGTCGGATAAATTCGTTCAAAACAACATGACTTTGGTTATGCTGGCAGCAAGACATGGTCGGTTACTTTTGATAGTACTGTGTTATGACTCTTACTGATACTGCTAGTAGTATTGCTGCAACGAGTTGCTGCTTGTTGCTGCTTGATGTGTCAGGACAAACCAGTGGTAGTAGAGTCCTTATATGTAGTACCAGTAACTTAACTGCAGCTGCTACAGTCACCCATTTCATAATGCTCACAGAATATCAAGAAGACGGGCAGATTTGCAATTAAGGAATTTAATTTTAACTTGGGAAATCTTAAACGAAGAATGTAATTTGTATCAAGTCTTAAGACAAAAATTATGTATTATGATTATGAAGCTTACAGTTTATCTGCTTAAATGGGTTTGTATTTTGGTCTGTCCTCATACGCAGTACGACAAAAGTTCTAGGCTCCATAGAGTGTTGAAATTTCACAGAAGATTCATACTATGTCAGTTGTTAAAGTGGCAAAATTTGACAATTTTGTACTGAAATAGCTAGTCTAAAAATTGAATCAAAATCAATCGAAAATCAGTATTTATACCGTTATTTGGTAACATCACCAGAATTTGTAGTTGAATTAAAGAAGTGCTGCCACAGCAGCAGTGCAATTTGTGATGTCTGATGGTGATGCTTAGCAGTGATGACTGTTACCCGTGTGTTGTGTGTGCAAACTGACTGCAGGCATGGACACTGTGATAGAGCTGCTAGTGAAGAGTGGTTATGACGTGAACATTCAGAGACCCGATGGCATTACTGCGCTTATGATAGCGTGCAGAATGGTGTGTAATTGTGCAGTTTGTCTGTTTGGTGATAATTCCTGTACTGTTATAAATCAGTCACAGTCGTTGTCACAGATGCATCAAGTTGTTACTGTTAATTCAGAACAGCTCAAAAATTATTCTTAGTGGTTCAGCCAAGTGCTGCAGGTTTGGCCACTGGCTGACATTGTGCACTATAAATATTTACTTACTTTGCATTTTACTTTGCTGCTGCTTATTGATTCCTGCCGCTTTTCGATTCCTGCCATCTGCCACCAGTGGCTGCCCAAACCTCTGATTCTGACAATTTGTTTTATGCACATTACAAACATCGATATGTATGTTTAACTTATATGTGTACGTGATAGTTTGTCAGTATTTGTTTGTAGTCTGTAGCCTATCTGTGTGTTATGCAGGGTTTTGTGAATGCAGCGCGTGTCCTGCTTGACTCTGGTGCCAAGACTGAGCTGTCTACGTGCTCCGGTGAAACTGCATTGGTGAAAGTAAGTTTCATTGCCATGGTTTAGACACTCAGGCACATACTCAAAACACCAGTGGGTTTCAATGAGTAAACCCACCTGAAAAAAAATGACTCAAAAGCACTCCAGCTTAATCCGATTTTAATTTGTTGTTTTACTAAATAATGATATGTTTTATTATGGTTAAGCTTTCATAACTTTGAAGCCTATGAATCAGCAGCTTTTTGGATGTGTTTGATGTAGAAAATATTTAGCAGTGCTTATTGTAATAATCCAAAACCCCAAAATGCGTCAGGTTTGGTCTTTTTATGTACAAACTGCTGGGTTTATTGGTTTAAGCCGAAAAACAAATAAAACCTACCAAATTAGGATTTTTAAACCCAGGTTTTTTTGCTATGCATTACTGGCATAACATAGCACAACTGAGACTGATAACTGTCAAGTGCTGAATGTTTGATTGGTCGATGATTGCTGAGGCTGACATCTTTGACAAACCTGCCAGGTTAGCTGATGTTGATCAGGTATTTTAAATCTGCTGAATAATACAGAACTGATGTTTTATGGTCACAATACTGTAAAACTTTTAATTTAAACCGGGGAATATAAGTCATTTTTAATGCAGGTATATAATTTATCATAGTTATGAATAATAAGATCTTGTCAGGTTTTTTGCTTTTTGTGGAACAGTGAATTTAGTGATGAAAAGTAATAGTTGGTCAGACGTTGATCAGCAATTTGTCTTTTTTCTAGACATATGTCTCGTGTTATGTATGTCTGTGGTTATCATATGTCTGATGTTCCTGTGTTTACGTGGCATATAAAAGTTTTCTCTGTCTTTGCATGGTGAGTACTGGTTAATGTGTGAAGGCTGTGAGGAGTGGAAGCTCAGATATTGTTGCAATGTTATTGAGTCGTGGTGCAAATTTTGCCATCAAGTCACATTCTGGTCTCACGGCAGCTACGTTGGCATGCCGCGCCCAGCGCCATGATATCTTCACTGTTATCAATAGTCACATCCGTCGGTAAGACACTTTGACCACACGTTTCAAGACTGTTTCTTTCACCAAACATTTCTTGCAAGTCTATCGCTCTCTGTCTTCTCTAAGTTGCCAGTGTTATAAGCTTACTGTGAATCAAAGTAGTTTTTACGTGCGAAAGCAGCTACTGCTTTCAGCACATCTTAGCCATCGCAATTCTGTCTGTCTGTCTCTCTGTCACACAGGTGGATCAGTCAAAAGTGGTGCAAGCTAGAATCACCAAATTTTTACCATCGGCTACCTGGAAGACTAGTTGAAGGAACCATAAAGCTTTTCCATGAATTTGAAGGGGGTCACCCTGAACGAGGGCACTAAATGAGAGGGGGGTAGGTAAAATTTGTGATTTTTGGCCAATAAGTTGCTGTATCTCAGTAACACTTCGAGATAGGGCCTAGGTTACTATTAATTACTAATAGGAAGTCATACACTGGCTCTTGATTGGCGCCAAATTCAATGACCTTGAATCACCTTGAATGCCAAAGTAGGGGTTTTGTGGATTTTTTTTGCGATTTCTGGCTGCGACACAAGTCCGTGTCGTTCACAAGGTGGCACCACGGAACTATCGTTATGCGATCCAGATGGATAATTTGGTATTTGTATATTAACTTAGTGTGAACACCCCATTTTCAGCTAAACTACTGAACCGGAACTGCTATAGGCTTTCACGCATCTCGTGAGCATTAGCTTAAATCTCTTGTCATGTTGTTAGAAACTTCTTTGTCATTTTTCTGCAGAGTTAAAGATGGGTGCTATAAATATTTGTTTGTGGGAAAGAGCAAAAAGTTTTCAAGGTTAAGGAAGGGATGTGGATGAAAACTAGTGGTACGGTTGTGGATGTTGATGTAATTCTGTTCCAATGCAGCTTTCTAGTATGTGAACATATTGCAGACATAACTCATGATATATTACGTAATGAGTGACACTGTAGCTTCTTTATATATTCAATACATTCATTGGCCTGTTGCTGCAGGCTTTATCACATTTGTAATGTGATTTGCATTGTGCAGGTTGTCTTGTGCATTTGCTGAACAGATCAGCAGTGTGATCAGCTGCTTTGCTAATGTTGAGTTTCCTGTGTTTCCACTCCAGTGTTTTCCGCTCAATAATTCATGTCGATTCTGTGTGACATTTAGCACAAAACGACTCTTTACTCAAGGTAATTGTCATTCTGTGATGTATCCAATATATGGAGTAGTACAGTAATTTCAATTATCTGAAATGCCTTTGGTTTGGTGCCTATAAAATATTGGTTTGCTTAGGCATCAAGAAGAGCATTTGGCCCATAAAAAGTGTAAATTTGGGGAGGTTCCATTAGCAAACTGTGCAACCACAATTTCAGCCAGGTCAGCTCGGTAGGGATGCTGGTTTATAGCAGAGAATTTTCTCAAAATATGCGGAACTTCTTTAGACAAAATATGCGCAATTTGGCAAAATATGCAGCACATATGCTGCATATTGTGCTGCATATGTTGCATATATGCGGCATATTTTTCCGCATATTTCCGGGTTGTAGATGGCAGATACAGATAACTAAGAGTTGTTATAGTTTGCAGATTGAGTATCATTCTGCAGTTGTGTGAATGTAGTTGCTGTTCAAGGCGTGAATCTTGTAACTGCTGCCAGTCAGTCAGTCAGCATTCCTATCAGCATGCCTGTGTGTTGCAATTATCCTATGTCCTGCATTATGTTCAGCTGTTTTTTTTGTTGTTGTTTTCACCGGTAGTTACAATGGCAGTGTATGTGGTGATTACTATAGAGGAGCATCATGCAGCATTGCTGTTCATCGGACATGCACTGATTGGCTGTCAGGCTGCTACGTGTCGGCTTGATGGCATTTCAGCTGTCACTGATGCATTCCTCAACAACGACAAACTTCAATGCCTTTCAGCTGTACGTTTTCTGCTCATCTCATGTCTGGTGCATTATAATGGCTGTACACAGTAGACATTTGTCTGAGTAATCTATGTAGTACTGTATCTACCTGTTTTAATATTCGTTTTTCTTTCTTTTCTTCTGGCCGTGGACCCCTTGGGTGAGGGTTCAGCTACATGGGTTCTTCTTCTCCACTATGCTCTATTCTCTGCATCATCCAATTGAGTCGCAAACCTATTTGTCTTAATGTGCGATTTTAGAAACAGTCCTGCACAGAAACTTGTACTGATATTCATTGTTTAAAACTCATTTTTACTAATTGAAGTTTTTACAGTAGTGCATTTTATAAACATTTGTATTTTATCTGATTCTACCAAATGTGTGTGTGTGTTCTCTGCATCCTGTCTGCAAATTTTATTTTTAAAAATGTAACTCTTTATTTCTGTCTGGTTCACATGGAGAGCATCTATAAAAAGTACTGTTGCAACATTTCTCAAGACTTTGCTTTTTGGTTACTGATGCATCCAGGAGTAACTCAGAAATGTTGTTCAGCTTAAGAAAAAGCAAGTGTGTATGAGTGAACACCATGTGTCTAATCTTTATCTTATGCCTTCTTGTCTGTCCAAGTATTTCAGTGTTCATGTTTGTGCATAAATTTATTTTCTTTAGTGCATTTTAAACATCGGTGAACTACAGCTTTTTATTATTCTGTTTGTGTGACATGTATGTCATAAGTCATTGAATAAAACAAACTGTGAGCAAAATAGAGTCGAGTATGTTGTGTCTGTTGTGTCGTTCAGAACGGCAATTTCATCATGTCATTTGAACACCTTCGTGATGGACAGAATGAGCTTATTCTGCATCTTGACACTGACCCATCATCCAAGGTTTGTATCTGTCTGTGTGGTCTGATTTAATGAATACTGTTGAGTCTCTGAAGTGAAGTCAGTCAACATATTGGTGCTTTGTAAATTTGTTTATTATTATTATTCTTAGCTGTTGAAAAAAGTTAAAGTTGTCTTATAGCTCTTTGTGGGAGTCCACTTCAAAGCTAGGGAATGTCACCTCCCGTATGGGATCACACAATGTTTCCAGCTACTTGACACAGGTGAACCTGCCTTGTTTAAAACTTAGCTTAAGCCAGGCAGGCCAGTTATTTATTTACTTATCCATGAGGGATAGAAGCTGAGTTGACCTTATGTACTGAGATGGTTTACGTGTCCACGGACAATCACCCGTCCAAGTAGTAATCAGTTGATTGCAATGGGAGTTGAATTACGACTGCTTGTTTATAAGTCAGATGCCGTACTGTCGTTCCACGAAGCCACTTGAGCTCTGTGTGGACTACTGCGTTTGAATTGCTGAACCAGTTGTAGCAATGATAAGCATTTATTTAACTGTAGCATACAGTTGCAGCATAGATGCCATGTTTTGATGAATATGCAGGTAGCGCTCATTGTTTGTGCGTACTACGTCAGCTGCAAGAGTCGCTTTAGGTCAAGGGATTATTGAATGAAAGATGCTAAAGCATTGTGCCAATTGTCTTTCTACATCACCGTCATCAGCAGCAGCATCAGCGGCAGTAGTGCACTGTACTTTATGAGAGATGCATATGCTATTGACTGTTTCTATGTTTATTGCATATTTTATGTGATTGATCTGTAGCAAAACAGATAATGATGAGTTGTTATAAAAAGCCTTACAGCTTCTCACAACAGAAGCATGATTACCATGATTATTATTATTGTTGACCTGGAGGTATCTTTTCCATCTAGAAGTGCAAACCTTGCATGCTTAGTTGATAAATACAGTTGGTATGGTTGGAATTATTGTTATTATTATTATTATTATTATTCTTAGATTTTTTATATTTAACCATGTGGAGTGTATCTGTACTATTCAATTCTAATGTACTTTTTTATTTTATTAGCATTATTCTTATTATTATTTGTATCATTTGTGAATTAGTTAATGATATTATTATAAAGTGAACGAAGTTTGTCTATCGCACGTGCACATGACATTTGGATCACACATTGACACAATGAATGCTCAGGTTTTTGTATGCTTTTTGACTATGTAGATTGCTATTCAGTTTTGCCATTTTATGTTACAGGTTAAACGTAATGGCAGGCATTGATTGGTGCTTTAGCGGATAAATGCTATCAATTTATCAGTAGAGTTGTGAAATATCTGTTCAGTATGAGGTTATTGTGTTTAATTAGTAGTCGTAGTTACAGTGTTGTGGTGTGTTCTTGGTAGTTTGCATCCGAGTCTCCGAAGTGCAGATTTTTTTTGCATTTTGGTGCAAAACAGGGGTATTTGTAGACAAATTGAAGTGTCTGATCTAACAGTTTTTGAGTCCATTTGTCACATCATTTGTGAGGTTAATGAAGCACATGCAGTGATGCACACTGTCCAGGCCATGGGCCGCATTTGGCCCATGATGGCTCGTTCTCCAGCCTGCATCATTGAAGAGCAAAACACCAAAAGATGTGATATATAAAATTATATGTTTTGCAGATCATTCACGTACTGTTTATTGAGCTTGGTGAAATACATAATACAATACATTTATGCTTTTTTGGCCAGTAATGATAATAGCATTTTACAGTGGTCTGGTCCATGGTAACTTCAAGACCATGTTATGTGACCCATGACTATAAAAACAGTGGTCTTCTTTTCTATGATTTGTGATTGTTTGGTGCATTAAGTTGTTGCTTCTGCTGGTTAGCAAATGTGCCGGTTAATGTGGCAGAGATATTATGTTGCATTCAAGTCTGAGTAAAACTGTAAATAGTTCGTCGATCAGTGTTTATTGGTTACTTGTTTGGTCGGTGTATTTGTTAGTCAGCTGTTGTTACTATTAGTTCTTGTGATAAGCACACAGCTCTGCAGAGATGGGTCATTAACTGCTTTAGGTTATACCATTGTTTTTTGTGTTGTTTTTTATTGGTAGATTGTCCATTGCATTGAAAGGGTTGCCAACTGTTATGCCAAATAAGACAAATGCGGCATTTTAATGGAACATAGATGTCAAAAATTTAGTTTGGCAGTTTGCCATTTTTTGGCATTATTCTTCGAATTTGGAGGTAAGAATTATTTTGGGCATTAATTTGGCAGTAACGAATGACTTTATCATGATTGGTGTTGATGTCATTCCAATCCACAGGTGGAATTCACCGGTGAATAAAACAACACAGAGGTGTGTTTTTCAATCTTTTTGCTGCCAGCAAACCATAGACAACCATGGAGATCACACACAGAACCTCATTCATTGATCCACAAGTTCGTGTTAATTGAATGAATGTATATGTATGTCTGATTAGCACCGATTTTAGCATATTTCATTCTTGAAAGAGGCAGCTATAGTTATGCTAATTTTGAACACAAAATTTGTTGCTCAGTACTTCTGTTTGTGCTTTGGTATGGTTCTGCGTGATTATCTTACTGGTGATTGACCCTCGGCAGACGTGTGCAGAACCTTTAGGTTTCATCGTTCCATGGAACCTCACTTGAAAAACACTGGTCTGTTCAGAAATACAATACTGGGATTAAACAGTTGATTGTGTGTAAAGTTGAACTTTGTTATTGGCATGTACTGTGAATGTCTATGGTCAGGGACTGTTACAGAAAATATTACAACAGCTGGTTCACTAGTTGTTGTATTCGACAGCATTTGTCCACTTTATTCTTTATTGCTGTTGTAGATTGTTATATGGCAGTAATGTGTGTGCAGTTAACCAAGTATTTGTCTGTTTAACTGTTGGTGAAATATCGTTGCATTTGTTGAAAGGTTAAGCCTAGGCATAAAATATTGGTTGCAGCCAGCAAAAAATTAAGGATGGGGAGCAGTGGAAAATTTTTAAAATTCTTTGTTTTTATATCATGATGTGTCATGTAATATTACCCAACATCGCATAAAAAACAAACTGACACACTAAATAGTACTCACAAGAACTTAAGCAAAGATACTGCAACATTTCAGGCTAGATGTAAACAGTAATTTTTAGTAAAATTTTGAAAACATACTGAAAACTGTGCTGATATTTTTGAAGGTCTGATACTAATTTTAGAGATGCAGGTTTTTTATAGAGATGGATGGCAACCAGAACCACAAATTTTTTTGGCGCTAGTTTCCATCCAATGCAACTCAGTGGATGCAATGCGACAAATGCAAGAATAGACACTTCTTCTAACCTTACATTTTGGCCATTGCATCAGCATTTATTGCGTACTTTTTTGTGTCGTGTGCATCCATTGTGTCAAGCATGCAAAATCTTTCTTTGTGTTGGATGAAAACTTGCTTTAGAATGTTAGTTCCCATTCTACTGAAAACGTCAGTAGTGGTGCAATTTGTACATAGAGATTTATTTGTATCCATGTTTCCTTCAGGGACATGTTTAGTTCGTCGACATTTCTGTTGATCTGATCATGATTTTGATTCTGTTCAGTATTTATTAACTATTCTGTGCATACATTTTGTGCTACTTTGTTTGTTTGATGTGCTAATAGGCTGAATGTTTAGTTTAGTTTGTTACTGATTTGGCAGTAGCTCGCTGTTTCGTTTGGTGCATTGTTTTTGCAAACATTTTTCGTTTTTTAAAGCAAGTTTGTTACAGGGCAGAACGTTCGTTTCTGTGCAGATGATGCATTATGCGTTGTTTTGTTATTAGTGGATGTTGAACTTGACTGTTCTGTGAATCTCTTGTGTAGTTAGCAGAGCTACTCACTGCCGTGTGGTTGTATTCTGTCGATGAATCGTGCTGAACAATGTTTCTGACTCTGCACCTGTTTTGTTTCAGTGATAGTAATCATTTACTGTGTTATATATTGTGTGAGTGTGAGATGGTATGTTATGTCTTTACTGCTGTATGATCCCATAATGTTTAGTACAGTCGTGCACTACCTCTGGCCTTGCGTTTGACCTGCACTAAGTTGTTAGGCAGCCCATTTTGTCCAAGAGAAATACACCAAAAATATGACATAATTATGAAGTTATGCTTGCAGATCATTTACTGTTCATCTTACATGCATTTTGACTTGTTTACATCCCAGTTCAGGCGGAAACAGTCCGGTGAGCTCAGTAAAATATATAATGTGATATATGTCTGCTGTTTTTCATCATCAGTGTTAGCATGATAGCATTCTGCATTGGACTTTCCAGTGATGACTTTTGAAATCACGTTATGTGGCTCACAACACAGCTTGTGCACAACTTTATTTACGAAATCGACTCATATGTTTTTGGCTCGGTAGGACCATGATGAAGATATTTGCTACGGTGTTGTTTCGTAACTAACAGTGATGTAATTTTAATACATGTCGTGTTTTTGTTTTACTAGGACAAATGTTTGTTATTGCCATAGGAAATGGATGACAGTGCTGCATACTGCTATAACTTGATGTTCTGTCTAGGAAGGTAGTAAGTGATTGAATGTATTATATGAAGGTCGTTTGTGCTGTTCTGTATGTTTTACATTGCATTTGCTTTATGTGCAGTTTGTTGGTAAATTTTCTACTTGATTTTCAGATCAGCAATGTGAACGGTGACGAAGTGCATTTTTGATCACATTATTTTGCTTTATTATTATTTGTAGAAAAAGCTCAGCAACAAAATGTGGCATTTTAAATATGTTCTAGTCGTATTTATGGCTATAACTGACATTTCTGTGTTGCTTGTAGTTGATTCGTAGGAATGTATTGGATTTCTGCCACAAATCAGTAGGCTAATCTGGCTAATTATTTGCAAATCCGGTTTCAGCAAAATTTTTGTCCTCATTTAGCAGATTTTAGTAATCAGACTATTTACAGCCGGGAATAATTAAACCAGTCTCATGGTGTTTCATCATTTGAGTAACTAGACAGTTTGACACACTGTTATTGAAGAAGATTGACCTGACGTAAGGATTTAATAATGTGATTGTTATTTCTGTATTAGAGTGTATGTACTTTAGTGTTGTATTGTTTTTGATTGTAGAAAATTAATGCTTGTGTAAGTATGGTGTTTTTGTCCTAAATCTATTTTTGTTTTTTTTGCCTGATTTAACATTGTACATACTTTTTTTATCAGGTTTTGGTCAGTTTTTTAAAATTAAAATCCAGTGCATCCCTATTGAGCCCTGCTTTTTGTGTGCAATAGTAACTAGTCTCATTGTAGTTTTTTGCTCTGTTCATGATGTTTATTTCGTATGCGATAGTGAAACAGAACATTTTGGATAATATCTGCCACTCTGATGCAATTGCTAATCTCGGTGCTTTGTGAGATTAGTTTTGCACTGTTATGAAGAGAAGTGTGAAAGCGAGATTAGGGGGGGGCACACTGTATGTTGCAGCCATGTACTGAATGTGTAGTACATACCTGTTTTTGTTATGAAGTAATTTAGATTAGTAATTTTTAATTTATTTCTGCCTGTATAATTTGATGCTGTATTGAAGTCGGTGGCATATGTCGATGACGTTGAATTCGTGTTTTGGCGGTGTCTTCTGTGTTGCTTTCTGTTATTAGGATGATGTGATTTGTTGCCTGTTATCACAAATTAGATGTTGTCGTGACTTGTGAGTGACTAATGAAGTCATTGTTTGTTCTGAAACCACATTTTCACATCTCATATGCAAACGTTAAACATAGCCTTGGGTGCCTGGAGGTGTCAGTTGAAGTCACCCTTCACCTGCTCAGCCCAAGCAGTAAGTGGCTGCTTCAGGAGTTTTCCTATTGACTGGATGCATTTTATAACCAAGTGAAAATTTTGCACAAAAATTTATTATTTCTGCGTAATTTTAAAACAAATTCCACGTAGTGAACCCAGACCCTATCCTCACCATTCCGCCCGCTTCCCCATTCCAAAATTCTGGATCCGCCACTTATAACAGTTATTGCGAAAAATACCATGTCTGTCGTGCTTTATCTGAACCAGCAACCGCACACGCACGCGTGGAGGTATCCATAAACAACGGTACGGTGTAACGTCTGCCGTTTACTATGGATCCCATTTTCGCTCGCTAGTCGCTAGGAAGTGTTGTAGTCCAGTTAAGTAATTACACTACTGGCGTCGTCAATAGGGGCGGGTGGTAGTGCTTTGTAATTTCTGTAGCGCCATTGGTCACGTTATAAGTTCTAACAAGAGGTGGATTCAGGCATGTTCGGCCAAACAGAGGTCTCCACAAATCGAGCCCAGCAGGCCAGCGCAATATTTTCTGGCTTTCGGGTCTGTTCAGGGCGCTATGTGACATTTAACAGTTAACGCATTCCTTAGCTGACCTGTGGGATCTGAAGTTAACGACATTAGTTACTTATTTAGGACCTATTTCCTGAACAGAAAATTTATATGAGAGCGCACGTTTTATTCTTTCCTTTTCCGTTAATGCACAAATCTTCAGAGTTGAGTAAATTGAGAAATGTCGTGCATGGCAGGTGTGCATGAAGTGCTTGTAACAACCGATAACGACGGTCCTGGTTTTAATTCATTAATAAGCAAAGTTTTGCCAGAAAAACTTATGTTTTGGTGGTATCGTGCTTTTCACAGGCTCGTCTTCCTAAAGATGGAGTTGGTCAACTATCAGTTTACAACTTTACAGTGACTAAAATGATGACTGAGAAAAAAAAACTAGCTGTAGCTTAGTGCACAATAATTAGCGCAACCAAGTCGTGAGAAAACCTAGAGTAGGCAACAGCTGATGAATTTCTGGCGACATCCATGTCTCAGACGTATGGCTTTAAATTTATCTTGATATATACGCGTCGCTCACCGAGTAGGCCTACGACTGTTGTCATTCAGGGTATTCATATACCCTGTTGTCACTGTCACGACTGTGTGTGGACAGTGAGGCACCACGGCACGCTTCTGATCTGTCGTCATTATAACGCTGCTGCCAACCTGCTGGGAATTCCCTCAGTCACTTTCAAATTACCCGCGGTGTAAGCCCAGGGCCTACCGTTAAAATTTTAGCCCACGTCTGAATTTTTTTGATTTAAACTGAATGCGTTTACTTTATTTTTCTGGCGGAATATGTGCTACAAAGAATAAAAAGAAAGGTTATGCCTGAGGTTTGTGTGATTTCGGATGACTAGACGTTATCCTGTATTCGTTCAGTAATCGGTACATATTATTGATCTGCGTCCAGTGTGGTGTGTAGGTTCAAGTCTTGCTTCGTTCCGTGCTACCGTGTCTTAGAGATGATGACGTTTGACTCGTGTCTGAGTGACTCCGTGGGGACAGACCATGTCGATAGGCTGCTCGTTTCCTGCTTGGCAGTGTTGTCAGCTTCTACAAGCCTGAATACGCCGACGAACGGTAGCGAGAAAAATAGGGATATTGTATAGTTTTTAGCCTTGCAGATGTTTAGTTCCTTTAGACAGAATTTTTCACGTTCGTTATGTGGAAGCTTTGAGCCAGGGTTAAACATTACCCTGCTAACAGTTCACACTGTCACTTAGAACTCGAAGTTTTTTTATCCGTCGGTAGCAAATCACGGACTGGTGGCGGCCAGGCTGAGCTCGTTTTGTTGCAGTGGGATAGGCCTAGGTATAGCTGATATAGGCACACTGCAGTGCATTGCAGACATACGTGGCTCCGCGGTGGCATCGCAAGATAAATTCGTGACTGCTGTTAGATAGGCTACTACTCCCCGGAACCGTTGGGTAAGCTAAGATTTTTACTGCTGGTCTGAAGTCTTAGCGGCTTTCAGGCTACTGTAGTAAGTAGAATACTGTATGCTCTTCCAGGTTGGGGCCCCTTTCTTAATAAAGAACTTACGGGAAGAATTAATGCCTTTTTCAAGAGAGCATATCGATATGGCTTTACTACTAAAATTATGGAGGTAACTAGTCTACTCGATAATGCTAGTAAAGATCTTTTCTGCAATATGCAAAAAGCCCACCATTGTCTATTTGGTATAC